>Ga0335078_10001014_pt1 | contig 42807 bp, 48 predicted proteins | sample Lox_Sample_32_FD_206711 | JGI IMG/M metagenome (GOLD analysis project Ga0335078, IMG submission 206711) | Soil microbial communities from Loxahatchee National Wildlife Refuge, Florida, United States - Lox_Sample_3.2 | ecosystem: Environmental > Terrestrial > Soil > Wetlands | place: USA...
CTCCAAAGAAACATAGAACTTCTCTGTAGTTCGTCGGCCGGCCAGAGGCAGGGTCACATCGAACGTCTTGATGGAATCCGTAGAACTCTTCCCTTATGCTGGAGCCCAAGTTGGGCGAATTGCTTGAGCTGAGGAGCGCCGAGCGTGAAAGTTGTCGCGCCGCTTGAGACCCAGATAAAATCGCGCTCAAAGTCCTTCAAGAGAACGCCGTCGCCCGCCAGCCATGTCTTCAGCCATCGCAGTTTCTTCAAAACTACCTTTACTTCTTTGTCATTGCCCGTATGGATCTCAACCCAATAGATGCAATCTTGGCTTCGATCGGTATGCCGAAAGCCGATAGCAAAGTCCCACCGGTGCGCATTAGGTTGATGACGTTTGACCGCACTATCGATATCTGCGCTGCCTCGCAATAAATGAGGGTTTTCGGGGGCTACATGTGGTCTGTCCTGAGTTCGAAGTGCGCCGAGTCCCGGCTTCCATGCGGTCTCCAGATTTGGTGTCTTCCCCACTGCTTTTTTGAAGTTCACTTGAGGAGTTCCGCCTGCGAATTCGCTGCCGATCGCGCCACTGCCCTATTGGCTCTCCCGCTGAACTCGGAGAGCCCGCCCCAGCCGAAATGTCCCTCCTCCTCGGATGACGGATCGAGTTGGGAAATATCGCGGGTTTTGCCAGACTCTCTGTCGAAATAGAACACACGCAACGCTTTTGTCATGGCCGTAGCAGCTAGCTTTCGCATTGATTGAGTGTTGTCGGCCTCAAAGATTTCGAGAACGGCGCTCGGATCTGCATGATTCGCCTTCAGGTGCTTCAGGGCCCACACTGTCTCCAAGACCTGGGGCGAGTGGGTGGAGAGGCAGACGCGGTATCCTCGCGCCAATAGCTCTAGGACGAACAATAGGACCACACCGATGGCTCGCGGGTGCAGTCCCGTCTCGAGCTCTTCCAAGACAACCCACCTTATCTGGTCGCGGGTAGCAACTTTTGTGGGCGGCATGAGCCAATAAAAACCGAGTAGTAACGGCACGAACTCCCGTTGACCTGCGGACCAAACCATATACGGCAACGAGGCCTTCATCCTTCCTGGTCCGAGCACGAGCCGCTTTTGAGAACGGAACTTGTCTACTCTCAGATGAAAATCCGAAAACATATGAAGCTGGAGAAGATCTCGAAGCTCTCTTTTCAGGCGACGTTCCTGGGGAAATAACTCGACACCTGCACCGAATTCCCGTTCGACCAGCACGCGCAATTTCTCACTAAATTCACGAACCGCAAACGGGTCGCCCGGGGCGTAGTCTGTGAACGGGCGCGGCCATCCGTCGCGCAGCGCCAGAACGCGCTGCGCCGGTATAAAGAATAGACTTTCCTCCTTGTCGGGTCGCTTCCGCCTTGCAATTTGCGGCAGGTCCACCGGCTTACCGTCCCACTCTATCGCGGTGCTTCCATCCCGCCAGATAGATCGCATTCCTTCGCCGAAATAGACATCGAGAAACTCCGGAAGCCTATGTTCCCAGTCCAAGCCATACCTGCTCATTTCCTGTTGCACCTGGCCTGTATCCACCATTAGCTTTAGGAGCTGTAACGCGATGCTTTTGCCCGTGGCTTGAGGACCGACTAGGACGGTCAGGTCACCGAAGGACAGACTTGCTCTCCTGATCTGTCCAAGATTTTTAATTTTCAGCGTAGTAGTCATTGCCACGAACATTCGATCGCTGGTTTATTCTTCGCGTCGTTCGGCAAAGGGAAGGCCCGCATTATTGTGATATGCGTCATCGATGGAGTATACCAGAGCGCTATCGGTGCCATATACGCTCCTGAGGAAGTCACGTCGCCTCAACTGCACGACCGCTGGAGCGGGGAGTGACGCGCGGGTCACTCTTCCCAGCCCGGCTCCTGTTCATCCAGCAACTGATCCACTTGGTCAAATTCCAGGCTGAGGCCCGCCGCATATGCGGCAGAATGGATGACCGGAGGAATCATGGGAATCGCCAACGTGATTGCTGCGCTTGTGGCTTTGTGGGACGATCCACCGTCCCATTTCCGGCTGGGCATCAGTACTGGACCGTGACGCGCAGCTTTCTCATGAACGACGGCCCGATTACGCGGGGCTCACGCGCTACCACGCGAACGGGATCAGGCGGAAGCGCGTGCGCTGGCAGTATTCGGGATAGCCGGGCAATTCTGCGAGAAGAACGCGCTCTTCGTTCACGAGGCGGAAAATCAGGAGCGCGATTAGGGGTACGGCGAGCGGCAATGCGAAATACGAGCCGAGTGCCAGAGGCACGCTCAATACGATCAGAACGATTGCGGAGTACATGGGGTGGCGAACTATTCGATATGGGCCGTCGGAGATTACCTTCTGGCCGGGCTCTACCGCAATCACTGAAGCTGCGAAGGTGTTGTGCCGGAATACTTGAAAGATCAGAAACCAGGCGACGAGTAACAGGAGCTGTGCCAAAATCGATAGCCATGGCGGCACGCCTCCCAAGAAAGTCCGGGACCAGCCGAAGCGGTGATCGAAGACAGGCAGCAGGAGAAGGCTCAGCCATAGCGGCATCCATAATCTCACCCACAGCCTCTGCTCGGGTCTCGGTTCCCTGCGGAGCCTCCGGCGCTTGAGCAGTTGTGGATCGTGCCGTAGGAAATACGAAAACAGGAACACGGGGCCAATTAAAAATGCACCCAGAGTTGCCCAGCCTTGCCAATATTTGAAGGAACCGGCGGGAAGGAAGAGCGCGGCGACGGCCACGGGCAGGCCAATCGCGACTCGGGTGAAGAGCGTGGATGCCAAGCTCATTGATCGCACTTCATTTGTATCGCCACCTGGTGATCGCGTCAAATGGTTACGGCGCGCGGACGATCTCGTCGTGTGGGAAACGCCCGGAAGAATCCCAAAGCGGCAGGTGGCGCGGCGTGGGACGTGCTATGGGTGCCGCTCGAAACAGATGGCGTCAAAAGGCGAGGAGTGGGGAGTGCGCCGCGCAATGATCTCGGTGGTGTGGCCGTCAAAGGCCGGGGCTCTGCTGGAGCTTTGGCGGATCGTCGACACGAGTGCTTAAATCAAGGAAGTCGCGATCGCGCCTTGGAGTCGATACGTTTCAATGAATAGAACTACTCTGCAAGCCCTTGCTGCCTTTCCTGACCAGTTGGAAGCCCACTATGCCGCAATTCCGGCGGGATCTAAAGCTGGGAGCCGGATTCCTGGGAGGGAATACCGAGTGAGCCCTTCACGGCAATCGGACATGTTTACCACGTTCGCGATATCGAAGTCGATGGGTACTATGTCCGCGTTGAGCGAACTTTAAAGGAATCCAATCCGATGCTTGCCTCGGTGGATGGGCTCCATGTGGCCGCGGAGCGGTCTTACGCTACGTCTAGCGCGGAGGAAGCTTTGGCCTCGTTCCGTGTAGCTCGCAGGCAAACCCTCGATCTCATCGGTACGTTGACCCCCGACCAGTTCGAGCGTCCCGCTACCTTTGAAGGCTACGGGGCATTATCCTTGAAGAGCTTGGTGCATTATCTGTGCAGTCACGATCAACAGCATTTGGCGGGACTGCAATGGCTGTTGGGAAAAATTGAAGCATTGGGTATAAAGCCTAGCCTGATTTCTCCTGCCTAACGCTGGCGATTGGCTGAGAGGCCGATACATTCCGGCCACCGACCGAAAACAGTCTTGCCGCCACCGTTCGAGACTGTCTCCAATTCTTAAAAATCGATGAAACGCTAGTTGTGCCCGTGATGCTTCTCATGCGCATCGTACAGCGCGCCGGCTCCCGCGCCCGCGATTGCGCCGATCCCGGCTCCGACCGGTCCCCCGGCCAGCGCACCGATCCCTGCTCCGCCAGCTGCGCCAATGCCTATGCGCCTGGCTGTGTTCACATGGCGCTTGTGGCGAATGTGTCGTCGGTAAGAATAATGATACGAATGGTGATACGAACGATATTGAGTTGCGGCGGCAAGATTTAGTACTGCGGGTCCAACTAGCAGCCCTGTCGATATCACAGCGGCAATAAGGGTTCTTCGCATTACCTCTGCTCCTACTCTATAGACGATTCTCCGGGCATGATCGATTTTGAAGTGGTCCGTCTAACAGTGACCTTTAACGTCGAAATTGGCGGGCCAGCAGTGTCATTTACTGAGTTACAAATGCTCCGCCCGATCGGATCGCGAGAACGGCCTTCCCAGGCATAGCGTAGAACAGACCACTTAGGACGGTCTTAAGACCCGTTCTAGTACTCAAGAGTCCGGCCGTCCAGCCGATAAGACAATTGTGCAAGCATCCGCGGTACTGCCCACAGCGCGAGAACGGGCCTTCCGTGTTTTGGGGGAGCTTCCGCCGTTCTCGCCGATCCTGAACCGGCTCATGGCGAGCTTGGCGCAGGAGGACGTCTCGTTCTCCAAACTCGCGGACCTGATCGAAAAAGACACGGTGCTGGCCGGCAACATCCTGAAGCTGGCGAATTCAGCGCTCTACAGTTTGCCGGGAACCGTGAATTCAGTGCGGCATGCAGTTTCGCTCCTGGGCGTGAACAAGCTGCGCAACGCGACCCTGTGCATGTCGGTGGCGCGGCTGTGGAAGCAAGTGAAAGCGCCGCCGGGCTGGTCCATGGCAAGTTTCAACCTGCATTCGGCGGGCGTTGCGATTCTCGCGGATCTGCTGGCGCAGAAACTGCAGTGCGAATATGCCGAAGGCGCTTTCGCGGGCGGGCTGTTCCACGATCTTGGCTGGCTGCTGGTGGCGCTGGGCTGTCCCGACGAATTCAAGCAGATCGCGCTGCTCTGCAAACAAGGGGAGCCGTGGGCGGCAGAATATGAATTGCAAGTACTCGGCGTTTCGCATGCGGAATTGTCGGCCGACGCGCTGGCTTCGTGGAATCTTCCGGAGCAGATCCAAGAGGCGGTCCGCTTTCACAAAACTCCCGAGCTCGATCCGGCCGCGGCGCGCGGGGAGCGCTTTCCCTTGAGCCGTGTGCTCAACGTCGCCGATCAGTATTTGGAAGGCATGGGATCGACGGTAAGCGTCTACGAGACGGCTCGGGATGGAGTGCCGAACTTGCCGGACACGCTGGGACTCGGGATCGGGTTGGCCGTGAGTCTGGAAGAGTTCGAGGCCGAGTTCAACGCAATCAAGCCATATTTCTAATTGCCGCGAAGAACTCGCCGGTCGCGATAATCTCGGCCGGACCCGTCAGGAAAACAGACTCATCCCACCGCAGTCGCAGCGCTTCTCCAGCGGGTGTCCGCACCTCCACCGGGCTGGCTGTCACCCCTCGAAGGATCGACGCCGCGGCCGCGCCCGTGGATCCGGTGCCGGAGCTCAGCGTCACGCCCGCGCCGCGCTCGTAAAATCTGGTCTCGATGGTGTGCCGATCGACGGTGCGAACGAACGATACGTTGGTGCGCTTCGAGAAGTGCGGATGCCCCTCAATCTCGGCGCCAAGCGTCTCCCAGTCATCCGGAAATTCCTCGACGAATACGACGCACTGCGGATTACCGACGTCCAGGATGGTTACTTCGAGCGGGCCCCGGCGAAGCGGCAGCGCATAGCGGAGTTGGGCCTCCACGAATCGCGGCGTGCCCATGTCCATCTCGAAAACATAGTGCCGCGCCCGGCGCTCGAGCAGGCGCAGATGTTTCGGGCCTGCGCCGGTGATGATCGTGACGCGGTCAGAAAACGCACCGGATTCGATCAGCAATGCAGCGGCGCAGCGGGTGCCATTGCCGGAGATCTCCGCCTGGCTGCCATCGGCGTTGAACAGACGAATGCGGTTGTCGCGGATCAGTATCCAGCCATCGGCGCCAACGCCGGTGTGACGGTCGCAAATCGCGCGCGCCGTTTGGATGAGATCGCAGGCCGGGAGCTGGTGCTCCCAGGTGAGCAGAAAGTCGTTGCCGGCGCCGTGCGCTTTGGTGAACGGGATGGTCATGTGTCGTCGCGTTTGTAGATTTCGATTACGGGCGCCCGCGGAACTGCGATGCTTTGTACGAGATGGTAGCGTGGACCGCCTTGCTCAGTGGCGCGCTGGACGGTTCGGGACACATCGTCGCCGGCGATTGCCACGGCCCAGCGCTGGCGCAGGAACAGATCCGGGCGGGCGGTAGCGGAGATCCAATCCAAAACATTGCCCTGGTGAACTGTTTCGGACAGCGGGATGCCGGCCTCGCGGAAAACGCCGGTCAGGTCGCCGAAACTGGTGAAAATGCCCTGGCCGAGTTGGTATTGTTTGGCGAGGAATGCCGAGGCTTCGCCGGTCCAAGCGCGGCGGGCGGCGGAATTCACCTCGGATTCCTTCCAACAGACCCAGGCGTCGGGCGACGGCCGGACCAGCCAGGGCGCAACGGCGGCAGCGACGATTGCCGCGGCGACGTACGGGCGCAAGCGCGGTGACGTTACCAGGGTGAGCACGCCGCCAGCAACGGCGAGCAGTGGGAGCGCAGCCAGAGCGTAGCGCGTGTTGTAGTAGCTGCCGAACCACAGCTCGGGAACGTAGATCGGCGTGCCGCCGGAGTGCATACTCCAAAGATAAAAGACCGGCGGCAGCGCGGCGAAAAATAGCGGCCAGAAGATGCGTTTCCAGATTGCGGCTAAGAATCCGGCCATCGCGGCGACAACCGCGCCCCACCCCGCGCAGAGGCGTAGGTCGGTGCGGTAGAACAGCCAGGCTTTGCGCCAATCGTGATCGCCCGGGTAGGGTTGCAGGTGCCGCGCGAGCGAAAGCTGGTAGATGCTTTTCGCCGAGTACGGTCCATTGAAAAATTCGAGGGCGTTGCTGTAGATGTACCAATTGTGGGCCAGCCAGAAGAGCGGACCAATTGCGGCGATCGAGGTGAACAGAGCAACGGCAGCCAGTTTGCGCGATGGCGCGGCGACGGCGATGTACGCGGCGGCGAACGGGATCACGAACCAGCCCTCATAACGCGTCATCGAGGCGGCGAGCGCGGCAAAACCCGCACCCACGATCGCACCCCAGGAATGCGTCCGGCGGAATCGAACGGTGAAATAAAGCAGGGCCGTCAAGCCGGCGAGCGAGACTGGTTCCGTCATCGGCGTCGATTGCAGGTACAGCAAGTTGGGATTCAGCGCGAAGATTCCAACCGTCGTGAACGCCGCCGCAGCGGATGCCGTGGCGATCCGGATGGCGGCGAAGAGGAATGCTCCCGCGGCAACGAAGCCAAGGGCCGAGGGAATCGCGCCCGCCAGACCGCTGCGCCACAACGAATCATTCCACACCAGCGCGAGTGTGAGCAGGTGCGGGAGCGGAAGCCAGACGGTTCCAAGCTGGTCATAGTCGCGCGTGCGTGTGTCGATCATGCGGCGCGCGATGTTCAGGTGGGCTTCGGCGTCGCCATAGTAGAGTGTCCACCCGTGCAGGTGAACGAAGGCCAGCGCCGACGCGCTGAGGGCGATCAGGCCGGCCAGGGCAAGCGCGAATTCGAACCGCGGTGAAGTCAAAACTCGGTGAAAGCGCGAAACTCGCAAAAGCGCTCGTCGATTTCGGCGCGATTCAGCGAACGGAACCGCTCGACGCCGAATTTCTCGCAACAGAAGCTGCCCATGACGGAGCCGTAGATGACGGCGCGGCTCAGCTCCCGGGCGTCGATGTGGCCGTTCTTCAAATCGAAACCCTTTTCGGCGAGATAGCCGATGAAGCCGCCGGCGAAGCAGTCGCCCGCGCCGGTGGGATCGAAGACTTCTTCGAGCAGATAGCCGGGAACCATGAAGTGGGAAGCGCCGTGGAAGAGGATTGCGCCATACTCGCCGCGCTTGATCACCAGCGTGCGCGGTCCCATCTCGAGGATCTTGGCGGCGGCGCGTTTGAGATTGTATTCGTCGGAAAGCATGCGCGCTTCGGCGTCATTGATGAGCAGAAAATCCCATTCGCGGATGGTTTCGAGCAGCTCGTCGCGGTAATCGCGAATCCAGTAATTCATGGTGTCGCCGCCTGCCAGTCGCACACCATTCATCTGCGCGCGAACGCTGCGCTGGAGCGCGGGCTGGATATTGCCGAGAATCAGGTACGGCGAATCGCGGTAGCTGGCGGGAAGTTTGGGATTGAAGCCAGCGAAGACGTTAAGATCGGTTACCAGCGTGGTGCGATCGTTCATGTCGGGCGAGTAAACGCCCGCCCAAAAGAATGTTTTGCCGGGAACCCGCTCGAGACCTTCCATCTCTATGCCGCGCGACGAGAGAAGCTGCTCGTCGGCTTGATCGAAATCGTCGCCCACGATTCCGACCAGTTTCGTTTTCGAAAAGTAACTGGCGGCGAGCGAGATGTAAGTAGCGGCGCCACCCAGCATGCGCTCGACTTTGCCATGCGGAGTCTCCACTCCGTCATAGGCCACGGAACCAACGACGACAACGGACATGCTTCTGATTGTACCTATCCGCCGCCGTTAGACCGCTCCTGGAGGCTCGTTCAGTTAGAATGAAGTTGCTCCGTCGGGGCGCGTAGCTCAGTTGGTTAGAGCACCTCGTTTACACCGAGGGGGTCCGGGGTTCGAGTCCCTGCGCGCCCACCATCCGGGCACAATCCCAACGCATCACGGCCGCTCGCCGCGCGCAAGGCGGGTTTGGATTTCATCCAATAGCGAGTCGCACTCGGCTGCGGAGGGAGCGGTGTAGTGAGCACCGGCAGCGATGAGGCGTTCTCGCGCAAGATCCAATCTCTGCGCCTGCGCCGCCTCATTGAACGCGGCCCATTCCTCCTCGCTCAAGCCGATCTCGTTTCCAGTGCGGGTGACGCCGATGGTCCACATGCCCGCGTTGCGGCCCTCTTCGATGTCGGCGGGGGTATCGCCGATCTTCACGCAGGTCCACAGCGGATACGCACGCAGCCGGATCGCGCTGAGATAGCACATCCACGGAAACGGCCGGCCGGCGGGAACATCGTCGGGACAGACGGCGGAATCGGGCACGAACCCCTGCGCGGCGGCGCGCTCGAGCAGAACATCCAGCATCTCGCGGTTGTAGCCGGTGTTGGTTCCGATTCGAATTCCACGCGAGCGCATGCGTGCCGCAGCGTCGACGACGCCGGGGATCAGGCGCGAATGCTCCTCTAGAGCGTGAATCTGCGCCGGAATGAATCTTTCATAGAGCCGCTCGATCTGGTATTCGCCGGCGGTCATGCCGTGCTGTGCGACCCATGCGGCATGGACGCGCGGGATGAGAAGAATCGCCTGGATGTGATCCTTCTTTGCGATCCCCATAGACTGGCGCGCTTCCGCGTCCGTGATTGGAACACCGGCGCTAGCGAACAGGTTTTCGAGCGCGGCCACCGGCGCGCGGCTTCCAAAGTCGGCGAGTGTGCCCGCCCAATCGAAAATAACGGCCCGAATCTTCATAGTCCTATCGAGTTCAACGTGCGGTCCGCCAGTCCGAAAGAAAGTGTCATGCCGGAGCCGCCCAGTCCCGTGATGATACGAACTCCGGCTGCCGGCTCGGCTTCGAAGTACGGCCTCTCGGGATGCGTGCTATAGACTCCGTGCCAGCGTTCGGCGATTCGAAAATCGGGAAGGACAAGAAATGTTCGCGCCTCCCCGAGGATCAAGTCGTCGATGGCGGTTTTATTGAAGATGTTCACGCTTTGGCCATACTCGTGCGAATCGCCCAGTGTAATCGCGCCATCGGCAGTCTGCGAGACCAGGACGTGGATCAGGTAGCGTTCGTATTCCGGCTTCTCGTCTAGGATTCGCTCTTTCAGCTTCGTGAGAGTCGAACAGATCTGGAAAGCTTTGTAGAAACGCAGTGTAAGGCCGGCGGCGAGCGCCGGACCAAGCTGCCAGCCGTCGGGTTGAGCCGCGGTCCGCATCATTTGGAGCTTGCAGCGGGTGAGGCCGCTTGCGCCGAGCACCTCGGGGTACAGTGCCTCGAAATCGTCGCCAGAGCAGACCAACGCGACGTCCGCTTGGTACGATCCTCGGCTGGTTTCGACGCGAGGCAGATCGATCGCATGCACCGAGGTCTCGAAATGAATCGTGACGCCGAGCGACCGCAAGGTGTCGGGCAGGCGCGAAACAATCGAGCGCGGATCGACGGTCAGCTCCAGCGCGCTCCAAAGTCCGCCTTTGAGACCGTCAGGCCGAACCGCCGCGCTGCGTTCCAGCACTTGCCGCGGAGATAGCCACTGGCAGTCGTATCCGGCCGCGGGCCCGATCTCGGCGAATTCGCGAAGAACCTCCGCTTCGTCGTCGCGATAGGCGACATGCAGCGAACCCGTGGCGAGATAGCCGAGTTGGGCAGATCGCAGAACGTCCACCCAGAGTTCGCGGCTCCGAAGAGCCATCTTGCGCATCTCCCCCGCAGGCTGACCGATGGGCCAGATCATCCCGAAGTTGCGGATGGACGCCCCGGTCGCCGCCGGCCCGCGTTCAAATAAGGACACCGAGTGACCGCGGCGCGCCGCGAGGAGCGCATGCGCCAATCCGACGATACCGCCTCCAACTATCGCGATCTGCTTCGGAGTTGCCAATGTTTCAGGATAGCTACCGGAGTGGCGGGGGCGAGAACAGTTTGGCATTTTTGCACCGATGTTGGTCCAAAAAGGCACTCCAGGACCACTTCGGAAATTTCGTACGGCCGATAAGGGCGTACCATGTACACATTTACCCGGCGGTAGGTGAAATAATTGATAACGCCGCACAAACAAGAGCATGGTACGCAAATTGCTTAACAAGGCGCGTGACTTACGGAGACCCACGCAAAATGACCCAAACAGCGCCACGTAACGAATCCTTCGACAAGTTTGTCCTCACCGAGCTCGAGATCGTGAAGAGCAGCGAAGAACGCTTGGAGCGGCTCTTCCCGAAATTGCGGTCGAATCCGCAGCTTCAGGAGGGCTTTCTACAGGAGCTCGCCGCAGTCCGGAAACGAGCGGATCGGCTGGACGCGATTCTCAACGGGCTCGATTCAGTGCAGTTTTCAATGCCCCGGCAGAATCATCTGCCTGCCGCCTAGCCGGACACTCTCGATTGAGTCTGTCCGTAAGCACCGCTGCCTAGTTAGGAGCACACATGCGCGTGATCCTTTTGATCATTTTGGTTCTGTTGTTGCTGGGAGCGCTTCCCACATGGCCGTACAGCGCGGGTTGGGGGTATTATCCGAGCGGAGGCCTCGGCCTGGTCCTGTTGATTGTCCTCGTCCTGGTCTTGATGGGACGCTTTTGAGGCGACTCAGCCGCGTTTGTACGTCACGAAGAGAAAAACACTGAGCGCAATCCCCGCGAAGGTGTAAATCACCGCTCGAAAAACAGCAACCGCGGGAACAATGCCGCGTAACACTCCCGCCGCAGTTTGGAAAAGATCCGCGAGCGCCAACAGGGTCACCAGAATCATTCCAATCAACGCGAGGAATGCAGCGTTCTTGACGGACACGCCGTTACTCTACCTTGGTTTTATTCTTGCCGCGCTTGGGGCGGCCTCCAGGTTTAAGCCGCGTCATCCAGGCGGGAGGCCGGCCGCGTCTAGGCCCAGAACCTGCGGCAATTCTTTCGAGCATGATGATGGCTTGCTCGACCCGTTCCCGCTCGGCACGGAGCTCGGCGATCATTTTCGTGATATCCACCGTTTCAAGTCTACAACTGATTTGCGCCGGCCGTGCGGTACCGAATCGGATCTCATGCTGCCCAGCTAACGAAAAGTGACCTCGGCCAGGTGCGGCGTGGTGTTGAAGCGGTCGAGCGAAACCCGTTCGCGCGTGAAGACCAATTCGGTGAGCGAGCAATTGCGAATACGCCAGTGCAGTTCGATGCCGGTCTGTTCGGGCGCGCAGAGCACCGTCTGCAGGATGACGCCGATGGGTCCCGCCGAGGTAAAGACAACCACTCGACGGCTGGGCTTGTCGGCGTCGATGATCCGTCGGAACGCCCCTTCGACACGCGAATGAAAATTCGCCCAGGTTTCCAGGCCCACAGCGTCGAGCTTGGCGCTGATCCACTGCGGCAGTGCGACGTCGAACATCTTTTGCAGATGACGATTGTCGGTGGGCGGTGCCCAATCCGGATGCGCTCGCAGAATCGCTTCGGCATTATATTCGTTGAATTCGGGAAGCGTCTCGTAGCCCTTGAAACCGGCGGCTTCGGCCGTTTGGCGATGACGGTTTAAGGCGCCGCTGTACACTTCGTCGAAAGTAATGCCCTGCTCGCGCCAATACTCGCCGAGCAGCTTGGCCTGCTGGACTCCCGTTTCCGAAAGCGAATCCGAGTTGGGCTGAAACGGCCGCGCTTGTCCGTGACGGACCAGAACCAGCGTGCTCATCGGGCCGAGACGGTGGCCCCAGCCTTGCCCAGCACCTTCTCCAATTCTTGCTTAGCGATTGCCTCGCGATGCACTTCGTCGGGACCGTCGGCCAGGCGCAGCGTTCGCGAATTAGCCCAGGCCGCCGCCAGCAGGGTGTCCTGGCAAACGCCCGCGGCACCGTGCGCCTGCACCGCGCGATCCAGCACTTTGAGCGTGACGTTCGGCGCGATGACTTTGATCATGGCGATCTCGGAACGTGCAGCCTTGTTGCCTACCGTGTCCATCATGAACGCGGCCTTGAGCACCAGCAATCGCGCCTGTTCGATCTCCATGCGCGAGTTCGCAATATCCGCGCGAATGGTTCCCTGGTCGGAGATGCGCTTGCCGAACGCAACCCGCGAGCCCGCCCGCTTGCACATGGTTTCGAGCGCCCGCTCGGCCACCCCAAGCAGCCGCATGCAATGGTGAATGCGCCCTGGCCCCAGGCGTCCCTGCGCGATCTCGAACCCGCGGCCTTCGCCGAGTAGCATGTTCGACAGCGGCACGCGCACGTTGGTGTAACTAACCTCGCCGTGGCCGTGCGGCGCGTGATCGTAGCCGAATACTTTGAGCATCCGCTCGATCTTGACGCCGGGCGCATCCATCGGCACCAAAATCATCGACTGTTGCTTGTGTTTCGGACCCGCCGGATCCGTTTTTCCCATGAAGATGGCGATCTTGCAGCGTGGATCGCCCGCGCCGGACGACCACCACTTGCGGCCGTTGATCACATAGTGATCGCCGTCGCGCACGATGCTCGATTCGATATTCGTCGCATCGGATGAGGCCACCGCCGGCTCGGTCATCGCGAAGCAGGATCGAATTTCCCCGGCCAGCAACGGCTTTAACCAGCGTTCTTTTTGTTCCGCCGTGCCGTAGCGAGCCAGCACCTCCATGTTTCCGGTGTCGGGCGCCGAGCAGTTGAACACTTCGGGCGCCATGGGCGACCGGCCCATGATTTCGCATAGCGGCGCATATTCCAGATTCGTGAGACCCGCCCCGTGCTCGTCTTCCGGAAGGAACAGGTTCCAAAGTCCGGCGGCCCTGGCCTTGGGTTTGAGTTCTTCGATCACGCGCGATGTCTGCCAGCGATCGGGTTGCTCGGCCTCTGCCAGAAAGCGGGCTTCATTGGGATAGATGTGCTCATCCATGAAGGCCTGCAGCTGTTTCTGGAGCGCTTTTACTTTATCGGAAAATTCGAAGTTCATGATAAATGTCGGAAGTGAAATCAGCGGCCGGTGAACACTGGCGCTCGCTTTTCCAGGAAGTGTGCCACACCTTCCTTGAAGTCCTCGCACTGGAGGCTCAGAAGCATCTCCTGCTCGGAACTGTCAAATGCCTCGGATAACGTTTGAAACATCGCGCTGTAGACTTGCTCTTTCATGACGCGCAGCGACCGCGGGCTGACGTTGTAAGCCAGTTCTTTCGCATAGGCGTAGACATTTTCGAGAAACTGAGCTTGCGGGAACACGCGGTTCGCCAGACCCATGCGCAGCGCGTCGCTGGCGTCCACCATCCGCGCCGAGAACAGCATATCGAGAGCGTTCGCCGGACCGATCAGGCGCGGAAGCATCCAGGCGAGTCCGTATTCGGCGATCAATCCGCGTTTTGCGAAGGCTGTGCCGAACCGCGCCGCATCCGAAGCAAAACGCATATCGCAGTACAGCGTGAGGACGAATCCCAGCCCGACCGCCGGACCGTTCACCGCGGCGATCACCGGCTTCTGCAGCGCAGGAAAATACGAATATTTCTTCTGAAAATCCGGGCGGACACCCGCGCGATGGCCGTTGGTCGTGTTGGCGAGCGCGCGCGTGCGTTCCCCGACACCCTCATTCGCGATGGACCCCAACAACGACATGTCGGCGCCCGCGCAGAAGCCGCGCCCCGAGCCGGTAAGTACGATCACGCGAACCTGTTCGTCTTTTTCGGCTTCGTACATGGAAGCGCGCACTTCCTGCTCCATCGTCCCGGTCCAGGCGTTGAGCTTGTCAGGACGGTTGAGCGTGATCGTTGCGACTCGATCCGAAACTTGATATTGCGTCTCTTGGAGGGCCATGCAGTTGGAATTATATCAGCGCGGCAGCTTGCTCGATCAGATTGTGAACGCGCTTGTCGAAGTGCCGGAAGCGCTCGTCCTGTGTCTGCCCGCGATGGAACCGCACATAAATCTGCTGGATCACCACCGACAATTTGAACAGCGCGAAAACTTCGTAGTAGTTGATGAGTGAAACATCGCGTCCTGTTTTTTCCGCGTACTCGCGTATCAACTCGGCGGGCGTGTACCAGCCGGGCTGGCCGGTGATGGTCATCTTGGTGCCGCCTGGATCGCTCGGCTGCGCCCAGTAGGTCAGGATCACGCCGAGATCCACCAGCGGATCGCCCACCGTGGACATCTCCCAATCGAGCACCGCTTCCACGCGGCTCGGATCGCTAAGGTTCAGCATCAGATTGTCGAGCTTGAAGTCGTTGTGGACCAGCGTGGGCCGGGGCGATTCCGGCATGCGATCGGTGAGCCATTGGATGATGCGATCCATAAGAGGAATCTCCTCCGTCTTGGCGCGATTCCAACGGTCGAACCATCCACGCACCTGGCGCTCCAGAAAGCCTTCGGGTTTACCGAGCGACACAAGACCGTGCTTTTCGATGTCTACGGAATGCAATTGCACCAGGCAGTCGACGAACCCGCGGCTAACCAGCTTTTGATAATCCGGAAACGCAGCCAACTCGGGTGGAATGCAGTCACGCACAACAATCCCGTGCCGGCGCTCCATGATGAAAAAGATCGCGCCAAGAATCGATGTGTCTTCGCACAAGTGGAACACTTCCGGAGCCGGCTGAAAAAACGGGTGCACTGCCTTAAGCACTTTGTACTCACGCGCCATGTCGTGAGCTTTCGGCGCCACTGGGCCAAGCGGACCGCGCCGCAGAACATATTCGCGCTGCGGCGTCTTGAGGAGGTACGTCAAGTTCGAGTGGCCGCCGGGGAACTGCTCGATCGTGAGCCGGTCCACGCCTTCCAGCTTGTCTTTCAGATAGTCGATGAGGGCCTGCTGATTCAGCTCTTCTCCAGGCCGGACGCTAGCGGTGTCAATCATTGCTCAACCGATATCATAAGTCACCGCTCTGGCAAGTTTTGATTTCGCGCCTTTTCATGTGCTTCCCTCCAGCGTCCGTGCGGACCGATTCGCGAGGGTCCTTAGCATATGACAGACTCTTCCATGCAACGCCTCATCCTCGCTTACAAGAATTTCGCCGCGAACAAAAACATCAGCCATATCGGACTGGGGGTTTCGGCACTCAACACCTGCAAGGTGTTGCGGCGCGAGGGCGTCGCGGTGGAAGTTTGGCCGGTAGTCAGCCCGTCGGAATTGCTGGAGCGGTTGCGCGAGCAGCCCGCCAGCCATGTGGTGGTCTCCGCGCCCTGGATGCCGTCGCTCGAGACGCATCGTCTGGTGGCCACACATGCCAACACGCGCTTCGCGATGAATTGCCACTCGAACGTCGGGTTTTTGCAAGCCGACTCCAACGGCGTGACACTGGTGCGCGAAGCCATGGAAATCGAAGCCGCGACGCCGAATTTTCATCTCGCGGGCAATAGCAATAAATTCTGCAAGTGGGTGCGATCGGCCTATTCCCGGCCCTGTTCCTACCTCCCGAACCTGTACTATCTCGAACCAACCGTGACGCCCTCCCCGCCGCTCTACAACGGCGGCACGCTGCGTATCGGCGCATTCGGCGCAACACGCGCATTGAAGAATTTCATGAGCGCGGCCGGGGCGGCGCTCGACATTTCGCGGCGCTACAAGTCGAATCTGGAGCTTTGGGTGTCGGCTGGGCGGACCGAGGGCGGTGGCGATACGATCCTGCGTTCGGCGCACGCGATGCTCGACGGGCTGCCGCATGTGAAGCTGGTCGAAAACGGATGGCAATCCTGGCCCAAGTTTCGGCAGAGCGTGGCGCACATGCATCTGCTGATGCAGCCGAGTTATACCGAGTCATTCAACATGGTCACCGCCGACGGCGTCGCGGAGGGCGTGCCCTCGGTGGTATCGCACGCGATCGACTGGGTTCCCGATCACTGGAAAGCCATGATGGATAACGTGTTGGATATCGCGCGCGTCGGCCGCTACCTGCTTTCCGATCCCTCGGCGCCACAGGAAGGTCTGGAATCATTGCGGTCGCACAACACCGACGGCATCAAGGCGTGGAAAGAATTCCTAAGCGTGAATTACACTACCCAGACTTAAAGCACCAGCATACAATCGCCGTACGAATAAAATCGATAGCCGGATTCGACGGCGTGTTGGTAAGCCGATAGAACCAACTCGCGCCCGGCGAACGCGCACACTAAAATCAACAGGCTCGATTCCGGCAGGTGGAAATTCGTGAGCATCGCGTTGGTGCGTTGGAATTCGAAGCCGGGACGGATGAACAGGTCGGTGTCGTGAGTGCGTCCGAGGTACATACTCTCAACCGCGCGCACTGACGTGGTTCCCGCGCAGATCACGCGCTGCGCCTGGCGAATTTTGGCTTCGTTTTGCTCGGCAACATCGAACCGTTCCGAATGCAACGCTTCCCCGCGAATGGGCTGGAATGTCCCCAACCCGACGTGCAGCGTCACGTACGCGATTTCAGCGCCCGACTCGCGGCAACGGCCGAGAATCTCGGGCGTGAAATGGAGTCCGGCCGTCGGCGCTGCCACCGATCCTGTCTGGCGCGCGAAAACCGTTTGATATCGCTCGCGATCCGCAGGCGCGTCGGCCCGCTTGATGTAAGGCGGCAGGGGCACATGGCCGATTCGCTCAAATAACTCGTACAGGTCGCCGGGATAATCGAAGCGTACAGTTCGCTCACCGAATTCTCCGCGCGCGACAATCTCCGCTTGGTACTCTCCGAACCGAATCCGCTCGCCCACCCGCATTTTTCGTCCCGGATGAACGAGCGCCGTCCAGGTTTTGGCATCGTCAGAGACCGGCGCGAGCAAGAAGACCTCGACTTCTCCTGACAGATTCTCGCGGCGCTTTGGATTGCCTTTGCCCACCGGTAATGAATGTACGCCCGCGCGATGCCCAAGCAGTCGCGACGGAAACACCTTCGAATCGTTCAGCACCAGGCAATCGCCAGCGCGAAGATAGTCCGGAAACTCGCGAAACATCCGATCCTGCCAGCGTCCCGTCGCCCGGTCGAGCACCAGCATGCGCGCGCCTGCGCGATCGGCTAATGGCTCCTGCGCGATCGACGATGGAGGAAGATGGTAATGGAACGGGGCGAGATCCAAAGCCCACGATAGCAATGCGAATACTCGGAATCGAGACATCCTGCGACGAAACGGCCGCGGCGGTTGTAGAAGACGGCCGGCGGATCTTGTCGTCAGTGGTCGCTTCGCAGCTCGAAACACATGGCAAATACGGCGGCGTAGTGCCGGAGTTGGCCTCGCGCGAACACCTGCGCGCGATCGTGCCGGTGGTCCGAACCGCGCTCGAACAAGCACAAACCACACTCGACCTACTAGCTGCTATCGCGGTCACCGAAGGACCCGGCTTGGTCGGCTCGCTGCTGGTCGGAATCACCTACGCCAAGTCGCTCTGCTTCGTACGAGAGCTTCCGCTGATCGGCGTGAATCACATCGAAGGACACATCCACGCCGTGCTGCTCGAAGCCGGCGACAAGATCGAGTTCCCTGCCCTGGCCTTGGTGGTGAGTGGCGGGCACACGCATCTCTACGAAGTGCGGGACGGTTTCGAGTACCGGCTGCTGGGAAAAACTCGCGACGATGCGGCGGGCGAGGCCTACGACAAGGTCGCGAAGCTGCTCGGGTTCCCCTATCCCGGCGGACCGATCGTCGACCAACTGGCGCCTTACGGCAATCCCGACGCCGTGAAGTTCACGCTCGCGCGCATGAAAGGCAATCCTTTGGACTTCAGCTTCAGCGGCCTGAAGACCGCCGTTCTGCGCTGGACCGAGCAGCACGACGTCGCCGCCGAGATCGCCGCGCGCCGCGCCTTGCAACAACCGGCGCTCGAAGACTGGCTGGCCGCGACCCCTCAGGCCACGCTTGACCTATTGGCTTCGTTCCAGCATACGGTGATCGAGGAACTCCTGCGCCGCTTGGCAGCCTCAGCCGACCAAATCGGAGCTCGCTCGTTAATCGTTTCGGGCGGCGTCGCGTCCAACGCCGGACTTCGCGCCGCTGCGAACAACGCACGCCTTCCAGGCCCGGTATTTTTTCCCAAGCCTTCCCTTTCCACCGACAACGCCGCCATGATCGCCGCCGCTGCGTTTCCCAAATTGACTCGCAAAGCATTCGCCGACCTCACCTTGCGGGCCAACGCCAATCTCATACTGGCCTAACGAAAAAAAACTCGCCGGGCGTGTCGATTTGTCGAGGACTCCTTCGTTATGGATGCGGACGTACCAAACAACCCAAGGAGATCCCGATGCACGCACGAACCCTTCTCATCACCGGATTTGTGGCCCTGGCCGCGCTGCTAAGCGCCAGTCCCAAATCCGAAACTTCAACCGACGCGACTGCGGCATTCGCCCGCCTGAAAACCCTGGTCGGCGAATGGGAAGCCAACACGCCCGACGGAAAATCACATCTCACTTACGAGCTGACTGCCGGCGGAAGCGTGCTGGTGGAACGCGAAACCGCCGACGAGATGCCCGAAATGATCACCATGTTTCATCTCGATGGGAGCCGACTCATCTTGACGCACTACTGCATGGCGGGCAATCAGCCGCGCATGCAAGCGCGCGCTTTCCAACCGGAGACCGGCGAGATCCGCTTCCAATTCCTCGACGCCACCAATCTCGTGTCTCCTGGCGCCGGCCACATGCACAACGCGACCTACCGTATCGTCGATCATGACCACGTCGAATCCCAATGGCAATTCTATGAAAACGGCGCGCCGAAGATGACCGAGTCGGCGCAATATACTCGGGTACGATAGGAGACGAAAACCATGCCACTCTACATGCTCCTCCTTCACGGCGATCCAGCGGCCTGGGCCTCGCTCAGTCCGGAAGAAATGCAGAAGGCCACCGAAAAATACATGGCCTGGACGAAAAAGCCGTTCACGCGCGACGGCAAGCGGCTGGCGGACGATCCCGGCAAGGTGATCCGGCGTCCCAAAGGCGGCGCGGCGCGCGCCACCGACGGCCCCTACAGCGAGACCAAAGAAGTACTGGGCGGCTACTACACCATTGAAGCGGCCAGTTACGACGAAGCGGTGAAGCTGGCGCTCGATCATCCGCAGCTCGACTACGGCGGTGCGGTGGAAGTACGGCACGTCTGGGGCACCTAGCGGGTGTGAGCGCGGCGCCACAAACCGATGTCCTGTTGGAACACCTGTTCCGGCGCGAGGCCGGGCGAATGGTCGCGTATTTCACGCGCCTGTTCGGCCCGGCTCATCTCGATTTGGCCGAAGAGACGGTTCAGGAAGCGATGCTGCGCGCGCTACAGACCTGGCCCTATCAAGGGGTGCCCGAGAACGCCGCGGCGTGGCTGTTCCGCGTCGCGCGTAACTCAGCCATCGATGCGATCCGGCGCAGTCGTGTGCTCGCGGGCCGGGAGATTCTGGCTGAAATCGCGCGCGGCGACTCCATTCCTACCGGCGATCCGCTCCTTGAAGAGCAACTGCGTGACGACGAACTGCGCATGATCTTCATGTGCTCCCATCCGGAGATTTCGCAGGAAGCCAGCGTCGCCCTCAGCCTCAAGACTGTCGGCGGCTTCAGTGTACGCGAGATCGGGCGGGCGTTTCTGGCCGACGAGCCCACCATCGCGCAGCGCCTGGTTCGAGCCAAGCGCCACATCCGCGAGCGCGGCCTGTCCATCGAGATGCCGCATGGCGACGACTTGAAGCCCCGGCTCGATTCGGTGCTTGAAACCATCTACCTGATCTTCAACGAAGGCTATACCGCGCACGAGGGCGAAGATTTAATCCGCCGCGATCTTTGCGAAGAAGCGCTGCGTCTGGGCCGTTTGGTAGCCACGGCTTCGATCGGCACTCCCAAGGCGCACGCGCTGGTGGCGATGATGGCGCTGCAAGCCGCGCGATTGCCGGCGCGCGTGGATGAAGCAGGCGAACTGGTGCTGCTCGAAAAGCAGGATCGCAATCGCTGGGACCGCGAACTGATGGGGTTGGGCTTTCATCATTTCAATCTCTGCATGGCGGGCGATGAAGTGACCGAGTATCACGCCCAAGCCGCCATCGCGGCCACGCACGCGCGCGCCGGTGACGCCGAATCGATTGAGTGGCCCTGGATCTTGGAATTCTACGATCAGCTTTTGGCCATCAATCCGTCGCCGGTGGTGGCGCTGAATCGCGCGGTCGCGGTGGCCAAGGTGCATGGCGCCGAGAGGGCGCTAGCCGAGGTGGATCGTCTGGAGCAAGAACGAAAGCTGCGCGACTATTACCTGCTGCTCGCGGTGCGCGGCCATTTGCTGCTCGAACTGGGCCGTGCGCCCGAAGCATCCGCAAATTTCGAGGCGGCTCTCAAGATGCCGTGTTCCGAACCCGAGCGCCGCTTCCTGCGCCGCAAGTTACAGGCGTGCGCGCTAGCGTCCAAATAGCGATTCCACCGCGCCGATCACGATGCAGAGCACGGCAAACCCCACCGTCCCATACAGCAACCACCATTGCGTCGCCCGCAGGATCTCGTCATACGGCAGATCCAGCGCTTCAGTCCTACTAGCAGTGCGTTCGGCGAGAGCCACCCTGGCGCCCACACTCGTGCGTGCCGCGTCGACTCTCATGTCGACGCGAGGCTGCCGATCTTCGTCCTCTCGCTTCGTCGCAGGCGCCAAGCCTTCTCATCTTGAACACCCGCCGCATCGAACCGAATAGGACTTTGTTGATTTCGGTAACGGTACTGCCACGCTTCGGTTCTGGAACCGGCTACACTATCTCGGCGGTTCGCTTACGGCTGTAGAGGAAATAAATAAACAACCCGATGATCAGCCAGGCGAAAAACCGTATCCAGGTTTCGAGCGGCAGGCTCAGCATCAACACGAGACAACACGCGATCGAAATCCCCGGCAGCAGCGGCACCAGCGGAACGCGAAATCCGCGCCGGCGATCCGGCTGCTTCCTGCGCAGCACGATCACGCCGGCCGACACGAGAATGAACGCGAACAGCGTCCCGATATTCGAGACATCGGAGAACCATGCTACGTCGAAAATTCCCGCTGGTATCCCCACCGCGAATCCCGCTACCCACGTACTGATATGCGGCGTTTTGTATTTCGGATGCACGCGCGAGAAAACATCCGGCAGCAGGCGGTCGCGCGACATCGCAAACCAGATGCGCGCCTGCCCGTACTGAAAAACCAGCAGCGACGACAACATGCCAAGCAGCGCCCCCGCCGTCACAATCAGCCGCAGTCGGTTCATGCCGATGGCCTTCAGCGCATTGGCCACGGGCGCATCGTTATTGAGCGTGGACCAATTCGCAATCCCCGTCAGCACCAGCGATACGGAGCCATAAAGCAGCGCGCAAATTGCCAGCGTCGCGAAGATCCCGATCGGCATATCGCGCTGCGGCCGCCCGCACTCTTCCGCCGCCGTCGATACGGAATCGAATCCAATGTAGGTGAAGAATACGATGGCCGACCCGGTCAGCACCCCCGAATATCCATGCGGCATGAAGGGATGCCAGTTGCCGGTGTTGACCGCCTTCATCGCCCCGAAAATGAACAGCAGGATCGCGACAAGCTTGATCACTACCATCCCATTGTTGGTCTGCGCGCTCTCGCGAACACCGCGAACCAATATGTAAGTGAGGAGAAGCAGCACCACGAACGCCGACAGATTGAACCAGGCGCCGGTGCGCTGGCCCTCCTCGAAAATTGGCTGCGACAATTGTTTCGGCAAGTGGAAGCCGAACAGGTTGTCGAGCATGTCGTTCAAGTAGGCGGAAAATCCCACCGCGACGCTCATGTTCGAGAACGCGTATTCCAGGATCAAATCCCAGCCGATGATCCAAGCGAAAATTTCACCCAGCGTGGCGTACGAGTAGGTATAAGCGCTGCCGGCGATCGGAATCATCGACGCGAGCTCGGCGTAGCAGAGCGCCGCGAACCCGCACGCGATCGCCACCAAAACGAACGACAACGAAAGGGCCGGACCCGCACCCACGCGTCCGCTCAGTGTGGCGGCGTTGCCGCCGTTCAGCAGCAAATCCAGCACCGGCGCCTTGAGAATCGATTTGCCGAGAAAATGCTCCCCGGCGGCAGCGGTGCCCGTGACGGTGAAAATTCCCGACCCGATCACCGCGCCGATACCCAGCGCCACCAGACTCCACACGCCCAGGCTTTTCTTGAGCTGCCGTTCCGGCTCTTCCGAAGAGGCGATCAGTGCGTCGATGCTCTTGGTGCGGAGTAGCGGAGAAGGCATGCAAGGCCGGATTAGCGCTTCGCCTGCCCCTTGGCCATGTGCCTGACTTTCTTCTTCATCGATCCACGCGCGACCCCGGCGGCCCGCTTGGCTTTCGGCGCAGCCTTTTTGCGCGCGGCGCGCTTCAACTTCTTACGTTCTGTCTTATCTGCAATTGTCTTAGTGTTCATTCGTGTTGGTGACTTATTCCTCTTCGATACCCGCGTACTTTTCGACCAGCTTCTTCAAACCGTGCCCTTGGAAGCTTATGGTGAGCTTAGCATCCTCGCCGTCTCCTTCGCGGCGCAGGATGGTCCCGATGCCGTATTTGGGATGCCGCACGGTGGCGCCGGCACGCAACCCTTTCTTGCGCGGCGCCGGAATCGGGGTGCGAACTTGCGGCTGCGGCGCGCGAACGGCGGGCTGCGATTGCGCGGCCTGTTGCGGTTGCACGGCGCGAGCGGGCGCGGAACTCGGAGCGGTTTTGCCGCGCTCGGCGAAAAACTGCTGGATGTTTTCCACTGAATTGAACGTTTTGCCCGTGTACAGATTGCGTTTCGCCGTCTCGCGCACTTCGTTCTGCTCGGCGAACAGGTTCACCTGCGGCGCAGAGCGCTGCCGTGGATTCACATCGTTCACCAGCTCCGCCGGAACCTCGGCGAGAAATCGCGAAGGAATCGACGGCTCCGCCTGTCCCCCGCCCCAGCGCCTGCGGTAGCGCGCTGACGTCAGGAACAAACGCTTCTCCGCGCGAGTCATGCCGACATAGCACAGACGACGCTCTTCTTCCATCGCGGCTTTCGAATCGAGCGAGCGCGAATGCGGAAACAGGCCCTCTTCCATTCCCGCCAGAAACACGTTGGGAAACTCCAGCCCTTTGGCATTGTGCAGCGTGAGCAGCGAAATCTGCGCCCCCTGATCCAAATTGTCAGTATCGGCGACGAGAGCCGCATGGTCCAGAAACTCCGACACGTTCTCGCCGCGCTCGCCCGCTTCCGACGCCGCGTTCACCAATTCGTTCAGGTTCGCCACGCGCGACTCCGAATCGGGATCCTTGCCCGCTTCGAGCATCGCCAAATACCCGGTGCGCTCGAGAATCGCCTCCAGAATTTCGCTGACCCGCGACGTGGCGAGCATCGCGGAAAGCTCAGCGATCATCGCGCGAAACGCCTTGAGCGATGCTTCCGCGCGCGTGGGAAATAGATTCTCCTCCAGCATCCGCCCAATGGCCGACCACACGCTGATCTCGTGCTCCAGCGCGTACTGCTCTATCTGCTCGATGGTGCCTTTACCGATCCCTCGCGCCGGCGTGTTGATCACGCGCAGCAGGCTCACCGAATCGTGCGGACTGGCCAGAATCTTCAGATACGCCAGCGTGTCCTTGATCTCGGCGCGCTGGTAAAAACTGAACCCGCCCAGCACCACGTAAGCCCGCCCATAGCGCCGCAGCGCTTCTTCGATCTGCCGCGACTGGAAATTCGTGCGGTAGAGAACCGCGACGCGTTCCTCCGGCGCGGCCGTGAGCAGCTTCTCGATGCTGTCCGCTATGAACAGCGCCTCCTGCTCGCCGTCGAACGCCTCGAAGCGCCCGATCTTCTGCCCCGCCCCGGCTTCGGTCCACAACCACTTCCCCTTGCGCTCGGTGTTATTGGCCACCACCGCGCTCGCCGCCTCCAGAATGTTTTTGGTCGATCGGTAATTCTGCTCCAGCCGAATCACCGCCGCGTTCGGAAAATCGCGCTCGAAATCCAGAATGTTGCGGATGTCGGCGCCGCGCCAGCTATAGATCGACTGGTCCTCATCGCCCACCACCGCGACGTTCTTGCGCGTCTCCGTCAACAATCGCATCAGCTCATACTGGCTTCGATTGGTGTCCTGATATTCGTCGATCATCACGAACTCGAAGCGCCGATTGTACTGCCGCCTCAAATCGACGTCATGCGCGAGCAGCCGCACCGCTTCGAGCAGCAGATCGTCGAAATCCAGCGCATTGGCCTGACGCAGTTGCCCTTCGTAGCGTTCATAAATCGACGCAAGCTGCGAAGTCTTCTGATCCGTGGAAGCCGCGTAGATCTCAGCCGGCGTGGTCTTCCCGCTCTTCTTGTGGCTGATCCAGGACGTCACCGCGCGATACTGCATGAACTTCTCATCCAGCCCGAACCCTTTGAAGATCGACTTGATCACCGCCAGCTGATCGTCTTCGTCATAAATGGTGAACTTCGGGGTGAACCCGTTGCGAATGTCGGCCAGCCGCGCGCCATCCCGCCTCAGCAGCCGCACGCAAAACGAATGAAACGTCGAGACCAGCGGACCCTCGCGCGCGTTGACGCCGCCCAGCAGGTTGTAAACGCGCTCCCGCATTTCTTCCGCGGCCTTATTGGTAAAAGTGACGGCCAAAATGCACGGCCCCGGCACGTGATGCGCCTCCACCAGATGCGCGATCCGATGCGTAATCACGCGGGTCTTCCCGCTCCCGGCCCCAGCCAGGAGAAGCAGCGGCCCTTCTACGTGCGACACGGCGGCCTGTTGTTGCGGATTTAGACCCTGAAGAAAATCCATCGGGGGGTTGGCAACCCGATTTTAACATGCGATCGCGAAAGATTCGCTTCCGTAGACGAGTAATCAGTGGGCGTTCTATTCCATGGGTCGGCGGGTCCAGGGAACAAGTCGAGCCAGGAATTCCGGAAACGCGCGATCTTTGCGGAGAACCAATCGTGGGATTGCAGGCCTCCGATACGCTACGCGAGTTGTCGGGTTCTATCGATGCGCCGATGCATCGTACGGCCGTAAATGCGGCGACCTCCTCAGTTCGTTGCTTTCTTCACGAGCGCCCCCATCCTTAACTCGTCGGTAGCGGTCAACTCCTTTGGTGCAAGACGACCGGCCACACGGTTCCTTCGCCAGATTCGCCTTGTCGCTAAGGCGACGTGTTCCTCGCGCGTAAATCCCGTGACAGCTGCTCTACCAGGATTGCGGGTGTAGATTAAGGCAACGCGGTCTTTCCCTACGTCACGGCAGAGTCGAAAAGCTCAGGCACCCGATCACTCCACGTTTCCCGCGGAGCGAACGTCTGGGTAGCCGCGATGTTTGGCTCGGCTAGGGCAGATACATCATCGGTATCTGGACATCCTTGGAGATTTTGGCGTTGAACCAGCCCATGTCGCGAACGTGCGCCAAGCCGTCCGCGGGATCGTTCAGATAAAGAGTTCCGTCTTCGGAGACGCCAGTGATCACGATAATGTGTGGCGCACCGTTCCACATTCCGGCGGCCCAGATAGGCCCGTAGAGTCGAAGCAGGTTGTCGATAAACGTCCAATCGTAAGATTGGTTGACTGGGGGTATGGTGTCGAGTCCAACCGAGCGGGCCAGCGAGATAAACTGCGCAGCGCTGATGCCTGAATTACTTGCGTACGTTGAAGCCAGAGGATCGATGGAGGCTTGCCTCTTGTACCCGTAGAGCATTCGCGCTGCTGCGTGCCAGCATGCCATCGACTTTTCCTGACGAATTTGAGGAACGTTGACCAGGAGCATCTCGATTCTCCTTGACGATTCCAACAACGATATCACAGCGCTAGCGAGCGACGGGCGCGGAAACGACGATTTGAAGAGCTTGCTCTGGTTGATGCTCGGACCGGCGGAGCCGCGAGCGCCTTGAGGATCTGGCGTAAATCCAGACGCCGCAAGCCTCAGCCGGCTGATTCGTCAGGTAAGCACCGATTTTGTCGCGCTCGATCGGCCCAGGAGCAACTGCTGTCGGCCAGCGGCTGGCGAGAACTGGTAGTGCTGACATCGCCAACGCCCATGTGGTCCTCTGTGCCGGACGGACCCAGGCAATCGTAACTAGCGACGTTGGCCAGCTCAGGCGAATTGATTCCCGGCTTGCATTGGTATCCGTTTGAAACGCCGAGCCATTAGCCGATTTGAAGATATCGCCGAAACTCCGCAAACTCTTTGCTTTCCTACCCAAGCCCTTGTAACCTAACAGTTTGGCGGTACGCCTCTATTGCTTAAGGTAGGCGGCTGACCCCAAGAGAGCCGCATGCTGGTTGAATTTGAGCTGATCCAAAAGGCGCAAGCGGGCGACGGTGCAGCCTTCAACCAGGTGGTGGTCGCCTACCGCAAGCGGATTTTGGGTACAATTGCTCGGTTGATCGGGCGGCCCGAAGATGTGGAGGATGTTGCCCAAGAAGTTTTCCTAAGGTTGTATTATTCGCTGGATCAGCTCCGGACGCCGGAAGTCTTCGAACCGTGGCTGTACCGGCTGACCGTGAATGCCTCGTACGACTATCTGCGCAAGCAACGGCGCAGGAACGAGGCGCGGATGTCGGACCTGAGCGAGCAGCAGGTCATGATGGCTGACGCGGCGGCGGGCGGGAAAGTCTCGCACGAGGAGAATCGGCAGAAGCAGGTCAAGGATCTGGTGGAAGCGCTGCTCGGCTCGGTTTCCGAGCAGGATCGGCTGTTGTTGACGTTGAAAGAAGTCGAAGGGCTTTCGTTGAAGGAACTCGAAAAGATCTACGGCGTAAACGAAAATGCCCTCAAAGTACGGCTTTTCCGCGCCCGCCAGCGAGTGCTCAATGCATTCGAGGCGGCTCAGAAAAGCGCCGGCCCCAAGCCGGTGGAGCGAAAGGGTTAGAATGGATTACAAAGTGCAGGAGGCGCCACCGTATGGAGCATCCCAATAACGAATCGCATAATCGCGAATTAAACGCGTTATTCGCCGAGTATAAAGCGGCACTGCCCGATCCCGAGCCCTCGTCGAACTTCATGCCGAATTTGTGGCGTAAGATCGACGCGCGGCAGAATCTGCTGTTCCGCATGAAGCGTCTCACGCAATTCTTCGTCGCCGCCGCAGCCGCGATTTGTCTCCTCTTCGCCGCCATGTACTCGGTACCCAACCGCGCCGAGTCGAATGGCAGCTATGTGGACGTACTCGCCAAGGCGTACCCGGCTGAGAATCTAGCCTCTCATGGTATTTTGCTCGACGAGGCCGATACGAAATGAAGCGTGGCAATCTCCCGATCGCGCTGTACTTGCTTCTCGTTTTCGCCAGCGGCGCGGTTGTGGGAGCTTTGGGATATCGGATCTACAAGCCTCCTACGGCGAGCAGCAACGCTCCCATCAGCCCGGAGGAAGCGCGCCGCCAGTATCTCCACGAGATGCAAACTCGCGCCGGTCTGAACGACGACCAGTTGCAGAGGCTGAGCGCCATTCTGGATGAAACCCGCACGCGCTTTCACGCCTCCCGCGATGAGCACAATGCCGAAGTGAAGCGCATCGGCGAGCAGCAGCGCGCTAAAGTCCGCGCGATCCTGACAGCCGACCAGCTTCCTAAAGTCGAAGAACTCTGGCGCGAACGGGATCAGCGCGCCAAGCAAAACGCCCGTTAGCTACAACCCGCTACTGTCCGTCAGCTTCGCAACCCCATGCTGCCGAAGGGATTCCTGAAACAAGTGGGCTCGCGTTGGCTTCGTTTTTCCAATTCGGCGAATCGTCGCTCGCCACTGCCCCTGGATGCGTCCTCAGCGCTTTCGTAAGGGTTTGTAACCGATATACTGTAACCAAGAAGCCGATTCTGGCGCCACACTATAGGAATAGTTCGAAGATCGAAGTTTTTCTTTCGCGGGGAGGCGAATTGATGAGACACAAGCTGTTATGCGCCGGCTTCGGCGTGTCGTCGGTGGTTTTCCTGTCCAGCTTCTTGATGGCGGGCGAGCCTGGTGGCAAGACCGCTGGAGATACCGCCAAACCAGTGACCTTTACAAAGGACATCGCGCCCATTTTCCAGGAAAAATGCGAGGAGTGCCACCGCAAGGACTCCATGGCACCCATGTCGCTCGTGACCTATCAGGAAGCGCGCCCCTGGGCGCGTTCCATTAAAGAGCGTGTGGTTCAACGCCAGATGCCTCCATGGCACTTGGATAAGACCGTCGGTATTCAGAAGTTCGCGAACGATCGCTCGCTCAGCGACGAACAGATCGCGATGATCGTGAAGTGGGTCGACTCGGGTGCCGCGCAAGGCGATCCCAAGGACATGCCGGCCGCCAAGACTTGGCCGAGCAACGATACCTGGCAATTACAGCAGAAGTACGGTCGTCCGCCAGACTTCATCATTAAATCGGCTGACTATTGGATGCCCGCCGTAGGTCAGGATCAGTGGTGGAAGCCGCTGAACGATCTTCCGCAGATCACCGAACCGCGCTGGGTCCAAGCCGTTGAAATGCGCCCCAGCACTGTTGAAGGCCGCAAGATCACGCACCACGCCATCGCGCACCTGCTTCAGGATGAAAAGAACAATCCGCTGGCGGGTGACGACGGCGGCGCTGCCGCGGCAGCCGGTGGTGGAATCCTTATGGAATGGGCTGTCGGCAAGACCTACGATGTCTACCGGCCCAATACCGGCAAGCTCATCATGCCGGGCGCCAAGATCTGGTGGGATATTCACACCCACGCCGTCGGCGAGCCGCTCAAGGATCACGTCGAGCTCGCTGTCTGGCTGTATCCCAAAGACCAGACCCCGAAATATCGCACCTATCTGACGATGTTCAACGCCGCCCGCACCGGCCCCGGCGAAGCGCTCGATATCGCGCCCAACACGATCTCGGAAACCCAAGGCTTCCATGTGCTCAAGCAAGCCGCGATTCTCGAAAACTTCCAACCGCACATGCATCTGCGCGGCAAAGCCATGCTGATGGAAGCAATTCTTCCTGACGGCACCATCCAGACACTCAGCTACGTGAACAATTTCAACTTCAACTGGATGAACAATTACATTTACGCCGATGACGCAGCTCCCGTGCTGCCGAAAGGCACCATCGTCCACGTCGTCGCCTGGCACGATAACACCAGCGCGAAGGCTACAAATCCGGATCCGAACCAGTGGGTCGGTTGGGGCGATCGCACCGTCGATGAGATGGCGCACGCGTGGGTGAATGTCACTTACATCAGCGACGAAGACTACAAGGAATGGGCGGCGAAGCATAAACCCGCTCACGGCCCGAACCGCGCGGCAGCAGCCTCAACGGGCACTGCAGCGGCCAACAATTGAAGATCGGTGCCGGAGCAATCCGGTCCGCTTCAGCTTAAGACCAAATGTCCGGCGGTTGACTCGCCGTCCCCGCCGGACGTAAACTTTTTGCGGACAGATATTTTTGAATTAGGAGATTGTCTTGAAGACGCAACCATCGCGCTGGATCTTTGGGGGCTCGGGCGCAATGATCGCGCTCGCCAGCGCTACGCTAATCTGGGCGGCTCAGTTGCCACTCGACCCCGTTCACTCGTCCGGGAACAACGTAACTCCAGCGTACGAAGGCTGGTACGAATTGCCGAACGGAACCATCAATTTTCTGGTCGGCTACTACAACCGCAACACGAAAGAATCGATCGACATTCCTATCGGGCCCAATAACCACCTCGATCCGGGTGGGCCTGACAGGGGCCAGCCGACTCACTTTTTGCCCGGCCGCCAGTGGGGAGTATTCGTCATCAATGTGCCCAAGAACTTCGGAACTACTACGAAGATCACCTGGACCATCACCGCGAACGGAAAACCGGCCACGATACCGTTAAACCTGGACCCCGTTTACAACATCGCACCTTTCAAGGACGCCACCAACAACACTCCGCCGTTCATCGGCCTCTCTGAAGCCGGTCCCTTCCTGCAAGGTCCTCCCCTAAAAGTTGAGCAGACCTTCACGGCGACGGCGGGAAAGCCTCTGGAGCTCAAGGTGTTTGGCGGCGATGATGCTGTGGTTCCCCCGGGCGCTCAGTTCGGCGGCCGCGGTCGCGGCCCCGCCTCTCCTTTCACCGTCACTTGGCTCAAGTTCCGCGGCCCCGGCGATGTGACCTTCGAGAAAGCGAAGCCAGCCGTTCAGAAGGCCGACTTTAAGGTTCCCGCACCCGCGGTCTTTGCCGGCACGGCTTCCACCATGGCTACCTTTAGCGCGCCGGGCGACTACATCCTCGAAGTCGTCGGCAATGACATATCCGGCGATGGCGGCCGCGGCTTCCAGTGCTGCTGGACCACGGTGCAGGTCAAGGTTACAGTAAGTCCGGCGGCTGGCCTCTAGCGCCAACGTTTTCAGCGCGGCCTGATACAATAAAGCCAACTCGATTCCATTGATTAGGCCCGCGTGTACCCATGGATCTGGATCAGTTACACACGTTTCTGGAAATCGTCCGCCTAAAAAGCTTTTCTAAGGCGGCGCAGACGTGTTATCGTACCCAGCCGGCCATCAGCGCCCAAGTCCGCCAGCTCGAGCAGGAGTTAGGCACCGCGCTGTTTGAGCGCCTCGGCACGAAAATCTCCCTCACCACCGCCGGAAAAATCTTCGCCGAATACGCCGAGCAGATTCTGGACTTGCGCCGACGTGCTCAGGACACCATCAATGAGCTGGAACGTGTGCCGCGCGGCGAACTGGTGATCGCGGCCAATGAGGCAACCTGCATTTACGTGCTACCGGGTGTCTTCGCCGAGTACATCAAGAAGTTTCCAAACGTGCAATTATCAGTCGACCGGTCCTACGGTTCACGCGTCGTGGAAGCAGTCATGGACAACCTGGCCGACTTCGGCATCACGCAGTTGCCGATTCAAGAGAAGAAACTACAGGCCGTGAAGATTCATTCCGATGAGATCATTGTGCTGCTGCCGGCCAAGCATCCTCTGGCTCACCGTCGCTACCTCACGGCACGCGATTTAATCGGCCTGCCCCTCCTGATGCCAAAATCCGGAACGACGCGGGCCCGCCTGGATGTCTGGTTTGAGCCGGTAGAAAATGAAATTCAGATCGCCATGGAACTCGATTCCACCGAGATGATCAAGCGCTTCGTCATGACGGGTCTAGGCATCTCGTTTCTCGCGGCATCTAACTGTCACGAGGAGATCGCGCAGGGTAAGCTGGCTGCGGTCTCGCTCGGCCCGGAACCCATGGCGCGCAAGGTAGCCCTGATCTACCGCAAAGATAAAGCACTGTCAAAAGCCGCACTGGGCTTCATTCAGGTTATATTGGAACATGCGGGGAGTGAAAATTCCCCGGCCGCTGGCGGAAAGCTTCCGGCGGCCGTATCGTCATAAAACCGGAGAACGAAGTTCCGCCATGTCCCGCGTCACTTTGAAAAGCTCAACCATCTTCATCTCCGTTGGCAACAAGACCGAAGTCTATCGGTCGGTGAACGACGTTCCGCCTCCGCTGCGCAAGCAGCTCGAACAGTCCACTAGCGGAATTCACTCGGCTACCATTCTGATTGCGGATCGCAAAGGCAAAGAGGAGATCGTGCGCGCGGTGCGCGGTCTTCCTTCCGGTTTGCGATCGCGCTTGAGCACTACACTCGCCAACGAGGCTCCCGAGGTAGCGCCCGCTGGATGGCGAGCGATCGGCCAATTTTGGATCGAGCTTTTGCTACCGCCCGTGCTCGGCGTCGCGGTCTGGCTGTTGTTCAGTTTCCGCTAATCCCAAATTCAAAACCGCAACGCTTCGGACGATATGCTCCATATGGGCGAATCGCGCCAACCGCACATCGTCTGTTATCAGCGAGCCTGGCTGACACTGTTGAAGGAAGACCGCGCTGTTTCGGTACGCGCCGTTCAGCTCTCCGGAAGAAGCATGCGCATCGTGCTCAGCGAACGGGTGAAGCTCGGAACCGCAGTCAGCGTCGAAACGGGCGACTGGATGGCTTTTGGCGATGTGCATTGGTGCCGCGGCGAGTACTCGCATTATGTCGCCGAATTGCAGCTCGAGCAAATGCTGATCGGTCTGCAGGAATTGCAGTCCCAGCAGAGACGCTGGTTTCCTCGCACGCCTCAGCCGCCGTCACTCGCCGTGCACGTAGCCAAGCAGCCGATCGCGTAGCTTCGCCGCCGTCAGAGCGTCGGGCGCTACGACTAAGATGGTATCGTCGCCGGCGATGGTTCCGACAACTTCCGGCCACTCCGCGTTGTCGAGCGCAACCGCCAGTGCATTCGCGTTTCCGGGCGAAGTTTTGAGCACGATGAGATTTTGCGCGATGCGTGCGTCTTGAAGAAAGTCGGCGGCGACCGTCGCGAGTTCCGGTCCGGCGGCAGGCGTGGCGGAGCTCAGTTGTTGATAGCCATCCGGCGTCTTCACCAACCCCAACTCGCGGATGTCGCGCGACAGAGTCACCTGCGTGGTCTGAATACCGAAGTCGGCCTTCAACTCGCGCGCCAGGTCTTCCTGCGTGAGGATGTTTCGCGAGCGGATCAGCTTGAGGATCTGTCCCTGGCGAAAAGTCTTGTTCATCGCTTCCAATGTTTCAGGCGCGATTCCGCTTCGCGTAGCGCGCGCGCAACTGCTTCGGGTCCAGTGCCGCCAGGAAGTTCGCGCGTACGGACGCCTTCGGCGGGACGCAGGTAGCGCGCGATATCGCCGTTGAGCGCCGGATCGAAAGCGGCGAGTTGCGCGGCGGTCCAGTCGGCGGGCTTCTTGCCTTGCTTCACGCTGTCGAGAACCAAGCGTCCGACCAGTTTGTGGGCTTGATGGAACGGTGTTCCGGCGCGAGCAAGCGCATCAGCGAGATCGGTGGCGACGGCCCAGCTTTCTTCGACGGCCTGCAACGGTGGTGCAGGTTTGAGGTGCGTTGATTCCGCGACGACGCACATCATTTCGAGCGCACCGCGCAGTTGATCGGCTGCGTCGAAGATACGCGGCTTGTCCTCCTGCATGTCGCGATTGTAGGTCATCGGCAGCGCTTTCATGGTGAGGAAGAGCGCGGTGTAGTCGCCGAAGACGCCACCGCACTTGCCGCGAATGAGCTCGAGCGAATCGGGATTTTTCTTCTGCGGCATGATGCTGGAGCCGCTGGTGACGCCGTCGGCGAGATCGAGCCAGCCGTATTCTTCGCCCGAGTAGAGGATCCAGTCTTCTGCGATGCGGCTCAGGTGCAGCATGGTCATGGAAGCGGAGTGCAGGAAGTCGAGCGCGAAGTCGCGATCGCCGCTGACGTCCATCGAGTTGCGGGTGATCGCCGCGAAACCGAGATTGGCGGCGATGGCTTCGCGGTCGAAGGGGAAGCCGGAGCCGGCCATCGCACCGGAGCCGAGCGGCATGACGTCGACGCGGCGGCGCGTTTCCTGAAGCCGCTCGAAATCGCGGGCGAACATTTCGAAGTACGCGAGCAAGTAATGCGGCCAGAGGACCGGCTGCGCGCGGCGGGTGTGGGTGTAGCCGGGGACGATGGCGTTTGGGTCGCGCTTGGCCATGTCGACGAGGGCGGTCATGAGCTGCAATAGGAGTGCGGAAGCACTGTCGATTTCGTCACGCAGCCAGAGGCGCAGGTCGAGCGAGACCTGATCGTTGCGGCTGCGGCCGGTGTGGATTTTGTCAGCGAGTTCGCCGGTTTTCTCTTTGAGCTTACGGATGACGAGGGTGTGGACGTCCTCGTCCTCGGCACCGTCGAAGAACGCGAGCGATTTCGCTTCGGTACGAATCTCTTCGAATGCGGCGACTAGCCGGGCGCACTCGTCAGCGTTGAGGATGCCGACGCCTTGAAGCGCTTTTGCGTAAGCTTGTGAGCCGCGGCAATCGGCGTCGAGTAAGCGTCTATCGAAATGGAGGGAGCCCGAAAACCGCTCGAAGACTTCCGAAGGTCCGGCCTCGAACCGCCCTCCCCAAAGTTTCATTTGCCTTGCTTGGCCGTCTGCGCGGCGGCCTGCTCTGCTTGCGCGCGCACACGCATCGGGAGCCCGATCAGGTTGATGAAGCCCTGCGCGTCTTTCTGATCGTACTCGGCGCCCATGGTGAAGCTGGCGATGTTGAGCGAGTACAGCGAGAACGGCGACTTGCGGCTCACCGGTTGCAGCGTGCCTTTGTACAGGCGCAGCGTCACTTCGCCTGTCGTAGTCTGGCTGGTTGCTTCGAAGAACGCGTCGAGCGCCTCGCGCAGCGGCGTGAACCACAGGCCGTTATAAACCATCTCGGCGTAGTCATTCGCGAGATTCTGTTTGTAGTGCAGCGTATTCCGGTCGAGCGTCAGCGACTCGAGCTCCTGGTGCGCCTGCATGATCAGGGTGCCGCCGGGCGTTTCGTAGCAGCCGCGCGACTTCATGCCGACGAATCGATTCTCAACCAGATCGATGCGGCCGATGCCGTTCTCGCCGCCAATCCGATTCAACTCTTCGAGTAGCTTCACGGCGGAGGAAGCGCGCTGGCCGTTTACCGAAACCGGAATGCCCTTCTCGAAGCCGATGGTGACGTCGGTCGGCTTGTCGGGAGCGTCTTTGGGAGAGCGAGTCAGCATCCAGATCTCGTCGGGAGCCGCGTTGGCTGGATCTTCGAGCGCTCCACCTTCATGCGAAATGTGCCAGATGTTGCGATCGCGGCTATAGATTTTCGTGGTGGTCTGCGAGATCGGAACATTGTGCTTGGCTGCGTACTCAATGGCGTCTTCGCGCGACACGATGTTCCATTCGCGCCAGGGTGCGATGACGGGAAGCTGCGGCGCGAGCGCTTTGTAGGTGAGCTCGAAACGGACCTGATCGTTTCCTTTGCCGGTGCAGCCGTGCGAAAGTGCATCGCAGCCGGTCTTCAGCGCGACCTCGACTTGTCTCTTGGCCAGCAGCGGCCGTGCGATCGACGTTCCGAGGAGATACTTGTGTTCGTAGATGCCGCCGGCACGCACCAGCTTCCACAAATACTGAGTCACGAATTCCTCGCGCATATCGGCGACGTGAACTTCGGACGCGCCGGTCTTGCGCGCTTTCTCTTCGAGGCCGGTGAGCTCATCGGAACCTTGTCCGATGTCGCCGCACACCGCGACTACTTCGCAACCGTAGTTCTCTTTGAGCCACGGAATGATGATGGATGTATCCAGCCCGCCCGAATAGGCGAGCGCAACTTTCTTAGGTTTTTGCATAGTTCGAGCTTTCAGATTATCAGCGGCCAGATGTCAGAGTGCCGGCGCTTAGCTGATCAACATCAATAGTAAAGCCTTTTGGACGTGCAGACGGTTCTCGGCTTGATCGAATACAGCCGATTGTGCGCTCTCGATTACCTCGTCGGTGACCTCTTCGCCGCGATGCGCGGGCAGGCAGTGCAGGAAGATGGCTCCGGCACTCGCCTTGGCGAGGATGGCGTTGTCCACTTGATAAGGAGCAAAATCGAAGCGGCGTTTTTCCTGCTCCTGCTCCTGGCCCATGCTGGCCCACACGTCGGTGTAGATGGCCTGCGCATCTTGCGCGGCGGCAATGGGATCGTTCGTGATGAGAAGCTGCGCACCGCCGACTGCGGCGAGCGCCTCAGCCTGCGCGATGATCTCGGCGTCCGGCTCGTACCCCTTCGGAGTTGCTATGGCGAAGTTGATTCCGAGGCGGAGCGCGGTGAGCATCAGCGAATTCGCGACGTTGTTGCCGTCGCCAAGAAACGCGAGCTTCAAACCGCGCACATCGCCGAACCGTTCCTGCAAGGTGAAGACGTCGGCCAGAGCCTGGCAGGGATGAAAACGATCGCTGAGCGCGTTGATGACGGGCACGCTCGACCAATGGGCGAGTTGATCGATGGTGGATTGCGAGAAGGTGCGCGCGACGATGCAGTTGGTGAAGCGGTCGAGATTGCGCGCGACATCCTTGAGCGGCTCGCGATCGCCGATGGGGCCGACGCTGAGGACGCAATCGCCGCCGAGCTGTTTGATGGCGAGCTCGAAAGTCAGGCGGGTGCGGAGCGATGGTTTTTCGAACAGAAGACTGATGTAGCGATTGGCGAGGACTTTCGAAAAACGGGACGGCGAAGACTTCACCTGCTGGGTGAGGTCGAGGAGCGCAAGCAATTCATCTTGGGAGAGATCGAGATCGCGGGTGAGATCGGACGCCCCGATGCGCGGGAGAGACTTGGGTGCCGGCATCTTCTTGACTGGCTTGAGGGAGGTGGAGGCGGATGGGGGCATTGTTGATGGGGCTCCTCAGGACGAATGTTTATTCACCTGAATGAATAATTACACATTCGGTCGATCATGTCAAGCGCCGGTACTGGGTCAGTTTGGATCTGTATGAAAATACAGTCCAGTCCAATAAGCAATCACTTGGGAGTGCGCTCTGATGTCGCCTTCCCACCAAAGGTCAGCTTCGTTAAGAAACGTCCCTCCTGTTTCGCGACCGCTCAAGCATGATTGGTATTCTTGGGATACCGACATGACAGTTTGCATAGCTGCGTCTTCCATTTTTAACAACGACCCGCTGATAGTTCTATGTGCCGACATGATGGGGTCAACAGATTGGTCTAGCTCTGAGAGAACTCCTAAATGGAGACCCGTTGGAACGAATTTCTACGCACTTCTATCGGGTCCAATTAGTAACGCTAGAGAACTGGTTGCCTCCTGCCATCGATCTTTTTCAATGCCTGATGCACCGCAACGAACTACGGATGTGTTAAGCATCATCCGTCGTGCCATCGGTTATTACAAAGAAGGTTTCGCAGAAGCCCATATTCAGGGGCGTCTCGGGATTTCCTACCAGGAATTCCGTCTGCGCGGAAAGTCCGAATTACCTGATGAGTTGTACAGGGACCTGCTATCTGAAATCAGAAATCACTACTCCGATGCGGAATTGATAATTACTGGCTTCATCGATGGAAAGCCCAATATTTTTAAAGTCTCAGGGGATTCTGTGTGGAGCTGCGACTCCTTCGCTGTAATCGGATCCGGAACGCTCATTGCGGAGGCGTCATTGTTCCACCGCCAGCAAAGCTTTATGAATGGAAGGGACCGAACTCTCTATTGTGTATTCGAAGCAAAGCGGCTGGCAGAGAAGGCTCCGGGAGTTGGGAAGGTGACCCAGATATTCGTCGTACGCCCAGATCACACGCTGGAGATGGTACAAGGAGAGGGTTTTAATGTTCTAGAAAAATATCTTACGGAACTTTCTCCTAAAGAGGTGCAATACATAGAGCCCATACCAATGACGACGCAGGTTATGCCAGTAATGACACCATATCTTGAATCGACCAGACGTGATCCGACAATCCCGCCGCCATTGCCGGAGTCACCCGAAGGCTCTGATGAATCCTGACAAAATTGTAGTGCATGTAGTGAATCGCAATCGATGCGACATGGTTCTCGATCTTCTTCGAGAACGCATTAGTAAGCCGAGTGAATCTGCGAATCGACATCCGCATTGTGAGATTCTGGCGCTCGATGTAGCTAGTAGAAATGTGATCGGGATCAGGATTGCCAATGATGCTCTTCTTTTCACAGCCGGTACACTTGGCAGGGCTGTAGCGCTTCTCGGTTTGTGGGTCCACGCCGTAATGCTTAATCAAAATTCCATAGTCAATGTTGTTCTCGAACGCGTGTGGAACGGTGTAGATATATGGCCGGTGCCCGTCGCTTGTGAGTTGGATTCGGGTTGCCATGCGCGAAGCAAGATCGTTGACGAACTGGATTGCTTCCCACGTGCCGCGACCGCCAACAAGCCAGGAGCAAATCAGCTTAGTGTCGGCGTCCATCGCAACCCACGTCCAAACATCGCCTGCGTGCTCGTTACGCTCGCGAATCGATGGCGTCACGTTGTCCTGCTTGGCTGCGATGAACGACCAAATTTCGTCCATCTGAACTCGCTTGCATGGCAGATTTACCAGCGTGCGGTTCATGTACTCAGAACAAGCTGCACCGAGTTCTACCAGCAACTTCGCAATTGTATTTTTGGCAACCCCAGTCATGCGAACCGTCGCACGGATCGAATTGCCCTCTACCAACGCAGCAACCACTTGAGCTTGTTTAGCTGGGTCTAATCGATTCATCTTGACTCAATTATATAGCGCTCAAGCACAAACGGTCAAGTAGAAAAAATGGATTTAATCCTAGACGCTGATGTTCGTGCCGTTACGGAGTTTATGCAAAGGCGATTCGCGGCTAATCGCCTCGTAGGGATCGCTCGGGGGGTTGCGGACTTAGCGCCAGTTCTATGGAAAAGTTATGGAACGGGCTGTGTTCGTGTACTTGAATTGCGGGAATCGCCTATTACCTGCGATGTTGAGCAAATACAACCAGACGCCAAATAATGTGACCTTGTGGATGAGTATGATGATCCTGTGGTGGCAATGGCTTTCCTTGTTCGGATACGATCTCCCATCCGCATACCATGCAGCGATAAATGCCAGAGTCTGGCGTGATAGATCCTGGTGTCCGATTTTGATCGAACGCAGTATTTGCTTGTTTCTTAACAAACGAATCGTCCTGATACATCGCCATTATTTGGGTTCCTTTTTCCATCGCGCCTTTGCAGCTTTCGCCGCGATCTGGGAGCGCTTCTTTGGCCCTAACCTCGCAGCCCTGGCGAGTCCTCCACGCAGGCCCCCAAGCCTCCCGAGCGCAACGGCATGTGGATTCTTGGCAGGATCAACCGGCTTGGCTTCGTTGGGATCGAACTTTGGTGCTTCGCCAATGGATTCTAGAAAAACTTGATGCGCGAGTTCGTTCGGATCGCGAGGCCGTTTGTTCTTTGAGCGCTCAGGCATGACAATTCCAGTATCACAGAACCCGCGCCAAACTCAATCATTAAGTGAAACTGACCCACTACCCAAGCGCCGGTAGTGGGTCAGTTTGCAAGTGAAACTGACCCACTACCTAAGCGCCTAGCAGTAGTGGGGAGTGTCCTGAGGTGCGTGCGAATTTCCCGGATAAATAGTCCATAAATAAAATCGGTGTCTTACGAGCGTGAGATCAAACTGAACGGAATTGTCAAGAGGGGAGGCGATCTGTCAAACTGAGGCTGTCATGGACAGCAAACAGGATCTCGGGAACTATTCAACGTGTCGAGCAAGCACATCTCGCGCTCGGGACCGGATCCTATACCAGCGGGCGGGATCGAGGGTTGCCGAGAAAACCTGAAGGTAGCTATGGAACTGGCGAGATTTCTGAAAGAACAAAGACTGCGATATGAGAGGATCCCTGTTATGCAGAATGAGAAAGCGGAGCCAATACAGGACCTATCACGACTACGAGACCAGCTAATCGGGTGCACTCCACCGGACAAGAAGGGCAGCCGCAAAAAGTCTAGACCCGACCCCAGAAGCCGTCCTGCTCGACGAGGAAAGCGTCGCTGACTTCTCCCGCCCTACGCCGTAGGCGCTGTCGTGGTCCAGACAACCATCTACAGCCCAATCTGCATCGAAGCCGAGAGCAAAATAGTCATCGGGCGGCTGTTTCAGTTCTAGAGTCTTTCTGGTTTCAACGAGAATGTAAGCTGTTTGCTACTCGGACGTGGTTCTTTCTCGCAGCGCACTCGCGAGCCTCCCCTTAATCGGGCTCTATCGTCTTGCCCCGATCGCACATAGTTGACAGTGGAAGGCGTGGCGCAGGGCAACGACGTTATCGGCGTGATCAATGCAACCATAGCCTAGCCAGTTGTCTGGTGGCTATTAGTTGTCGCTCGAGCTCATCGTGAGTATAGGTTCCCAGAAGTTTCTTTGTGCAATATGTTGCGGCAAGAGTTACCGGAATGTCGATATTTTCGCGCTCTTCGTAAAGTTTGTCGAGTTCCTGAATATAATCGCCGACGGTCGCATGTTCAGCCCACTGCTGCTTGAGTTTCTCCTCGGAGAGTTCTTGAGCAAGTAGCCGATAAGTTATTTCATCTTTGAGAGCCTGCAAGTAAAAAAGACGGTCCGAGTGAGTCATCTTAACCCACCCTCTTCCGTTGAACATGTTGGCCGTCAGATTAACGTTCTGTCCGTACGCAATACTTACAAACACCAACAAGAAGAGCGCAACGGTTTTCATGCTGGTACCTCCGATTAATTCTGGAGCAATGATAGCGGAAATATGCACTGCCGGTAGACCCTGCACTCCCAAACTCTGCAGGTATGCTAACGCGCGTCGTGAGGTATCGCTCGGTTGCACCTATAGTGTTCGAACGGACCTCCGATATCGCGGCTCCATGGATAATATGAAGAATGAGCACAATGCGTTCATCTTCGATCCGATAGATGATTACCTGCTCATCCGCCGTGAAGCTACGCAAGCCTGGCCGGAGATCATTTCGTGTGCGACCCAAATATGGATGCTGCGCTAACAACCAGAAACGATCGGCAATTCGCTCGACAACGCGAGTGGCGACCTCAATGTTTCCGCTGTCGCGCGCGATATGCAGCCAGATATCGTCAAGTTCGACCTCAGCTTCGGGAGAAAGGCAGAGCTCGCTCACGAGCTGCGGTTCTGCTCGGCTTTCAAGCGCGTCAGGCCACGGCGCTTCACGTCTTCGGCAAGTACTTTCGCTTCCTGCGCGGTCGTAATGGTGCGACCCTCGCCACGCGCCAAGGAGGCTTCGGACCGGTCGACGGCGACGAGTATTTCCAGCCTACGGCGCTCGCGCTCCTCCCACATCGAGAGGGCCTCTTTCACTGCGTCTTCCTCGCGATGCAAACGGCCGCTTTCGATCGCCTGGCGAACGAATGCCTTTTGATCGGGCGTAAGTTGCACTTCCATATTTTCAGCCTATGCGGCGACTACCCGGAAGTCAACGCGTGGCACGCTTTGCGATCGCGCAGATCGCCGGTCTCGCGCGCTTGACCGGACACTTGGCTCAGCTTGATGGCGGAGAATTCCATCAACGTGGTGCGCCAAATATCAGTCGCGAAGGCTAAAGATCTTCCCTCGTGAAATGGAAGGTCTTCGCGAGTCGGGCCATCATTTTCGGGCCGATCTCCTCGCCATCGTGGAACGCCCAAGTCGCCTCACCGTGCTCGGGGTGAACCATCTGCTTGTGCGAGGAACCCTTCTGCGTTTTCACAGACCAGCCAAGGCGCAGAATCGCAGCAAAGACCTTCTTAGCTTTTGAGCTTGGCCAATGGCTCACGCGCGGGCGAAGCTTACCGAACCCGGCGCCGATTTCTGCTCTTCGATCCGATCTGCGATGACGCGCAAGGCAAGCGCTTCAACCGCTGCGATGGCTTCTTCCTGGGTTTGCCCGTAGGCCATCACGCCGGGTAGCCCGATCACTTCCGCGATCCAGCGGCCATCGTCCTCTTGCTCGATTTCGATTCGATACTTGAGATCTGACATGAGTTCTACAAGTCTAGACGTGTCGTAGGAGCTCTATCTCAGTATTTCATCAAGTAAGGCGAAGGACAATCCCCTCTTTCGAGCACTAGAAGCCAATCCATGGGATCAAGGCAAGACTCATCCTCGATGAGAGTATCTTTTATGATACGTTTGGTTCGTAGGGCCGGGAGTGACCTCTGATTTTCTTCCGCACGGATTGCCTGGCAATCGTGCAGCTCGTGTCCTGCTGTCTGTATATCGCGAGCGCCTCGTTGCGCTGCACGGCTTCATTAAGAAGACGCGCGCGACGCCGGACGATGAACTTGCGCTGGCTCGCAAGCGCCAAAAGGAGATTCAGCGATGAGTAGGAAAAACATGGGTTCGAGCATCGACGATTTCATGAAGGGCGAGGGTATTTTCGAAGAAGCTCAAGCGCAAGCGGTCAAGGAAGTTGTGGCCTGGCAGCTTGCGAAAGCCATGAAGAAGAGAAATATTTCGAAGGCCCGGATGGCGGTCCTGTTGAAGACGAGCCGCGCGCAGGTGGATCGGATTCTGAATCCCAAGAAGGACATTACGTTGTCGAGTTTGCAGCGAGCCGCGGCGCTGGTGGGCCGGCGGGTGACGATTGAGCTGGTTTGACAATCCTAATAGCCTGCAGTAAGCCCAGAAGCAACCCGAACTATGAGAATCGCACGCTCCGTTCTGGTTGCCTTCGTTTCGAGCGTCTTTGCGAATAACGCGGCGCCCAATCAACTGAAACTGTCACACCCCCACGCGGTGCACCGCTGATATTTCTTGGCCGGGACGCTCCAAGGCCATGTTCACTTCTTTCGCTCTGTTCAGCGCGGCCTCTACGTGCGGAAGAATGTTCTGTTTTCCAATGTGACGGATAAATTCAGCCTGCTTCAGCATGCGGGCCGGTTGCTCGCGCGCGCCGCAGACGAGAAGAACCCGGCCTGTTTTTCGGAGCCGGTCGGAAAAGCGCTCCAACGCATGCAGACCAGTAGCATCAATCGCCGTCATGTTGCGCACCCGCAGAACGATCACGGAGGCGAACCTGGTAAGGTCTTCCGTTTCTTCCGTGAGCTTGTCGGTTGTTCCAAACAAGAATGGCCCGTGAATGCGCAGGATCGTGACGTAGGGAGGGACGTCCTTATCCTGCAAGATGTGAGCGCGG
>Ga0335078_10001015_pt1 | contig 42793 bp, 37 predicted proteins | sample Lox_Sample_32_FD_206711 | JGI IMG/M metagenome (GOLD analysis project Ga0335078, IMG submission 206711) | Soil microbial communities from Loxahatchee National Wildlife Refuge, Florida, United States - Lox_Sample_3.2 | ecosystem: Environmental > Terrestrial > Soil > Wetlands | place: USA...
CCACGATGCCGAGCAGCCCGAGGATCACGTTCCACACCCGCATCCCGCCGGACTCGTCGGCGGCGAACGCGTTCACGAACGAGAAGATGCCGGACACGATCAGCTGGATGCCGAACAGGATGGCCAGAACGAGCACGGTCGGGCCGGGTCAGACCACCGCGGCCAGCCCGGCGGCCACCATGAGGATGCCGAAGAACAGCAGCCAGCCCCAGTGCCGGCCGATCCGGCCGAGCTGATCGCCGATCTTTCTGGAGAGGAGTGGTCATCTGGGCCTCCCAGGTACCCAAAGCCTAAAGGTCAGATGACTCATGATCCGCTCCTGCGGGAGCCGCTGTCCATGTCCGGCCGGACAACGGTTTGGGAACCCGGGCGGTCGGCGCAGACAGCGCGGCCATGTGCCCGGGCGAGGGGTGCTCGGGGATGGGAAAGGCCGTGACCACGACCACAACGCTCATTCAGCTGCTCCCGTTCTGGGGCGAGCAACGTGGCTATCGCAGCGGTTTGAACGCGGCCCGCACCTCGGCCGTGAACAGCTCGGGTTCTTCCCAGGCAGCGAAGTGGCCACCCCTGGCTGCCTCGTGGAAGTAGGTGAGGCTGGGGTAGGACTTCTCGACCCAGCTGCGCGGGGCCCGGAAGATCTCGTCGGGAAACGTGGTGAAGCCGACTGGCAGCGAGACTTGCGGGGTCGGCTGCCCGGCCGCACGAGCTTGGGCTCGTCCTCCCTCCCAGTACGAGCGGGCGGCCGAGGCCCCGGTGCCGGTCAGCCAGTACAGCGTGATGTTGTCGAGGATGTGATCGCGGGTGAGGTTGCCTGTGGGCTGGTTGCCGGTAAACGCGCGGGAGATCTTGTAATAGCTATCGGTGTCGTGGTCGAGCATCCAGGCCGCCAGCGCGACCGGTGAGTCCAGCAGGGCGTAGCCGATTGTCTGCGGTCGCGTGGCCTGCTCCAGGAAGTAGCCGAAGCCGCTGGTCCTGAAGGTATTGACGGCGGCGAGCGCGGCGCGTTCGGCCTCGGAGTCTGCGGGCAGGCCGCTGACGCTGCCCAGCGCCTGTCTGAGGAGATTCAGGTGGATGCCGGCCAGCCCTTCTGGCGCCAGGCCGCCCATGGTGTCGGTGACGGCGGCGCCCTGGTCACCGCCCTGGGCGACGTAGCGGGTGTAGCCGAGGCGGTGCATCAGCTTGGCCCAGGCGCGTGCGATGCGGCCGGGGTCCCAGCCGGTCTCGGCTGGCCCGGCCGAAAAGCCATAGCCCGGCAGCGACGGGATAACCAGGTCGAACGCATCCCCGGGGTGCCCGCCGTGCGCGGGCGGGTCGGTCAGCGGGCCGATGACCTCCAGCATCTCGATCACCGACCCGGGCCAGCCGTGGGTGATGATCAGCGGCAGCGCGTCCTCGTGCGGCGACTTGACGTGGATGAAGTGGATATCGAGGCCGTCGATCTCGGTCGTGAACTGGGGCAGCGAGTTCAATCTCGCCTCGCACGCACGCCAGTCGTAGTCACTGCCCCAGTAGGTGACCAGGGCCTGGATGGTCGCCAGCTGCACACCCTGCGACCGGTCGGTGACCAGCTCCTTGAGCGGCCAGCGCGCCGCGGCGATACGCCGCCGCAGGTCGGCCAGGTCCTCCTCCGGCACGTGGACCTCGAACCGGCGGACGCCGAGATCGGTTGCGGTCGTCATAGTGCCCTCCTGTTAGATCCATTGCTTCTTCTGCCAGCCGGGGCGAGGAAGGACCGTGGCACCGGAGGCTGGGGCTTACTATTCGACGACCTCGAGGAGCGGCTTGCCTTTCTCAACGACGTACGTAGCCATTTCAATCGTGATGCCGTCGCCAACGTTGCGCACCGAGTGAATGACACCAGTCGGCACGGTCAGCGCATCCCAGGCATTGCACACCCTGGTCGGCTGGCCATCGACCTGGTACTCCAGTGACCCCTGCAGGACGCAAATGATCTCCTCGCCATGGTGGTAATGCCTGATCGGCGGCGAGTCCGGGGTGATCTCGACACGTGTCTGGACGACCTCGCGCCCGGGAACACTGAGATCCTGTTGCTGCAGATTGGTGCGCCACAGTCCAGGTGCTGCCTCCACCGCTGTTTCGCTCACACCAGCAGGCCTGTTATCAGTCGCGCTCATCGCGACCTCCTTAGACTGGTTTACCGTTCTTGTCAGGGCCAGGTGCCGGTGATCGAGCCGAGGACGGCCGCGACGTACTTCGTCGGCTCTTCTTCCAGACGAAGTACGTCGGTCCGCCGGTGCCCACGGTCGCGCTGGCGATCCGCTCGGGATGTGCGGCCGCCGCGAACAGGCGGCCGCGGTTCCGACATCCGGCGCGACCACGTGTGGCGTGCCCACCTCCGCCTCGGCGATGAGCTGGGACAGAAACTCGCCCATCGCTCGCGGTGCCAGGAAGTTCTCCCTGCGCTCGGATGCACCGGAACCCGGTAGATCAACGGCGAAGGGGCGGGCGTGCCCGGACAGCGGCGCCCGCATGGGCGCGAACGCGTACACGCTCTCCGGCCACGGGCTGGTCAACAGGACCGTCGGCTCGTGCGAGCCACCGCTGTCGGCGTACCGGACCCGGAGTCCGCCGATAGTCCGGAAGCCGGCCTGCAGGGTCGCTGCCGTTGCCATGCAGCAATCCTTCACAATCGGCTCATCCTTCGAACCCGCGAACACCCTGGCCAGGTCCCTGGTCGTCCGACCCAGCGGCGCTGCCATCCCTGCCGCGGCCGGAAGAGACGTTCAGCCCACGGGCACGGCCGATGTCGTGAACGCCGATGTGCATGCGGGCTGGATGTCTGATCCTTCCGGCGTTAGCCGTCCGCGCCGGGCAAGGGCGGGCCCGCAACCGGGCCGCCCGGGCAGGCTAGATGTTTTGCGCAGCAAAAGATCTCTGACTGGCCGGATCAGCGGCCGGTTGCGGGACCAACCGCGCGGCGCAGGCTAACAACGCCGGAAGGGCCAGCAGCGCACTATCAGCACATGCACGAGCGTTTACTCACCACCGTTGCCACATGGCGATCACGAGGTCGGACAGACTCTTCAAGCCCTAGCCCTGCGGGCCACTTCGCCCGGCGACGCGCCATCCCGGCGGCCGCGATATCAGTGCCCGGTGCGCATGTGGCCGTCGTGCTGGGTGTGGCCAGTGAGCCAGCGCGCCAGCGTAACGATCTGTACCACCAGCGCGATGCAGGAGCCTGCGATGGCGACGATCAGCAGTACCCGCACCGCTGTTGACCAGCCAGATGACAGGTCAAACGGGAACACCTGCCAGATCCGTATCGCCGCGGCCAGCCCGATCCCGGTGGTGGCCAGGTCGCCGAGCGATTTCAGCCACGGCGGATCGTAGGCCAGGTACACGAGGTTGGCGGCGATCCCCGCCGCCAGGCAGAGGTTGACCAGCCACAGCACCTGGGTGGTGTCGCTGGTGAGGAACGGTATCGCCTGCCACCCGGGCGAGCCGTTGAGGATGACCAGCAGCGCCGTGCTGAACACGATGGCCAGGCCGTACCCAGCCCGCCGCGCGCCCGCGGATGGACGGCGGGCCGGTTGCGTGCGTGCCATGGCGGCCTCCCTCGCATCTGTAACCTGCTACGACGGTAGGCCGGGGCCCGGCCGCAGGGCAGAGGCCGAGGTCACTGTGCCCCGGCGAATGGTCCCGCTGGCTCGCTGAGGCGCCGGCGCTCACCACGCTGGATGGCAGCATCGGCGCCGCTGATGCGGGAGCCAGGATGGCGGCTGGCGAACAGCTGCCGGGTAGCTGAAGACCGCGCTGCCCACCCGGCTGGCGCCGCCCAGCAACGGTGGCCCGGGAAACCCCGGTGCAGGACGGCCGTCAGGCGGCCGGTCCGCCGCGCGGCGGACCGCCGGTGAGCCATTGCGCGTAGGACTGAGAGTCATCGATGCCCAGTTCCACGCCACTGGGCAGGGCCTGCGCGAACACGAGTGCGGCGGCGGCCTCGAGTTCCGTACGCAATCCGCCGGCGGGGCCGGTCGCCTCAAACCCCAGCGTCCACCAGTCCCGGCCATCCGCGTGGACCTCGGTGAGCTCCACGTCGCACCTCGCCTCTTCGCCCAGCCCCGCATGGCGTGCCCCGGCCTGCCCGCTGGCTGCCGGGAACCGGTGGATCAGCTTGCGCACCGGACACCAGCCCGGCGCGTCATCGGCGGGCTGGCCACAGGGGAAGGACCACTTGTCCCACCACTCCAGGCGGCCGCGGACCCGCCCCGCCACTTCCAGGGTCCCAGGGCTGCCCTGGTACACCTTCACCTCCAGCGCTGCGCCGTGGCGGAGCTTGACCGACAGCCCGGCCAGCTGCGGATCGACCAGATAGGTGTCCACGCGAGATTCCACCCCGGTCGGGAACCGTGCGAACCACCGGGTCACCGCGGCCTCCAGCTGGCCGGGCCGGACCCAGCGCACCTCCAGGCTGCGCACCCGCTCGGTGACCGGAATCTGCGACCTTGCGGCCGTCATTGTTCTCTGCTCCCCCGCTACCGGCCGGCCCGGGCGGCTCCTCGCCAGCCTGGGCTGCCGCCCGGTGTCGGCATCACCATCGGCCCCCGACACGCCGACCTGCTCACCTGGCAAGAGCTGTCACCGTGCGCACAATGAGAACCGCCGACCCGATCAGGGTAGTCAGGCGCCCGCTTGTGTATCTCCTCGCTGATCTTGACCGGTGTCTGCGGGTCGTGCCGACCGGCGATCACAAGGGTGGGGCAGTGAAGGTCGCGTGCCTGGCTCCACGGGCGCGCTCATCACCTACCCCAATTGGTGGGACGGCCAGATCGCCCAGTATCGAGTGAGACGGGCTGACCGCTAAGCGGCCGGCGCCGGGCGGCTGGCCGCGATGGCGGAAACATCACGGGACCAGTTCTCGATCGCCGCCCAGTCGCGCAGGTCCCGCCGGGTGGCCTGGCGGCGCTTCGGCGGGTCGGCGCCCCCGAAGACCGTCTTGGCCACCGGCGTCAGCCAGCTTCTCTTGGCCAGGGCCCGGTCAAGCTGGCTGCGCGACCGCTGCCACGCCTCCTCCTCCTCTGGGGACCTGGGTCCCATGCCGAATACCGCCACCGGTACGCCTTCGAGCTCGCCGCGGTGGCGCCTGAGGAAGCGGTGGGCGTCACGATGCCACCGCCCCGAATAGATCGGCGCGCCGAGTACGATGCACCCCCATCGGGAAACGGGCTCACGGACGCCGCGGGCGCGCCGGAGATCGACGGTGTCCCCGGCCTTGCACAGGGCTTCAGCGATGGCCTGTGCCACCTGCTCGGTCGACCCGGCTTTGGTGGCGAATGCCACCAGGATGTCACTCACAGCGACCTCCCGGCTGCAACCATAGGGCTGGCGTAAACGGGCCTGTGCCGGCCTTACCCCTGCCCCGGACCTGTTCCATGTCCAGGATGGCTTGCCTTCGGGCATCCACCAGAGCCGAAAGTCCCGCGCCGTCCGGCGTCCGCGGCGGTGAATGCCCAACCGCTGAGCGCCCTGCCCGTAACGTGCGCGGCCACACGCTGGTAAACCACAATCACTTACAGGCACTACCACGGGCCTCTCACCTGCCAAGACAGGGGTCAGTCAGGGCATCTCGGTCACGATATTCGCAGGCAGGGGATCAGCCGGATTGGCTGGTCACCTTGACCAGGAACAGCCACGCGCTGACCACGCCGCCGAGAAGGCTCGCCACCGCGGCGGGGATCAGCCAGTACAAGCCGCCACCGGCCTTCAGCAGCAGGGTGAGCCCGGCCACCGCGACGAGCACGGCGGTGACCGTGTTGGGGGAGTACCGTTCGACGAAGCGGGCCGCGCCCGGATCGGTGGCGTGCCCGGCTCGCCGGTCCAGGATGAACAGGGCCACACCGGAGACTGCGGCCAGGGCCAGCAGTTCCCAGCCGAGGGCTGCCGGTGGCTGCGGGGCCACCAGCAAGACCGCGATGAGCGCTGAGGTCATGAACAGCACCAGAGTCTCAGCGGCGCGGGAGCTTAGGCGGCGCGAGGCGGCCAGCACGTCACCCTTGACCGACAGCGCCACGAAAAGCAGGCCGGTCAGCGCGCCGGCAACGGCAGCGAGGGCCTCGCCGAAGCCGGCCCACATCGCGGTCGAGTACCCCATGGACGGCCTCCCAGGCCCCGGCTCAGCAGATGAGCCGATTCAATCAGCGACCGGTGAGCAGCCCTAGAAGCTAGGTCCAGCTACGCCAGGCCTGGCCCGGTGCACGGGCCCGGATAGCGTTCCGCTTGAGCGGCGGTGCACGTCGCTGATGCACACAATCTGATGGTCCGCCACCAGCGAGGGGATCAGGCTCACCAGTCGGCTCGAACTGGTGGCGTCTGGGTCAGCGGGCGGGCCGGGCCGCGCTGGCGGCAGCCTCACCTGTTCCGCCACGTCCGTCTCGGCCGGGTCCTGGGCGGCCGCCGCCAGGACCTCGGCCAGGGGTATCGGGAAATCGGCGGACCTAGGGCCTGGTGAGGGACCTGGCCGCCTTGGCCTGACGTGAACCTGCCCAGGCTGGGCTGTCAGTCCACGGGCCTGGGTGAAGGCGGCGTGCAGTTGCTGGGCGGCCTGGCGGGCGGCTGCCGCCTGCGCGGCGTGCGCCTGCGCCTCCCGCAGCCCGGCCACCTCATCCAGCAGTTTCATGAGGCTGGCCACCAGCGCTCCAGCCTGCCCGGTGCCATCACCCGTGTTAGCGCCGCTCATCGCGAGCAGCCGCGCCGCACCCCGCAGCCGGTCCCCCTCGCCGGTGCGGTGCGGAATTCGGCCGAACTGGGCGCGGGCGGCCCGGTCGTAGCGATCCGCCGCGCACCGCAGCACCGGGCTGCGCAACGCGCGCGCCGCCGTGTGCAGCGTGTCCGCTGCTGCCCACGCCGCATCCGCACCGCGACCCGGATCACCGACCGTGCAGTGCCGCAGGTGCTCCGTCGCGGCGGCCGCCTGGCGGCCGGCATGCCGGTAGATCTCGGTGCGTTCGGCAGCAGTGAACCGGAACGCACCGGAACGCTCCGCCGCCCGCGGCCCGTGGGCCCACGCGTCGCGCAGCCGGGGCAGGGTCAGCCTGTCGTGCAGCCGCCCGCCGCCGTACCAGCGGAGCGTCCCGTCCGGGCCGGTGCACCCGGGGAGTGTCACCGCATACCCGGTGACCTCACCGGGGTTGACCTCGCTGAACCGCTCCTGTACCAGCACACCAGCCGCGCGCAGCCGGGCGAAGAAGTCAGCCTCACTCGCCACCTGGCCAGCTGCCTCGGATACTGCCGCCCGCAGCACGGCCCGGACCGCCGCGGGCGGCAGCTCCGCGGCCCCGGCGAGCGGATCGCGACCCGGCGGGCCTGCCCACCGGGTGCGCAGCTTGGGCAGAGTCAGGTCAGCCGCGAGCTTCCCGCCGCCGTACCAGACAGTCTGGCCGTCTGTGTCGGTGTGCTGGGGCAGGCCGACCGCGTACCCGGTCACCTCGCCAGCGTTGCGGGTGCTGTAGCGTCGGCGGACCAGCACCCCGGCGTGGGCCAGCCGGGCGAAGAACTCCTCCTCCGTACGCGCCCCAGCTGCCGCGGTGCACACCTCCCGGCGCAACGTCACCCGCGGCTCGGCCCACCCGCGCCGCGTGGCCTGCTCCGCCTCGGCCCGGGACGCCCGCCGAGCCCCGGTGCGATCCGCCGGGGCCGTGGACCGCAACCCGAAACGCCGCTCCGCGTCCCGGCACGCCTCCCGGACCCGGAAGAAGTCATTCCACACCTTCGGCCGGATCCGGTCCTGGCAGGCCAGCGTGGCGACCAGGTGGATGTGATCGCTCGCGTGCCGGACCGCCACCCACCGCACCGCCCGGTCATCCCCTTCTGGTGCCAGGTCGGTCCGGTCCATGACCGCGGCCGCGACCCGGGCCCACTCCGCGTCCGACAGCAGCCGGTCTTCCGGCGCGGCCCGGATCGAGCAGTGCCAGACCGGCTTGTCGTAGTTGCTGCCATACACCGCGGCGAGCGGCTGGGCCAGCAATCCGGCGAGCCGCCGCACGTCCCGCGCTCCGCCGGGACGCCGGTCTGGTTCCAGCTCGGCCGGATCACCGAACCCGGCGACCAGGTGGGGGTCGGTGTGCTCATTGAATTTCCCGGCCCGTATAGGTAATACAGCAGCCGCCCGGCATTAGTGCCCCGGCTCACTTTCCCGATCACCCGGAACGCCCTTCCCGGATCACGGGCGCTCCGGCGCACTTGTTTCGCTGCCTCATCCAGACGGCGGATCACCCGCGAGCAGAATTCGGCCGACGGCAGCAGATCCTCACCCCGCTGGCCGGTCGCATTCAGCCTGGCAACGGCCTGATTAAAATTCGTGCCCACCCGCCGCACCAGGCCGACCGCCGTCACCAGCTCGGCCACCGCCTCCCGCAGCTGCGACCCGGCCTGGCCGGGACCTCGTGCAGGGCCGCTAACGTGACCTTCGCCGCGAACGCCCCCCGCGCCAGCCCAGATCGCGACGCCGCGTCGCTGACCTCCTCAAACTCGCCCTGAGTCAGGGAGAACTGCACCGCTTTCGGCCGCGAAACAGCCTGTCGCGACCGCCTCCGCACACTCTCTGCCGCCACCATTGACCACCCGAATCCTGCGGCGATGTTCGTCCTCCTGGGCGGGACCGCGCCCGGTCCCACGCGCACCACCACAGCGGCCCGGAAGGGCCAGGCGTGCCGGGGTGGCGCCGTTTCCCATTTTCATCTCTGGACTGCGCCCAGTCCAGAGATATCCAATGGATAAGAATATCTTGCTCGAATCGATGCAGGTTTCACCTGATGCAGAGCTCGCATCACTTGTCTACCGTAGCGTATAGGTATCAGGGAGGGCCGTATAAGCATGGGAAATAGTGTTCGCTGTTCTTGCCTGCCGTATCTTGCCGTTGAACCGGCGGGCGTCCCGTACAGACGGCTGACCTGCTGGGTTGCGGGTCATCATCCGAGGAAATATCTCTCCCTTCGGTGTAGGCGACGGAGGGCGACTGGGATAGGCCGTAGCAGCCAGGCTCGGCGGGACGGCACTTGGCGGGCGGCGCTGTGCACGCGCTCCGGCTGGTCCGTGTGGGCGCTGACGGCGCCGGAGCCACCCTGTACCGGACTGTAACCAAAGTCGGAGGTGGCTCAAGCCACTTAACAGATACCTGCTCACTCTGCGCTTTACAGTCCCCACCTGGGCTTTTCAGACCTGGCTGCCCAAGAGTAGGTTTGTTGTGTTTCGGCCCTACGCTCCCAGGCCTGCAGCACGATCGAAGGGGCGATCACGTGAGACGGGTCCTGATCACCAGCGCAGTCGGCGGCCTGCGCTGCTGTCCGCCGGACGGCACTGGAGTCAGGTCGTCGTCTGGCTACTTGCAGGCAGATTAGGCCCGTGGCCTTCGGCGTCCTGGCCCTGGTGGGCACGCGAAAGGGGCTTTTCCTGCTGTGGGGCGAGGACGACCGCCATGCCTGGCGGGTGGAAGGCCCGCTGCTTGACGGCTGGGGCGTGTACCACGCGACTATCGATGCACGTGATGGCGTGCTCTACGCGGCGGCCAACCATATCGTCTATGGGCCGACGGTCCAGCGCTCGGCCGACGTCGGCAAGACGTGGGAGCGCTCGAAGAAGCTCGGCCTGCCCGCCTGCTCGGGGCTGACTCTGAACGCGGTGTGGCATGTCGAGCCGGGCCTTCCGCAGCAGCCGGGGACGCTGTACCTCGGAGCGGATCCCGGCGTTCTTTTCCGCTCTGACGACGCCGGCGAAACCTGGGAGCCCAACGTTGGCATCCTGGAGCACCCGACGCGCGGGCGCTGGTTTCCGGGCGCCGGCGGGTTGTGCTGCGATTCGATCCAGCTCGACCCACGCGACCCGCAACGTATCTACGCCTGCATCGCCTCAGCGGGCACGCTGCGATCGGATGACGGCGGGCAGACCTGGCTGCCGGTCAACAAGAACGTCGCAGCCTGCTATTTTCCCGACCCGTATCCAGAGGTGGGGCAGTGCGTCCACAAGCTGCTGCTGCACCCGGCGCGGCCAGAGCGCCTGTGGCAGCAGAACCACTGCGGTGTCTACCGTTCCGACAACGGTGGGGACTCCTGGGAGCAGCTCGACGGGAACGGGCTGCCGAGCGGGTTCGGCTTCCCGATCATGATCGACCCAAACGAGCCGGACACGGCCTTCGTAGTCCCGGAACGGAGCCATGAGTATCACTATTTCCCGGATGGGCGGCTTGCCGTCTACCGCACCCTCGACGGCGGGCAGACGTGGGAGGAGATGTCGGACGGCCTGCCGAGGCCGGCCTGGACCGGAGTGCTTCGTGAGGCCTCGGCCTCTGACGCGGACTCGGTGTACTTCGGAACCCAGAGCGGCTCTTTCTTCGCACTGACTGACAGCGGTAGGTGGGTCGAGGCGGCACGGCACCTGCCGCCCATTCTGTCGGTGGAGGTCACACAGTGGTCCGCGTGACGCTTCCGAGCATGCTCGCCGCGCAAGCCGGGGGCAGGCAGCACTTCGATATTGAGGCGGAGACGGTGGGTGACGCGCTGCGCGCGCTGCCCGTTGCTGACCTGTTATTCAACGAGAGAGGTGAGTGGAGGAATCATCTGAACGTGTTCATCGACGGGGCAGATGCGCGCGAGCAGGGTGGTCCCGCGTGCCCGCTGGCCTGTGCCCGCGAGGTACTGATCATTGCCATGCTCTCCGGCGGTTAGCGTTCAGGCGGGTGCAACAGATGGCTCCTCCACGTTCCGGAAGGCCAAGGCCGCTGCCGGGTCGCGGTGCGGAGTGCGCACGGCTGGACCGGCTGCTGACGGATGCGCGGGCTGGCCAGAGCGCGGTGCTGGTGCTGCGCGGCGATCCAGGGATCGGAAAGACAGCCCTATTGGATTACGCAGCCCAAAGTGCCGCGGGCTTCCACGTTGCCCGGGCGGCCGGGGTGGAGTCGGAGATGGAGCTGCCCTTCGCCGGCCTGCACCAGTTGTGCGGGCCGATGCTGGGTGGCCTCGAGGGGTTGCCAGTGCCGCAGCGTGATGCGCTCGGGACGGCGTTCGGGCTGAGCTCGGGGGCACAGCCTGACCGGTTTCTGGTCGGCCTGGCGGTGCTCAGTCTGCTGTCCGACAGCGCCGAGGATCAGCCATTGCTGTGCCTGGTGGACGATGCCCAGTGGCTGGACCGGTCGACGGCACAGGTGCTCGCGTTCGTGGCGCGGCGTTTGCAGACGGAATCGGTCGTCCTGTTCTTCGCCGAGCGCGATCCGGTCGACCTTGACCAACTGGCCGGGCTGCCCGATCTGCTGGTCCGGGCGCTCTCCCGCGACTACGCGCAGGACCTGCTCGCGTCGGCCATCAGCGGGCCTCTTGATGACCGCGTCCGGGACCGTCTTCTGGCCGAGGCGCATGGCAACCCGCTGGCACTGCTTGAGCTGCCGCATAAATTGTCTCCAGTGGAACTGGCCGGCGGTTTCGGCCTGCCCGGCGGGATGCCGGTGGCGGGCCGGATCGAAGCCAGCTTCCGGCGCCGCGTGGAGCAGTTTCCCGCCGCGACCAAGCTGCTGCTCCTGGTGGCCGCGGCTGAGCCGACCGGTGAGCCGGATCTGTTGTGGCGAGCGGCCGAGGAGCTTGATATCGCGCCTGAGGCCGCGGGCCCCGTGCAGGCGGATGGGCTGCTCCATCTCGGTATGCGGGTGACTTTCCGCCACCCACTGCTGCGGTCGGCGGTCTACCGGGCCGCGGCGCCGGACGAACGGCGCAGCGCGCATCTGGCGCTGGCAGCGGCCACCGATGCCGACACCGATCCCGACCGCCGGGCCTGGCACCGTGCCCACGCAACTCTCGCGCCTGACGAGGACGTTGCCGAGGAGCTGGAGCGCTCGGCCGGGCGCGCCCAGGCACGCGGAGGACTGGCTGCGGCTGCCGCCTTCCTGGAGCGCGCGGCAGCGCTGACACCTGATCCGGGCCGACGAGCCCGGCGCGCGCTCTACGCTGCGCGGGCCAAGCAGCTCGCCGGAGCACCCCTCGAGGCTTCGGCGCTTCTCACCGCAGCAGCGGCCGGCCCGCTGGGCGACTTCGACCGGGCCATGCTCCAGCGCCTGCACGGGCAGATCGCCCTCGACACTAGGCGCGGCGGGGACGCGGTGCCGCTGCTCCTGGATGCGGCCAGTCAGCTCGGACCGCTGGATCCAGCTCTGGCGCGCGAAACGTACCTGGAGGCGTTCCGCGCCGCGAGCATCGCCGGCCGCCTCGGTGCAGGCGCGCGGTCCGCCGCCGAGGCCGCTCAAGGAGCACCCTCCCCACCGGGGGCACCGCGTGCCGTTGACCTGCTGCTCGACGGTCTGACCATGCGTTTCACCGCCGGTTATACGGCCAGCGGCCCGGCGCTCAAACGGGCGCTCAGCACAGTTCTTGACCAAGGCGGGCGCGCTGGGCAAGACGTACGCTGGCCGTGGACGGCCCGCCGTGTTGCCCCGGACTTGTTCGATGACGAGGCATGGCACGAGCTGGCCACCCGTAACGTGCGGATCGCACGTGACTCGGGCGCACTCGCGGTGCTCCCGCTGGCCTTGAACTATCTCGCGGTGATGCTCATCTTCGAGGGCGATCTGGAAGCCGCGGCTGCGCTGCTCGACGAGGCCGACGGGATTGCCGATGCGACCGGCACCAGGCCCATCGAGTTCGGAAGATTGCCGCTTGCCGGGTTTTGCGGCGACGAGACCCAAGCAGTGGAGCTGATCGAGGCGAGCGAACCCGGGGCAATCGCCCGGAGAGAGGGGGTAATGCTCACCTTTGGCGAGCACGCGCGCGCTGTGCTCCGTAACGGTCTGGGACAGTATCAGGCGGCGCTGGATCCCGCCCAGAGCGCGAGCGCCCAGGACGAGCTGATGCTCTCCACATGGTCGCTGCCTGAGCTGGTCGAGGCGGCTTCCCGCTGCAACAGGACCGAGCTGGCGGCCGATGCGCTGGAGCGGCTCTGCGAGCACACGAACGTGGCCGGGACCGAGTTGGCGCACGGTATCCAGGCGCGCTCGCGAGCGCTGCTCAGCGACGGCGAGCCCGCCGAGCGGCTGTACCGCGAGGCGATCGAACGGCTAGGTGGCACTCGTATGCGCTCCGCCCTGGTCCGTGCGCATCTCCTATTCGGCGAATGGCTTCGCCGGGAAAACCGCCGGGGGGAAGCGCGCGAGCAACTTCGCATCGCCTATGACGGGCTCACCGCGATGGGCATGGAGGCGTTCGCGGAGCGTGCCCGCCGCGAGCTGCTGGCCACTGGCGAGACCGTCCATAAGCGCACGGTCCAAGCGCGCTATGAGCTCACGCCGCAGGAACTGCAAATCGCCCGGCTCGCTGGTGGCGGGCTATCCAATCCGGAGATCGCCGCCCAGCTGTTCCTCAGCGCCCGCACGATCGAATGGCACCTGCGCAAGGTGTTCGGCAAGCTGGGCATCAGCTCGCGGCGGGAGCTGGGCCGGGCTCTGACGGACATCACACCACCGGCAGCCGCGAGGGTATGACGGCGGCTGGGCCGACGCAGGCTGATTCACGGCGCTCCAGCTACCACGTGAGGCCGACGCGGCCGACCTCACGTAGCCGCTATCGGATCTTCGGCCCAGGGGAGTGACGCGCTTCTGCCGCCTGGGTGAGAAATACGTCGACGTCGGCGGCGAAAATGGCGTGATGCTGGAACAGGAAGCCATGCGCCGAATCGGGGTAGATCTTCACCTGCGCGTGTGGGATCAGGCCGGCGAGCAGGTAGGAGTAGTGCGGCAGGATCATCGGGTCGCTATCGCCGTTCGCCACCAGCACCGGCATATCGATGGCCGCGACCCGCTGGAGCAGTGCGTGATCGGGAATCCCCCAGGTGCAGACCGCGTCATACTGCGCTTCGCGTGTCGCCCACGTCGTCGCCTCGTCCCGGTTCTCGGTCCTGGCGTACATGCGCTGCAGGGCTTCGCTGCCTGCCCGCCGGCTGGCGGCTGACCCGGTGAAGAACACCTGCAGGTATGCCTCCGGACTGGTGTGGGGGGTGCCGACCGCGCCGATGACCTCCGGCGCCCAGCCATGCATGCCGGCCGCGCCCTGCGGGGCCGAGGAGGCCAGCACCAGCCTGCGTACGATGGCTGGCCGGGTCAGCGCGATCTGCTGGGCGACAAAGCTGCCGATGGAGAAGCCAAGGATGTCGGCCTGGCTGAAGTCCATGGCGGTGAGGAAGGCGATCGCGTCGCGCGCCATCTGCTCGATAGTGTCCGGGGTGGTGCCCGTGGAGCCGCCGACTCCGGTGTTGTCGAACGTGATGACGCGCCGGTTGGCGGCGAGCGCATCGACCAGCGCCGGGTCCCAGTTGTCAAGGTTCCCGCGGAAGTGCTGGAGCAAGACCAGGGGCACCCCGTTCCCGCCGTTACCGGTGTCGCGGTAGGCGTAAACGATGCCGTTGGCCGCGCTGACCACTTCGTTTGGAAGTCCCGAATATCCCTTGGTCATGGCTATTCGCCGTTCTCCTCGCTAGATTTCCCGACGTGCGCCGCTCAGGTGAAAGCGGGCTGATACGGACGGCGTCAGGGCCAGTTGCCCGTGATTGAGTCGAGGATGGTGGAGGCGTACTGCGCCGGTGCTTCCTCCCACACGAAGTGCCCCGCATGGATGAGCACCACGCGGCTGGTGGGCAGGCGCTGGTCGAGGAACTCTGCATTCGCCAACGGAATGACGCGGTCATGGCGGCCGTTGACGATGGTGACCGGGATCGTGATCTGCGGAAGCAGCCGGGCAAGCACGGGCAGTTCCTGAGGGTACCGGCGGACATAGCGCATCGACTCGGCGAAGCGGTCACCCTCGTAGCAGGCCAGGTAATCCGCGCGGATGCCGTCGGGTATCCCCCCGGCGATCGTGTCCAGCGATGCCTCGACGATCACGCGTGGGTCCATCCTGCGGTACTTGTCCAGGTCCGGGTCCAACACCCAGGAAGCCAGCGGCTGGCCGAGCTGGATGGGAACCGCGGCTCCACCGGCGCCAACGATCGCGCTGGCGATCCGGTCGGGGTGCGCGGACGCCGCGAACAGGGTGGCCGCGGTTCCGACGTCCGGCGCGACAATGTGTGGCTTGCCCAGGTCGGCTTCGGCTATGACCTGGATCAGGAACTCGCCCATCGCCCGGGGGGACAGCAGGTCATCCCGGCGTTCGGATGCGCCGAAGCCCGGGAGGTCAACGGCGAACAGACGGGCGTGTTCGAAGAGCGGGGACCAGACCGGCGCGAACGCGAACACGCTCTCGGGCCAAGGACTGGTTAGCAGGGCCGTTGGCTCCCGCGGGCCCCCCGTGTCGGCATACCGGATCCGGACTCCATCGATGGTCCGGAAGCGGATCTGGGGGGTTGCTGTCGTCTTCATGCTGCCCATCGTTCCGAACCGTGCCGTGCTTGACGCCCGTGAATCTCCCTGGCCAATTCCCTGGTCAGGCTTTTCCGCGCCGCCCGGCGTGGTGGCCGCCGTTGCGACCCACTCCGTGGTCGGGGATCGTCACAGGGCTCCAAGGCGGTCGCCGAGGTTCAGTTCCAGCGGGCTGCGGGTCTGCAGGCCCTGCGCGAACAGGGTGGCCGTGCGGGCCTGGGCCGCGTCGGAGATGACCAGCTGGTGGAACCGGCGGGCGTCGGCGCGGATCGCGTCCGCGGCGGGCAGGGTCAGCTCGTTGAGTACCCTTTTGGCCGTTCGCACGCCGTCGGCGGGGAACGAGGCGATGCGGTGGGCCAGCCGGGCCACGAACGCGTCCAGGTCGGCGTCGGGCAGGGCCCGGTTGATCCAGCCGTACCGTTCGGCCGTCTCGGCGTCAAAGTCGTCTGCGCCGAGAATCACCTCCATGGCCCGGCCCCGGCCCAGCAGCCGGGCCAGGTGCTGCACGCCGCCCGCGCCCGGGACCGCGCCGGCGCCGACCTCGATCTGTCCCAGGATGGCGTTCTCCGCCGCGGCGAACCGCATGTCGCACGCTAGGGCCAGTTCGCTGCCCGCCCCGCGGGCCCGGCCGCGGATCTTCGCGACCGTGACGGCTGGGAGCTCGCTGAGCTTGTGCCACAGCATGCCCAGCGACGCGTCGCCGGCGCCGCCCGCCTTGGCTGCCTCGGCGGTGTACTCCGCGACCTTAGTCAGGTCGACGTGCGGGATGAAGTAGTCGGGGTCGGCACTCTCCAGCACCACGACCCTGGTCTCCTCGTCGGATTCCAGCGTGCCGAACAGGCTCACCAGGTCGCGCACCAGCTCCGGTCCGATCAGGTTCATCGGCGGCGCGTCAATCACCACGCTCAGCACACCCTCGTCGCTGGGGACGACCCGCAGCATGCGGTACACGTGGGTCATCACTAGCTCCTTTACGTCGTGACTGGTGGCCCATGATCGGGCCGTGGACGGCGGAGGCGTGCTTGGACGGCTCTTCCTCCCACACGAAGTGCCCGGCGTCGATGATCACCAGGCGGCTGACGGGCAGTCGAGAAACTTCGCATTGGCGAGCGGACGACGCGGTCATGGCCGTTGATGATCGTGACCAGAACCGTGATCTGCGGCAGCAGCCCGGCAAGCAAGGCCAGTTCCCCGGGATACCGGCGGCCATAGCGCATCGACTCGACGAAAGCGGTTGCTCTGCGTCCGCGCCGGTCGAAGCTCCCGGTCAGTTCTTGGCTGGCAGGGCGGGAGCGAAGAAGTCGGTGAGCAGTTGTGTGACACGCTCGGCCTCGTCGTGGTGCACCCAGTGCGAGGCGTCGGGCAGGCGCTCGACGCGATCCAGGCTGGGCACGTCATCGTGGTCGGGCTCGGCTAGTTCAGGACCGAGGTAGTGATCGCGCTGCCCCCAGATGACCAGGGTGGGCGCCGAGATCGGGCGAAGCGCGGCCTCGGCTTCTTTCTGAGATGCCCGCACCGAGGACCGGTAGTAGTTGATCATGCCGGTGGCCGCGCCTGGCTGCGACCAGGCCTCGATATAGCGGTCGATCTCCTCCGGCGTGTAGGCCGGGTGGGCGTCACGCAGGAAGTGCCGGAAGAAATGCCAGTGGTTGGCGTGCACGACGGACTCGGGCAGGTCCGGGAGGGCGAAGAAGAAAAAGTACCAGGACTTGCGGAGCTGGTCTGGGTGGTGCAGTCCCTGCGATAGCTTCCGCGGGTGGGCCGCGTTGAGGATGGCCAGCCGGTTCACGACCTCGGGATGATTCATAGCGAGGGCCCAGGCAATGCTTCCGCCCCAATCGTGGCCGACCACCATGGCGGTCTCGGCGCCGCGTTCGTGGATCAGGTCCTTGATGTCGGCGGCCAGCAGGCCGACGTCGTAGGCTGCGACACCTTCCGGCTTTGATGACAGGTTGTAGCCGCGCGTGTCTGGGGCCACGACGCGGAATCCCGCCGCCGCGAGCGGGGCGATCTGCAGCCGCCAGCCGTACCAGAACTCGGGGAAGCCGTGCAGCAGCACGACCAGCGGCCCCTCGCCGGCCTCGACGTAATGCAGCCGCACGTCGCCGATCTCGGCATAGCCCTCACGAAGGTCACTGGGCAGGTCCGGCGCACCGGAAACGGAGCCAGGGTGTTCGGGGGCGGTGGACGACGAGGGCATGAGGGCCTCCTTCTGTAGCTGGTCTCGCTTCACGATCGCGCCTTGGGTAGATGCGTCGAGCCAGTGTCGGACCCTGGTCGGCACGCGTGTGGGAGGGCACGTGACCCTAGTGGGAACCAGGGATCTAGCTGGTCGGCGTGTGCTGACCTCGCAGGGCCAAGGTGTTGTGAAGGTCTCTGCGGGAGGTGATGCCCAGCTTGGCGAACACCTTGCGGAGGTGCCATTCGACGGTGCGGGTGCTAAGGAATAGTTCCGCGGCGATCTCGGGGTTGGTGCGTCCGTCCCGGGCCAGCCGGACGATGTGCTCCTCCGGCGAAGTGAGCTGGCTGTACCTGTCGGCCTCGCGTTTGCGGACCTTCTCGCCGGTGGCGAGCAGTTCCCGGCGCGCGCGCTCGGCGAAGGCTTCGGCGCCGATCGAGGTGAGCAGGTGGTAGGCGATGCGCAGGTGGTGGCGGGCGTCGACCCGGCGGTTCTCGCGACGGAGCCACTCGCCGTAGAGCAGGTGGGCCCGGGCGAGCTCGGGCCGCAGCGGTGTGCGACCGAGGCGCTCGACCGCCTCCGCATAGCACTGCTCGGCCTCCTGGCCTCCGCTGACCAGCGCTCGCGAGCGCGCCTCCAGGCCCTTCGCCCAGTCGGAACCCTCAATGGTCATGGCCGACAGTCGGCCCAGCGACTCTCTGGCAAGCTCCGCCTGTCTGGTTCGCGCGGCGGATTCGATCAGTTCGGGCAGAACCCACTGCGTGATGTAAGGCAGGCAGGTTTCCTCGGCCGCCCGCTCCGCCACGGCCAGCGCCTCTGCGTACTGCCCGAGACCGTTATTGAGCACCGCTTCTGACCACTTGGCATTCTGGAGGGCGAAGCCCTCCCCGCGGGCCATCGCATCTTGCGTGGACGCCGTGACGAGCGGCCCGGCGTCCGCGGGCCGACCCCGGTACCCGGCCAGCAGCAGATCACAGGTGGCAGCAAGCCGGATCCCGGTCACCTCGTTGACGACGTCTATCTCAGCGGCCAGCGACGCCGCTGTCTCGAAGTCGCCGGACAACGTGTCCACCATCCCGCGAGCCTGCAAGGCGACGAACAACGGGGCGAGCGCACCCGACGTGCGGGCGAACTCGACATCTCGAGCGCTCAACGCGACCCAGCTGTCGAAGTCCCATACGCACATGGACGCCACCTGAGCAAGAACCCCCCACTTCAGCCGGTCTTCACCGGACATCTGGTCGCCGAGAAACGCGGTCACTGCCCGCCGCATCGCCGGCTCTGCCGCCGCACGCCCCTGGATTATCAGCGTCGTCAGGCCGTCCAGGAGGAGATCACCAGGCCGGGGGGCCCGCGCTGGCCGCGGGGCCGCCTGCGCTGCCCGGGAAACCTCCAGCAGAAGCCCGCCGGGTCCGGCGAAAGGACCGGCGACAGCGGACGCCAGCCAGGCGTAAAGGTAGGTCTCCCGAGCGAGCCCCGCATCGAGTGCTTCGAGCCTCCTGGCCGCCTGAATGAGCAGAACGGGCGCTTCTCGTCCGGTGACCGATGCCCACTCGATCCGTCCTCGGAGCATCTCTGCCCGGGCACGCTGGAGATCGTCGACCGCGTGGGCTTCGGCTCGGGCCAGCAGGCCCAGCGCGATATCGAACGCGCCGGCGTGCAGCTGCGCGAGAGCTGCCGCCAGGGCCCGTTCGGTGCGCCGTCCCGGCTCGGCGGTCAGCGTCACGGACCGCTGAAGGAAGGCCGCCGAAGCGGCGAGCCCGGCGCGGGCCCCGATCTTGGCCGCCGCCTGTTCGAGCGCGGCGGCAACCTCTTCGTCCGGTCCAGGGGCCGCGGCAGCCAGGTGCCACACCCGGATAGCCACCGAGATCCAGGGCTGGCCGGCCTGCCACCAGCCGGCCGCCGAATCGACGTGCGGAGTCAGCCTCCGCAGGAACTCGCGGCCCGCCCAGGACGAACCGGTCCGCCGAGAGGCAGCCCGTCAGCTTCGCAAGGGCGGTGCGATCGTCAATCTGTACCAGACCAACATCGCCCAGGCCCTGGGCGTGTCGCCCACGCGGGCCGCGGCGATCGCGAATCAGTACCCGTTCAGCGCCTACCCGAACCCGGTCGCGGCCTTCAGCCTGGACGAACGGGTTCGCGACCGGATCGTGGCCGAGACCGGTGGAAATCCGCTGGGGCATCCCGCTCCCAGCCAACTCCTTCAGCCGGGTCCGGGCGGCACGGAAGCGCATATGGCCTGTGGACCTCGAGAGACACAGCGTTGACGGTGATGTCGCGCTCACGCAGCTCTAAGGCAAGCGCTTACGCCGCCGACCCGGACGGCCGGCTAGTGCCGCTCGGCTCCCATATGCGGCGGATGAACTCGCGCGACACGAAGCTGGCCATCCTCATGGACGTGAACGTCCACCGCATCATCCGGCGCAGCACGGCCTACGGGGCAGCCTACGACCCGGACGCGATCTCGGAACAGGACGACGAAACCCCACGCGGGCTCTACTTCATCTTCATCAGCGCCAAGGCGATGGACACCCTGGAGTTCCTGCAGCAGGAGTGGATCAACAACGGCAACTTCATGAGCCTGGGCTCCGAGCGCGACCCCAACGTCGGCCTGCAGGAAGACGGAGCGGCATTCACCATCCCGCAGGAGCCCGTGCGGCGCCGCATCCACGGGATCGAGACCTTCAACGTGCTGCGCGGCGGTGAGTGCTTCTTCATGCCCTCCCTTTCCGCGCTGAGATGGATAGGAGAAGGCTCGTGGCAGGCTTCGACTACGATCTCCTGATCATCGGTTCGGGGTTCGGCGGGAGCGTCGCCGCGCTGCGGGCCGCCGAGAAGGGCTACCGGGTCGGCGTGATGGAATCCGGCCGACGCTGGAAAGACGCGGACATCCCGAAGTCCCAGTGGGACCTGCCCGGCTTCTTGTGGTATCCCGGCGCGGAGCTGTACGGGATCCAGCGGATCGAGTACCTCGACGACGTCCTTGTCCTGTGCGGCGCTGGCGTCGGCGGCGGCTCGCACGTCTACGCCAACACCCTGTACGTCCCGCCCCGGAAGTTCTTCGACGCGCCGGAGTGGGCCGGCATCACGGATTGGGCCGGCGAACTGGCCCCGTACCTGGACCAGGCGAGCCGGATGCTCGGCGTCGTCCGCTACCCCTACCTGCCCACCGACGTGGACCGTTACGTGCACCAGGTCGCGATCGAGACGGGCAGGGGTGAGACGTTCAACCGGGCTCCGGTGGGGGTCTACTTCGGCCGCCCCGGCGTCGAGGCCGGCGACCCGTACTTCGGCGGCGCCGGACCCCGCCGCACCGGATGCATCTCATGCGGCAACTGCAACAACGGCTGCGGGCACAACGCCAAGAACAAGCTGACCACGAACTACCTGTACCTGGCGGAGAAAGCCGGCGTCGAGGTGCACGAGCTGACCGAGGTGTACGAGCTCGCGCCGATCGGCACCGGCGGGTTCGAGGTCCGTACCCGCCATCCCGGTTGGGCGCAGCGGGCGGTGGGTCTCAACCACCGCAGCTGGACCGCCGGGCAGGTCATCGTCGCGGCGCACGCATACGGCTCAGCCAAGCTCCTGCACCACATGCAGCACACAGGCCGCCTGAAGGGCCTGTCGGGCCAGCTCGGGCAGCGAGCGCGGACGAACTCCGAGCAGCTGCTGGCGATCACCAGGACGCGGCGGTGGAGCCGGCCCACGCCGGGATGGCCTCCGGCCTGGTGAGCACGCTGCGCCAGGTCGGTACCGCCACCGGCGTGGCGGTACTCGGCGCCCTGTACGCCTCCCGGGTCACCACCGCCACCCTGCACGCCCTGGACGGCCTGCCCGCCCCACCCGGCGCCGCCCACCGGCTGGCCGCCGCCGTCGCCTCGGGTGCCGGCACCTGGGTGGTCGCTGTGGTCCCGCCCGCCGCCCGCGGCGCCGTCACCCACGCCGCCCGCGCCGGGACCGCCAGCGGCCTCAACGACGTCCTGCTCGCCGCGGCCGCGTTCGCCGCGCTCAGCGCGATAGTCGGCTTCGCTTACGGACCCGACCCAGCCAGGCAGTCACCGCCCAGCCCCGCCCCCGGAGGCCACAGCGCCCAAGCCGCCCAGCCGGCCACCGCCCAGCCGGCCACCGCCCAGCCGGCCACCGCCCAACACCAGGCCCAGCGACCGGCCGGGCCTGAAACGGCGGCGCCATGACATGCGGGCAGCCCTGCGGGTACAGCATCTCGTTCCGCTAGGTGAATGCACCTGTTGAACCGGACCCGACGATAAGGAGAAGACAATGCCCGCGCTCCCTACTGCCGCCTTCCGCGCGGTCGGGCCAGATGACGCGATCCGGGATGGCTTCGTCGTCCCGTTCTACCTGAGCGATCGCAAGCTACGGATCTCCGTCGCACGGGCCGGCGGCCGCCTTTACGCGTTCGACGATCTGTGCACCTGCGCCGGCACCTCGTGCCCGCTGTCCGGAGGATTGCTCGCCGGGACGACGATCATGTGCCAATGCCACGGCTCGGAATTCGATGTCACCACCGGCGCCGTGGTCCACGGTCCGGCGGCCCGGCCGCTCAACGTGTACAACGTGCAGGTGACCGACGGCAGCATCCGTATCCAGGCATGACCACATCCACCGCGCGTCGCATGACGGATGGTTCGGCCTGGCTGGCTAGTTACCTGGCTGCTGTAGGTCACCCGGCGAACAGGTCGATATGCCGTCTGACGAACTCCTCGACGGACTCCGCGGGTTGGCCGGTGATTTCCTCGACCGTGGTGGTCATGCGGTCATACCGATTCTCGCGATGGAGCCGGGCCACTGTGAGGAGATGCTCATCGACGTAGGGTCCGAGCCCGGCGGGTGCCAGCACCCGCTTGACCCAATCCTCCGGCGGGATGTCGACGTAGGACACCGGCCGGCTCAGCGCGCGGGCATACTCTCCGGCGACTCCATTCATGTCCTGCGATCTGGGGCCGGTCAGCTCGAGGGCCCGGCCGAGATACGGCCCCGGGTCCGCCACGGTAGCAGCGACGACCCGCGCGACGTCGCTGACCGCGATCGGCGAAGTGCGGCCGGTCCCAAAGGGGAGCCGGATGGTGCCGCTATCGGCAATAGAGCGCGCGGCCGCGATCGTGAACAACGGGCTGTCCAGGAAGACAGTCGGGCGAACGTGTACGACGGGCAGCCCAGACCAGTTCAGCACCTGCTCCGACAGCCAGTGCAGGCGCTGGTGGTGTGACTCGCTCATGCTGAGCGCGTCCATCTGGGACACGGTCATCTGCGAGAGGGACACGAGTGCATCCAAATTGCCGACGGCACGCGCCACCGTGGCAACGGTGACGGCGGCCTCCAAATAGGACGGCGCCAGGCTCATGGTGAAGAACATCCGCTGGACCGAATCGAGGGCCGTCGCGACATCTGCCGGCCGCGTGAGATCACCGACGACCACATCAGCGCCGAGCGCGCGCAGGGCATCGGCACGCTCGTCGTCGTGATGCACCATCGCTCGCACGGCCCGGCCGCGCTGACGCAGCAACGCCACAACCGTGCCGCCCACCCCGCCGACTCCCCCGCCGGCGCCAGTCACGAGGATGAGACCAGGCTCAGCCATCGTCCGCCTCCTTGTAAATTGCCGAGCTGAGCACCGTTCGCCTGCTCTGCTCCGGGCTTCGTATTGCCGTCGCGACGGCGCCTTCCACGGTCCGGGCAGGCTCGTCGCTCAGATGAACACGCTGAGCCCAGGTGAGACCGTGAATGCCGCAGTCAGAGCCAGGAGGTGAGAATGATCTTGCGGGGGTCTTCGCCGGGATGCTCGCGGACGCCGTAAAGTGCGCGGGCAGTCACCCACAGGATCAGCCGCCCCAGATAGTCCGGGTACCTGGCGATCTTGGCGTTGAAGTAGCCAACGTCGGTGTTCTCGGTGCGCAGGACGTCGTCCGCGTCGTCCAGGTACTGCCGGGTCTCCGCGATCGTCCGTTTGGCGTCGTCGTCGAGCTTGCTGTTCTGGTGGCCACACACGACATGCCGGGGGCCGAGCGCCTCGACCTTGTCAATCGCATCCCGCCAGGGGCCGAAGCCGCCGACCGTGCTCTGCCCGAGGTACATGTGAACCCCGTTGTAGATCACGTCCCCGGCAATGACCAGGCCCAGATCCGGGACGTGCAGCACGGTGTTGTCGTCGGTGTCGGCGTGGCCAACATCGACCATTACCAGGTCGTGGCCCTCGAGCGTGAACCGGTTGTCCGGGACCGTGACCGCGGTGACCGGCGCCGGCGGGATCCCCTGGTACAGCTTGTCCCAGAGCAAGGGCCGCGCCGCCACGCTGCCGTGCATCTGCGCGATCGTGCCGGCCGTAGCGACGACACGCGCCCCGAACCGTCCGGCCAATAGCCCGGCGGCGAACCAGTGGTCGCCGTGGCCGTGAGTGATGAAGATATCCGTCACGTTCCGGCCCTTGGCAGCGACCCAGTCGCCGAGCACGCGCGCCTGGTCTTCCGTCATCCCGGGGTCGGTGAGCACCGCGTCCTCGCGGCCGTAAATCAGCGTGCTGGCCATGGGAGAGAACCGCTTCGGCTCCCCGTTGGGAAGAACACCGTCCTGCGGTGGCGGGTCGTTGACGAACACGTCGTAGGTGAGGTCGCCGGCCGGGTTCATGACTGGGCCTGCCCCTGGTAGTTCCGGGCCTCGGCCTGGCCTGGGCCCTGGCCGTGCACCTTGAGATAGCCGCCAGCGCTGTTGGGGAAGATCTTCGAGCGGCCCGGCCCGACGTTGGTGAGCCCGGCCAGGAACTGCTCGGACGTCGCGGTGGTCGTCTGGTGAAGGTGGATCGTGGCCACGGCGGGCTCCTTGATCGGGGTCTGTGGTCGCTTCCACAATCCCGGTCCCGGCGGCCCCGTCGCGCCCGTGGACACACTGGTGTTGGTGCGGGTGAAGACGGGGGAGACCAAGGAGCGCCCGAGGCCAGGGTGACGGCCAGCGTCGTCACGGGCGCGAGCGGCGGCGCACGGCGCGATCGTAGATAGTGCCGCGGGCGCCCAAGTCCGGATGCGCCATCCCCTGCCCGAACCGGCGGTGGCCACGGCTGCGCCGCCGGTGCCAGTCACGAAGGACTGCCATGACCACCGTACCCAGTACCACTGTCACCCGGCGCGAGCCGGAACTGCCTGGCCAGACCGTCGTCATCATCGGCGGCAGCGCGGGCATCGGGCTGGAGACAGCCCGCCGGGCTCGCGCCGAGGGGGCCGATGTCATCCTGGTCGCCCGGCGCCCGGACCGGCTGCGGCAGGCCGCGGCCGAAGTCGGCGCCAGCGGCGCCGCGGCCTTTGACGCCACCGACCCGGCCGCACTCGAAGGGTTCTTCGCCGGGCTGCCCGCGCCGGTCGACCACGTGATGGTCACCGGCCCCGGCCCGTACTACGCGCCCTTGGCCGAACTGGACCGCGAGCGGGCACACCACGCCTTCGACGATCACCAGTGGCTGGCCATCGAGGTGGCCCGGCTGTCCGCCGGGCGGGTGCGGCCCGGCGGCACGCTGCTGTTCATGGGCGGCACCGCCGGCCGCAGCCGGGGGCCCGGCCTGTCGTTCATCACGGCGGCCACCGCCGCGATGCCCGCCCTGATCGCCAACCTCGCGGTCGAGATCGCGCCGGTCCGGGTCAACCTGATCGCCCCCGGCTTCGTCGATACCCCGCTGTCCGCGTCACTGCTCGGTGACGACCTCGAAGCGCGCCGGGCCCAGCTCCGAGCCACGCTCCCGATCGGCCGCGTGGTAGCTCCGTCCGACGTGGCCGCTCTAGCGGTCCACATCATGACCAACACAGCCATCACCGGCGCCACCTACGACATCGACGGCGGCCAGCAGCTCATCCCTGGAACGTGAGGCATAGGTCTACGCAAACCCGCCTAAAAGGATCCTTGATTCCGGAGATTACGGGCCTGGTTATGACCGCCGGGGGGTGTTATGCCGGGGTCACGGCGTATCCGGACGGCGGCGGGCGGACCGTGGCCGCGCGGGCCCGCCGGGAGCGGGTGCGGCTGGCGGCGAGACTGACCGGGCTTACCGGAAGGAAGACACGATGAGCATCGCGGTGATCGGCGCCACCGGCCGGGTCGGCAGCGAGATCGTCCGCGGCGTGCTCGCGCGCGGCGAGGCGGTCACCGCGCTGGTTCGTGACCCCGGCAAGGCCCGCCGCGCCTTCGGTGAGCCTAGCGGGCTGCACATCCGCGCCACGTGCCTGGATGACCCGCGCGACCTGGCTGGGGCGTTGGAGGGGATCCGTGCGGTGTTCATCGCGATGGGGTCGACCGGGACCGAGGGTGTCCTGCAGCGGATCGCGATCAATGCTGCCGCCGGGGCCGGCTCGGTCGGGCAGGTCACCCGCCTGTCGGTGCTCAACGCCTCGGCAGGCTCGCTGGGCATCAACCAGCGGGCCCACGACAGCATCGACCAGTTCGCCGCCTCCACCGGCGTGCCGTACTCGACGATCCGCCCCACGATCTTCTCGGCGTCGCTGCTCGCCGCCGCGCGCGAGGTGCGCGCCTCGCGCACCTGGACCGGGCTGGCCGGCCGCGGCCGGATGGCCCTGATCGACCACCGCGACGTGGCCGAGGCCGGGCTGCGCGTGCTCAGCGACCCGGCGCTATGGGGCACCCACCACGACCTCACCGGGCCGGCCCTCATGTCGTGGCCGGAGGCGCTCGAGCTGCTCTCGGCGGAACTCGGCGAGCCCGTCACCTTCCGCGTCGTGGCCGAGCGGGAGTTCCTGGAGCGGCTCACTGGCGCCGGGGTGCCGGCGGGCACCGCCGAGCTGCTCATCACGCGCGAGTGGGCGATCCTGGCCGGCGAGAACGACTACACGACCGGCACCTTCCAGCAGATCACCGGCCACCCCCCACGCCCCGTCACCGAGTTCCTGCACGACCACCGCGCCGGATTCCTCTGACGCCCGCGCCTCGTCCCCGCCCGAACCCGCCCGGCGGCTGCCTCGCCAGCACCGGCCCCGGCCTGGCCCCTTCCGGTAACCCACCGAATCAGAGCTGCCCAGCTACGAGGCTCGGCAGCGACCGGGTCCCTGATTCAGGCCACCCGGTATGCCCGCTGCGAATCTGATAATCAGATATGATTGGCCTATGCGAACGATGTCCGCGACCGAAGCCTCGCGCAACTTCTCGGACCTGCTCGACGCGATCGAGCGGGGGGAGACCGTCACGATCACCCGCGGGAATCGTGTGATCGCGGAGATGAGGCCTGCCCGGCGCCGTACCGGCGCGGACCTGCGCGCCGCACTGGAGCACATCCCGCCGCCCGATGATCATTTCGCTGAGGACATCGCTGCCGCGCTGGCCCTGATCTCCGGTGAGGGGAACGATCCGTGGGCCGGCGCCTGATCCTGGATACCAATGTCCTGATTGCCTATGAGCGCGGCACGGTTGACCGGGCTGCCCTGGATGGCGACGAGCTGGCGATCGCGGCTGTGACCGTTGCCGAGTACAGAGTTGGCATTGAACTTGCCGGCACGCCGGAACGGGCCGCTGATCGCGCCCGCGCGCTCGTGGCCATCATGTCCGCCGTGGACGTCCTTGACTACAGCGAAGTAACTGCCGCTTACCATGCCCGCCTGATCGCGCACGCCCGCCGGGCCGGCCAGCCTCGCGGCGCTCATGATCTCATCATCGCCGCGCATGCCCTGCAGAGCGATCGCATCATCCTCAGCTTCGATGCGAACGCACGGTTCGCGGATCTGCCCGGCGTGAGCGCAACCGCGCTCTAGGGCGGGGCGTTGCTTCTTCGCTAGCTCGCCCCTGACGTCCGTTGTTGCCGGGTTGTGGCCAGCGGCGAGTACGCCACGGTACCGCAGCTTCCCCTCATCCAGCAGCTGCCAGCGCCCGTCTCGCCAGCGCCCAGGACCGATGCGACACGGTCGCAGGCGTTCCATGGGCGCGAGGACAAAGCGAACTTGCATACCAATGTGTGCCGCTTGGCATCGTCCAGGATCGTCCGTTGCCGCGCCGCTGCCGCGCGCCGTTGCCGCGGTTCACGTTCATGGCGACGGTCAGATGGCGGTCAAATGATCTTGGGGTCCGCCTGCGCGGTCTCCGGTTAGGGATCTGAACTGGGCTTTTGGGTGCGCCTGGCAGGATTCGAACCTGCGACCGGCTGCTTAGAAGGCAGCTGCTCTGTCCAGCTGAGCTACAGGCGCTCCCGCCTCATTGTGCCCGTTGCCGGCCACCTGGTGGGCCCGCACGGCGGGGTCGATGCTGCGTCTTCTCGCGTCCGCGATTAAGGTCGGGAGCCGTGATCGCGCAGCGGCGGCGGGCCTCGTGGTTGCACCGCCCCACGTCCGACGATAGCGCGGCTGGATGGCAGGTCGCGGTCGGCCTGGCGGCAGGGGCCGCCCTCGACGCCCTATTGCCCGACCCGCGCAGGGGCCACCCGGTTGCCGCGTTCGGCCGGGCCGCGGGCGCCCTCGAGGACCGCCTGTACGCGGCGACCAAGGTCCGCGGCGGCTTGCACGGCGCCGTGTGCCTGCTCGGCGCCGCCGCCCCGGCCGCGCTGGCGCACCATCTCACCCGCGGCCGGCCCGCAGCGCGGATCGCCGCTATCGCCGCCGCCAGCTGGGCTGTCCTGGGCGCGGCTTCGCTGGCAACTGAAGCCGAACGGCTTGCGCTGGCCCTCGAGTCCGGGGACGTGGCGGCCGCCAGGGCACAGCTGCCCAGCCTCTGCGGACGCGATCCTGCCCCGCTCGACCCGGCAGGGCTGGCCAGGGCCGCAGTTGAGTCTGTCGCGGAGAACACGTGTGATGCTGTTGTCGCGCCGCTGCTTTGGGGCAGTGCTGCGGGCTTGACTGGTCTGGTTGTCTACCGTGCCCTGAACACCCTCGACGCGATGATCGGCTACCGGTCGCCTCGCTACCTCGAGTTCGGCTGGGCGGCGGCACGCCTCGACGACGTCGCCAACGTGGCGCCGGCCCGCCTGACGGGCCTGCTGGCCGCGGCGTGCTCGCCCGCGGTAGGCGGCCGCCCCGCCGCGACGCTGCGCGCCATGGGCTCTTTCGGGGCCAGGCATCCCAGCCCTAACGCCGGGCGCTGCGAGGCGGCGTTCGCGGGTGCCCTCGGTATCAAGTTGGGCGGCACCAATGTGTACGAGGGCGTGGCGGAAGACCGGCCGCAGCTCGGTGACGGACGCGCTCCCTGCGCCATGGACATCCGCCGCGCGATCCGACTGTCGCGCGCCGTGACCTGGGCCGCCGTCGGGGTCGCGGGGTTGACTGCCACGCTCGCTCCCCAGTTATCCCCGTGGTCGGCCGTGGGTGCCCGCCATGTGCGGGCACGACGTCGGATGCGGGCAAGAGCGTGCTGACCGCCCGGCTGTGCCGGTGGATTGCCAGGCGCGGAATCCGGGTCGCGCCGTTCAAGGCGCAGAACATGTCGTTGAACTCCGCTGTCACCCGCGGCGGCGCCGAGATTGGCCGTGACCAGGTAATGCAGGCCGCCGCCGCTGGGACGCTGCCGAGCTGTTGCATTATTTGCTAGGACTGCAGGAAGGCCAGCAGGTCGGCGTTGATCGTCTTGGCCTGGGTGGTTGGCATGCCGTGCGGGAATCCGTGGTACGTCTTCAGCGTCCCGTTCTGCGCGAGCCGCGCGGATAGCGGTCCGGAGTCGGCGTAGGGAACGATCTGGTCGTCGTCGCCGTGCATCACGAGGACCGGCACCGTGATCTTCTTGAGGTCCTCGGTGAAATCGGTCTGGGAGAAGGCAACGATGCCGTCGTAGTGTGCCTTCGCTCCGCCCATCATTCCCTGCCGCCACCAGTTCTCGATGATCGCTTCCGAGGGTTCCACGCCGGGCCGGTTGAAGCCGTAGAAGGGGCCCGACGGCAGGGCCCGGTAGAACTCGGACCGGTTTGCGGCCAGTTGGGCCTGGAGGTCGTCGAAGACGCTCTTGGGCAGGCCGCCGGGGTTGGCATCGGTCTGCACCATGAGCGGCGGCACCGAACTGATCAGGACCGCTTTCGCCACCCGGCTCTCACCGTGCCGGGCGATGTAGCGCACGACTTCGCCGCCACCGGTGGAGTGCCCGACATGAATGGCGTCACGGAGATCGAGATGGGCCGTCACCGCAGCCAGGTCGTCGGCGTAGTGGTCCATGTCGTGACCGTCGCTGGTCTGCGTGGAGCGCCCGTGCCCGCGCCGGTCATGGGCGATGACACGGTAGCCGTGCTGGAGGAAGAACAGCATCTGGGTGTCCCAGTCGTCGCCCGAAAGCGGCCAGCCGTGACTGAAGACAATCGGCTGGCCCGAGCCCCAGTCCTTGTAGAAGATCTCCGTGCCATCGGCCGTCGTGATCGTGCCCATGTTATGCCTCCACTGGTCTGGCGTTGACGCCGGAACGTCCGCACCGGCAGCGTAATCGTCTTTCTGCCAGCACTCCAGGCCACTCGGCTACCGCCGCGGGTGAAATCCGCGGGATCGGCATCCGATCTGGAACGTGACAGACCGTGCGGCTCACACCGCCGCGACGGGCGCACCCCGGTGGCCTTGCCGTAGTTGCCGGTGATCTCGGTGATCTGCACGCCGCAGCGCAGGTCCACTTCGTGCTCGCGGTGCAGGTCGGCGAAGATCCGGGCGGGCTGGCGGCCGAGGACCCGCAGCAGCGGCAGTTCCGCCGTCTCCAGCACGGTGACCTCGACACCGGCCAGATCGAGACCCCGGACTCACTCAGCGCAGCTAGCGGATTTGTCATCGAACGGTCCCTCTTCCCGCCTCACGGCGGCATCATGGTCAGCCCGGCACGCCCGCGAGCGCGAAGAACTCGGCCCGGGAGTGAGCGTCTGCGCGCAGCGTTCCCAGCAGCGCCGAGGTGATGGTCGTGGCGCCGAGTGCCCGCACCCCGCGCAACGTCATGCGCGAGTGCCCGGCCTCCAGCACCACGCCAGCACCGCGGGGACGCAGACAGGCGCCCAGGCGGTCGGCGACCTGCTTGGTTAGCCGCTCCTGGGTCTGCGGCCGGGCGGCGAAGTGCTCGACCAGCCGGGCCAGCTTGGACAGGCCCAGGATGCGCTCTCCGGGCAGGTAACCAACGTGGGCGACGCCGGAAAAGGTCTTCGGCCCTTCGAGTTTCGCCTGCTGGCGGGCCGGTGCCGATAACGACACAGCAGCGTCCCGGCCGGGGATCGAGCGCGGGGTACATCCCGCCGGTGCCGAGACCGGCGACCGCCCCTCGATCAGCGCCAGGTTCATGCCGCAGACGAGGCGGGGATGATCGGCAGCCAGCCGATGGAACGGGCAGTTGCCCAGCCGGACGATGCCATCCTCGTCCTGCCACGGCTCGAAACCGTGCGCGCGCAGCACGCTCCCGATGTCCTGGCGCGTGCCGCCGCGGGCACAACTGGCTCGGCTGCGCCTCCCGAGTTCGGCGCCGAATTGCTGCGCGGCGTCGAACAACGCGCCCCAGCTCGCGTCGCTGGAGTCGGACTCGACGGCCTGCACGAGCAGCCGCGCCGCCAGCTCATACTCCCGTGGCGGCACGCTCACCGCGAACTCATTGCCGGACCGGGTGTAGAGCTTCGCCGGACGGCCGGCCCCGGGGCCCCCCGGCCTGGGGGCCGCTGGTAGGAGGCGGCTAGCAAGCCCAGCTCGACGAGCTTGTCCAGGTGGTAGGCGGCCAGTGGACGGCCAATCCCGGCTGCGGCGGCAGCTTCATCCCGGCCAACCGGCTCAGTCTGCCTGGTCACGAACTCATACAGTGATCGTCACCCCGGGGTTCGGCGCGCTTAGTACGGGGCACCGATCCTGCGCCACTTGCGCGCGCCGGTACCCGGTTCGGAGGGCGGGGCGGGACGGCGGCTGCGGTAGACGATGTAGGGCCGCCACAGGTACCACAGCGGGTAACTCCAGGCGTGCACGAGCCGGCTGAACGGCCACAGCGCCCAGATCATCCACGCGGCGGTCGCGTGCAGCTGGTAGATGAATGGCGCGTCCACGATTGGCTGCACGTCCGGGGAACCGATGAACAGACCGCGGAACCACGGCGCCACGGTGGTGCGGTAGTCGTACCCGTGCCCGAGCAGGTTGATCCCGATCGTGGGGGCGATGCCGGTGAGGATCACGATCAGCAGCAGGGTCAGGGTGACATAGTCGATTGGCACGGTCGTGGCCCGCACCCGCTGTACCAGCAGCCGCCTGGCGGCCAGCACGATCACGCCGCCGATCACGAGCACCGCGGCCAGCGTCCCGGCCCCGGCGGAGAACCACCGGTAGACGTTCTCGGGGATGCCGATCGCCTTGGTCCACCGCTCCGGGATGAGGATGCCGATCACGTGCCCGCCGATGGCGGCCAAGGTGCCGTAGTGGAACAGCGGCGACCCCCACTTGAGCATGCGGCGCTCCTGTAGCTGCGTGGAGCGGCTTGTCCAGCCGAACTGGTCGTAACGCCACCGCCACACGTGCCCGACGGCGAACACACCGAGCGCAAGGTAGGGCAAGGCCACCCACCAGAACACCTCCGCGGCGGTGGCATTCACGTCGGGGTTCCGTAACCGGTCAGGTACTCCGGCGGCGCAAACGGCTCCAGCCCGACCTCCTCGCGTGGCGGGCCGGCCTCCCACGCGGCACGCACGAGCCCGGCCTCGCGGCGTCCCAGTCTCGGCAGCAGAGCGCATACGGCGGCGACGACGTCGACATAGGGCGTGCCCGCCTGATCGAGGCCGCGCCGCAGCAGTTCGAGGTCGGACCGGTGCGCGCGCAGCAGGCGTTCCCCGCGCGGGGTGAGCGCGGCGAAGTCGAGCACCATGGGCAGGTAGTCGGGCAGCTCGTCGTCGCTGGGGTGCAAGCCGGCAGCCCGGTAGGCGGCCTTGAAGGTGAGCATCGACATGCCACGCTTGCGGGTGTCGCCGTAGCGGTAGTAGCTCAGGTACAGCGCGCAGCGACGGCGCAGGTCGAACGTCTCGACGTAGTGCTGACCTACCTCGGTCGGCGACGATGCGCGCAGCCAGCGCAGGAACCGTGCGAACGCTTCCCGGCTCGCCCGCGGGGAGGTTTGCGCCGCGGCCGCGTCGAGTTCGCTCATCCCCTCGAACAGCGCTGCCGTCGGGTACTGCAGCAGCACCGAGGCCAGCTTGTACGGGCTGACCGGGCCCTGGCCGGTGCTCACGAAGTGTCGCGGCCGGGGAACAGGCCCGGGGCGGTGTCGTGCCCGTTCCAGCCGAGCAGGTTGAAGTGTGTCCGGCCGTCGCCGGCCCGGAAGCTATGGTTCTGGCCGGGCGGGGCGGCTGGCTGGTAGCTCTGGATGCCGTGCGGGCCGACACCGCCCATGCCGGGGCCACCGTCGGTGTCCAGGCTGCAGAACAGCTGCTCGTGCTGGCCCATCAGGCGTCCGGCGTCCTCGGCGTGCGCGGGCGGGATAACGTAACGGTCCTCGTACTTGGCGATCGCGAGCAGCCGGTAGAGGTCCTCCAGATCCTCGACACTCGCGCCGACCGAGGCAGGCAGGTTCTCATCGAGGTTCAGCCCGAGCTGCCCGGCCCGCATGATCGCGCGCACGACGGCAAGCTTGCGCAGCACCGCGCGCACCGTCTCGGCCTTGCCCGCGGTGAACAGGTTGGCCAGGTACTCGATCGGGATCCGCAGTGAGTCGATCGTGGCGAAGACCTGGTCGGGGTTGCCGGGGTCATAGCCCGCGGCATGAACGACATCGGCGACCGGCGAGAGTGGCGGGATGTACCAGACCATCGGCAGCGTGCGGTACTCCGGGTGCAGCGGCAGGGCGACCCGGTGACGGACAGCCAGCTCGTAGACCGGCGAGCGCTGCGCTGCGGCTATCCAGTCGGCGGGGATGCCGGCCTTGGCCGCCTCCGCCTGCACCTGCGGATCGTGCGGATCGAGGAAGACCGCGAGCTGCGCCTCATAGAGGTCCTGCTCGTCGCGGGTGGCCGCGGCCTCGAGCACCTTGTCCGCGTCGTAGAGGAACAGGCCCAGGTAACGCAGCCGGCCCACGCAGGTCTCCGAGCAGATCGTCGGCTGGCCGGACTCGATGCGCGGGAAGCACAGCGTGCACTTCTCCGCCTTGCCGGTGCGGTGGTTGAAGTACACCTTCTTATAGGGGCAGCCGGACACGCACATCCGCCAGCCGCGGCAGCGGTCCTGGTCGACCAGCACGATCCCGTCCTCTTCCCGCTTGTACATCGCGCCGGACGGGCAGGACGCGACACAGGACGGGTTCAGGCAGTGCTCGCAGATGCGCGGCAGGTAGAACATGAAGACCTGGTCGAACTCCATCTTGACCCGGTCTTCGAGCCCGGCCAGGTTCGGGTCGCCGGTGGCATGCTCAGGGGCGCCGGCCAGGTCGTCGTCAAAGTTGCTGCCCCACTTGACGTCCATGTCCTTGCCCGTCAGCGCGGAGATCGAGTGCGCGCTGGGGTTGCGGGTGCCCGGCGGGGCCTGGATCAGGGTCTGGTAGTCGTAGGTCCACGGGTCGCCGTAGTCATCGATCGTGGGCAGATCCGGGTTATAAAAGATCGAGGCCAGCTTGCGCGCCCGCCCACCCGCCTTGAGCTGCAGCCGGCCCCTGCGGTCCAGCGTCCAGCCGCCATGCCACCGCTCCTGATCCTCATACCGGCGCGGGTATCCGACACCCGGCTTGGTCTCGACGTTGTTGAAGTAGACGTACTCGGTACCCGGCCGGTTCGTCCAGACCTGCTTGCACGTCACCGAGCAGGTATGGCAGCCGATGCACTTGTCGAGGTTCATCACCATCGCGACCTGCGTCATGATCCGCATCAGCTGCCCGCCTCCGCTTGCGCTGCCTCCGCAGCTGGGCCTGGCATCAGTACTCCACCTGCTGGGAGCGGCGGCGGATCACCGTGATCTCGTCGCGCTGGTTGCCAGTGGGCCCGTAATAGTTGAACCCGTAAGACAGCTGGGCGTAGCCGCCGATCATGTGCGTGGGCTTGATCACCAGGCGGGTGAGCGAGTTGTCGCCCCCGCCGTGCCAGCCGGAGACCTCTGACTTCGGCGTCATCAGGTGGCGGTCCTTCGCGTGGTACATGAACACCGTCCCCTCGGGCATCCGGTGCGTCACCACTGCCCGGCACGCCACGACGCCGTTGCGGTTATAAGCCTCGATCCAGTCGTTGTCGGCGACCCCGATCCTCGCCGCGTCGCCCGGGCTCATCCAGATCACTGGGCCGCCGCGGAACAGCCGCAGCATGTGCAGGTTGTCCTGGTACTCCGAGTGGATGGACCACTTCGAGTGCGGTGTCAGGTAGCGGACGGTGATTTCCGGGCGGCCCGGCTCGCGCAGCCCCTGCCCGCCGAAATGACGGGCGTAGTCCAGCGGCGGCCGGTAGGTGGGTAGGCATTCGCCGTACTCGGCGATCCAGTCGTGGTCGAGGAAGAAATGCATCCGCCCGGTGAGCGTGTGCCACGGCTTCTTGCGCTCGACATTGACGACGAACGGAGCGTAGCGCCGCCCGCCGGTCTCGCTGCCCGACCACTCCGGCGAGGTGATGACCGCGCGGGGCTGCACCTGCGTGTCCGCAAAGCTGATCCGGTCCCCGGCGCGCTCCTGCGCGAGGTCGGCTAGTTCCACTCCGGTGCGCCGCTCCAGTTCCCGCCAGGCCTGGACGGCCACCTGGCCGTTAGTGGTGCCCGAGAGCGCCAGGATCGCCTCGGCCAGGTGGACGTCGCGTGCCAGCGACGGGCGGCCGTCGGCGACGCCGCCGCGTACCCGCCCGTTCGTCCGGCCGAGGAGATCGACCGCCGCGGCTGGCTTCCAGGTGACGCCCTTGACGCCGGTGCCGAGCGTGTCGACCAGCGGGCCGAGCGCGGCCATCTTCCGCGCCACCGCGCCGTAGTCCCGTTCGATGACAGCCAGCCGGGGCATCGTAACCCCCGGCACCGGGTCGCACTCCCCGCGCTTCCAGTCACGGACGATCCCGCCGGGCTGGGCCATCTCGTCTAGCGAGTCGTGCAGCAGCGGCGCGGCGAGCACGTCGGTGCGGGTGCCCAGGTGGGTGGCGGCAAGCCGGGAGAACTGCTCGGCGATGAGCCGGAACGCCTCGAAGTCGGTGCGGGACTCCCACGGCGGCGCGATAGCCGGGTTGAACGAGTGCACGAACGGGTGCATGTCGGTGGTGGAGATGTCGTGCTTCTCATACCACGTCGCCGCCGGCAGCACGATGTCGGAGTAGCTGCAGGTGCTGGTCATCCGGAAGTCGACGGTCGTGACCAGGTCGAGTTTGCCGCGCGGCGCCTGTTCCCGCCACCTCACCTCACTGGGCCGCAGCCGCTCCGGCGACTCGCCGGCCCGCACCGCGTCGTCGACGCCAAGCAGGTGCCGCATGAAGTACTCCATGCCCTTGCCAGAGGATCCGAGCAGGTTGGCTCGCCACACGGTCATCACGCGCGGGAAGTTGCGCGGGTCGTCGGGGTCCTCACCGGCGAAATGCAGCCGGCTGGCCGTCAGCTCGCCCACGACGTAGTCGTTGACCGACTTGCCCGCCGCGGCTGCCTCGTCGGCCAGGTCGAGCGGGTTGCGGTCGAACGCCGGGTGCGACGGTGTCCAGCCCATCCGCGACGCCTGGGCGAGTGCGTCGGCGAACGCGCGCCCGGCGAACAGGCCGCGGCCGAGCGGGCTGGACAGCTCGCTGGCGCCGAAGCTCTCATACCGCCACTGGTCGCTGTGCAGGTAGAAGAAAGAGGTGCCGGTCATGTGCCGGGTCGGCCGCTGCCAGTCCAGCGCGAACGCCAGCGTCTGGAGGCCGGTGAGCGGGCGGACCTTCTCCTGGCCGACGTAATGCGCCCAGCCGCCGCCGTTCACGCCCTGGCAGCCACACAGCATCGTCAGGGTCAAGAACGTGCGGTAGATCTGGTCGGAGTGGAACCAGTGGTTGGTGCCGGCGCCCATCGCGATCATCGAGCGGCCCCGCGACAGCTCAGCGTTGCGGGCGAACTCCCGGGCGACCCGGGCGGCGGCGGCCGCCGGAACCGACGTGATCGCCTCCTGCCACGCCGGCGTATAGGGCCGCGGGTCGCCGTAACTGGCAGGCCACTGCCCGGGAAGGCTGTCGCGGCCCACCGCGTACTGGGCCATCAGCAAGTCGAAGACGGTGGTGACCAGCTTCTCACCGACGCGCACCACCGGCACGCCGCGGCGGATGACGCCGCCGCCCTCGGTCTTCCCCACGTCGAAGCGGGGAAGATCGACCGCGACCGCGTCCTCATGCGTGCCGTACAGTGTGAGGACGGGGTCAAGCCCGCCGAGGTCGAGGTTCCACCTGCCCTGGCCGGCCTCGGAAAAGTGCGAGGCGAGCGTGCCGCCCGGCAGGAACGGCTCACGGGTCGCCGAGTCCAGAAGCACGGTCTGGTGGGCGGCGCCCTGGTCGGCATGGCCGAGATCCGCGGCGGTGAGGAACCGGTCAGGCACATAAGCGTCCTCGCGCTCGCGCAGGGTCACCAGGAACGGCAGGTCGGTGTAAGACTTTACGTAGTCGGTGAAGTACGGCACGTGCCGGTCCCGGAAGAACTCGCTCAGGATCACGTGCCCCATCGCCATCCCCAGCGCGCCGTCGGTGCCCGGCGCGGCGGCCAGCCAGTCGTCGGCGAACTTGGTGTGATCGGAGTAGTCAGGGGAGATCACCACCACCTTCTGGCCCCGGTAGCGCGCCTCTGTCATGAAGTGCGCGTCCGGGGTGCGGGTGATCGGCAGGTTGGTGCCCCAGAGCATCAGGTAGGAGGAGTTGAACCAGTCAGCTGACTCCGGGACATCGGTCTGGTCGCCGAATACTTGCGGGGAGGCAATCGGCATGTCCGCATACCAGTCGTAGAACGACAGGATCGTCCCGCCGATCATTGACAGGAACCGGGTGCCCGCCGAGTAGGACACCTGCGACATTGCCGGGATCGGGGAGAAGCCCACGACCCGGTCCGGGCCGAAGGCGCTGATCGTATGCACGTGCGCCGCCGCGATCAGCTCGGTGACTTCGTGCCAGGTCGACCGGACGAACCCGCCCATCCCTCGTGCGTCCTTGTACCGCGCGGTGCGCTGCGGATCCGCTACGATCTCCGCCCACGCGGCCACCGGGTCGTCCAGCCGGGCCCTGGCCTCGCGCCAGATATCGAGCAGCTGGCCGCGCACGTACGGGAAGCGCACCCGGGACGGCGAGTAGGTGTACCAGGAAAACGACGCACCGCGCGGGCACCCCCGCGGCTCGTACTCCGGCGAACCCGGGCCCGCCGACGGATAGTCGGTCTGCTGAGTCTCCCAGGTGATAATCCCGTCCTTGACATACACCTTCCATGAGCACGACCCCGTGCAGTTCACCCCGTGCGTCGACCGCACCACCTTGTCGTGCCGCCACCGCTCACGGTAGAACTCCTCCGCGCCCCGGCCACCGTTGCGGTGTACCTCACGGAAATCGCTCGATGGCTCGCCCGGCACGAAGAACTGCGCCCCGCGCAGCAGCTGCTCGACCGGCTCGCCGCCCGGCAGCAACGGTGCCAACAACTCCCGGTAAACCCCGCCTGCGGGAGGACGGGCCGGCCAGCCGGCCCTGCCTGCCTGCCGCGCCTTCGGTTCGGTCACCTGACCACCTCGCCTAATCGACGATCAGCCCCGTCCCCTCGTGACTAGCCATACCATCACTCCAAGCGACCGGGGACAACCGGCCGCGCCGATTGCCGACTTGGGTGCCGGGCGCTCGCTGGCAGCCGCTTGCTCGGCTCGTCGGTGGCATTCGCGATCATGACCGCGACCGGAGGCACGATCATCACGGCCAGCGATGTCGTGATCGCCGCCGCGATGCGTCCGGTCCGGCAGCTTAAGCCCTGGAAGTTCCGGAGACGGCAGACACGTCTGACCCAGCTCACCACTCTTCCAAGCGCAAGCCCCAGCAATCGGCACCGATGAGGACACCGCCTGACCGCCCACTACCCCGACGCCAAGATCGCCTGGATCCTCAACCGGCAAGGCCGCAAGCATGCCTGGCATGGACGCGAGGTCCCGCTGGAGCCAGCGCGCTGGCCGCTGATCGCCGACGGCGCGCCCACGCCGCGCCAGCATACCGAAGCAGGTGACCTGCCCGCGGCGCTGCGGGAGGATAGCGGGAGCAGGCTGACCGCCCACCAGCGCGAGGCGCTGGTCGCGATCGCGCTCAGCGATGTTCCGATCGATGTCCTGGCTGACCGGCTGAACACTACCCGCGGCGCGCTCTACAAGACGCGGCGCGCTCTACAAGACGCTGACGCGCGGCAGAAACTCAGGGCCGCTCTGGCGGCCGGGGGACGTGGCCTCGATGGGGCCGAGCGGGGCGAGGAGCCGTGACCGGGAATATTTCAGACGACGCCAGGCGCTTGGCTGAGCGCCTGATGGGCCAGCTGAGCCTGAGCTCGGCTGCGAGGAATGCTCCGAGGCGCTCGATATCTACGCCAAGCTCGAGCTGGCCCGGGAGGACGCCGATGCTCACGCGAATGCGCGCGCACACATGCAGGCTGCTCGGCTTGCTGGGTGATCACGACAGCTTGCTTGCTTTGCTGCTGAACCATACCGAAGGCGGGAGATAGGCGTTCTCGCCAGCCCCGCCACTTCTACCCGGCTCGCTAAGATCGCAGCTGTCGTCGCACAGCCACGGAGCACGGTTCGCGTCGAAGGCGAAAAGGATGGGTCCGCGGGATGCTGCCGGTCAGCTGGGATACCGTCCGGCTGTTTCTCCATGTCCTCGCGGCCACCGTCTGGGTTGGTGGTCAGCTCACACTGGCCGCTTTGGTCCCAGCTCTGCGCCGCTTCGGCGCGGAGGTGCCGCGGGCGGCCGCCCGGCGCTTCAACCAAGTTGCGTGGATCGCGTTCGCTCTCTTGATTGTGACTGGGATCTGGAACGTCGCCGCCGCTTCGTCCGATATCAGCCACAGCGCCAGTTACCGGGACACGCTGATCGTCAAGGTCGTCGTCGTGAGCATCTCCGGTATCACCGCGGCACTGCACGCGCGGGCGCGCAGCGCCGTCGGCCTCGCCGTTTTTGGCGCACTGACTGGCGTCAGCGCCCTGGCCGCGTTGTTCCTCGGCGTCCTGCTGGCCGGCTGAGCGAGATGCTGCGGCTGAGGACGCTAGAGGCACGAGCTCGGGTCAGCGAGGAGGGCTGGGCGTCTCGGTCATGTCGCGGTGGTTGTCGCGCCGGCTGACGCCGCTGGTGCTCCGGATGCGGGTTCGCCCGAACAGCGGGCGAGCCGGACCAGAAACGCGACGGCCACCACCACCCAGGCGGCTACGGCCACCCAGAGCATGAACCGGCCGAGGGGTTCCATGAAACTGAGATCGGCGGTTTTGCCGAACGACAACGTGGCCACGCTGTACATGCCGAGCGGGAAGACCACACTCCAGAGCGTCGGCTCGTAGCTGAGAGGCCAGTGCCGCCGGAGGTGCCGCCACAGACCGAGCACGATGAGCAGCGGGATCCACCAGGTGCCGAAAGCCCACAAAACAAAGGAGAATCCCTCGACGAATCCGGCAGTAGCCCGGGCAGTAGGGAGCGCAACGGAGAGGTTCAGAATCCGGGCGCCTGCCAGGACGGTGATCGCCGTGGCGCCCATCAGGATCCAGTAGGGCGGCCCGAGGGTGGCGGGGCTCATCGCAACCGTCAGCCATCGCAGCAAGATCAACGAGATGAGCAGCAGATACAGCACCAGCCCGACGCTCCATAGTCCGACAGCGGCCGGCGCCAGCAGCCCGGATTGCGACGGCCAGACGGGAATCAGGGCCGATGCCGCGACCGAGAGGGACTGCGTGCCGACCACCCACAGCAGCCAGGTGCCGTTGACGGCGCCGAGCACCGAGTCTCGCTCTCGCGTGAGCAGCAGGCTGGCAGGCACGCCGTAAGTCAGCGCGAGCCACAGGGCAGCAGCCAGGCCCGCCAGGATCGCTGTGGCCAGCGGATGACCCGCGGCCCCGAGCCGTACCCCGAGCACGTCGATCCCGGCCACGATCGTGAAGAAGCCGAACACTCGCTCTGGCGCCTGCATATCGGCCGCGACGCTGGAGCGGAAGACGGCCAGCCGCATCGCCAGTGCCGCGCCGAGCACGACGAGCCCGATCGACGCGACAACGAGCAGCCCCTTCGATAGCCAGGACGGTCCCAGCAGGAACGTCCCCGTCGAGATGATGCCTGTGGCCATCACAAATGCGAAGCAGCCAGGGTAGAGATCCCTGATAGCCGTCGCTGTCCGGCTCAAGGGTCGTGCCTGGCCTCCCGCAGCGCCGGTGCCCATAGTCGAGACCATCCTTCCCAGAATCATGATCAGCCGCCCGCCGCGTCTTGCCGCGTTGGAGTCCCACGCAAGGTAGGAGGCGTCCCACCAGTCACCGGCCTCGGGCACGTCTGTCTGGTCACCGAGGACCTCCGGGGAGGCGACCGGCAGGTCGGCGTACCAGTCATAGAACCACAGCATCGGCGCGCCGATCAGCGCGTGGAACCAGGCACCCGCGGCAAGGCTGACCATGCTCATCGCCGAGATTGGGCTGAACCCGGCGATCCGGTCCGGCCCCAGGTGCGGATCGTGTGCACGTGGGCCGTCGCTGCGAGCTCCACCGCCTCGTCCCAGCTCGCCCGGACGAAGCCGCCCGTGCCGCGGGCTGACATGTAGCGGCGCGCGAGGCCGGGGCTGCCGGTGATCCCGTGGTTGAGCGTCCTACCTTCGTCATAGCTGCAGCGGTCCCGGTAGAAGCTGTCCGCTTCCCGCCCGCTTGTCCTCTGCGGCGTCCGCATGTCGGCCGGGACCACGCCCCTGCGCAGGTAGCGCCCGGCTCGTACCAGCGCCTAGTAAGCGGGAAAGTCCGCCCCGCATGCCTCACACGCGTCCGGGTGCTCCGCCTGGTTGAGCCGACCACATTCCGGGCAGACGCGGTGCGCCCAGCAGGCCGAGTCGCCGACTTCCTTATGCTCGGTGCCTGGAGACGAGGAGACGCCTGCCCGCTCCTCGTCCATCGACACGCTCCCCCTGTCGTGTGCGCTTGCGGCCAGCCCGCAGCCGGTCACGCCTTGATCACCGGCGATTCAATGGTTTTTTGTTCGTACTACGATCCGCGGCGAGCCGCAACCGCTCAGCTCGCAGGTGCACCTGATAGCCAGGTGCGTCGGCCTGGCCGGGGCGTGCCAGGGTAGCGTCGCGGATGATGGACGAGGATGCGGCGGTCGGTGAACCGGAGTGGGCGGCCGAGTACCCGGTCGGCAGGACTCAGGCAGCTGAGCTCATCGGCGCCCAGTTTCCCTCGCTGCGCGGAGCGCAGGTGGAGCCGCTCGCCTCGGGCTGGGACAACACCATTTTTCTCGTCGCTGGGCACTGGGTGTTCCGGTTCCCGCGGCGCGCGGTCGCCGTGCCGGGGCTGCGGCGAGAGATCGCCGTATTGCCGCGGCTGGCGCCGTGGCTGCCGCTGCCCGTGCCCGTGCCCGAGTTCGCGGGGGCGCCATCGGCCGGTTACCCCTGGCCGTTCTGGGGAGCGCGGCTGCTTCCGGGTCACGAACTCGCGGAGTCGCACTTGCCCGATGCCGCGCGTAAGCCCGCGGCGGCCGGTGTGGGCAGGTTCCTTCGGGCGCTGCACGATCCGGGCGTGGCCGCCGCGGTCGGTCCAAGCCTGCAGGTCGATCCGCTCCGCCGCGGCGACGCCTGCCTGCGCGCGGGTTTGGCCCGCGAGCGGCTTGACGCGCTTGCGCGGCGCGGGATCTGGGCGCACCGCGGCCCAGCTGACCGGCTGCTCACCGAGGCCGAACAGCTGACCGGATCGGGGTTCGGCAGCGGCGAACCACCAGCTGTATCTCCGGTCGTGGTGCACGGCGACCTGCACGTGCGGCACCTGCTCGTGGGTGACGACGGCCAAGCGGCCGGCGTGATCGACTTCGGCGACCTTTGCCTAGCCGATCCAGCCGTTGATCTTTCTCTTGCCTTCGGCGGGTTCGCCGGTCCGGCCCGGGCGGCCTTGCTCGCGGTCTATGGTCAGGTGAGTCCGCAGCAGGAGATCCGGGCGCGGGTGCTCGCGATCTTCCTGTGCGCCGCGCTCGCGGACTACGCGGCCGCGCAGGGGCGTGCCCAGCTGCTGCGCGAGACCCTCGCCGGGATCGGCCGCGCCACCGACAGCCGGGGCCCGGCTGCCACGGCGTCGCGGAGCCGGCCCTAGCCCTCGGGCCTAGCTGAGCGTGGCCCATCGCGGCCCGGCTCGCGCCTCGAGCAGTTCGGCGATCTGCTCTCGGCCGTGGTAGCGCGCGGCGTCGGCTGCGGTACTGCGAAAGCATGGTTCGGCGA
>Ga0335078_10001016_pt1 | contig 42782 bp, 35 predicted proteins | sample Lox_Sample_32_FD_206711 | JGI IMG/M metagenome (GOLD analysis project Ga0335078, IMG submission 206711) | Soil microbial communities from Loxahatchee National Wildlife Refuge, Florida, United States - Lox_Sample_3.2 | ecosystem: Environmental > Terrestrial > Soil > Wetlands | place: USA...
CGGTTCAATTCTCATGGCTCGAATCTCGGCAATGCCCATGGGATGCCAGGGAAAATTCGAGCCGAAGAGATAGACAGGGCCGCAGGCAGGCACCAGGTTATAAAAAATCACACCGACAGGGCCGAGGAGGAAAAACGCAAGAAACACAATCGCTGCGAGGTTTTGGCTGCGGACTAACTGCTTGGCGTAGACGAGCATCAGGACCGCAGGAAGGGCGTAATACCAGAACAATGAGACATGGGCGAGCCATCGCGATCGCGAGACAGCTTGGCCCACGAGGAAGCTCAGTTGCGGCCCCAGACTGGCGTCGAAGGCGTAGAGATTCAGGTCGAGTGTCCTGGGATGAAGCTGGCCCGTGATTTGCAGCGGCGCCGAACCGGCATAGCCCAGCAGGACAAAGAGCAACGGCGGTAGAAAGGCGTAACGCAGATTCCTGTGTACAGCGCCCGTGCTCCAACTCATTCGCAGTGCCAGAAGCCCCAGGCTGCTCAGCCCCAGCAAAGCTAGAGCTGACCAGCGGCCTAGAGGCGCTTTCAGCACGGCGGTTTGCGCAACCAGCAGCAGGCATGATGTGCCTGCGAGATGCAGCGCCTCAGCCCAGGGGCGAACCTGAAGAAAGACGATCGCGGTGCTGGCCAGTGTCAGAGAGAAAAAAGCGTCGTTCGTGGTGAGGTTGTAGAAGCCACTGTTCAGCGTCAGTATAAATACCACGACAATGATGCAAGCCGTTGCCATCGCCGGCGTGAACTTCCCGAGACTTTCTACGCGGCTGTCTGGTTTCGTCATATCATGGCGCGACGGTAACCGCGCCGGCGGACAATTTCGAGATCTTTTCCATAATTCCGGACATCAGCAACAAAACCGCCCACCCCACCAGGGCGAGACGATTCAGGCGCAGCAGAAGAAATAATTGCAACGGCGAGAAGAATAAAACTGCAATCGCACAAATGATCAGCCACACCGGCCAGTCTCTGGCCTCAGCTTGTATTTCGGCCAGAACCAGCACGATCGGGAGCAGCAGAATGCTGAGGTCATAACCCAGTGCGTGATAACTGATCACCACGGTCGCGACCACGGCCAGGGCAAACTGCCAACGAAATGAATTCGCGGTGGCGACGTGACGGCCTCGCCATACGGCGAACAGAAATAGACAGACCGACAGGGCAGCCGCAACGGCACCAACATGCTGCCCACGCAACAGCAAATAGAGTACGCCGCGTAAATTCGGCATGTCGGAAGGAACAATCGCGCCGCGTGCCATGGTGGCCTCTAATTGCAGCACATAATGGGGATAAGAACGGAGTGTCTCCCACCCCACAACAGTGCCGGAAAGCAAACCCAGTCCTGCACCTACCAACAGGAGCCCGTACCACAATCTCTTTCTCCCCCACAGCAGCATAAACAACGCAAATGGCACGATGAGATGAGGCTTGAACAGGCCCAGGCCGAGCCAGACACCTGCGCGGGCATCCCGACCCTTGGCCAAATCGACAAATGTAAGAGTGTAAAGAAATAGCAGAAGGATCGAATCCTGGCCTTGCAGCAAGGCGAAAAAGACAGGAAAAAATGCCAAGCCGGCAAGCAGCCAAAGCGGCCCGGAGCAGTTCTGAAACCGGGCGAGATACGGACGCAAGAGCGTTGGTAAACTGGCCAGCATAGCCAGATTCAGAAAATCCCAAAGCATGAAAGCCCACGGGTAAGCGAGATAAGTAAACGGCGCGAATAGCACAGCTTCAAAAGGCGGATGGTTATACGGCAGCGCGCCCAGGCGAGTGGCGACCTCGGGTGAAAACTGCCGTTGCACCTTAAATTGCTCCTGGTCGTTGTACAACTCGTGCCCCAGTCCCTGCCGGAACATGGTGCCCGCGCAATAGTAGATAGTGAAATCGGAATATCCTTTCCAAATCATCTGCCGCACGTTCCACAGGACAGCAAGATGAACCACGACCATTCCGGCCAGATAAAAAGCGATTGTGGTTTTGATGCTGAGAGCCTTCATGCGCAACCCGGCGAGTCGCGGAACTTTACTCTGTGACGCGCGAAGCGAAGTGATTCTATACCGCACCGGGCTGCGCACGATATGATCGTGCGCGGGTGGCATCTCTCCTCGAAACTCGGCGGCTGTTTGTAATTCTTCTGGCCCTCGGCCTGTTCATCATGGCAGCCCGCAGTGTGACCGATCCCGATGTCTGGTGGCACCTGCGGACTGGGCAGCTCATACTGGAGAGCCACAAAATTCCTCATGGCGATCCATTTTCCTTTTCTAAGTCCGGACAGCCGTGGATCGATCACGAATGGCTGGCACAGCTTCTGATTTATGGCCTGTACAGGCTGGCTGGGTGGGGTGGATTAATCGCGGCTTTCGCCGCCATCATCGCGTCTGCATATCTGATCGTTTTCCTGCGCTCTTCCGGCCGGCCTTATGTGGCGGGAGTAGTCACGGCTTGGGGAGCGGTGGCCTCGATTCCCTGCTGGGGCGTGCGCCCTCAAATGCTCACCCTGCTCCTGGCCAGCGTCTTGCTGTGGATTCTCGAGCGCTCCGAGCAGCATCCTCGTGCCTTATGGTGGACGCCTCTGCTGATGCTGCTGTGGGTAAACCTTCACGCGGGATACGCATTGGGTTTAGGCTTTGTGGTCCTCTTTCTGGTTGGGGACGCGCTCGATGCGGCATTCGTGCATGGCGCGAAGCCACTGGCGCCGCGCCTGCGTCACTTGGCGCTCGCCGCTGCCGCCTGCATTGCCGTGGTCCCAATGAACCCTTACGGCGCGCGGCTCTATCGTTATCCATTGGAAACGCTGCGCTCCCGCACCATGCAGGCCTACATCAGCGAATGGCACTCGCCCAACTTTCATCAAGGCCGATACCTTCCGCTATTGTTGATAATCCTGGCGACGCTTCTGGTACCAGCGCTCTTGCCGCGGTGCTTGCGGGCGAGGGATCTGTTATTGCTTTCCATCACCATGTACGCCGCGCTGCGTTCGGCGCGTCACATACCGCTCTATGTGCTGATCGCAGTTCCGCTGCTGTGTAGAGCACTTCAGGCTCTGTTAGAGGAAAGCGGGAAGTCGAAGCTGTTCGCCGGCGCTGCCTCTCTGACGCGAACCAAAGTGGTCATCAACGCCGGCCTTCTGGCGGCCTTCCTGATATTCACCGGCTTGCGGCTCAATTTTGTCATCCGCCGGCAGCCCACCAGCGAGGCTCACGAGTTCCCAACTGCAGCGGCCTTGTTTCTGGCCCGTACACAGCCGCCAGGTCCCCTGCTCAACCACTACAATTGGGGCGGATATTTCATCTGGAGATTGCACCCAGGCTACCCCGTGTTCATCGATGGCAGGGCTGACCTCTACGGTGATGCCTTCATGGACCAATTCTTCGCGACGTATTCCCTGAGCGGCCGCTCCTGGCGGGCTCCATTGGAGAAATGGGGAATTCGAACCGTGGTCTTGCCACCGGACGCTCCCTTAGTGGCAGCACTTAAGACGATGCCGGAATGGAAGGAAGTGTTTGCCGACTCGCAGGCAACGATTCTGACCAAATCGCAGTGAGTATCGGTAAGTTCTTCTGGAGAGCCGAGGAATTCGGCGCTCTGACACGACATTCAGGGGGTTTTCGGCGAGAAATGTTGGGTTCCTGGCCGGGGTTGCCGGAAAATGCCGGGGAACTTCCTAGTTACTTGGGTATCCGTGGTATGCAATAAAATGTCGCACCAAGCAGTAGGCCTCGGGTTATGATGAGCAGGGGGAAATCCCCCTTCGCAAGCTATTGATTCGCAAAAGGCAAGCAAGAGCCAGCGTGGGACTGGCCGAGTGAATAGTTTGTCCGGCGCTCGGTGCGGCCGAATTCTACCGGCCGTATTGGTGCCCAGGAGGGTAAAAATGAAATACATTCTCCGTCAGCTTTGGCAGGAGGATGCGGCACAGGACATCGCAGAGTATGCCGTGATGTTGGCTGTGATTTTGGTCATCGTCGTCGGTACGATACGACTGATTGGTGGCAACGCCAACAATGTCTTCTCTTCGGTGGCCAGCTCTATCTCGCAGTAAGAGTCGCAGGATCGTGGCTGCGCGCGCACTCGCCACTGAGCAGTACGGACCTTGGCATGAAGTGTCTATCCGATCAGCAAGGACTGCTGCTGGAAGCTCTCGCAGTATTTGCCCAGCCTGCGGCGGGATGTCTGTCTGTCCAATTACCGGGGCAGCGAGCGTTGAACCTCTGAGGAGTGGGAATGAATCGGAACCGGCTCTTGATGATCGGCTTCGTTGCCTTGGCAATGGGCGCGTTCGTGAGCTTCGTGGTTTACAAGAATCTGCAGACCGGCCACAGTGCCAATAACGCCCCCGGAGAAGACGTTCTGGTGGCGGCCGACGATCTCCAAGTCGGGACCAAAATCGATGAAAAGGACGTGAAATTCGTCCATTTCCCCTCCAGCGACCTTCCCGCCGGAGTCTTCCATTATGTGAACAAGGTCGTCGGTCGCGGCGTAATCCAGCCCATGTCCAAAGGGGAGTTCATTCTCACCAACAAGCTGGCCGGGGAGAACGCGGGTGCCGGATTGCCCGGGCTCATCCCTCCAGGCATGCGCGCGATCTCGGTGCGAGTCAACGACACTACTTCGGTTTCGGGCTTCGTCCTTCCGGGAACACGAGTGGATGTGCTGCTAACAGGAAATCCGGCTGGATCAGGCGAACAGCAAACCACGACCGTCTTGGAAAACGTGGCCGTGATCGCCACTGGGCAGAAGCTCGAACGGAATGCCGCAGGCGAGCCCCAGAACACCACCGTTATCACGCTCCTGGTTTCCCCAGACGATGCTCAGAAACTAACTCTGGCCAGCAACCAGGGAAAGATTCAGCTGGCGTTGCGCAATCCGCTGGATACGAAACAGGAAGAACTGGCGGCAGCCCGGGCAGACGGATTGTACAAAATCACAGCGCCGCCGCCGCGGCCTGCACCGGTGCGGGAGAGGCCCAGGCAAGTCGTCGCTCCGTCAGCTCCCGCCGCGCCTGCGCCTTATACGATCGAAATTTGGAAGGGCGACAAGCGGGAAGAAGACAAATTCTGAGCACGGCTCCGTTTGAGGTTTGAAAGAATGTCGATTTGCTCCGCTAGGGGGAAGACCCGGGAAATGCCAGTCCATCGCTGCTCCTCCGTATGGTTGAGCGTTCTTGTCCTGCTTCTCATCCCAGCATCGGTCACGTCGCAGGATCAGCCGGTCTCGTCGCCTGCCCCGGCGGCGCAACCCACCACTCCCCAGGCTGGCGATACCGGTCCGCAAGCCAGTGCGCAAGCCCCGGCCGAGTCGGAAACCGGAGCTCCGCTTCGAGTGATGGTAGGGAAATCCATTCTCATCAACACCACGGAGCGAATCCGGAGGGTTTCGGTCACCGATCCGGGCGTGGCCGATCCACAAGTCATCTCTCCCACTCAGATCCTGGTGCACGGCAAATCCGCCGGTGAGGTCTCACTGCTGATCTGGGATGAGCTGGAGCGCTCGCGAAGCTTCGATTTAAGGGTAGACGTAGACGTAAGTGCGGCGGCTGAGGAAGAACGACGCGTCTTTCCGGATGAGCAGATCACGGTAACTCCTTCGCGGTCGGCGATCGTACTCTCGGGGCATGTTTCTACTGAGGACGTGTCGAAGCGTGCCGACCTGATTGCCGGAGCCTACTCGAAGAACGTGGTCAATGTGCTGACCTTCGGACCGGTGGGCGCGCAAGAGGTCCTGCTGCAGGTGAAATTCGCGGAAGTTGACCGTACGGCGGCCTTGCAGCTGGGCGCCAACTTCTTTACGCCGGGCACAGGCCACACGACTGGAACTGTAAGCACCGGACAGTTTGGGGGGCAGTCGATTTCTACCAGTTCGGCCAGCACTACCACATCGCCAGGCGGGACCACGACTACCAGCACTTCATCGACCGCACCCACGGTCAATATCACGAATGCCCTGAACCTGTTCCTGTTTCGCAGCGACATCAATTTCGGGGCGGTTGTCGAGGCCTTACAGCAAAAGAGCCTTCTTCAGATACTGGCTGAGCCCAACCTGATTGCGGTGAACGGCAAAGAGGCGAGCTTCCTGGCAGGCGGTCAGTTTCCTTTCCCGATCGTGCAACCGGGGGCCGGATTCACCGCTGTCACCATCGCTTTTAAGGACTTCGGTGTCAAGCTGCAGTTCACGCCGGTAATCATGCCCAATGGCAACATCCACCTGAAAGTGGCGCCGGAGGTCAGCACTCTGGATTTCACCAACGCGTTGCAGATTTCCGGTTTCACCGTTCCAGCCTTGAGCACGCGCCGGGCGGAGACGGAATTCGAACTGCAGGATGGTCAGAGCTTCGTCATTGCAGGGCTTCTGGACAATCGGGTGACCGACATTTACAACAAGATTCCCGGCCTGGGCGATATCCCGATCCTGGGTAATCTGTTCAAGAGCAAGAGCGAGCAGAAGAGCAATTCAGAATTGATGGTTCTCTGTACGGTGCACCGTATCTCTCCCAACGCGCAGAACCCGAGTGGACCGAGTTTCCCGCGGCCGTTTCTGGATAACCGCAAGTTCGATGAGAAGAAACCGGCGGGAGGAGAAAAGTAATGGAGGGATATTTGGGGATTGGGCCCAGCCTGCTTCCCTGGAAACAGAAGTAGCGGATCATGCCTGAACTTTCAGTGGTTATTGTCGCGCCGGACAGCGAACAACGCGCTGTGCTGCAGGTCTTGGTGGACGGCACCAGCGTCGCCCGCACTGTGCACAGCTGTGCCAGCTTTCCGGTGGCCGCAACTGATCCCGTGGTACGCCGGGTACAGAGCGCCAGTGCCGACGTAGTTCTGGTGGATATCTCCTCAGATAACCCTCAGCCGGCGCTGCGCGCTCTCGAACTGCTGCATCAGGAACTGCCCGATTCCGCCCTGTTTGCGGTCGGCAGCATGGCGCAGCCGCAGGTGATCGTAAATGCGATGCGAGCCGGAGCTCGCGAGTACGTGGAGCGGCCGACCACCACCACGGATCTTCTCGAGGCATTCGTCCGGTTGACCACGGCTCAACGCAAGAAGCGGCGGGAAGAAACCCGCGGCAAGATTTTTCCCTTGATCAACGCCAAGGGTGGAAGCGGCGCGACCACTGTGGCTGTCAATCTGGCTCTGGCGTTACAGGCATCCCACGGAAACACTGCGCTGGTCGACATCGCATTGCTCGGACATTGCGCGCTACACCTGAACCTGAAGCCACTCTTCAACGTGGGAGACGCGATCCGCAACCTGCATCGCCTGGATAGCTCCCTGCTGGAAAGTTTCATGACCCGGCATGGGGGCGGTACGCAGTTGCTGGCAGGGCCTACGACTCCAGTCGGCACCGAACCTTCGGCGGCCGAATATGCCAAGTTGTTCGACATGCTGGCCGGGCACTTCCGCTATGTGGTGGTAGATGTTTCCAGCCGCATGGACGCAACCACCCGATTGGTGGCCAATCTCGCGCAAACCGTATTGCTGGTGGCGCATACCGACGTAGCATCTCTGTGGAGCGCGGCGCGAGTGCAACAATATCTGAGTGAAAATGGAAGCCGCGAGAAAGTACAGCTGGTTCTTAACCGGTTCCGCAAGATCGCAGGATTCAGCGAGACCGATGCCGAAGCGGCCGCAGGGGCCAAGCTGCTGTGGAAGATTCCCAACCAGTATTTTGCGGTTTCCACTGCGATCGATCGCGGTGTACCTCTTTTGCAACACGATCACACCGAGATCGGACGGTCCTTTACAGGGCTCGCCGCGCGGTTGACGGAGAACGATCTGGATGTGAAGCGCAAGGCGTGGTCTTTGTTCAAGACGGTTTAGGTGACGGGGTTCCGAACCACTTATGGCGAATTTGCAGACCTTCGAGCGGACTGAATACCAGCAGGTAAAGGCCGACCTGCACCGCAAGATCCTAGACAAGCTGGACCTGGAAAAGCTGGGCCGTGCTCCGAGCGATGCGGCTCGCGACGATGTACTGACGCTGATCCGCAATACGGTGAATACCGAAGCCGTACCCCTCAGCTTTGCCGAGCGCGAGCGTCTCTCGCGCGAAATCCTGGATGAGATTTTTGGGCTTGGCCCTCTCGAGCCTTTGCTGAAGGATCCGACCGTCTCCGATATCCTCGTCAACCGTTTCGACCGGGTTTACGTGGAGCGAGCCGGCAAAATCGAGACTACAGGGTTGAGTTTTAAAGACGATGCGCACCTGATGCAGATCATCGATCGTATTGTTTCGCGGGTGGGGCGCCGGGTCGATGAATCCTCGCCTATGGTGGATGCCCGCCTCACCGACGGCTCGCGCGTGAATGCCATCATTCCCCCACTGGCCATTGACGGGCCTTGTCTTTCCATTCGCCGCTTCGGGCGTGATCCGCTTACGGCACGGAACATGATCGAGAACAAGAGCTTGACCGAGCCCATGCTGGAACTGCTTTCGGCCATGGTCAAGGGCAGGTTGAACCTGCTGGTTTCCGGTGGAACCGGCGCCGGTAAGACTACGCTGCTCAACGTGCTCTCCGGCTATATCCCCAACTCGGAGCGCATCGTCACCATCGAAGACGCCGCGGAATTGCAACTCAAGCAGGAACATGTGGTGCGCCTGGAAACCCGGCCACCGAACATCGAAGGCAAAGGCGCGGTGAGGCAGAGACAACTGGTCATTAACAGCTTGCGTATGCGTCCCGACCGCATTGTGGTGGGCGAGGTGCGCGGCGAAGAAGCCTTCGACATGCTTCAGGCCATGAACACCGGTCACGAGGGGTCTCTGACTACGGTACACGCCAATTCCCCGCGCGATGCCCTGGCACGTCTGGAAAACATGTTCTCTATGGCTAATCTGAATCTGCCAGAAAGGGCCATGCGTCATCAGATCGCCTCGGCAATCCACGCCGTGGTGCAGATCGCCCGTATGTCCGACGGTACCCGCAAGGTGATCTCGATCTCCGAAGTTACCGGTATGGAAGGTGACATGATTGCGATGCAGGAGCTCTTCGTTTTTGAGCGCAGCGCAATCGATGAAAGCGGCAGAACCCGGGGAATGTTTCGTGCGTTGGGTATCCGCCCGAAGTTTGCCGACCGGCTGGCGACCGGAGGGTTGCGCCTGCGGCCTGCATTATTCGAATCGAAGATGGAGGTCTAGCGAAGGCGTTAAGCCTTTCCGTCAAACATCATGCTTATCGTAGCCGTCATTCTGGTGTTTGCGATCGTCGCGCTGGCAACGTTTGCCATTGGCTCTTTCCTGGACCAGCGCAGCGCTCAAGCTCGCCTGTTACGGGAACGACTGGCTTCGGTGCAGAAGGCCGCGGAGCGCCAACCCAGCGAAGAACTGGCTCTGTTGCGGGACGAGATGTTGAGCCAGATCCCGGCCCTCGACAACCTGTTGCGCCGCTCCGAGCGCATGACCAATCTGCAAAACTTCCTCGAGCAGGCAAATTTGGGGGTACGCGCCGGCAACCTGTTGTTGTTTTGCCTGATCAGCGCTGTGGTAATGGGTGGGCTGGCCCTGATCCTGGCCAGTTCCCTGCCCCAAAATCAGGCATGGCTTTTCGTCGCCGTGGGAATCGTTGTGGGCGCCGTGGTTCCCTACTCCTATGCCTCGTACCGCCGCACCAAACGCTTTCAGAAATTTGAAGAGTTATTCCCCGATGCGATCGACACGCTGGCTCGTGCCGTCCGCGCAGGCCACGCCTTCACGACCGCGCTCGAACTGATCGCGACGGAGATCGCCGAGCCGGTCGCCTCCGAGTTCCGCAAGCTCTTCGAGGAGCAAAAATTCGGCCTGCCGGTGCGCGATGCCCTGCTCAATCTGACCGAGCGCATGCCGCTGGTCGATGTGAAGTTTTTCGTCACTGCGGTCATGTTGCAGCGCGAGACCGGCGGCAACCTCGCCGAAATCCTCGATAACCTTTCCTATGTGATTCGGGAGCGATTCAAGATCATGCGGCAAGTGCGCGTTTACACCGCGCAGGGAAGGCTGACCATGCTGCTGCTGATGGGACTGCCTCCGGTTATCGTTGTGACGATGCTGCTGACCAGTCCAATGTTTATCCGGCCGCTGTTCGCGGACCCGATTGGACATACTCTGGTGGTAGGCGGGATCGTGCTGCAAACGGTCGGCTACTTCGTGATTCGCAAGATTATCCAGATTCAGGTTTGAGTATGGCGCTGGCGCTGTCCATTATCGTTTTCCTCACCATCGGTCTGGCGATCTTTTCCTTCGGAGCGGCCGCTTATGCTCCATCCTCATTGCTGGGCGCACGCCTGCGCGCTTTGGGCTGGCAACGCGCCAAACCGGAACAGAAACCAGCCTTTAAGGAACGCATTGAACAGGCGCTCGACCCGCTGAGCAAAGCCATTCCTTTGTCGCCAGGCGAGGTGTCGCGTGCCCGCAAATGGCTTATTCAGTCGGGCTACCGGGAAGACCGGCATCTGACAATTTATGTCGGCAGCCGGCTGGCTTGCGCCCTCTTTGGATTCGCGGTGGTGGTGGCATCCAGTGGTTTTGGTTCCCCGGTCCTCCTGGTAAGTGTCACGGCCTTCGGTTTCTTTGTGCCGCGCTTCGCGCTGAAACGCATTATTCGCAACCGCCAGCAACGCATCAAGCTGGGTTTGCCGGACGCCCTGGATTTAACCGTTATTTGCGTCGAAGCCGGTCTGGCGCTCGATCAGGCCCTCATGCGAGTCGGTCAGGACCTCCGCCACGCGCATCCTGAACTCAGCGACGAGCTTCAACTGGTCAATCTGGAAATGCGAGCCGGCAAGCCCCGGGCGGAGGCGCTCCGCAACCTGGTGGAGCGCACTGGCGTGGATGACATTCGTTCTCTGGTAGGAACGTTGATTCAGACCGACCGTTTCGGTACCAGCGTAGCCCAGGCATTGCGGGTGCATTCGGACTCGCTGCGTACAGAACGGCGGCAACGGGCCGAAGAACAGGCTGCCAAAACCACCATCAAAATGGTTCTTCCTCTTGTATTATTTGTTCTCCCCTCGATTATTTTTGTCACCCTTGGCCCAGCCGTAATTCAGTTGGTCCGAACTCTCATGCCCGTCACCGGACATTGAGAAAGTCGGCCTGCCAGGAGTGGCGTCCAGGAGTTATGATGTCGGTACCGAGTCCCACAGGATATGCGTTCAATCGCACCCGCCACGCTTATCTGGCCACCCGTTTGATCATCGCCGGGACCCACTGGTCCCGCTTGCGAGGTTTGTTGGGTACGGATGCCGAAGAATTTGTTGCGGGCAATGGCCTCTGGATTGTGCCCTGCCGGGGAGTGCATACCTTCGCTATGAGTTTCCCTATTGATGTGCTCTACCTGAACGGCAGTAAGGTCGTGGTGCACGTGGAGGAGAATCTCAAACCGTGGCGCATGGCCCGGATCAGCCTGCAGGCCGCATCGGTACTGGAGTTACCTAGCCAGAGTCTGCGATCGAGTGGAACCATGGTTGGGGATGAGATCGAGATTGAATTGGGGCAGGCCAGGGAGATGAGCCGGGCGTGAGCCACGAACCAAAGTTACTGATTGAGTGGTCGTCGCCCTGGGAGGAGTTTCTCACTTCCATTCATCCGGCGCTGCGCAGATCTCCTAAGCCGCTGGCGGGAGAAGCGCCTGTCGGCGCCGTCCATCTGCAGAAAATGGTGGCTTCCTGGATCGTGGAAGCAGCTTTGATTGTTCTGGCCATCGTTTTGCCTTCCAAGCTGGCCAGCCTGCAGCCCTACGAGCCGCCTCCCAAGCCTACTTATGATGTAATTTATTTCTCGGGAGAGGAACTGCCGCAAACCGAGGACGCCGGCGGGAGCAAGGCAGGCCGCTCGGGACGCGCCGGCGGACACGAAGCGCACCATCGCACCCAGACCATTCGCGTCTCCCGCGGCGAGGCACTCCGCCAAGTGTTAGTCGACGCTCCCAATCTGAATCTACCCCAGTCGGATGCCGCCGTTAGCAATCTTCTTGCCTTTAAGCGCGTTCCTGGTCCGGCGCCGACGGAAGGGTTGAAGCCATCCATGCGGGCGCCCGGCCTGCCGGATGCCGCCATTGCGCCCACCCCGCAAATTGATCGCGACAAGATGCGAGCTGCGCCCGCGCTCAGCGCAGCCGTGATCCCCCCGAGCCCCAGTGCGCCCCCGAGTGACCTCAAGCCGATCCCAATTCCGGGCTCCCAAACGATAACGGTCGTGCCGCCTCCGGTTTCGGCTCCAGAGCAGGCCACAAATCTGCATCCCCTGCTCACGCTGCCTCCGCCGAGCGTCGTGGCGCCACCGCCCACGCAGTTGACGCGAGACGTCGCCACCCGAGGACCAGGTTTCGGTCCCGGCGAGTTACAGAAACAAGTCGTACCGCCCCCGGTCTCGCTTGCCAGCACCTCGTACGATCGCCGCTCGCCTGGCGGCCTGGGCAATGCCAATGTCGTAGCGCCGCCGGTTCAGATAAACGGAGCTGCGACGGGCCGGGATCCAGTGGCGAGACTGGGCGCTGTGAGTGTGGTTGCCCCTCCTGTACAGGTGGATGGCGCGGCCAATGGACGCTCCAGCATGGCCTCTTTGGGCGCTCCAGGCGTGGTGCCGCCTCCCGTACAACTCAACCAGGGATTGACCCGCCAGCACGGCGTGGCAGGATTAGGCGGCGGGTCGGCGGTAGTGCCACCTCCGCCGAATGTTTCGAGCAGCGGACCGGCCTCAGGACTCGGCCGCGGCAATCGCGGCAACGGACTGGGCGGTGCCTTGGACGCCGGTTCCGTCGCAGCACCGCCAAGCACGACTGGCGGCAACATCGGTGGTAATGGGATTGTGGTTTCCAGCCAGCCGGGTTCCAAAGTGGGCGTACCGGGCAATAGCGGAACTGGATCGCTGGCACTCTCCCCGAGAGGTGGGGACAAACTGGGCTCGGGCGAGGCACAGGGCGGCAACGGCATCGCCACCGGCGCGGGCCCGGGCAGCGGATTTTCCGGAGCCGATGGTGGAGGATCAAAATCGGGAACTGGACGCGGGGCTGACACTACCGCAAAAGGTGGGATTTCTCCCTATCCGGGCGGGGGTGGCGCCGGGACTGGAAATGTAAACAAGCCCCCCATTCCGGGAGTCTCTGTTCACGGGGGTAATAACGTCATCACCCTGCCCAGTTTCGGTGCGGACGGCGATTCGCCCGCGGTTCCGGGACGCTCGCTGCAGGCCAAGAACGAGGGGCCGGACATCATGGTCGTGGGAACTTCCCGCTCCGGCGGCGCTTTGAACCGCTACGGAGACAGTGCGCTTCGGGGTGAGAAGGTTTACACCATTTACATCGATACGGCGCTGGGCACGGCCATCATGGAGTTCTCCGATCCTGCTTCGGCAATCCATCCCTATGGCGAAGACTTGAGTGCGCCTCAGGCCATACGCACCACCCTACCCGCGAACTTGAAGCCTTCGCGTTTGTTAATCTCCTGCGTTCTTGACCGCTCTGGGTTGGTGCGAAACGCCAAAGTCATCGAAGGCAGCGGGGTGATGAACAGCCGGGTTTTGGCGGCGCTCCCCGGCTGGAAATTTCGACCGGCGTTTCGTGGAGATCAGGCAGTCGAAGTAACTGCCATTCTCGGCTTCGACATCGACACCCGCTAGGGGTTTGTCCGTGCTGCACGCTTTTCGTGGGCGAGGGCGCCCGCGCCACACTGGGATTACTGGCGGTGAAAGAGGGCCGCAGTGCCATCCTCGTAGCTCACCGTCCATTCCGAGGTTAGCCTCATGATGTTCGCCAGGGATGACTCCGCCGGCACCAGCACCCATTTCACCTGCTTCTCGTTCAGCGCTTTGTCCCAGCCGGGCTGCACCAGAACAATCTTCAAGTAGTCCTGGAAGAATTGATCGCCGTACAAATCGTGACGATCGTCGACCACGACTTTGGTTTGCGGGTGGAGGCGATAGATGAGATAGCCTCCCCAGTAATCCAGGCTGAAGATGGGTTCGTGTACTTCGCGCTGGGCGATGACTTCGGCGGCCTGCACCGGGAAGCGCTTGTCGTCAAAATATGCGTTGATAAATTGCTCCGACCCAAGCCGGCCGTGATTCACGCAGGCGAACAATCCAATGGCAAACACCAGCACCATCCACAGATGTCCACGAAACTGCACTTCGAGCCTCCCCATGCGGGCGCCAAAGGAATCCAACCGAGAAAAGAAATCCCGCAACCAGGGAGCAATACTCGCATTCGCCGCGGCTTCCGAAATGTTCTCCGATAGCAGTGGAGCGATCACCATGGCGATCAGCAGTGACGACGTTGGCAGGCTGCGGGTGGCGTACAAGCCGCCGTACGCGGCAAAAAGGATCACCATGAGCTGCGAGGCGCGGGGGCGCCGGGACGCGCTCGCCAGAGCCAAAATGGTAACAATCAGCAAAACGGCAAAACACTGCTGGGCGGCGCCGTGGAAGTCTGGGGAGAAAAACTCGGTGATGTGGTTCATCAGAAACCGGTCGGTGAGGTATCCCCAGACATGCAGATGAAGATTGTAGCCGTACGGGTTGATGAAGCTGGCACCAACCGAAAGGCCGAGGCACCAGAGCAATCGCCAGAGCCATTGGAGGGTCTCATCTCTTGCCTCGAATTCTTTGTAGTAGCGGCCGACCGCTGCAAATAAGTAGATAACCAGCAAGGCGAAGCCCACCAGAAATCCGCCATGGAGGTTCACCCAAACCAGCATCAGAATCGGCAGCCAGAGAACGTTCTTGCTTTCTTGCTTTCGCCTCTCGGCGGAGTCGAGTGCCGCGAACCAGATCATCGTAAACAACCAGCTCACCAGGTGCGGCCGGGCGAAAAAATGAACCGCCGACGCCCCCAGGGACAAAATCAGCAGGAGAAGCGTCACCGGAAGATTTCCACGGTCGCGCAAGGCGACGTGCAAGGTCACAACAAAAGTTGCGGCAATCATTGCCGCGGAGTAGAAGACCACCCCGTTCAGCCCTAACACGTGGTGAACCAGCGCAATGAGCACATCGTAGAGCCACTCCCAGGCGTACCAGGTGTGGCCGTGCATGGTGGAGGAGAACGCATCGGTGCGGGTAATCGCGTGGGACAGAAGGATTTGCTGCCCGTCGCGGATGTGCCAGCCGATGCTGGCATCGCGCAACAGAAGCCGTCCCAGGGCACCGCAACTGAGTCCGAGGAGCAGCGTGGCGAAGAGAAGATCGGTGACCGAAGGAATCAGAAACCGCACCCATCCGGGCGTGCGCCGTTTGACCGCGAGTACATCCCCCTGCGTTTTTGTCTGAGGAGATTCTGAAGGCAAAGTGTGCTCACCTGTAACCCGGCCATGTTAGCCGATCATGGGAGGATTCACGAGTAACGCGAAGCTAACGAGGATAGGTCAAATAACCGATTCCCACCCGCATATGATGCAGCAGATTGTCGGGCAAGCGGGCGGCGATGGTCAACCCTAAGGCCGCGTGGACCACGCCTAGAGAATAGATATTTCGGTAGCGGCGAAACAATTCGCAGAAAAGAAGCCCGCCCAGAAAACTTAGCGCGGTCAGCAGAGGACTGGGGACATGAGCGATGGCAAAGAGCAGCGCAGCGCAACAAACCGCCCGCGCACTGCCAAACACTGATTCCAGCCGGACGTAGAATACCGACTGCAGAATAAACTCCTGCACGAGGGCCCAGATGGCGTATTGCCAGGCCCGGTGCCATGGAAATGACTGCGGAGGCCCCAGGCTGCCGGAAAATATCCCGGCAACAGCGACCACCAGCACCAGCAAGGCCCCGGCTGCCAGCGTCATGCCTGTGCCGGAACTTGGTCGGGTAAGACCAAGTTCCCGGGCGGAATAGCGGCCTGGGAGAGTGAGGGCTACGACCGCGAGTGCAGCCACCAGATTGACCAGGTTGGTAAACCGCCCTTGCGGCGTCCACACCGCTGCGAGGATGAACCCGAAAACGACGGCGATTTCCAGGAAGGTGGTCAACCGGCTGGCTCGGGCATGAACAAACTGCTGGGCAGGCTTCCGCAAACTGCCCATCGAACCATGCGAGACAAAACTCTTCGACTCTGCGGCCATGACGGGAATCTATATCAGGTAGGGAGGGCTCCCTTCCCTTGAGGATAGCAGAGGCGTGAGGTTGGTGAACAAACTGTATGGAGGATAGGCGCATACCCCAGGTCGTGATTGTGGGCGCGGGCTTTGGCGGTCTGCGAGCCGCGCGCAGGCTGGCGCGTTCCCCTGTACGAATCACCTTGATCGATAGGCGTAACCACCACACCTTTCAACCTTTGCTTTATCAGGTGGCGACTGCCGGAATTTCGCCCGGGGAGATCGCTGCGCCCATCCGCTGGATCATGCGAGGCCGCAAAAATGTTGAAGTGCTGCTTGGGGAAGTGCAGAGCTTCGATCTGAAGAAAAAGCTGGTAAGGCTGGAAGACCTGGAAATCCCCTACGACTACCTGATCGTGGCGGCCGGCGTCAGTCACGCTTACTTCGGCCACGATGAATGGGAGCCGCTCGCGCCGGGGTTGAAGACCATTGAAGACGCTCTGGAGATTCGCCGCCGGGTACTTTTGGCGTTTGAACTAGCCGAGCGCCAGGCCGAGAGTGGCGAAGGGCAAGTGCAACTGAATTTTGTGATCGTCGGCGGCGGGCCCACTGGCGTAGAACTGGCGGGAACTCTGGCCGAGATTTCACGCCAGGTTCTCGCCAACGAGTTTGCGTCCATCGATCCCAAGCGCACACGGATTATTCTGCTCGAGGGCGGGCCGCGAATCCTGCCCGCCTATCCAGAAGATCTTTCCCGCAGCGCAGAGGAGCAACTTCGCCACCTGGGAGTCGAAGTACGCACCTCGGCTATGGTAACCGGTGTAGAAGCCGCAGCGGTGCACGTGGGAGAAACGCAGGTGTCAGCGGCGGTAATACTCTGGGCCGCCGGAGTGGCCGCGTCGCCGCTGGGCAGAGCGTTGGGAGTGCCAGTAGACCGCGCCGGCAGAGTCCTGGTGAATCCCGACTTGAGCGTGCCCGGGCATCGCGAAGTTTTTGTCATTGGCGATCTGGCATCGCTTAAGGACAGGAAGGGAAAAATGCTGCCGGGAGTCGCGCCGGTTGCTATGCAGGAGGGTACGGAGTCCGCTCGTAACATCGAGCGCGACCTGCAGGGCGAGCCGCGCCGCGATTTCCATTATTTTGACAAGGGGAGCCTGGCCACGATCGGCCGCGCCGCTGCAGTAGCCGAGTTCGGCAGGATCCACATCTCGGGATTTCTTGCCTGGTTGTCCTGGTTATTCGTTCACGTCTTCTTTCTGATCGGCTTTCGCAACCGCATCATTGTGTTGATCCAATGGGCCTGGTCTTACTTCACCTACGAACGCGGAGCCAGGTTGATCACCGGCAGCCAGTCTCTTCCCAGTTGGGCTGCATTGCATCACGAAGTGGAGAGCTCGGCGGCTGAGCAACGGAAAGCTGTCTGAAACGTTGGGCTGGCCACGTCAAGGACCAGCTATAATCTAGTAGCTTGAAATACCTTCTGGCCAGCGGGCTCCTCATCGTCCACTCACTGTGCGTGCCGCCAGCGTTTTCGCAGGCATCCCCCGCAATCGGACAGACCGTGCTGGTGGTGCCCTTTGAAAACCAGTCCAAGGCACCCGGGATTCAATGGATCGGCGACTCCTTCCCTGAGTCGTTGCAGGAGAGACTGAACTCACCCACACTGTTTGTGCTGCCGCGGGAAGACCGTATTCGCGCCTATGATCGCTTGGGCATTCCCCTCGACCTGCGTCCATCGCGGGCCACGATTTATCGCATTGCCGAACAGCTTGACGCGGACTACGTGGTCCTGGGCGTCTACGATTTCGACGGCCAAACCTTCAGCCTCCGGGCCCAATTGCTGGATATGCGCAGGCCGCATTTGTTTCCCGAGATGACTGAATCCGGGCCCCTGACAGAATTAATTCATCTGCAAACGGCTCTCTCCTGGGATGTTCTGCATACCCTCAATTCCGGTCTCGCCATCAGCCGCGAGGCATATACGGCGCAGACGTCCGCGGTTCGCCTGGATGCTTTTGAGAATTACGTCAAAGGAGTGGTCGCGCCGCAAACCGATGATCAGATTCGGCATCTGCAGGAGGCTGTGCGAATCGCTTCCGCGTATTCCGACGCTCTCCTGCAATTGGGAAAGGTCTATTACGGTCAGCACGAATATGAGCAGGCGGGTTCTTGTCTTTCTCGTATTCCGGAAAACGATCCCAAGGCCAGGGAGGCCAACTTTTATCTGGGACTCGCAGCTTATTCGCGGGAAGATTTCCAGCTTGCCGAATCGGCCTTCAGTTTTGTGGCTGCACGCCTCCCATTAAGCGAGATCTACAACAATCTGGGTGTCGTGGAAGATCACCGTGATTTGAAGAGTGCAGTGGAATATTTTCAGAAGGCGGTGGACGAGGATCCGAATGATGCCGATTATCATTTCAACCTGGGCGTGGAGCTGTACCGGACGAAAGACGCGGGAGAAGCCGCACGTGAACTGCGCGATGTGCTCTCGCTCAAGCCGGACGACAAAGACGCCAGGTCATTGCTGGACACGTTGTCCGCAGGAAATAGTTCACGACCGCGCGGGGTAATTCCGGCGAGCGCCAAACTGCCCGCGGTAAGACTCCGGACCAGCTATGACGAGAGTTCGTTCCGCCAACTTGCGCTTAAGCTCGACGCCGCGGCCGAGGCACGCCTTGCCAAGGCCGACGCTGGGACGCACGCGCAATTTCACAGCGATCGGGGGCATCAGCTGCTCAAGCAGGGATTTCTTCCCGAAGCCGAGGGCGAGTTTCGCGAAGCGCTGGCCCTCAACCCCGCAAATGCCGAAGCCCACGCCGGGTTGTCTGGCGTGTTGGCAGGGGAAAACAATCTGACGGGAGCGCGCGGCGAAGCCGAAGACGCTCTCCGTCTGCGCCAGTTCGCCGAACCTCTTTTGGTGTTGGCGGGCCTGGATTTGAGAGACAATAGGATAGACGCGGCTGTGGAAGAAATTGACCGGGCTCTGCATCTGGAACCGGACAATACCGCCGCGCAGGCACTCAAACGCTCGGTCGAGGCCAAGCTGGCGCAGGAAGCCCAGCCCTTGCCCAATCGATGAATTACCATCGCGCATTACGCTCTCTCTGGCTAAGTCTGGCGGGACTTCTTTTCCTTTCTGCCAGTTCTTCAGCACAAGTGCTGAAGATTGTCGTGGACGACACCATTCAGCCCATCACCAAGGAATACATCGAACGGGCGATCGCCGAGGCACAGCGCGACAAAGATCAAGCGGTTTTGATTGAAATCAATACGCCCGGCGGCCTCCTCGAATCCACCCGCGACATCATCGAAAAGATCGAGGCCTCGCCGGTCCCGGTGATTGTCTACGTCGCCCCTAGCGGCAGTCGGGCGGCCTCGGCCGGGTTCTTCATTCTGGAGAGTGCCGATGTAGCTGCCATGGCGCCCGGTACTAACACGGGGGCCGCACATCCCGTCACCCTGGGCGGCGGCAAAATGGATGATGTGATGAAGGAGAAGATAGAAAATGATTCCGCCGCGTTCATGCGATCCTTCGTCGCCAAGCGCGGCCGCAATGTGGAAGTCGCCGAGAGCGCGGTCCGGCAATCGAAATCGTGGACGGATCAGGAAGCGCTTTCGCAAAAGCTGATCGACTACGTCGCGCCAACCGAAGAGGATTTGTTCAAGCAGATGCAAGGCAAGCCGGTGACCCGTTTCGACGGGAAGACTGTCACGCTGAATCTTGCGGGCGAACAGGTTCACCCCTTCGACATGACACTGAAGGAGAAAATCCTGGCCTACCTGATGGACCCGAACGTCGCGTTCATCCTGCTGGCCGTCGGAGCACTGGCACTCTACGCGGAGTTTAATCATCCCGGCGCCGTGGTTCCCGGCGTCGTCGGACTTATTTTTATTCTGCTGGCCATTTTTGCTTTGAATCTGCTTCCGACTCGTTTCGCGGCGTTGGTTCTGCTGTTGGCTTCTTTCGTCTTATTTGCTCTGGAGGCGAAGTTTGCTACACATGGAATCCTTACCATCGGCGGTATTGTCACCCTGACTTTGGGCGGATTGTTGCTGGTGGACGCGCCCATCCCTCAGATGCGAGTCCATCTCTGGACCGCCTTAGCGGTAAGCATCCCGTTGGGAGTCATCACCGCCTTTCTAATGAATATCGCCCTGAAAGCCCGAGCCAATAAAATCACCACGGGTCCGCAAGGACTCATTGGGGAAATCGGCACGGCGCAAACTGCTTTGTCCCCCCAAGGCAAGGTGTTTGTGCACGGGGAGCTGTGGGATGCGGTCTCCTCCGCTAATGTGCCGTCGGGTCAGATGGTGGTGGTGCGCAATGTCGATGGCTTGCAGCTTTCCGTGGAACCAAAGCTTGTAGATTCCTCACTGCGCCCGGGATGACAGCTAGAAAAACACGCTGTACCGTTTGGCTTTCTGCGTATCTCGGCAGGCAACACGCTATGCTCTGAATCACCGTTTCTGGCGCACGAATTGGGTTACAATCCGCGACAGGAGCATTCCCTGGCAAGTAGGAGTGGAGGCTCGTATGGATTTGGGTATTGGTTTCACAACCATCGTCATCATCGTAGTAGTTCTCTACCTGATAAGTTCTATCAAGATTCTGGCGGAGTACGAACGTGGTGTCATTTTTCGCCTGGGGCGCCTGCTCGCCAACGCGAAAGGGCCGGGAGTCATCCTGGTTTTCGCTCCCATCGACCGCATGGTGCGGATCTCGTTGCGGCAGGAGGCGCTGGAGGTGCCGCCCCAGGACATCATCACTCGCGACAACGTAACCCTCAAGGTAAATGCCGTCATCTTCCTCCGGGTGATTGAGCCGCGCAAGGCGGTGGTCGAGGTCTCCAACTACGTTTACCAGACTTCACAATTTGCCCAGACCACTTTGCGCTCCGTTCTGGGCGAACTGGAGCTGGACGAGTTGCTGGCCCATCGGGACAAGATCAACCTGCGCTTGCAGAGCATTCTCGATACCCACACTGCGCCTTGGGGCGTCAAAGTCGCCAATGTCGAAGTCAAGCAGGTGGATATGCCGGAGTCTATGCTCCGCGCCATGGCCAAGCAGGCGGAAGCGGAACGTGAAAAGCGATCCAAGATCATCCACGCTGAGGGCGAATTCTCGGCAGCACAGCGCCTGGTGGACGCGGCCAAGTTGCTGGCGACTGAACCCGTCAGCGTGCAACTGCGTTACCTGCAGACTTTGACTGAGATCGGAGTGGAGAAAAATACGACGGTCGTCTTCCCCGTGCCGGTGGACTTTTTCTCCGGCATTCAAAAACTATTGGGCAAGCCCGACGGAGATGCTGCGCAAACTCCGCCCAGGAGTTAAGACTGGGTAGAAAGCGATTCGCGGAGCCTGACCAGGAGATGAGGTGCAAATGCCAACGGCAACATCTGAAGACACGGAAATCACATTAGGCACTGGCAAAATGCTCACTCTTTTTTTTGCGCTGGTGGCCTTGTGCGCCGTGTTTTTTGGCTTTGGCTTTTCCCTGGGAAGAAACTCGGTTTTGAAGCCCTCAGCCGAAGCGACGCTGCCTGCGTCGATGCCTGCGCCTGCCGTGCTGCGGCCTTCCGCGGTGAAGAGTGAGACCGCACTGGTACCGGCAGCGGATACCGGAAGCGCGCCTCCCGACAAAACTCCGGACACGCAGACCACAGCCGCAACCACTCCCCCGACGACCGAAGCCGGTGCGCCCGCCGCCGATCCCAACAGCGCGGCAGCCGAGACAATCGTTCCGCCACCGCTGAACGGTTATTACGTGCAGGTGGCGGCCGTCAGCAAACAAGAAGATGCCGACGCTCTGGTCGATGCGTTGAAGAAGAAGCAGTATCCCGCGTTCGCGTCCACCACGGCCGCGGATCAACTCTTTCACATACAACTAGGGCCTTACGGAGACATCAAAGACGCCGAAGGCATGCGCGCCAAGCTGGTCAGCGATGGCTACAATCCGATTTTGAAGAAGTAACAGCTCAACCTACACACAGCCGGTCGGCACGCCCTAGCTGAACCTCTGTTCCTTCCACGGGTCTCCGTACATGTGATAGCCATTCTGTTCCCAAAAACCGGGGACGTCATGATCGAGAAGTTCCAGGGCACGCACCCACTTTACCGACTTCCAGGCATACAGATGCGGCACAATCAAGCGGAGTGGGAAACCGTGATCGAGCGGCAGGGGTTGGCCGTCGTGATGGGTGGCCAGGAGCACCTCTTCGCGATCGAGGTCGGCCAGAGGGACATTCGCGGTGAACCCCTGTTCCGCATGCACCAGAACGTATCTCGCGCCGGGTTGCGGCCCTGCGCGCTGTAATAGTTCCTGAACTGCCACTCCCTCCCATTGATTATCGAACCGGCTCCAGCGAGTTACGCAATGAAAATCACTGGTCCGCCGCACTTTGGGCAGGGTGTTGAACTGGTCCCAGCTGAACTGCAGGAGTGTTCCCACCAGTCCATATACCCGGAAATCCCATGTCTGCGGATCAAAGTGAGGCACCGATCCATAGTGCAGGACGGGCCACTTCAAGGTGAGGGATTGCCCCGGAGGCAGCCGGCCCTCCTGCTTCATGCGGCGTTCGAGTTGCTTGCGCTCGGTCCCTTCAAACAGCATCAGAGTGGCCTCAGGTTGGGTTTTGTCACAGATGACGAACCGGCGCGGTTGCGCTGCGGTAGTCCTCATTATATTGACATGGGGCGATTTGCAGGCTATTCCTATCCTGCCATGAGCTCCGCTGACGATACGCTGGATCGCATGTTGCGCGCAATTGCCGACGCTTCGCGGCGACGAATTCTGCGGACCCTCGAGGCAGGCGAAGGTGTTGCCGGCAGGCCGGCAGGCCTGTGCGCCTCCGAGATCGAAATGCGCATTGGGCTGTCGCAGCCGACCGTGTCTCACCACATGTCCATTCTGGTCAAGGCTGGACTCGTAGAGGCGAGGAAGATGGGGCGGTGGAGATGGTACTGCAGAAACGAGGTGGCCTTGCGCGAGTTTTCCAGCAAATTGCGCGACAGCCTGTAATCCGGAAGTACCTATGGTTCGGCGCTCAGGGTAGTGTCCTCAAGCAGCGCCCGATCAACACGGATACCAGAGTACCCGGCCCTGCCTGATTACTTCAGTAGTGGTTATCCGCAGGTCTCTGAGATAGAATTGCTGCCCAGAAAAGAGGCACCGTGCTCAGGGGTGTCGCCACAGTCGCGCTGGGACCCGTTGTGGTAGTCGCGATAGGGATACTGGCTTTCAGTCAGCCTAAGTCTGAACCGGACAACGACCACAGTCAGGCAGTCAGCGTAGTCCGGTTGTTCCGAGCGGCGGAAATCGACTACTTTCATGCTCATGGCCGGTATGCCAGCTTTCCCGAGTTGGTCAAATCCAAGCAGCTTTCACAGACCGCAATGCAAGCTCCGGAAAATCTCCCCGCTTATCAAAGCCTGCACCTTGAGTCCGAGGCCGATCCGATAGCGGCTTACATACTGGGACTGGCGGTAACGCCCGACGGTGCCTCGTACAAACTCTCCTTGACGCAGAAGGCCGTGAAATGTGGCTTCGGCGTCTTTACCGACGAAAGAGGCATCGTGTACGAAGGCAAGGCCGTTGACTGCTCGACCGCAGAAGTAGCCGGCATCGCGCTGCCGAGTTGGGCCGAACCGGATGCAACCGAGGCAATTCCCCCGGTGCATAGCGACGTACCGTGCCCCTTTGCCCAAGTGCTGCAGGAAGCGAGCAGTCGCGTGCGGGAACTGAGCGACAACTTGCAGCAATTCAGCGCAAAAGAACGAATCGACCATATTGAAGCCGGCAAGGGCGGGAAACCACACACCACCACCACTGTCTTTGATTATGTAGCGGCGATCCATCAGGAAGATCCCGATCACACTTATGTGGAAGAATACCGCTCCGGCGCGGATGGACTGGAAACACCGCCGGGACAATTAGCGGATACCGGAACCGCCGCTTTCGCCCTGATCTTTCACCCCCGCCATGTCGACGAGTTTGCCATGGAATGCGAGGGCTCGACCACGGTGAACGGCCTGCCGGTGTGGCAGGTATCCTTTGCGCAGCGGCCCGACCGGATCAATGATTTTCACGCGTTCCGGGTGAATAAGGTCACGTATCGGGTGAAGCTCAAGGGCCGGGCCTGGATTGCCTCCGGCAATTACGAGGTGGTTCGCCTGGAAACCGAGCTGATGGAACCAGTGAAGCAGATTGGCCTTCAGATGGAGCACATGGTCATCAATTACGCTCCGGTCGACTTTCAAAAACACAAGGTCCAACTCTGGTTGCCGCAGAGTGCGGCCCTGTATGTTGACTATCGCGAGCATCGCTACGAGCGGCGGCATAATTTCAGCGACTTCCAGCTTTTCTGGGTCGAGGCTGAGCAAAAAGTCAAGGAACCCCGCGTGGGACAAAGTTTTGCCCCGCAGAAAGAATAAGAGACAAGAGGTTTCGCTCGTCCAGCGGTTAGTTGGCGCCGGCTGCCAGCGCCTTTTGCAACAGCCGCCGAGCATGGGAAATCAGATCGGCAACTTCGAAGGGCTTTACCAGGTAAGGCACATTCTTCTCTTGCAGGAAATTCCGGATCTCCGCTTCCGCGACACTGGAAAATGTCACCAGTAGATGTTTCTCGAGGCCGGGGCGGTTCTCACTGATCCAGGCGTACATCTCGGGAAGGCTGCCGTTTCCCGGCAGCTTGCCGTCAACAATCAAAGCATCAAAGGACTGGCTCTGGAGCAGCGATTTCATCGCTCCTGTCTCCATGCAGGTGAGCACGTCTGCCCCGGCGCCGCTTAGAACGTCGCGCTCAAACTCCAGTACCGCTTCTTCGTTTTCGACGAGCAGGATCCTGCCCTGAATTGCGGTCTCCCGGCGGGGCGCAGTGTTTACTTTTTCTTCTTCAATGGTCTGCCCCGCGGATGGCAAGCGCACTTCAATCACCGCTCCACCCTCCGGTCGGTTTCGCGCCGAGATGTTTCCGCCGTGCTCCTGGATAATGCCGTAGCAAATGCTCAATCCGAGGCCTGTGCCCTTGCCCACGCTCTTGGTGGTGTAGAAGGGTTCAAAAATGCGGTTCGGCTCTTTGATGCCGGGGCCCGAGTCGTGAAACTCCGCATGCACTTGGCCATCTGTAGTCCGGACCACCACCTTCAAAGTCCCGCCGCGCTGGGCTTCCAGCATGGCGTCCACCGCGTTGTTGATGATGTTGAGAAACACCTGCTCCAACTGGTGGGGATCTGCAGTCACGCCCGGAACTGCGGGCGCGATTTCGCGCTGCACGGAGATGTTGTTCACCTTCAGATCGTAATCGCGCAAGGAGAGGGTTTCCTCCAGCACCTTGCAAACATCCACCTGCTGCTTTTGCGGCTTGCGCTGGCGGGCGAACGACAGCAGATTCTGCACCACCCGGTGGGTGCGTTGCGCTTGCTTGAAAAGCTTGCCGACAAAGTCTGCGGCCTTCTCGCTCAGGCCTTCGCTTTCCAGAAGCTGCGCGTAGCCGAGAATCGCCGTGAGTGGATTGTTGAGTTCATGCGCCACGCCGGAAATCAGCTGGCCCACTGCCGACATCTTTTCGCTTTGCAGCAACTGTTCCTGGGCCTTGCGCAGGTCTTCATAGGCACGGCAGGTTTCTTCGTAGAGGCGTACCTTCTCGATCGTGGTGGCTAATTGCCGTCCGATCGCCACTAGCAGGTTTTCGTCATTGCTGGTGTACTCGCGGTGCTGACGGCTGCCGATGCCGATCAGGCCAATGGATTTATCCTTGCTCCACATCAGCACCCAGATCCATGAGCCGAAGCCGTCGGCGCGGATGAAGTCCGCAACCTGGGCAGGAAGGTGTGGCAGATATTCGGTAGTGATGACCTCAGTTCGGGAGCGGGTTACCAAATCGCCAAAACCGTTGGGGAATTGCACTTCTGCCAGCCGGTTCCGGTCCGAAGTGCGTTGCCCCCAGCTAGCCCGCCGCCGGAATGTGGTTTCGTCAGCATCCGCCAGATAGATGGAGCCAGTCTCGGCGCTGAGCAACGAAATGACCTGCCGCAAGGTCAGGTTGAGAATCTCATCCAGATCGAAGGATTGGGTTGCGATCACCGCCATCGCGTTCAAAGCGTTGAGCTCGCGGTTGCGGCGCCGTATTTCGTCCTCGGCGCGCTTCTTTTCGGTGATGTCGAGAAGGAAACCCTGGTAACGCTCGATCTTGCCGCTGGCATCGCGGGTGGCGAAACTGCTCTCCAGCGCGGTCAGCAGACCTCCGTCCTTGCGACGCAGGGTCATCTCAAAATTGCGGACATAGTTATGCAGCTCGATCTCGCGGCGGAATGCATCGCGCTGCTCTCCTGAGGCATAGAGTTCCGTATCCAGATCGACGGCCATCAGTTCCTCCGCGTCGGGATACCCGAGCATACGGACGAAGGCCTGGTTGCAGTCGAGAAGCTTGCCCTCCGGCGTGGCCAGGAACACTCCTTCGTGAGCCTGCTCGAACAGCAGCCGGTATTTCTCCTCCGCGACGCGTCTATCAGTGGTGTCGCGGACCACATGGATCGTGCCCTTCTGCGGGCTTCCCTGCTGGCTGCCCTGCTCGCTATACGAGGAAGTGGAGATCATGGAAAATCCGCCAAAACACGGGTCGGACGCTTCGTGCAGACCGTCCTTCCCCACCATGCAGTAGGGGCATCCACTCCACTGCGCGGTCCTGGGAAGAACCGCCTCGCAGGGCTGCCCGGCCACGTCAGCTTGAGCCTGGCCAAGCCGCTGCAGCAAGGCCAGGTTTGCCTTCATCACGCGGAACTCGGAATCATGCACCAGGACCAGATCCTGAATCGAGTCAAAGGTGTTCGCCCACTGCCGCGTGGAGCGCAGGATCTGTTCCACCAGGCGGAGATTTTCCACCGCCAGACCGAGTTGATGGGCGGTGGTTTCTAGGAACTCCAGCTCGTCGGGCGTATAGGTGAGGTGATGCTGGCTGCCCAGTGTCAGCACCCCGATGACAGATTTCTTCCCCAGGACCGGGACCAGAACGCAATGATGAAAACCTTCGGAGTTCAGCTGAGCCCGCACCGACTCGTCGGCTGAAGACGTATTTACCACCAGCGCTGAACCGCCGCTCAGAGTGCGCTCAAACTTATCATCCAGAGGCACGGAAACGCGGTCACGCAAGAAATCCGGCGACAGGCCGATTTGCTGGACGATCACCATCCGGTCGTTCTCTGCCAAACGGAACCAGGCAGCCTTGGCCAGCATCAGTTTTTTCAACTCTTCAAGAGCGGTGGCCATCATCGGCCCATGCTGCTGTGCGCGTGTAATGCTGGTGGTCAGCGCGTTAATCACTCCCAGGCGGCGCGTGCGCATCTTGAAGTCGTCGAAGACAACCAGCAACATACTGAAGCCCACCAGCAGATTGGCAATCAGGCCGAACCCCGGCGGCAAGTGTGCGCTGAGCGGCGCCCAATCCAGATGCACCAGAAGCAAGCTGGCGCTAAGCAGCCAGGAGCCTATTTCCCAGCGTGCCCAGCGAAAACGGATTAACACAATGACGGCAGCCAGCAGAATGACACGATAGGAGGCTTCAAAGACAGCCCGCAGCAGGAAAGAATCGGGCGACAGAATTTCACATGCCACCCCGTATCCCATGAGGATCAGGGAAAAGGCCAGCACCGGTACCAGCAGTTTGTGGGCGTGGCAATATACCAGCACGGCCGCGGCGAATAGCGATACCGCCAGAATGAACTGCGCGTGGGAGATTCCAACAAGGTAGTGGGAGCCGGAACTTGCCACCTCGTGCAGCGTCCATTCCGAGATGAAGTAAGCCGTCAGTCCCAACATCCATATCAGGAGGTAACGCTCGCGAAAAGTGCGAAATACGAGCAGGCTGGCCGCCAGAATGACCAGAATGGCCGATTCCACGGCCGTCAGCCTGGTGGCAGCCAGATCTCCGAGGGAAAGCCCGGCAGCAAAGACAAGATTATTCATTGCGGCTAAAGACACAAGCGCTTGACGTTTAATATCATGCCGGGAGTGGGTAAAGCTGCTGTTTACCCGGGCCGATGATTACTTTCGGAACACAGAAATGGAACTCTTTCGCGATACACTAGGTGGCACCATGCCCGCGGACCGCATTCTGGTCGTCGACGATGAGGAAGCCATCCGCGAGATTGTCTGCTCCATGCTTACCGCCGCTCACTATAAGTGCGGCCAGGCATCTTCCGGATTGAATGCATTGGCTTTGTTGGAGTCGGGAGAGGAATTTTCCTTGATGCTCTCCGATCTCATGATGCCCGATTTGAACGGCATTCAGCTGCTGGAGCGAGCCAAGGAAAAATATCCCGATACACCAGTGGTCATGGTGACCGCGGTTCACGATATTTCCCAGGCCTTGCAGGCGATCCGCAACGGCGCCTACGATTACCTGCTGAAACCCTTTGAACGCGAACAACTGTTGGCAACGGTACGCCGCGCCCTGGAGAATCGGCGGCTGAAGCTCGAGAACCGCGCTTATCAAACCAACCTTGAAGCCCTGGTGGACGCCCGCACCGAACAGCTGAAAAAAGCGATGGCTGAGCTAAAGCGATCCTATGGCATGACTCTGGAAGCTTTAGGCGGGGCGCTGGACTTGAAAGATGCTGAAACGGAAGGCCACTCCCGGCGGGTTACCGTATTCACCATCGCCATCGCAAGAGCCATGGGGCTCCCCAAAGATCAAATTGATGTAATCGCAAATGGCGCTTTTCTGCACGACATTGGCAAGATGGCGGTTCCGGATGCGATCCTCCGTAAGCCCGGCAAGCTGGATCCGCAAGAAGTCGAGCGAATGCGCGAACACTGTTATCACGGCTACCAGATCCTGAAGAAAATCCCATTTCTGAAGGAAGCTTCGGAAATCGTCTACTCCCATCAGGAATACTATGACGGAACCGGGTACCCGCGACAATTGAAGGGCGAGGAAATTCCCCTCGGCGCGCGAATTTTCGCGGTTGCCGATACCCTTGACGCCATCACCTCTGACCGCCCTTATCGCGCAGCTAAGCCGGTGGCAGCGGCGCTGAAAGAAATCGAACGTTGCTCCGGGACTCAGTTCGACCCACAGGTGGTGGAAGCGTTTCTTCGCATGCCGGAAAACATCTGGGCTGATCTTCGCAACGAAATCGAAGGCCAAGGTCAACCCTCCGCCTACTCCACCGCCAAGACTTCCTCGTAACCGACGTAGCGTTCTTTCGACTTCCCTCCGGGCCAACTTTGCGGTAAAGCTCTTTAGCGCAGAATACGCGAAGATTCCGCGAAGGGCGCAAAGAAGCGCAACGTTCCAAAAACCCAACCAGCTTTTGCGTTCCCTGCTCATCTGAGATATGCAAAACTTCTTCTGTACGCTCAGGAGAGGTCTATGAAATCGTATTTCGCTGTCTTCGCCATCGTCTGTACCGGCCTCGCGCTTGCCCAGGACCACTCGGCTCCGGCCATCCAGCCCAACACGGTTTTCGTGGGAGCCGACGGAAAGTTTGAAGCCAGTCCGGACACTGCCGTCCTGCAGTTCAACATCTCCGCCCAGGAGAAGACCTCCGTCGCGGCCTACGATCGCGCTTCCAGGCAAGCCGAACAGGTGCGGCAGATTTTGCGTGCCAATGGCGTTGAACCCAAAGCCGCCGAGATCGGTTACTTTGCCATTCAGCCGGTTTACGACTATAGCCAGCTCAAACAGAAGCTGATCGCTTACCGGGTAAACGCCAACGTGACTCTGAAACTGAAGGACTTCACCAAAATCGCTCCGATCACGCAACAACTCGCCGATACCGACATCACTGGGGATCAGTCCCTCGAGTACATGCTGCAGGACATCGACGCAGCCAAGACCAAGGCCGTCGAGGACGCTTATCGCCGGGCTCGCGCCTCCGCCGATGCCGTCGCCCATGCGGGTGGGCGTACCCTGGGTGAGCTATCCTACGCGTCCGTGGATACTTTCGAAAACCCGCGACCGATGCCGATGATCATGGGCCAGGCCAGGATGAAGGCAGAAACAGCGCCCGCCCCGACCGCGGAGTTCAGCCCGCAAACCATCACGGTGACGGCGCACGTGAACGCGATGTTTACGTTAAAGTAGCTGGGAGAATTACCTTCATTGCGCGCTCGCCGAGGCGTTCGTGGTCTTGGGAACGCGGCTGGCGTCGAGGGGAATATCGCGCTGAATCACCATTTCGAGGGTAGTACCCGCGTCCATCTTCACATCGTTGCCGCGGGTGAGTAGGCCGATAGCGGTCCCGACCGCACCGCCGATGCCGGCCCCGATAAGTGCTCCTTTGCCCCCGCCAGTCGCCGCACCGATCACCGTTCCGCTCGCCGCCGTGCCAGCGACGGTTCCAATGTTCTCCGCAGTCTTTCCGTCAGCGCGGATAGTTCCTTCCTCATCTTTGATTTTGGTTTTGTCCACACCCGGCGCATTGTCGACCGCAGCCGGTAAAAACACGGTGTAACCGCTGGGATAGATCAGGGTGGTGAAGTGCATCAACACTTCGGCCCGGCCCTTGATTCTGCCAGCCTGCTTGACGTGGCTGATTCTGCCTTGCACATAGGTGCCTGCGGGGATCAGAACACGGTCATTGGCAACTACCGGGAACGTCGTCTCGGCATAAACCGCATCACCCTCGCGAGTCGCCTTGGTGGAAATCGCGTGTTTCAAAGCCAGCGGCACTTTGGTTCCGGCAGGGATGGTCAACTCCGAAGAAGTGGTCGCAGACGGACTGGCAGCGTTGGCCGGCGTCACGGCAGGAGTCTGAGCGCTCGCCCAGCCAACCAACAGACACACCATCACCAGAGTGCGCATCAGAACCTCCACGCGGGTAGTGCAGACGATCTCCCGAGGTAGGATGCAAACTTGCCCCAAGGAGGTGTGCGCTGCCTCACTTTGACAAACGGGGAGATCCCGCCGCGGTTCCCTTCATCAGGTTCTCCAGCACATTTCCCATAAAATGCGATTGCAGGCGCTGGGCGCAAAGCTCGCCGCAGACGTGCAAAGTCCCTTCCTTGGCCGCGATCTCCTCATCCCAGGAACACAGGTATAAGACCGGACGATTGAACTCTCCGTACGAAGTCCACATCAACCACCAGCGATCGCTCGCGCCTTTCAACTGCCCACAGTTGGGTCCTGCACATCGATAAAAAGGGTCCATTTCCGCTTACGTCTCCTGACGGGGGTAGGCTAGGTTGTATTCTATCGCGGCGGTGTAAGCAACCGGCAGGCTTTTGCGTGGGCGTGGTCCATGCCTACTTATAGATGAGGTACTTCTGGCGCAGCTGCTGAAACTTATCCAGTGACTCCTGCCAATCCTGAGCGATGCGGCGTGGATCATCGCCGTGGGAAATGGCATCGTAGGTTGCCTGATTCACCAATATGTCATTCATCCGCTCCGGGTGAAATTGCTCGGGATAGAGCTTGTGTAGCGCGACTGCGATCTCTATGCCCAGCTCGGGAGCGTCGAGCGCATTGCGATCACTCAAGATGATATTTACTCCCTGGCACTTTTCTCCCGTATAGGCGCTGGCGTTGGGAGTGAAGTTGACCGGCACGAAACGAACTCCGGAAATATCCCGAGCATTCAGATACTGTGCCAGTTGGCGCGCATCGATCCAAGGCGCCCCTAGCAGTTCAAACGGAGTGTCGGTGCCGCGTCCCACCGAAACATTCGTGCCCTCCACCAGCGCGACGCCAGGATAGAGCGCCGCCGCGGTCAAGCTGCGCAGATTAGGTGACGGATTGATCCACGGCAGCGCGGTCGAATCGTACCAGTCGCCGCGCATCCATCCTTCCATCGGCACGACTTGCAGGTTGGCGTTGATCCCACGCTCGCCGTTGAACATTTTCGCCAGCTCGCCCAGGGTCATCCCATGGCGGACAGGAATCGAAAAATAACTCACGAAGCTTTCGTGGCCGGAATCGGAAACCGGGCCTTGCACGAAGGCTCCGGTGATCGGGTTGGGCCGATCAAGAACGAGGACTTCAATGCCGGCTTTGGCTGCGGCTTCGAGAAAATATCCCAGCGTGGTTTCGTAGGTGTAGAAGCGCGCGCCTGCGTCCTGAATGTCGATCACGATGGCATCGAGAGTCTTAAGAATTTCGGGCGGAGGCCGGCGCAATGCGTCCGTAGCCCCGTAAACGCTATACACCGGAACTGCTGTAGCGGTGTCTTTGCTATTGCCGATGTCGGTCGTGTCCAGCGTACCCGTGACGCCGTGCTCGGGGCTGAAAATCGCATCCAGCGAAACTCCCGGCGTCTTCGCCAGGACATCAATGGTGCGGCGGCCCTGGGAATCGACCCCCGTCTGGTTAGTCAGAACCCCCACTCGCAGGCTGCCGCCCTCTTTGTGGAGAAAGGCAGAGGGATTTCTCTCCAGGACGTCGATCCCGGTCGAAACCGCGCCGTTGCGCGCGGCAATACGGCGGGACGCGGTCTGCGCCTCGTTATATCCCGTGATGCTCTTCCAGCGCAGTTCCTCTTTTTCAGAAACAGTGAGCGTCAAAGCCGCCGCCGTGGCGGTCGCAATCTCGTCGCGCAACGCGATGGCATTGCCTTTGCCATGAGGATGTACAGCATTGGTCAGCAGAATGATGAACGTCTGCGTCGTCGGGTCGATCCACAGCGAAGTACCGGTGAAACCGGTATGCCCGAACGATCCCACCGGCAGCAATTCGCCGCGATTGCTGGAGAAAGGCGAGTCGATGTCCCAGCCAAAACCACGCAGCACAGAAGCGGTCGGCGGCTGTTGAGGCGTCGTCATCTTTTCGACCATCGCCGCCGAGAGGATCGGCCGCCCGCCATTGAGTAAACACTGCGCGAACTTCGAAAGATCGTCGGCGGTGGAGAATACGCCCGCGTGACCTGCAACTCCACCCATGCGCCGCGCTCGGGGATCGTGCACTACTCCCCGGATCATCTTTCCCTGCTCATCAAATTCCGTGGGAGCAATCCTGCGTAGCCAGGAAGCCGGCGGCAGAAACCGGGTATGCACCATGGCGAGAGGAGCAAAAATATTCTGGTAACAGTATTGCTCCAATGGCATTCCCGAAACCCGTTCCACCAACGCGCCCAGAACGATAAAATTGGTGTCGCTGTACAGGAATCTTGAACCGGGAGCATATTCCGGCGTTTCGGCGTAGGCCATACGCAGCGCAGTTTCTTTGCCTTCCCATGGTGGCAGCAGATCGATATCTTCCCGCAGGCCGGAGAAGTGAGTGAGCAGCTGGCGAATGGTGATTTCGTCTTTGCCGTTCTGTGCGAACTCCGGAATGTATTTGGCCACCGGATCGTTGACCCGTAGCTGACCCTTTTGCGCCAATTGCATCACCGCGGTAGTCGTAGCCACCACTTTGGTCAGCGAAGCCAGATCAAAAATGGTATCCACGGTCATGATCTCGTGGCGCGGTTCAAGCGAGCGGGAGCCCAGCGCTTTACGGTAAACCACTTCCCCGTTATGCCAAACCAGTAGCACCGCACCCGGAATCTGACCCTCGTGGATGGCATCCTGCACGATGCTGTCGAGAACCCCGAGACGGGTGGGTGCGCTGGCGGCTTTCGTTGCCGGAGAAGAAGCACAGATGGCTGGCCCACGGAGCAGGAACAAAACTGCCAAGGCGGTCAGGGCACAGCGCCGTGCCCACGGATTTGCACCGGTTGAGCGGATTCTTCGACTTTACACAACCCAGCCGAGATTGCTCAAGAAACTGAGGTAAGGGGGTGTCGTTCTAACCACCGCAACATTCGCGCTCACGCTTCAGGTCTCAGCATCAAACTGGTGATCTCCTTCCCTTTACCCGCCCTCTGAACTTTGCTATAACCGCAACATCGAACCCAAAATATCTTTGCCGGAAGGCTCGGGACTGGACATCACCGAGCGAACCTCGATGCATCTCCTTCGGCCCGCCTTTGATCGTCAGGACATCGTATTTGCTCGGGCCTTCGAGGTGTTGCACCGCGCCGTGGAAGACCGCTCTTTCCCGGGCGCATCGGTCGCCGTCACTCATAAAGGAAAGCTGGTCTGTTGCCGTGCGGTGGGATATTTCACCTATGATCGAGGCTCGCCGGAAGTGACCACGGCCAGCATCTTCGATCTTGCCTCCCTGACCAAGGTGGTCGCGACTACCACTATGGCCATGATCCTGTACGAACGCGGTTCGCTCGATCTGGATACACCCGTTGATTCGGTCTTTCCGGACTTCGGCGACAACGACCAGCGGCGCCCTGAAGTCACGCTGCGCATGTTGTTGGCTCACGCATCAGGACTGCCGGCCTACGAAAAGCTCTTTCTGCGGACGCGTACACGGGAAGAACTGCTTGCCGCTGCGCTGGCTATGCCGCTGGCCGCCGATCCCGGATCGAAGGCCGCCTATAGCGATATCGGGTTCATCATCCTGGGAGCGGCGTTGGAACGGATTGCGGGAGAGAGCTTGGATCGCTTCTCTCAACGGGAAATCTTCGGGCCGTTAGGAATGGCACACACGGCATTTAGCCCTCCGGCACAGTGGCACTCGCTGATTCCGCCCACGGCACGGGATGATACTTTTCGTGGGCGTGTCATCCAGGGTGAGGTGCAAGACGAAAATGCCAGCCTAATGAACGGGGTCGCAGGCCATGCTGGACTGTTCGCAACCGCGGAAGATCTGGCTGTCTTTGCTCACGCGATATTGCGGGGCGGAGCGCCAATTCTGCGTCCCGAAACCATTTCTCTGTTTACCCGCCGCGGTACGGCGCCTGCGGGCACGTCGAGAGCCTTGGGATGGGACACGCCGTCCTCACCATCGCAATCCGGGAAACATTTTTCGGAAGGCTCGTTCGGCCATCTCGGTTACACCGGAACATCTCTGTGGATCGACGTACAGCGCCAGCTATCCGTCACGTTGCTGACTAACCGCACCTGGCCGGACTGCGCCAATCAAGCGATCAAGCGGGTGCGGCCCCAGTTTCACGACGCAGTGATCGAGGCTCTGGAGAGTGGCAAGTGAAACGATCGAAGCAGGCGCGCGCCGGCAGGAAACGGGCCGCCACACTGAGTCAGCTTCCCACCGAGCGGACCAATCCGGCATCACGGGATCTTGACCGCAAGTCCGCACTGCAAATCGCAAAGATCATTAATGCGGAAGACGCCAAACTTGCCCGTGCCGTAAAACAAGCCTTGCCGCAGATCGCTCGCGCCATCGACCTTATTGCCGCCGCTCTTCGACGCGGTGGACGGCTGATCTATGTTGGCACCGGTACTAGTGGCCGCCTGGGGGCGCTCGATGCAGCGGAGTGTCCACCAACTTTCGGGGTCGATCCTAAGACCGTGCAATATGTGATTGCCGGAGGTCCAAAAGCACTGGGAGCGGCTGTCGAAGCGGATGAAGACTCCCGCCAGCTGGGGCGGCGCGAGATTGCCCGCAGAAAACCCCGAAAGAACGACGTGGTGGTGGGGATCGCGGCCAGCGGGCGAACTCCATTTACGATCGCAGCGGTGGAGTATGCCCGGCGGCACGGCGCAAAGACAGTTGCAGTCACTTGCAACCGAAACTCGGAATTGGGCAGGGCCGCGGGGGTGGAGATTGTAGTGGATGTCGGCCCAGAAGTGATTGCCGGCTCCAGCCGGATGAAAGCTGGCAGCGCGCAAAAGATGGTGCTGAATATGCTCTCCAGCGGCGCGATGACTCGCTTGGGCTATGTGTACGACAACCTCATGGTGAATCTACATCTCAAGAATACCAAGCTGGCGGAGCGCGGGATCACGATTCTACAGCGGGCGGCGAGGATCGACCGGACGACTGCGGAGGCTGCGCTCAGCTCGGCTGGGAACCATGTTCCGGTCGCGCTGGTCATGCTCAAGGCCGGAGTGAGTCGGAGGGCAGCGGCCCGTGCTCTACGGAATAGCCGGGGACATGTGCGGGAGGCAATTGCAGCGGCGAAAGCGGAATTGGGATCGACTTCGTTCTAGCGCAGCACGGGCGGGGCTCTAGCCTGCCCTCAGCACCTGAGCCCCGGCGAAGCTGTCGAACGGGCCCGCGCCTACGTAACCGGGCCGTGCCCTTCCGATTAACAATTTCTGTTCGGTTCACAGGCCGCTTCCCCGCTAGAATAGACGGGCGCCACAGACTGGACGTGCCCTATGGGGCTCGCACTCGCGCATCCCACAACGGGGAATGTTGTCGATCCTATGGATAAGTTTGTAATACGTGGTGGCACACCGCTGCTCGGCACGATTCGCGTCAGCGGCGCCAAGAACGCCGCCTTGCCGGCGATGGCAGCTGCTCTGCTCACCGAAGAGCCGGTCGTCCTGGAGAATATTCCGCAGGTGCGCGACATCGAGACCACGCGCAAACTGCTCGCCGCAATGGGCGCAGAGGTGGAACTGGGCTATGGCCGGGCGCATCATCGCACCACGATCTGCGCGCGATCACTTGCCAAGCCGGAAGCTTCCTACGAACTGGTCAAGCAGATGCGAGCATCGTCGCTGGTGCTGGGCCCGCTGGTCGCGCGTTGCGGCCGGGCCCGGGTCTCGCTGCCCGGCGGGTGTGCCATCGGCGCACGCCCCATCGATCTCCACATCAAGGGCCTGGAACGGCTGGGCGCAACCATCGTGCAGGAACACGGCTATGTGGAAGCCAGAGCCCAGAGGTTGCGGGGCGCTGAGATTGTTTTTGACAAGATCACGGTTACCGGCACGGAAGACCTCCTGATGGCAGCAACTTTGGCTGAGGGCGAAACGCTCATGCTCAACTGTGCTCGCGAGCCCGAGGTCGCCGATCTCGCCGCGCTATTGAACAAGATGGGCGCGCACATCGAAGGCGCTGGAACGGCCACGATCCGGATCAGAGGCGTGGAAAAGCTGGGCGGAGCCAAGCATCGCATCATTCCCGACCGCATTGAGGCTGCGACTTTCATCATTGCCGGAGCACTCACCGGCGGCGACCTCAACGTTGCCGGTTGCGAGCCGGGCCACATCGAAGCGCTGCTGACGAAGCTGAAAGAAGTGGGCGTCAAGACCACCCACACGAAAGAATCGGTGCGGGTAATGGGCGATAACCCTCTCAAAGCCGCTAACGTAGTCACCGAAGAATATCCCGGCTTCCCTACCGATGTGCAGGCGCAATATATGGCATTAGCTACGCAAGCCGACGGAACCTCGGTCATCACCGAGAACATCTTCGAAAATCGCTTTATGCACGCGCTCGAACTGGTGCGCATGGGGGCCAACATCAAGATTGAAGGCAGCCGGGCGATTGTGCGAGGCAAGGCGCAGTTAAGCGGTGCTGCGGTGCTGGCTTCGGATTTGCGTGCTTCGGCGTCGCTGGTGCTGGCTGCACTGGTGGCTGAGGGGGAGACTATCATCGACCGGGTTTACCACATCGACCGCGGTTACGAAAACATCGAGGAGAAGCTGCGCGGCGTGGGCGCGCAGATCCGCCGGCTGGGAGATATCTTACCCAGATCGGATTGAGAGGGTTGGATTTTACTCACCGCCTGGGAACCCCGTACCAGGAGAGCACCTTCTGCACACTGTACTTGTAGATATGAGCCAGACTGTAAATGCGGAAGATGCTGGGTACGATTCCTTGAATTTCGAACTCGTGCAGGCGGCTGGGCGGAATAACAAATTCCTTTCGGCCTCGCTTCTTCGCGATACGCAGGCTTTTCTCGTACACGTCCCGCAAAGTGAGTTTCCTCCGTCTCCGTATCGCGCGCAGGTCTTTTGTAGGAATCGGTTTCTGTTTGCGGACCATAGCTTTCCTGATCTCTCGCCGGCCTGATCGGGCCGTAGGTCGCAGGGACGCACTCCACTGGGTTCTATCGGCACCTTGCGATGGCCACTGTGGCGCTTGTGGGCACCGAAGGTAATGTCCAGCACCGGCCCGCGAGCCACCGTTGTGGACTTTCTCTTGGTCAAGGTGGCCGAGACGCATGCACTTGGGTAACCAGGAAGGTACGCAACAAATTCCGTGTTTTATGGTTTATAGGTATAAGCTACGAGGCGGAAGTCTACAGCTTTACGGGCGCAGGCCCCGGTCGCAAGGGACCGATGATAGGGGGCGAAGGAGAAACATGAATATCACACGTTCCATCCGATGGTTTTCGATTGCGGTGTTGATGTTCTCGGTTCTATCGGCGGTGGCCAACGCCGGGGTGTTCATCTCCGTGGGCTTTGGGCCACCAGCACTGCCGGTGTACGAACAACCTCTTTGCCCCGCTCCTGGATATATTTGGGCGCCTGGCTATTGGTCCTACGGTCCCGAGGGTTATTTCTGGGTGCCGGGTACGTGGGTCATGGCTCCTCAGCCGGGTCTATTGTGGACTCCCGGCTATTGGGGTTGGGGTGGTGGCGCATACATGTGGCATGAAGGTTACTGGGGTCCAACTATCGGCTTCTATGGTGGCATCAACTACGGTTACGGCTACGGTGGGAGAGGCTACGAAGGCGGATATTGGAGAGGCGGACAGTTTTATTACAACCAGAGTGTGAATAACGTGAACGTCACCAACGTTCATAACACCTACAACACAACCGTGATCAACAACACTACGGTCAACAACGTGAGCTATAACGGAGGCACCGGCGGGACCACAGCCGCGGCTACGCCTCAGGAAGTCGCTGCCGCGAAAGATCCTCACATAGTGCAGCCAACCGCCATGCAAACCCAGCATGTGCAGGCGGCCAGCACGAATCACCAACTTTTGGCGTCGGTGAACAATGGCAAACCGGCCATTGCGGCAACCGCAAAGCCCGCAGACTTCAGCCCGCACAGCGTGGTGGCGGCCAAGAGTGCCGGAACTCCCTACAAGGCGCCGGTCAATTCCCCTGCGGTTCACGGCACAAACTCCGCTCCGCGGCCGGGAGCCAACGCGAACCTAGCCACTCCACAGTCGAACGTGCCACGTCCACCGACCACCTATCACGCGACCAACACGCCGGCGTATACGCCGCATCCGGCGACGGTGGCGCCGCACCCGGCTGCACCCGCAGTTCAGCCGCATTATGTGGCGCCAGTACAACATCAGGCGCCGCCGAAGGCACCGCCGCGGCCGCCCGAGAAGGAACACAAGTAGAGAAGCTAGTTGCAAGAAAAGGCCGCGACAATCGTCGCGGCCTTTTCGCATTTTTGGTACGCCAAGCTTTTTAGTGCCGTCCGCCTCCATGACCCCCGTGGCCACCGCCACCACGCGGTCCGCGGCCGTGGCGACGACGTCCTCCGCCACCCCCGCCTCCGCCCGGGCGCCCGCCTCGGCCTCCGCGGTCGCCTCCACGATCCCCACCGCGATCCCCTACCGGCTGTACTTCGTCGCGATTAAAGTTTGGCTCCGGCTCGTCCGGAAAGTCGCCACCCCCTTCGATGGTCAGGGCGGGCGCGGAAGAAGGCATGCTCTCCACCTGGGCCTCGCCGCCACCGTCGGTGGCTGCAGCACCACCACCCATCTTGGCGCGCTGCTCCTTGAGGATGGCTTTGCGCGAGAGGCGAATGCGATTTCCCTCGACTGCGAGGACCTTGACCAGGACCTGGTCGCCCTCTTTGAGTTCGTCGCGAACGTCTTTGATACGGTGCTCGGCGACTTCGCTGATGTGCAGCAAACCGTCGGTGCCAGGAATGATTTCGACGAAGGCGCCGAAATCGGCCAGGCGCGTGACTTTGCCCAGGTAAGTCTTCCCTACCTCGGCGGTCGCGGTCAGATCGCGGATGATCTGCAGCGCTTTGTTGGCGGAAACCTCGTCGTTCGAGGCTACGTTGACCTTACCGGAATCCTCGACGTCGATCTTCACCCCAGTCTGTTCGATGATCGAGCGGATCATCTTGCCGCCGGGCCCAATCACGTCGCGGATTTTGTCGACCGGAATCTGCAGAGTGTAAATGCGCGGCGCATACGCCGAAACTTTTTCGCGTGGCCCCACCAGCGCTTCGCTCATCTTGCCGAGGATGAACAGCCGGCCGCGCTGAGCCTGGGCCAAGGCCTCACGCATGATTTGCGCCGTGATACCTCCAACTTTGATATCCATCTGCAGGGCGGTAATGCCGTCCTTGGTGCCGGCAACTTTGAAATCCATGTCGCCGTAATGATCTTCCGCGCCCGCAATGTCGGTGAGGATGGCGTACTGATCGCCTTCTTTCACCAGACCCATGGCCACTCCAGCCACCGGAGCCTTCAGCGGAACGCCCGCATCCATCAGCGAGAGGGATGCTCCGCAGACAGTGGCCATCGACGAAGAGCCGTTCGATTCCAGAATGTCCGAGACCACGCGCATGGCGTAGGGCCAGTTGTCTTCCGTCGGCAGCACCTGCGAAACCGCTCGTTCCGCCAGAGCGCCGTGGCCGATTTCACGCCTTCCGGCACCCCGCAAAAACGCCACTTCTCCCACTGAAAACGGCGGAAAGTTATAGTGCAGCATGAAGCGCTTCTTGGCTTCGCCCTCGAAAACTTCGAGGCGCTGCATGTCGTCGCTGGTGCCCAGAGTTGTGGTCACCAGAGCCTGGGTTTCACCGCGGGTGAAGATGGCGGAGCCGTGAGTGCGAGGCAGAACTCCGACTTCGATCCAGATATCGCGAATTTGGTCAAAAGCACGGCCATCGGGGCGTCGCTTCTGATTGATGACCGCCTCGCGGAAGATGCGCTCGCGCAGGGTCTCGTAATAGGTCTTCAGCTTGGCTTGCGCTTCTTCATCATCTTCGGGAATCGCGGCCAGCAATTCCTTCTTCAGATCCCTGACCAGATTGTAGCTTTCGGCCTTGGGATGCTTCTGCGTATCGAGCCGGTCGGCGAGATTGGCGCCGATTTTCTGCTTCAGAGCGTCGTAATAGGCCTGATCGAATTCCGGCGGCGTGACCGGCCGCTTCGGCTTGCCGGCTTTCTGCCGCAATTGATCGATGGCCGCGCAAATTTTCTTGATCTCGGTGTGGGCGAAGTCGATGGCATCGACAACGGTCTCTTCCTTCACTTCTTTCGCGCCCGACTCGATCATCACGATACCTTCGGCGGTCCCGACAACCATGATGTTGAGCAGGCTGTCGCGCATCTCGCTATAGGTCGGATTGATAATGAATTGCCCGTTTACCAATCCCACCCGGACCGCGCCTACCGGGCCGTTGAATGGAATATCAGAAATGGTCAGCGCGCAAGAGGCGCCGTTGATACCAGCCACATCAGGATCGTTCTCTGTGTCGGCCGATAACACAAACGCAATCACCTGGGTTTCACATCGAAAGCCGTCGGGGAATAACGGCCTGACTGGACGGTCGATCTGGCGGCTGGTAAGAATCTCGCGCTCGCTGGGACGGCCCTCGCGCTTGATGAAGCCGCCGGGAATGCGTCCGCCGGCGTAAGTGTATTCGCGATAGTCGACAGTGAGAGGAAAGAAATCGATGCCTTCACGGGGATCGGCGTTGGCCGTCGCGGTGGCGAGGACTACGTTGTCGCCCATTCGGACGACGACTGAACCGTGGGCCTGCTTGGCTAATTTTCCGGTCTCAAAGGAAAGGGTTTTTCCGCCGGCAAGTTCTACAGATACTTCTTGTTTCATGTTGGTTCCTTCTGGGCAGGAGGGCAGGTGAGTGCCGTTCTGAGAGGCTGCACAATGATGGAATACGGGCCAGTGGTGTATTGGAAATACTTTTGGAACGCACTTACGGCAATGTTCTCAGTTGGACCCCTGCCACTCCACGGCGGCAGAGCAATTCCGATGGTCCGGTCGTGAATCCACGACCCTTACAAAGACAGATCTGACCGGCAATCAGTGACGGAGACCAAGCCTCTGAACCACGCCCTTGTAGCGATCGGAATCGTAGGTCTTTAAGTAGTCGAGCAGGCGACGCCGCTTGCTGACCAACATGAGAAGACCACGGCGCGAACCGTGATCCTTCTGGTGCGTTTTGAAGTGTTCCGTCAACTGACCAATGCGTTCGCTGAGCAGGGCGATTTGTACTTCCGGACTCCCGGTGTCGTTGGCGTCCCGGCGATGCTGGTCAATGACGGCCCTTTTTTGCTCTCTGGCTAGCACTACTCTGGTGCACTCCTGTCAAATTATTCAGTTTTTTGTAACGTAAATCAGGGTAACACGCTGGCGAGTGGGGTGTAAAGATGAGTGGTCTATCTCTGCGGCGTGCCTTGTGATCTCCATGAATCGACGTTGGCGCTTGAGGTTCCCGTGAGACGAAAATGTGACACCCATTTGACAGCACAATGACAATGCCCCCCGCAGTATCCCCTACTCTCAGCTTCGGGTCGCACAAGGAGGCTCACAAATGATTTTAGGACAGCTGTCCAAGGCGTTGCGAGTGGCAGTGGTCGCTCTGGCGGGTTGCGGATGTGCGCTTGCGCAATACGGTGGTGGCACCGGAGGGACTGGAGGAACGGGAGGAACCGGCGGAACATCAACCGGCGGCTACACCTCGAAAGGTTATGGCACCAATGGCGCGGCAATTGGCGCGGGCGTGGGAGCGGCGGCTGGGGCCGGCGTTCTGTTTCTGGTGCTTCATCATCGGCATGCGCCGGTGGTGGGATGTGTCGCACCTGACGGCAAAACCCTGACAGCCGACAAGAGCAACCATACCTACCAACTCACGGGAGAGCCGGTGACCGCTGGCGAGCATGTCTCCCTGGTCGGCAAGAGGAGCAAGGGCGCTACCGGTATCGATGAACTGAATGTAGCATCGGTCAAGAAAGATCTGGGGCAATGCCAGCAGACCAGCGCCATGGCTCAGCCACAGCAGTAGTCTCTAGTTGTAAGACACCAATCAGAGGCGCCGATCCTGCAAGATTGGCGCCTCTGAACTTTTTGCGTGCTGCCTAAGATCTTCTGTCTGACA
>Ga0335078_10001018_pt1 | contig 42700 bp, 47 predicted proteins | sample Lox_Sample_32_FD_206711 | JGI IMG/M metagenome (GOLD analysis project Ga0335078, IMG submission 206711) | Soil microbial communities from Loxahatchee National Wildlife Refuge, Florida, United States - Lox_Sample_3.2 | ecosystem: Environmental > Terrestrial > Soil > Wetlands | place: USA...
TACGGGCCAGGATTCGCTACCGTATTTGCTTCCCTACCCAAATCCGGCCAGGGATAAGAGCGATAAGTCCCTGACATTGCTGGTGCCGACGCGCAGGATCGAACTGCGGACCTACTGATTACGAAGGCCCTCAAGTACGCTACTCCCGTTTACTCCCGTTCACTCCAAACATGCATTTAAGGCCTATGGCATCGGTGTTTCCGAGAGTCGCGATTGCGCCACATAGGCCGATTGTACGCTAGATTTTCTCCCCAGTTTTCTGCCATAGTGCTTCCACCCTGCTTCCACGACGGCAGGCGTTCGGGAGCGTACGCATGGCGAAAATTACCAAGCACGTGATCGATGGATTGACGAAGCGCGCGAAGGACTACTTCGTGTGGGACGGCGAGCTGCGCGGGTTCGGCGTGCGCGTCCTGAAATCGGGCCGAGTATCCTACGTCGTGCAATACCGCACCGGTGGGCGCGTCCGCCGCAACACCTTCAGCGCCGTCGGCACCATGACGCCCGACGAGGCGAGGAAGCACGCCCGCGAATTGTTGGTCGCGGTCGATAAGGGCGGCGATCCGGTTGCGGACATTCAGGCGCAGCGCCGCACACCGAACCTCGCTGCCTTCTGCGACCAGTTCCTGAGCGATCACGTGGCGCACCGCTGCAAGCCGCATACCGAGCGCGACTATCGCCGCTCCATAGCGCTTTACATCAAGCCGCATCTCGGCACGTTCAAGGTAGGCGACGTGAAGCGGCAGGACATCGCGCGACTGCACCATTCCCTGAGCCGCACGCCCTACCAAGCGAACCGCGCGCTCGCGGTCCTGTCGAAGCTGTTCAACATTGCAGAGGTGTGGGAATTACGGCCGGACGGCTCGAACCCGTGCCGTCACGTCAAGAAATATCCCGAGCGCAAGCGCGAGCGCTACCTGACGCCTGAGGAAATGCTGAGCCTCGGAACCGTGCTCGAAACGTCCGAGCGCGACGGGTCCGAACCCGCATCCGTGATCCTCGCGATTCGGCTTCTCATGCTGACCGGCGCGCGCCTCGGCGAAATCCAGACCCTGAAATGGGATTACGTGCGCAACGGCTATCTCGCACTGCCCGACTCGAAGACGGGGCCCAAGCGCATCGAGCTAGGGGGCGCTGCCATGCAGCTGCTCGCGCGCGCCAAGCGCGTGCGCGGCAATCCCTACGTCATTACCGGCATGGCCGAGGGCGAGCACTGGAACGACCTCCAGCGCCCCTGGCGGCGCATCCGCAAGAAAGCGCAGCTACCGGACCTTCGCATCCACGATCTGCGGCACTCCTACGCGTCTCTCGCCGCAAGCGACGGCGAAAGCCTGACCATCATCGGCAAGCTGCTAGGGCATACGCAATCCCAAACGACGGCGCGCTATGCCCACCTTGCTCCGGCCTCGGTACGCGCGACGGCAGAGCGGATTGCGGACGCTATCGCGAAGGCCATGGGCTTGGACCCCTCCCTGCCGAAACCGGCCAACGACAACGAAGTGACGCCGCACGCCGCCGCTGAATGAGCCTACGTACGGGATCGCGCGTGATCCCGTACGTACATAGGGAGATTTTCCGGCAGGCGAGCGTTGCGCTACTTTACTCAATCCCGTAACGGAAGTTTTGCTCAAACCCGTAGCGCAATGATTGCTCCGACAGCACCTGCTCTTCCCGCGCGCCTTTGCCGCCCCAACGTAACGTTACGGGTGCGCCGCGAGCTAACCCAAGCAGCGCGGCATTGATGCTGCCTCTCGGGGAATATTATTCGCTCCTGCATGCCTTCGACCGACTCGGCCGGCGCCTTTATCCGACGGAATGGACGGGCGAGGAATTTGAGCAGCGGTACGTTCCGTCACCAGAAGAGATCGCATCGGTCCGAGAGCCAATCGACCGAAGTCTCGCGGCGATAGCTGCCGAGCAGGAGAGAATTCGGGCAGAGGGTCGCCGCAAACTGCTCAATGAAAACGAAAGGGACAAACTTGCGGAGCAGGTGTCGCAGCTTACGGACCAACAGGCCGGGTTGCGGGACCAGCTATTGCATATGTGGAAATCCGATGATGAGTCCTATCGCCGCGAGCACGCAGCCTACAGACGCCGACTTGAAACTGAGGCGACCTTGATTGCCGCGTTGAACGCCCGGAAAATTCAAGCGCAGTACGGCCGAAGTCTTATGATCGATTGGCCAGTTTGGTGCATCGATCCGGGATTCAGGTACAACCTTTCTCTCTCGGCAGTTCGAGCGCCGCGCTATCGATCCGGATTGCGGCACGCGATCGCGTGGCTTCCACGCGCCGATTTCGACAAGTGGCTTAAGTCGATACCGTCTGCCGATCCGGTCAAGATGTCGTGGGAGCGGCGGTGTGAGGTCTGGTTGTCGGAGCTTGTCCGCAACAGCAACGGCAAAAAGCCCAGTAGCAAGGCGACGATCCACGCGGATGCAAAACGGCACATGCGCGGGCTTCCATATCGGACTTTTGAAAAGGTATGGGAGCAAGCGGTTCCGCCCGAGTGGCGCAAGCGTGGAGCGCCCAAAACGCGATAATTGCGGCAGGCTCGGTAAGCGGCGCGCATTCATTCCCGCGCTCGAAAACGTAAGATACTGAAATATCTCGAAACAAACAAAGCGCATCGTCGACGCGACTCGCTCCAATTCGAACCGATTTAATGCGGCTATTCGCTGGCGACATTTCAGTGGTCCTCTGGGCGCAGCACCATTCGCGCCGAGAGAACCATGAACGCCACGTCCGAACCCAAAGCATCCGATCCCGATTATCTCGACCGCCTCATTGATGAGTTCGAGGCGGCCGATTTCCTCGGTTACGGCGTCCGTGCACTGCGAAATTGGCGCGTGCGCGGAGGCGGACCACGTTACGTGAAGGTGTCGGCTCGCTCGATTCGCTATCGGCGACGCGACCTCATCGCGTGGGCCGAAGAGCGCCTATGCAGCAATACCTCCGACACCCTGGAGGCATCCCGCCATGCTCGCTAAGCGAGCAAGTCGTACCTCGGCGTTAGGGAGGCTTCGAGTTTTTGCCTCGCGGGGCTGGCAGCATCGCGGGGACTTTTGGGGCCGCTTCGGCTCCACGGCGGAGGCGCGGGGCAACCCGCGTCTCCGTCTTTCTCAGTGCGCCAGCGCCGGCCCCAAAATCAATGCTGCCTCGGCGCGAAGCGCGCACCCCGAAGAAGGACTTTCCACATGGCAGAGATAGGCCGATTCCGAGAGACGACGCCCGGCGCGCTCGCGCGATTAACCGGGCATATTTCGACGATGGAGCAAACCTACACCGTCCGCCTGGACGGCAGTGAATCGCAATGCGACACGTGAGCCCATCCCATCGCATCTACGCGCGCAACCGCGCGGGCGTGGACGTGCAGATCGGCAGCGCTTGGTGCAAGACCGCCAAGCGCGGTCCGCGCACTGGTGAGCGTTTCCTGACGCTCACCATCGATTTTCCTGACTGCCCGCGCCGATCAACGTTGCGGCGTTTCGCGACGCGACGACAGGCGAATGGATCGTCGCATGGCGCCGGCGCGGCACGCGCGAGGCGAACGAAGCCATAGCATAAGTCGTTGCAGAGGGGGGTTCTTGTAACACCCCCCTCTGCACTGACTTGGCGCCATCAAGCGCAAATGATTCCCAAACTTATCCATGCGGGTTTCGATAGCGTCTATGTCGCGCTCAAGGGCGCGTTCCCAGTCGAGACCATCGAGCAATTAAAGGCCTCGCGAGAGCGGGCCGCAGAGCGCCAGGAAACGCGTCTGGTGCGGATCGGCCCGGCCGGCGAGCCAATGCACCTTGCCCCGAGCGGCCTCTCTGGCGGCTACGCCTTCCGCGGCGACACGGGCCCCTTGGGAGAGATGTTGGCCTTCAAGGCGAACCTCAACGCGGACGACTGGAATGCCTTCGCGTCGCTCCATGCGAGCACGTTAGCCTCGCTGGGGCTGCCGGCGGCGCGAGAACAGTTATTCGCGCGCCTCGACCGCATGGGCTTCGCCGTGCGCGCCCATTCGGTCAATCGAATCGACTACGCCGCGGATTTCGATGCGCCCGGCTTCGAGCTTCGTTTAGAGAATTTCATCGCGCACGCTCGGACGAAAATTCGGCCCCACTACGGCGCCCCCACGTTCGACCGTTCGGACCCGCACCATCCCTCGACCGTGCTGCGCGGCCGGCGCGTCGAATCCGCGACCATCGGCACCATGCCCGGACAGCAGATTATCGTCTACGACAAGCGCGCCGAAGCGCTCGCCCAACGAAAAATGTTCTGGTTCAAGAGATGGGGAGTGGACCCCGCCGATCGCTCGGCCGAAATCTGGCGCGTCGAGGTGCGCGCCGGCAAGAAGCACCTCAAGGACCGCTGGCAGCTCGACACGTTCGCCGACACGGACCAAGCCATCGGCGACGTGATACGGCAGGCGCTCGACTCCGTTCGCTATGTTGCGCCCGGACAGCTGGATTCGAACGTCACGCGTCTTCAACTTGACCCGCTGTGGCGAGCGATGATCGATCACGTCGAAGGCGGTTTATACGATTTTCGAGCCGGGCTCCTTCCGTCCGAGGTAAAGGAAATCGAGCGCCAATTGGCGATCGACACCTATACGTCACTGGCGCTCGGCAACATAGCCGCGCTTGCCGTCGCGTTAGGGATGGAAGACCAGGCAATCGAGGCGCGGCTAGGAATGCGCATCGCCAAAATCATCGGCGCGGCGCTCAACGATCCCGCTAAACGGTTTCAACGCAGCGTCGATCGCACGCGCGAGCGGCTGCATTTCATCGCCTGACCTATGCACTAGATCGCTTATCGCCCATACCAATCAACTCGCGGCTAAAAAATTCTTCACAAAGCGACCGCTTGCTCGGTCCCGCGTTGTCTCAAAGGCTGATTTCGCCGCGCTCCAGATTGTGGAGACTCACCCTGAACCTCAAGATTGTAAAATTTGAAGGCGCCCCCTCCTTCCCAACAAAGCGATCGTGATATCCCACCTTGTTCCCCCGCGATCACTCGTCGCAGGCGCTCGGAGCAATGCGTAGCAGCGTGGTCTCCGATCTCAACGCCGATGTATTGCCGGCCCATCTTGTGGGCAACAGCGGCTGTAGTGCCGGAGCCCAAATACGCGTCGAGAACGAGATCATCGCGTGCGCTCGCGATGCTCAAAATGCGCTGGACAAGGCCCTCGGGCTTTGGCGTGTCGAACAAAGGACGACGTGGAAATAATTCTAGCAGGTGCTTTTTCGCGCTGTCGTTGGTGCCGACTTCCTCGGCGGGCCATAGGGTATGAGGAGTAAATCCCTGTTTTGCATCCCTTAGGAAACGTTTCAGCCGCGGCACGCTGTTCCCATCCTTGCCGAACCAGACATTATTTTTGTCGATCTCCTTCTGCATGCGCGCCTGCGTGTAAAGCCAGCAGCGCCCCTTTGGGGGTTTGTGACGGCGGCCATTTGGCGCGACCAATTCGTAAAATTGGCTTTTTGTCGCGTGCCCCGCTTGAGCATTCGCCGAAACCGATTGCCACGAGCCTCGCCGATCATTGTCGGGATTTTTGAAACGGCTTAGCACTGTCGTATCCCACTCCAAGAGCCCACGCGTCTCCTTAAATTGCCGAGCGTCCCGCGCGTAAACCAACAGATACTCGTGATTGTTCGAGAAGACTTTTCGGTTCTCGCGCGTGGTCCTCTGTTCCCACACGATGGTGGAAACGAAGTTTTCCCGACCAAAAATTTGATCGAGCGCCACCTTAAGATAGTGCATTTGTCGATCGTCGATCGATATCCAGAGACTACCGTCCGATCGTAATAACGACCTGATCTGCTGGGCGCGCGACACGACGCTGTCTAGCCATGATGCGTGATCTTGCACGTCCGTATAGTGGGTGTATCGCTCTTGATTATTGTATGGGGGATCGATGTATGCGCATCGAACTCTTTCTTTGAACCTTACCTGCAGCAAGTCCAGCGCAATGCGATTGTCCCCCTGAACGATCGCGTTCTCCGTCGAACCGCAGCCCCCCGAGAGGTGCTTTATCGGCTGTAGTCTGACCCGTCGAATCCCTTCGCTTTCCCCCCCGTTTCCGAGAGTGGCCGCCAAATCTGCCAGCATCGTGCATGACCCCCGCGAGGCTCGGTACCGCTCGTGCACTCCTGCGTTGACGAGCGAGCATCGCTGAATCATATTCGGTCGAGAATCCATGAACAAGGCTCAGCTTTGCCTCCCCATCGAGAAAATTGAGGCGCCAATTCGCGATGATCGCGACATATGGCGCCCAATTCACTACCTCGGCAGTAAGCTCAGAATTGTGGAGCCAATACGCTCCGCCATCGATCGCGTGGAACCCGACGGCGGTCCCGTGTGCGACCTATTCGCCGGGTCAGGGACTGTTTCAGCCGCGCTATCCTTTTCGCGGCGCGTGATTGCGGTCGATATCCAGGAATATTCGCGAGTTCTTTGCTCGGCGATCCTGCGTCGCGTAACTCTTACGGATTTTGAGGTGCGACGCTTCACTGAACGCGCTCTCGGGCCAGGACACAGTAAGCGCTTGGAATGTGCTTCGCCGTTATCAGATTACGAAACCGAGTGCCTGAAAAAAGCGGCGTTGGGCAACGTCGCTCCCATCTGCGAACTGATAGAGCATGCATCGATTGCGGCATTTGAGGGAAGCCGACTTTCCGCGGTTTCGCCGGCCCTGGCGCAAGCCGTTATGCGGACGCGTGATCTGATCAAGGCCAGCTATGGCGACGATTTTCGCCAGACCTTAATTTTGAATCATTTTGGGGGGCTGTATTTTTCCTATCGTCAAGCCGCGCAACTAGATTCCTTACTGGCCGCCGCACACAATGAAAGCGAGAGGGCTCGCGATTTACTGTTAGCGTCGATCATCAGCGCAGCAAGCGAGGCCGTTAACACGGTCGGTAAGCACTTTGCACAGCCGATAAGACCTCGCGGTAGTGATGGAAAACCGAAGAGACATTTAATCGGCAAGATTCTTCGCGATCGCGCTTTCGACATCGTTTCATTGTTTTCCGAATGGCTTGAGCGATACAGATCGCTTCCAATGCCGGAGCATCAACACACAGTCATTCGAGCTGACTTCGCGGACGCGCTAACGCAAGTGAAAGGGCACGTAGGTGCAGTCTACGCCGACCCGCCTTATACGCGGGACCATTACAGTCGCTTCTACCACGTTCTGGAGACGATGTGCCTGTGGGACGATCCGGGCATTTCAACAACACGAATCCGTGCAACCACAGACCGCTACAGCCGCGGCATGTACCGAGCGCAAAGACATCAGTCGCCATTCTGTATCAAGTCACAGGCGCCGGGCGCTTTCGAACGTTTGTTCGACTCGGTAAAAGCATTGCGCGTTCCCTTAGTTTTGTCGTACTCCCCTTACGCGTCGAACCAGCAAGCTCGACCAAGAGTCATGACGGTCGATGAAATCTCGGCGCTGGCCAAAAGATTTTTCAATCGGGTTGAGCAGCTGTCGGCGGGCCGCATCAGTCACATGAAGCTCAACACGTCCCGGTTCAATTCCGACCCGTCTTACGACGCCGAGCTAATCTTCCTTTGTACGTAGCGCTCATAAGAAGAGTGGCGAGGCAGGCCACACTTTCTGAAGTTCGCCAACCGTGATCGTAATTCTTTTTTTTCGGTTCGGGATCGTGACGTAATTTGCATTCAGATAGTTCTGGATGAGCGTATGTGCCTCTTCCCCAGGCATTAGGAGTATGTACCTGAAGGTCGAGGCGGCGATTTTCTCGAAAATGACAATCGGGTGTCCATTATCTGGATAAGCTAACCCCTGGGCCGCTGCGATCTCAAAGCGGTAATTTTGACTCTGCACCTCGACGGCATGCCTATCTTCAGTTGGACCGAGGGTTCCGTCATTCTGAACGTGGTGGAACTGAACGTCCTTGGCTTTCCCTAATGTAACCCCGAAGAATTGCTGATAGGTCCCCATATCAAAATTTACTTGCTTCCAGCGATTGCCCGCCGCAGGGACTTCCGCGATGAGAACGGGATTGAGCGAAAGGTCTTGTGCAACCTCGTCGGCCACCTCTTCGGCCACGTCGCCCGCGGCGCCTTCGCCCTCTTCTTCTGTAAGCTTCAGCACCTTCTTTATTCTTGTGCGTTGGATCTTGTTCGCCTTCGCCTTCTCAAGGGCGCTCGGATCGTCAAGTTCAAAAAGTTGGGCGTTATGGGCCTTAATCCATGCGTTCCACTGCGCTTCAGCCGCAGTCATTTGCGCCGCGCTAAGTTTTTCGACCGCCGTGGCCTCCCAGTTAGCCATCAAGCCCCCGGTGGTGAGATTTCCCGAACCGGTGATAATCACCCCACCATCTTCCCTCTTAAGCCACATTGTTTTCGGATGAAAACATGAACCCGATCTGTCATGCAGGAAGACTTTCGCTTTGAAGTTCGGATATTTCGTACAGACACGACGAAGCTCTTCGAGCGCCCCTGTGTCAGTGATGGCGTCGAGGCCAATTACCGCGACGAACTCAGAGTGTGTCAAAAACTTCTGGAAGTCCGGCTCGGCTGTCAGCAGCTTGACGCCCATTGCTGACGCAAAGGCAAATGCTCCCGCTCCCTGCGAAGCTGCACCGCACTCACCGATAATGGTCGCTAACAGATTTGGGCTGCCATTGTCCGGGGTTTGTAGATACCAACTCATATTCGGTTCTCTTTGCTGGTGTGTGGCGTGGCGCTTCATCGTATCCCCGCCGTCGTTCAAAAGAATAGTGGCATCAGCGGATGCTACTTGCCTTGGCGATTTCCTCGCAAATCGATGCTATAATTGCCTACGGAACAGACGGCTGGGGCCGCCCTCGTGGAGCAACTGATAGATCGTATAAAAGAGCGCGTCGGATCAGGACAGTTTCAATCCGAGGCTGCCGTAAGAGAGGCAATCGTGCTTCCCGTCCTACAAGCCCTAGGATGGGAGATTTTCGATCCAAATTCAGTTTTGCGGGAGTACACGCTCGGAAGCCGGCGCGTCGATTATGCTTTGTCTTCGATGCCGCACAAAACCGACATTTTTATAGAGGTCAAGGCGGTCGGTCAGGCCGTGGGCGCAGACAAGCAACTTTTTGAGTATGCCTTCCACGAAGGAATCCCGTTCGCGATCTTGACCGATGGACGCGAGTGGAATTTTTTCTTGCCTGGGGAACAGGGCTCGTATGACGAGCGACGGGTTCAGAAGCTAGATTTGATTGAACGGCCCACAAAGGACTCAGTAGAAATTCTGCGCAGATACCTTGAGTTTGGCCGCGTGCGTTCTGGTACAGCACTCGAAAGTGCGCGCGATGATTATAAGAGCATTTCGAAACGCAAGACTGCCGCAAGCAAAATACCAACAGCTTGGCACGAGCTCGTCCGCGAATCCGACGAATACCTTATGGATGTTGTCGCCGAAAAGACGGAGGCAATATGCGGATACCGACCGGCGCCGGAAGATGTCGAGGAATTCCTTCTTGGCCTTACGAAAGGTTCGCCAAGTGGTCTCGGTAGTCAGAAGCCTGGGCGATCCTCACCTGCGAGTGCTACACCCACGCAAGCGCCTCTCGCTTCTCCGGTGTCCGAGCGGTCGATCCGGTACGAGCTTTTTGGACAGGCGAAGGCAGCCGGAAGCGCTATTGAAGCCCTCATTGATATTCTTCGGACACTAGCCAACCGAAATCCGCAATTCGTCGAGCGCTTGGCGCCAGCGGTACGCGGTAGAACGCGGAGCCACCTTGCCCGATCACGAACGGATGTTTACCCACAAAAACCGGAACTGACCGAGTATACGATTGAACTCGTTCCTGGCTGGTGGCTCGGTACCAATATCTCAAACAGGGACAAGATGAAAATCATTCAAAAGGCATGCGAGGTTGGCGGCTTAAAGGTGGGCAAAGACATTTCAATTCAACTGCCGAACGCCGGTTGAGGCCAAGCTTCAGTCGTCACCTTGAGCAATCGCGCGGTCAATGATCGTCGCCACGTCTTAGCCCTCTATTCGCGCGTCCCTCGTCCGGTTCACACAGCGGAGACGCTATGCGATAGTTATCGGCATTCGATACGGGGGATGCCATGGCTGCGGACAAAATCGGCAAACTTTTTCGATTGCCGTTAAAGACGGTGTTCGACCTCGAATACAAGGACTTTACGCCCTGGCTGCAGCAAAATATCGACGTTCTGAATGAGGTCCTTGACCTAAATTTGGTCAATGTGCAACGCGAACAAACGGTGGGCTCCTTCAGCGTCGATCTGGTCGCGCAGGATGAAAGTAGCAACGGAGGAACAGTCGTCATTGAGAACCAGATGGGAAAAAGCGATCACGATCATCTCGGAAAGCTCATCACATATCTCACAGCGCTAGATGCTGCGGCCGGTATTTGGATCGTTTCGGACCCCCGCCCCGAGCACGTCGGTGCACTCAATTGGCTAAATGGGCTCGGTAGCGCTCGCTTTTACATGGTGAAGGCCGAGGCCGTGCGCATAGGTGATTCACTCCCGGCGCCCCTTTTCACTCTGATTCTTGGTCCGTCACCGGAAGTCGCTGAGGCTGGGACAGCCAAAAAGGAAATTGCCGAGCAGTCCGGATTTCGCAAACGCTGGTGGACACAGCTGATAGGGCGTGCCGCAAAGGTATCTAAAATGCACGCTCATCTTACGCCCGGTGAATGGACTCGATTGGGAACAAGCTCGGGCGGCTTTTTTTGGAACTACGTTGTCGCCCAGAACGAGTGCGGGGTCGAACTTTATATCGACCGCGGTCAAGACTCGACCGCGGAGAATAAAGCCATCTTCGACCAGGTATTCGCGCACAAGGACGCTATCGACAAAGAGTTCGGCGCACAGCTCGTCTGGGACCGGCTGGACAACGCAAGAGCGAGCGCAGTGCGATACACGATGCACGTTGGCGGATATCGGTCACCGGAAGATCAATGGCCGCTAATCCAAGACCAGCAAGTCGAAGCTATGGTCAAGTTCGAAAAGGCTCTGCGCCCCTACCTCAAGTGATCGCGGCGCGCAAGTTAGTCCGGATGGGAAGCGAGAGACGAGGCGCGGCATCATGCCTTCACCCTGCCGCCAAGTGCGCTTCGCTTGCTTCCACAGTGCTTCCACGGCCGTTCGCGTGCATCAGCGTTCGCCGCAGGCGGCACTGTAACTTCCTGGAATTAAAGGCAAATCTGGTGCCGACGCGCAGGATCGAACTGCGGACCTACTGATTACGAATAAGCAAATACGAGCTGCCACCTACCGCCAAGGTCCGACAGAGATTTTGCGGACCCTAAATTTACCCTTGAAAATTCGAAGCGAAGTGCCGACCTTCTGACAGGGCCCCGCGCTGACCGACGTATTAGGTCATCCGGCGGGGTCCGTAAGAGGTCCGCGAAAAGCTGCGGACCCGGGGTCCAAAGAGGGGCGGGAATGAGACTGACTGAACGCAAGATTGAGCGGCTGCAAGTCGAGGCGGATCAGCGCGACCGGCTCGTCTTTGACGATGAGCAACGCGGGCTCGCAGTGCGGGTTACCGCAAGCGGAGGGCGGACCTATCTCTGTCAATACACCTTGCATGGCAAGAAGTGGCGCGTGCCGCTTGGGGCATTCTCAGCTTTGTCGCTGGCCAAGGCGCGTGAGGCTGCCGCTGTTGTCATGGGAGCAGTGGCGCAAGGCAAGAACCCCGCTTCGGAGCGTAAAGAAGCCGCCGCCGCGACCAGGGCGCGGTTGGCGCGGGACCGGCTCACCCTCGCAGCGCTTATCGACGATTGGGAACGCCTACACTTGGCGCAGCGGCGCGAACGCTACGCGTCAGAGGCGGTGAGGGCGCTTCGATCCGCGTTTAAGCGACAACTCGACAAGCCGGTTGAGAATTTGGACCGGCCGACGGTCGTTCGCGTTCTGGACGGGCTGATGCAGCGGCAAGAAGGCGAGCATGAGGATGCGCGGTCCCGCATTCGCGGGGTGGCAATGGCGGCGCGCACGGCGGCCTACGGTCGGGCGGCGTTCTCTTGGGCGTTAAAGCGCGGCACAGTGGAACGTAATCCCTTTGGTGATCTGCCGGTCGAAAGAGGAACCGCCGCGAGGGACCGCAAGCTCACGGACGATGAATTGGCGGCAGTCTGGCGCGCAGCGGACGAGGTATCGCAACCATATGGAACTATCGTGCGATTGCTCATTCTAACGGGCCAGCGCGTGAGCGAGGTCGCCAACATGACGTGGAGCGAGCTTGCCGATGATCTAGGGACTTGGACGATCCCCGGTGCGCGCACAAAGAACGGAGCGCCGCATATCGTGCCGCTGAGTAGCCAAGCGCGTGACCTGTTAAGGGCTTTGCTCCCCAATGATCTTGCCGACCTTGCTCGCACGGTGCGGGATCGAGGCGATGCTCTGGTGCTCCCGGGCGTGCGCGAAACCCCGTTCTCAGGTTGGTCGAAAGCGAAAATCGCTCTGGATGAAGCAAGTGGCGTGACAAACTGGCGGCTGCATGATCTGCGTAGAACACTTGCCACCGGATTGCAGCGGTTAGGCGTACGGCTTGAGGTCACCGAAGCGGTACTGAACCATATCAGCGGGAGCCGCGCGGGAATTGTCGGGGTCTATCAGCGCCACGATTGGGCCGAGGAAAAGCGGGCGGCTTTAGAGAATTGGGCTAATCACGTAATCTCCTGCCTCGAAGGTAGAACCCCGCAGAGCAACGTAGTTGCACTTCGATAATGGCTCAATCCCGCCGCATTGAAACCGGAGAAGCTCAAAATCGCGAGGAGCATGAAGCGTTCCTTACAAGTGAGGCGGGACGCAGCAGAATGATCGAATGGCTAGTTGAGCGTGGAGCGTCTGATCATTCCAGGGACGCGCTCGCGAGCTTGAGCAATCTCGAATTGGCCCGTCTGTTCGCGGAGCAACAATACCTAGACCAGCTATCGAGGCAGCGCGTCAATGACCTAGACATTCCTCTCCTTGGACGGATCGCAAGCCAGTACGTCGCGATCCACATGACCCAATCGGAACGAGGTCGGAGCGGCGGCGCAAGGTCGAAACGCAAAGAAGGGATTTGGAATGCCGCACTTCACCTTGCGACCAACGGTCCCGCGAGAACGGCGCGTGAGGCATTCAGGCATATTTTGAGCAAAACGAATGCCAATGAGGCGCTTCGGCTCGGCGGATGGGTAGTTACGGCGACACAGCCCGGCGTTGCCCGCTACCGAGAAGGAAAGATATGTCAGAAGAACCTTCTGACAGGGAAGACGGCTGAAATCGGCTTCCGCTCATTCGAGAACGATTATTGGCGGAAGGCAAAACAACAGGCGCAACAAACTACGATCTAAGCGCCTTGCCAGTCAGAGAAAGCGGCTTACTCTGAGCTTGTCGCCTGATTTTCCGCTGCAAATTATATCGCGGTTTCCCACATTAAGTGTAGGCCCGCAACAGTGACCGTCGCGGTCGGGTGATGTGCATTGAGATATTGTTATTTCGCGAAGGAGTTTGTTTTATGGAATGTATTCTGATTACGCCGACGGAATTGTCTCAGCGCCTACACATCTCTACTCGGTCCTTAGAGCGTATGCGTGCCGATGGAAGCGGGCCGCCATTTGTCCGCGTTTCGTCCGGCACCCGACGGGGCCGCATTGGTTACACTGAGAGTGACGTTCGAGCTTGGCTTACGGCGCGCACAGTCGGCGGGGCTAGAGGGCACTCGGCATGACTGGCGATCCTTTTGACTTGACCGACTTGGGGAACGCGAAACGGCTTCACTGCCAGCATGGCTCGGTCATTCGCTTCGTTCCCGCAGAAAACGCTTTCTACGTCTATGACGGCGGCTGTTGGCATCGCGACGAGACTGGCGAGGTCGAGAGACGAGCGAAGGATACCGTCCTACAGATCGGAGAAGCGGCTAGACGGATGCACCCTAATTCCGCCGAAGGGATCGAACGTCAGAAACTCATGGGCAAATGGGCGATCCATTCTCAAGCTGCTCAGAGGATCAGAGCGATGATCGACCTTGTGAAGTCGGAACCAGGAATTTCCGTCCCACATGAAATCTTCGACCGAGAGCCTGGCCGGTTGAATTTCCAGAACGGCATTGTTGATCTGCAGAATTCGATACTTTGCCCTCACCGACCAGAACACAATGTCACGAAATGCATTGATGTTGACTATGACCCCGACGCCACGGCTCCCACATGGGAAGCCTTTCTTGAACGGATTATGCCGAGTGTAGAGATGCGCGAAATTTCTTCAACGCGCAATGGGCTACACGGCGTTTGGGAACGGGTCGGAACAAATCATCTTCTTCGCCGTCGGTCACGGCGCGAATGGCAAAAGCTCGTTTCTCGACGCGCTGCGACATGCCCTTGGCCGCTACGCCGCAACGACGGAGGTTCGTACATTCGCGATACGGGGCAACGACGTGGTGCGTAACGATCTAGCGCGACTGGCGGGCGTTCACATGGTCACCGCGTCGGAACCGCATCACCGGATGACTATCGACGAAAGCCTGGTGAAGCAGATGACGGGCGGTAGTCCGATAACCGCCCGCTTTCTGTATGGCGAGTATTTCGAGTTCTTGCCTCGGTTTGTCGCCTGGATTGACACGAACCACAAGCCGACGATCAGGGGCACTGATCACGGAATATGGCGGCGCATCGTCCTCATTCCGTTCGATCAAACGATTGTCGACGATGAGCGGGACACTGAGCTATCGGCGAAGCTGCGGAGCGAGCGGTGCGGTATTCTCGCGTGGCTAGTCAAGGGTGCAGCCGCTTGGTACCAGAAGGGGCTTGATGTTCCCGAAAGTGTGCGAGCAGCGACAGCCGCGTACCGCCGCGATGAGGATCAAGTCGGCCAATTCCTAAAGCAGTGCTGCGAACTCAACGGGGCGGCGTCGTGTCCGTTCGGCGAGTTGTACGAGCGCTACAAATGGTGGGTGGAAACGCAGGGTTTCGGGCAGATGAGCGCACGGACGTTCAGCGATAAGCTGAGAGAGCGCGGCTTTGAGAGCGAAGAGCGCGGTAAATCTCACACCACGATGGTTCTCGGCGTCCAGCTGGCGAGCCGAGCGAACCAATCAAAAGCCGAAAGTTCTGCGTCTATCGCATCTTATCTTAGCGCTAAATCCTCTGAAGTTGGCCTCGCTGACCTCGCCCGGAATGCGGCGGCGTGACCGGATGGGGCGACCCCCGCGTTCGTCTCTCTGCAGTTGTTGCGGCGAGTGGGCCGATATGAGAATGACCTTCCCCCGCTCATCGCCACGCGCGGACTTGCCCGATCCCGAGGTGTCCATTTGTAACGAGTGCTGCAAACTTGTCGGAAGGCGGCGGTTTAAGTCGGTCGCGACCATGCGTCATTTCGTGCAGGGTCACCTAGCCCGCCGTCACGAAGCGTTTGAAGCGCCTCCTCCCGAGGACCTCGCGACCCTGCCAACGCGGGGTATGCAGCGCGCGGCTGCGGCGCTCATCCGTTTTGCGGCGCGCCTCAACGCCCAAAGGGAAAGACGGCTGAGCTTCGATCCGAATGCGCGAAAATGAGCGATTTAGGCGGCTTTTCGCTCGGAAATACCTGCTAATTCCGGGGAGCACTGCTACGAGATCGGAGCCAAATCACGAGTTGCTGCAAGGGCGTCGCTGGGGGAAATTCTGGGGGATCAACGCGGGTTCGGCGCGTGGCGCATCCGTCTCTTCTGTAGCGTCATTTGAAGATCAAAAATCGGCACAAACCGCCAAGACAGAAAGTACCTGGTCCCTATCATTTCCATGGCGGTCGCAAACCTCCCCTTGTATGCCTCTACTCGCCTCACCGCCAAAGTTGTGCCGCGTACTGAAGCGTTCTGAGGATGACGAATTGCTCGGGGATAGCCTTGCTTTGGATTGAGCGATTTTTCATGTACTGGCGAATGTCCGCCATCAGGTCAGCGATCATCAGGACTTGTCCTCCGCCGACAGTCGGGTGTCGTTTTCCCGACCCGAACACGAATAGAGCGATCTGCTCAATCTCCGGCAACTTACCGAACCCCTTAAACAGCCCAGGGATGTGCTTTCGGCCTGCATCAAACTTCTTCCGAAACCGTTCCTCGCGCCTGTCCCAAGGCAGCGCATCCGACGATGGCTCGACATGGACCAGGTGTTTGGTAATCGGATCGAAGGCGACAACGTCCAGTTCGGCGTCCCATCCGCCCGTCTTGCGGGGACCTACCTTCACGTTGCGACGCACGAAATAGCCTCTGACTTCGAACCACTCAGCAGCGATTTGCTCAAGAAAATTTGGCATGCAGGCCCCCCGACCTAAATGGCCAGGAAAGCATTATCTGCCGGAGCGGAGACGGCAAGGGGGGCGGCCCCATCGGCTTTAATTGCGTTTTGCGCGAAGCGTGGTCACTCCATGTATCGCGCTACAAACGCCTTGAACTCATCTTCCGAGTGACAAAACGTCTTGTCGGTCAAGGAAGGCATCAATTCGCCATAAAGGGAGCGACCAATTCGTCAAACTCTACGAGGGAGTGGCATTCAGTAGAGCCGACATTACACCCGATAACATTCACCGGCCCTCCAACATCTTCATACGAGATAAAAGCTCCGTACCCCGATCCTTCTCCTGCGTCGATTAGGTCTTCTGTGATCCAAATCGTCTTTCCGTTGGCTAAGACAAAGTGCCGCTGCATGAGGCACTTCCCAAGCTTCTCGCTGTAATGGTTCCGGTAGTCATCGAACGAGTGGTGCGGTAACTCCCGATCCCACTTCGCTTGGGCCATCTGCGCACACCGCTGCTGGTCGGCCAATGTCGCAGCCCTGACCGGCATAATGCATAGGAAGCATAGGCAGAAGGCGACGATTTTTTCGGCTCTCCGCATGTCTCGGATTACTCCATGTACTGAGCGACGAATGCCATGAACTCGTCTTCGGAATGGCAAAACGTCTTCTCGTTCAGCGAGGGCATCAATTCGCAATTAACCGGGTCAGCGCGCGTGGGCCATGAGGTGTACTGTGCATAGTCGCGGCGCTCGTAGGCCTCCAGCAGATCGACCAATCGGTTTCCGCTGCCCTCACCCGCTGTCCACGTGGTCTGGATCAGAACGAAGCATTTTTTCAGGCTCGTGTTGTAGTGGCTCTGAAAATCCGTGAACGTCACGGTTGGCCCGACCCTTCGCTCGCCAGTTCCGCCCATCTCACGAACCAGGCTGCCCGCCTGCCGCGCGCATTGTGCCTGCATCTGCAAGGCAGCGGTCAGCGGCATTTGTTCTTTCGCGCCAGATTGTGCCGGATCAGCAACGCTGGGATGAGCTAGGAGCAAGGCTGCGAGCCAAATCACGGTTTGGCGTAAAGTCCCGGTTAGTGGTTCTGCCCATTCAGCCATTCCAGTCGTCCCGCTTATCCCGCACCGTAATTATCAGCCCAGCCGTAGCTTTGTACAATATATCGAGGTGTTATATATCGAGGAGGCGGCTTCGCTTCCCGCATGGCTTCGGACCTGCGGGATGTGTTCGCGACGAACCTGCGCCGCTTGCGTCACGCGAAAGGCATGTCGCAGGATGAATTGGCGTACGAAGCCGAGGTAAGCCGGAGCTATCTCAGCCAGCTTGAGAAGGGGGCTTTCTACGCGAGCTTGAAAATTATTGGCAGGCTTTCCGAGGCGCTTGGCGTCGAGCCTGCAGAACTACTACGATTTCCGAGCAAAAGGGGCGGACGAGCACGATAAAGGGACCGCAAGTGGGACTTAAGCGCGCGTACCGTCTTCGAGCCAGGTGAGACCATGCGGCGGGTGCTAAGGCGAAAGCGCGCTCTCGAAGTCGGGACCTTTGGGGAACTCAATTGGTTGCCGGGTCAGCCGCTACTGTGGCGCATGACCAAGGACGATCGCCCAATTGGTGAGTGGGAAGAATTGGTCGCTGACCGGAGTATAGCGGAAGCCGTGTATTCTGCCCAAAAAACAGAACCGGTCCGGCTATCGAGCTTCGCGGATGCAAACTCGGCACCATTCACTGACGAGAGTTGGGCCTATCGAGGCGTCATAGTTTCTTGTGATCGCGCCCTAGAGCAGGGCGTCGGGGAGGAACGCGCTAAACTGCTTGTGAAACATCACGTCCTCCGCCGTGAGCATAAATGGGAGCGTATGAAGCGGGAAATTCAAGGGTTTGAAAACCTTGATAAGGTGTCATCCGCCGCGCGGGAGCGTATCTCAGAGGAAGTACGGTTATTCGTTTGGCAGCGGGATGGTGGGAAGTGCGTTCTCTGCGGCAGCAGGGAGAAGCTAGAATTTGACCACATTATCCCGGTGTCTGCTGGTGGCAGTAACACAGAGCGCAACATCCAATTGTTATGCGAGCCGTGTAACCGCAGCAAAGGCAGCCGCGTATGAACGTCGCTTTGCGAGCCATTCTTCGCAGTCAAACCAGCTAAACAAACATTGACGGAGAGGAAGCCTTGGTCATTGATGCCTCCTCGATACCTTGCCTGTCGCAGCGACAACTGCTTGCACAGAGCTTTCGCCTGCCCGTCGCTGACGGGACAAGTTCACCGGTCATTCAGTTCACGCCCTCGCCTTCGCTCGGCTCACGCTCGGGTACACTGTTTTTGTCGAACAATCTTTCCCACTTGGTCCGCTCTTTTTTCCGATACGGCAAGATGAATGCTTTGGCATCCTCTCGCGTCTCAAAGAGACAACTGCCCTTTATGTCGTTGCAAGTCGAGCACGAAGTGACGAGGTTGGCAGGATCGTCTGTCCCACCCAGCTTCTTCGGCTTGAAGTGGTCAATTCTAAAAGATAGCCACGCCACGAATGAGCTTCTTGCGTCAAGACCACAGTAGACGCACCTGTAGTCGTCGCGCTCAAACACGTCATTGGGGCTCGGCATTCCCTTTTCCTCCTTGGAAGCGGCAAAGCGCATGGCGCGCCCGCAGATCAACGGCGTTGTGGCGTCACGCTGTGCCTATTCTGACGCAATGTCCACCAGCTCGTTTCGATAGTCGCCCGGATTGTGCGCGCAGTAACGCGATGGGGTGCGGTGTCTTTGAACGCATTCCACATCCGCTCAGCCATTATGTTTGCGTTCCCAACGGCGGTCTTGGCGAGATATTCGTCGCGAGGCGAAGCCGACCATTCGGCAACCGCGCGCTTAACGTACTGCTCGAAAAATTCGCGCGGTACTGAGGCCATTAGTTTGTTCGCTCCCCATCATCCAGCCTTCTAACCTTTCGTACGGTGCAGTCAATTTTGCAAGGATTTTGGGCGCGCTTTGGTGCCCTTTAGGCGCACACCGGATTGCGCATGCTCTAACATCGCCAGTCGCAGCAGCACGTCAAAGCTGTATGCTCTACGACTTGATCCCGAAATGCGCGCCCGTACACTTTCCACGATTTTCCACCGCGCGGGATCGAAGAAAAAAACGCCGATCCCGAGGGCATCGAACAATGTCCGGTGTTGGAGGATGGGTCGTTCTGCGCCGGCTGGAAAAACACAATAGGTCTTGTTCGCATATAATTTTGCTTGAAGGGACTGGCCTACCGCCCGACGCCACTTAGAGAGCTTTATCTCAAAAAAATAAAGCGAAAAGATCGGCAGCCGAAATGTATCGGAGAGCCGACAAACCTCATTGGCCGATTGTCTCACTACACCGGATCGGACCAGTTGAAACAGAGTGAGTGTAGCCAGGCGCCGAGAGTACCTGCTATGCGCTAACAAGCCTTCCCGGCTTCGCGGACGCGTCAGGTTGCAAACTATCTCAGCTGCGGGGCCTCGCGCTACACCGTGGAATTGTTGGTGCAAGCGACGACTGAGTTGTAACCATCTTGGTGCTCGCACCCCCACGAAATCGGCAACACCTTGGATGCCCGGTACCTCCCGGTAAACACCATCTAATTTGGGGAAAGCACGCGCGCCCTTGTGCGTCTTCAGAAATCCCTCGAAGGCGTCTGCAAAAGCCAATTCCGATGTTGTCGTGCCTGTCCTAGCCTTCGCGTTCGACTTGTGCTCGGAACTCACGAAGTCCTGCCCCCCACGCTGACAAGTGACCCGGTCCCGCTGCCACTTCAAATGGTATGCGGGCGCGATCTAGCCGTCGGTAAAGTTCTATTGCCTCGCTAATGCGTGCCTCGATGTGGGCAAGACGGCCAACGGTGTCTCCTGCAGCTATTGTGTCGGAGATAAGCCGGACAAGCACCTGCCAGTGATGAAGCGCGCTGGTTGTATCGTCCCAACCTAGCATACTGGGCGTTCCCGAGCGAAAACCCCTGTCATAGCTTGTGCCTGAAATGACTGCGTTCGTCAGGCGTAGAGCTGCAATCGCGTCAAATTCCGGGGTAATAGGTATGAAGTTAAGAAGGGGGCGCGAACTGTATCGCGGTTTCGCACGACGACCACCGGCTTGGGGTTCAAATCGCGCAAAGCTAAACCTCCGCAACCCATTATTCCAACCAGACGCCGTCGCTGTCGCACCTGCCGCGTGAAGGAGCGGTGAGATAAAATCAGAATAGCCGACATAAACCTCAAATTCATTTACCTCGCTCAACACATGTATGGCGTAAAGGAGACCATTCACCGAAGCGGGATCCAGAAGTTGGCTAAATCCTCCCCCTTCGTGGCGAATGACGATATAAAAGCCGTGGCATTCTAGGTCGGTCAGCTCGTCTAGAAATTCTTCTAACTGTTCTTGGGATCGAAGAGCTTGCTCGTGTATCAGTAGGGACACAAGCAGCGGCCGTCCATCGCCCATTACAGCGGCGAAACCGATACTCTCAGAGGCAAGGTTGAGGGCGATCGATGACCACCGATCGTTAAACGCATCTATTGCGATAGTAGGTGAGCAAAGGTGAGTGACCGCTAGTCGCCGCTGAAATTCAAGCGTTGCGCCAACCATCTGAGTTATGTCACGTGGCGCTCGAAAATTGCGAACGGATAAATCAGGCCTGAAGTAAGGGTATTCGATCAACTTTCCCATGTTCCCGTTGGGAACGGTGGTCGCATAAAATTGCGGATCAACAAGTTGGATAGCGCAGCGAGGCTTTCGAGAAAGCTTGTCGATGTAAGCAGCCAAGCTATCGGGCGTCTCACTGCGCGGGGCGTAAATGACGCCGCTCGCCCCACATTCATCCAAAGCGCGTTCAATCTTGTCAGATTTGCCGTAGCCGTGTTGCACTAGGAAGGTCATGATGACGCTCCCTCGATTTTGAGAAGCGCCTCTTGCAGATGATCGCAGCTTCGAAATCGCATATGGCGCTTCTTCTCCAGCAAGCGCATAACGAGTTGACTAAAACCAACTGATACCTCGCGACGCCGGGCGCGAGGGGTAATTGGGGTTTTGCGAAGGATGTTCTGAATGATCTCGACAGGGGATTGATTGACGCGTTCGCGAAATGGATGTGTGCCCGTGACGGCCTCGTAAAGACTAATTCCTAGCAGGAATAAATCCGCACGAACGTCGGCTTCTCGCTTCCGCGCCGGGTTGGTATGCTCGGGCGCGATGTACCCAGGCGAATGAGGGATACAGCCCTCAGCCGTAAGGGTCCCGTCTACTAAATCGAAGGCGATACCCGGATCGAGAAGCACGTAACTTCCGTCCAAATTGCGGCGCATGATATTGGCAGGCTTGATGTCGCGATGAATTTTGTTAAGCCGCCACAATTCTGCGATTGCGGTGACAATGTTGGAAGCAAGACGTATCGCTTCGGGTTCGGTGAGTGGGCCAGACCTTGCTAGCAGCTCCTCTAGGTTCGGACCCTCAATGAATTCCTCTGAAAACGCCAAAAGGCGATCGCCGTCATGGGGAAACTCGGTCAGCTCAAGTGGCCCAATTTTGGGAAGATAATGGCTGTTGCATGCTTGCAAAATCGCAACTTCGCGTTTGGCTCGGGCATAGTCCACATCTAAGGGCATTGTCTCCGATGTGGTGTGTGCAGCATCGAACTGCTGGCAGCGGAGCACCTTTACCGCATATTTCACACCGGCAAGTTTGCAAGGGAATACAAGCTTTTGCCCACCGGGCCTTGGGGTGCCTACGTTCTCGAGTTGGGGAAATGCTGCCCCCAATTGAGCCGCTGTAATTTTGGGCAAGGTCATCGGCTGTGAAAGCGTTGCCTCAAGTGCAAATCGATAGCCCATCCGTGTTCATAAAGCCATATCAGGGTCTGGCATTTTCTTCGGATTGACGAGTGAGGGGGCTGGAATGCCCGCGTTTCCGTGGAAGGCCGTTGGCGGGCTGCCGATTGTGCTGATGCCATCGGCGCTGGGTTTACAATTGGCTGATCCAGTATCCCGCGCTGGCAAGCGAGACAATTGCCGATCATGCCAAGGCCGCTGTCATGAGTGCTGCTAATGGTGACGGGTGAGACGGGCAATGGGAGGCTCAGAACAATAGGCGCTCTATCCAGTGCCTCAGCGGTGTTAGAAAATCATGCAGCGCCTGATAAAGCATGATCCAGAAAGGCACGGACCCTGCCGTCTCTCCGATCTTCTTCGCGAATGCATCGGTCGCTACGTCCACATTGCGCGCAATCGCTTTACCGATGCGCTCGCGGAAGCTATCCGCCGTATCGCAATGTATACCAACTTCGGCGACCGATGGACGCGGTTTCGCTAGCTCCGCCTTAATGCCTTCCAGAGCTTCCGCGATACTCTCGAAGGCGGGTAGACCATCGATGCTATCGGGCGGGTGGTTGTGACCCATTAGCCCTTTTGGATTTGGCCGTTCAGCGAGGATCGCCTCAACACGGTCCAGGCGGCGCACAATCTCCTCACGGAACGAAAGCTCTTCGTCCGAGCCGAACGTCAGAGGAGGCTCGTAGTCGGATCGTGATGCATCATCCTCGTCTTGCTCGGGACCGTCTTGATAATTTCCGGTTGGAGCCCATTCGATGCACTCTAACTGCAGATGGTTCGCGAGGAGTTCGATCAGGGGATCATCCACCAAATCACGGAACGCATCGCCAAGCTCATCAAAAGCATCAAACGGCCCGCCCCACGGATATATGTATTCTCCATCGACGCGCGGCGTTTCGTTGTTAGGGTCTTCGTACCTTTCTCGGAACCAGGCTTCCATCAGCTTCAGCTTGCGAGCCATGCCGAAACGCCGGAATTGCGAATTCGTGAAGCTCCCGTACTCGTCGTTAATGAAGATGCGCCCCCGCGCTTGCCTTGCGCCAACGCCGTTTGAAAAGTCCTGGCGCATAACGTGCCCCTCTTCGGGGGTAACACGCTCGGTCACATAACTCGCCCGCTCCAACTCGCGACGGCGCACGCTGTGGTGGAGAGGTACATTTACCCGACGGGGTTTCTCTCGATCAGCCATGAAGCAAGCTTCCCAAACGGCACACACCGACCAAGCGCGGGCCGCCCAATCATTCATTTCGTCGATCTTATAGCGCAAAACCGCCGCGGTTGGATGGCTCCGCCGGGCTCGGGGTCACAAGGGACCTTTCCCCGTTGTGACCCCGTTTGCCAGCCCCAAAATGTGCCAAGGCCAGATTTGCCCTGGGGGGTGCAGACGAGGGGGCTTTCGCATGAGCAAGCGCGCGTCCCATCGGGTTTGGCGGGGTGGCAGGCTGGGCGAGGGATTGGCTTGGCGAGAGCAATGCTAAACCCACTTCAACGGGCCTCCATTCGCACGGCAAAGTCGCAACCTCTCAAGCTTAGCGTTCAACAGGTCCGCTAAAGGTCCGCGATGCCGAACCCAACTCATTTGGATTAGCGTACCTTGTTAACTCTTTGATTTTCTTGTTAAATCTGGTGCCGACGCGCAGGATCGAACTGCGGACCTACTGATTACGAATCAGTTGCTCTACCGCTGAGCTACGTCGGCTTCCCGTAGATGCGTCAAGCGCTTAGTGCCTCTCCGCTCCGTTCTTTGGCTCCGTATTGGCTCCGAACGTCGTCGAGTGCTTGACGGCGACTCTTTAGCGCAAAGCGCACCTCGCATCCAGTCGATGTCCGCGGCAATTGGCGGCAAGCGGCCGTTAGCGCGCACGAGAGGCAATCGCCACTAACACGACCATTGTCACCAAAGCCACAGCGCCGCGGAGCTGTGGGCTCCGCACCTCGAGGTCATGAGCCCACCGCACGAAGTGTTCGCAGTTCGCACTAAATAGGTTCCACGGCTCACCAAGCCGCGATCTCGCTCTCGTCACTACCATCGACCACGGCAACTCTCCCGGATACCCCAGAAAAGACAGGCGGCCGCCGTTGGCAAATTCGCTGAGCGATTCTTCCGCGACTTGGCCTCGTCGGTGAGAGGTCGAGATAACGCTCGGGCCAAACGGTCCCGTCGGATTCCCAACGATCCCCACGTGCCGAAATGGCCCGGCTTGAACGGCGATCACCGAGCCAGGACTCAAAATGTTCATGGGCCCAAAGCCGTCAGCGCTCCAATACCGTCTGACACGCTCACGATCCTCCTGCCATGTGGTTTGATGTGCTTCCGTACACCGTTCACGCGGATTTCACGAGCATATCGAATAATGAACGAAATGGGACACTCTGATCAGTCAGTCAATCCAAATATTCAGGCACCTCGATTTATCAAAATCGGCGCATTCGGCGGGACTGTTTCCTCACTGTATGACCGAAGGGGGCATCGAAAGTACCTGACGCAATCGGAGCGAAGTGCTTTTCTTCGTGTTGTTGCTCATCGGCCAGCTAAAGTGCGAACGTTTTGCCGGCTGCTCGCATATACCGGCGCGCGCATATCGGAAATATTGGCCCTTACTCCGAGTCAGATCGATGTCTCAGCGCGGGTGGTTGTGATCGAGTCGCTGAAAAAGCGCCGCCGCGGGATATATCGCGCATTGCCAATCCCGCTCAAACTTCTGACTGAATTGGAACGGGTCCATGGAATCAGTGATGCCCAAGCCGATCCGGCGCGTGCGTCCGTAAGGTTGTGGCCTTGGTGCCGCACAACTGCTTGGCAACACGTCAAGCGCGCCATGGGGGATGCGAGCATAGCGGGACGACAAGCAATGCCGAAAGGACTACGGCACGGATTCGGCGTCTCGGTATTGCAGTCTGGCGTGCCGATCAATCTTTTGAAGAGGTGGTTGGGACACTCAAGGCTTAGCGCGACCGAAATCTATGCAGATGCCGTGGGTGCCGAAGAACAGGCGATCGCAGACAGGTTTTGGCGGACCTTTCAGTGATCTTCGGACTGAAACTTCGTTCGCGCAGGTGACCGCGGCAAGTCTTCGAAACAGGTGCATGAACCACCGTAACTCGCGGTTCCATTCCCGCTAAACGCGACAATCCCTGGCCCGCGCGAAGCTCAATCCTGAGGCATCTTGGGCCGTGTAGTTTTCACGGAACCGACTTACTTGCGTGCGGGGATTGCCGAGCCCGAGCTTAATGTCGAAATAGGCCGGTCCATCGTGCAGCATGCGAACAGCCTCGGCTATGACGAAGCTCGCGGCGCTCGTGCCGACGAAGGGTACGGCGACTGACTTGCCGGCGAGGTCGTGCCGGCCGCAATCATCGCCCTCGAGCTGACGGTAACCGGGATTTTCCCGGACCATCCGCTCGTGATACGCGCTGAGCTTCGCCTCTTCTTCCTTGGTCAGGTCCGGCCATAACTCGTCGGGCGAGCGCGGATTGGGAAGCGTACGGATGCTGATGGTGTCGAAATTGGCGGCCATGCCGCCAAGCCCGCCATCTATAACCCGGGCGAAGTGTGCGTGGGGAAGATCCCGGCGTGACGGATTGGAATCGAAGCCGCAGAGGGCGAGTTTCGGTTCCTTATCCTGGAGGCGAAACGTGGCATCAAAACGCCGCTCGACCAACCGAGTCCTGAATTTGCGGCGACGAAGCCACGCATCGCAGGCATGGGCCTTGAACGAGTTGATATCGTCCGTTGAGAGAATGACACCCGTTTCAACATTGTCGTTCTCTATGGTATCGAAGTCGAACAACGCGAACTCAACGTCCTCCGGGACCCTATAGGGCAGAGTCGCTAACGACCACAAATAGGCGTTGCCGAGATGCCCCAGGCCGAGCACCCACAGCGGGCCGGGTAGATACTCGACCTGTGTGCCGAGCGCCTCGCCGCCGTCGATCGCCAAGTCCGGCCTCCACAGCGATAGCCCCACAGTGCGGCGCGTAGCATCGAGACTGATGCCGGCGAAGGACAGAAATAGCTCCGACAACGCGAGCGATGCAGCCAGTATGCCGGCTAACGGAAAATACTCGCGCTCAGGCAAGCGAGGTACGTCGCGTGCGGGGCCCACCTTCGCAATCCATCCGTCGAACGTGACGCGCAACGCGCCGTCAATTAACGGAGCACTCCCAAACAGCAAGGGATTAAGGGCCACCGATGAGCCTCTATTGCCCAGGGCCTCGGGTCCAAGGATTTCGACGAGCGCTTCACCGAAGGTCTGACGAAGCCACGGCCAGATTAGCAGCGGTGCTTGCGCAAGGGTCGGCGTCAGATCGAGCCGCACAGCGCCGGGAAAACAGCGACAGGCGATTCGCGCCGCGGTGAGAAACGCGAGCTGCAACGTGTAGGAAGAAGCGACATCCTCGCCGCAGCACAGGGTGACACCGTAAGCCTGCCGTCGCGCTAACACGGCTTCAGGGTTGGCCTGGTCGCGGTCAATCAGCAGCTTCGAGATACGCGAGAGGCCCTGGCCGAATGCGCCCATGTCTCCGTCACCAGATTGAGAGCCTGACCCGGCGGCCCGGCGCGGCTGCGGCATATGTGCGCCATCGGAAGCCGCCGAGATATTCGTAGACGCCGACGGTAGCGAGTGACCACCATGCCGTCCTGCCGAAGTTCGGCACGACCATTGCCGTATGACCGACGACGGGTAGCATCGGGTGACGCTCATCTATTCGGCTTTGCCGCACGTCGGTACCCGGATGCGTGTGTACGTCGATCAGCAACTGCAGCTGCTTGTTCCGGCAGTGCTGCCACAGCGCGGCACAGCCGTTGGCATGAAAGGCAATCGCTCCCTGCTGGTAGGCAGCGGGGTCCACGTCGTCGTAGCAGATATAGCTGCTCACGCGTGCCGGATTGCGGTCTTCGCGCCCGAGCAGAAAGGCGCCGCTCTCACGCACGCCTCCGCCGCGACGGCGTAGGTCGAGGATCACGTTAGCCCACAGCCAGACCGGAATTTTGATGCTGGTGATGGTGAGGTCAGACGCCAACGTAATCTCCGCTGGACAGCAAGGATTGGAACTCTTCGAGGTAATTCACGATCGTGTGTGCACTCGTCCAGACGAGATGGGGCTGCTCGGTCGGCCAGGTCGGATGGTCGGAAAGGGGCGAACGATCGTAAGGATGATAAAACGCCCGGCCAGCAAAGCTGAAACCGTTCGTTCTGAATACCAACGCAAACCGGCTGTTCGGTTTTCCTTTCGGCCACTTGCTGAGTTCGAGCGTCTGCTTCTTGAGGGGATCCCAGAACGGCCCCGTCGGGGGCACATTCCGATAGCCAGACAGATTCAGCGCGACATAGTAGCGATCGGGGGCTCCGGTGCGTGGTGCCGCGGCCATCCAGAGGTACGCATTGGGCCATGCCGCGCCATCGGGCAGCGCGTCAGCTTCGGCTTCGCCCCACAAACCTTTCGCGACACCATTGCGGTACCCCGCCGAGCGCAAGTCCCACTCGAAGAGTCGCTGATCGGGTGGCAGCATCCAATTAGCCCTTTGGCGTCAGCTCCTTGACGAGATCGAAGCACAGCGAGCACGTGTCGCCCTGCACGAGATCGCCAAGGTGTTCGTCGGAACGCGGCTGCACCGAGCTCCCGCAGAGCTGGAATACGTATTCACCCGCTAACGCCGGGTCGAGGTAGAATTTGTGCCGCGCCCAATCAGTCGCGATGCCGACCGTTGTATTGGGCGAGAACCGGTGCCGCTTGGACTTGCCGCCGAAATTCACGTCAACAGCAGCGTGACGGCAGCGATGGGCGTGAACGTGGCGGTGGCGGTGGACTTCCAGGACCGCGAGGGTTAGGTCGATATCGACGGGCTCCTGGGCATCGGCCCCGTCCTCGACTTCGTCGGCCTCATCTAGCGCCTCGGCGCATTCTCCGACGAAAACATACAGCCCATCGGGCTCATCTCGGAGTACCTCGAACCGAATCAGAACGTCCCGCAGTCTGTCCTGGGGCGCGCCGACCGCCACCCGAGGGCTGACGCCCGGGGAATGAATAAAATGCTCAATTTCGTGGCTTTCCACTTCGCAAACCTCAAAGTTTGGCGATGTCTCAGCCCCCCAATGGGACCAATTGACAGCGCCGGTGTGTTAGGACATATTAGGTCCTAATTTGTCCAAGTCAAGAGGAGATCGCGATGCCGTCATCGCAGCCTGCATTGCGTACCGTCGCCAGTGACCATCCTCACGTCGCTGGCGAAGTCTGTCCTTACTGCGACCAGCCAATTCCCAACGACCGCGCGCAAGAGATTCAGGAGCGCTTCGAAGCGAACCAACGAGCGCAGGCTGAGGGGCTGAAGCGGCAGATGGGTGAGCAGCTCGCGCGTGAACGCCAGCAACTCGAGGCGAATGCTAAGGCGGCGGTCGAGAAGGCACAGAGCGACAGCGCTGCTGCGATCGAGAAAATCAGGGCCGAAGCGGCCGCGCAGCAGACGGCCGCGCGCAACGAAGGCATCAAGACGGCCGAGGCTGCCGCGCAGGAACGCATCCAGGCGCTCGTCGCAGCCAACGAAGCCGTGCAGGCGACGACGGCCGAGAAGCTCGCCGAGGCGGAGCAACAGAGAAACGAAGCTGTGAGTGAGGCGCAAAACCTCAAGGCCAACATGGAAAGCGCGGTCAATCAGCGCGCGCAGGAAATCCGTGAAGCGATGGAAAAAGACAAAGCTGACGCCCTCAACGCGGAGAAGGCCCAGCGCTTTGAGGAAACACTGAAACTCAAGACGATGGTCGAGAACCTCCAGCGCCGACTGGATCAGAAGACCGCCGAGGAGCTGGGCGAAGGCGCTGAAATCGACCTCTTCGAAGCCCTCAAGAACGAATATCCCGACGACCAGATCACGCGCGTTCCGAAAGGCGCCGCCGGCGCCGACATCATTCACATCGTCAGGCACAATGGCAAGGAGTGTGGCAAGATCGTATACGACTCCAAGAACCGCAAAGCGTGGAGGGACGATTACGTCACCAAGCTCCGTGAGGACCAGATCGCGGCCAAAGCCGCACACGCGGTCCTCTCGGCTCTAAAGTTCCCGTCCGGCGCCCATCAGTTGGAGGTACGCGAAGGCGTGATCATAGCCAACCCGGCGCGCGTCCTCATGATCGCGGAGGTTTTACGCGGCCATATCATCCAGACCGCCTCGCTACGCATTGCAAGCAAAGAACGCGACAGCAAAACCGCAGCCCTTTACTCTTACATAACATCAGAGCGCTTTTGGGATCACCTCAAGTCGATCGATAGCTGCGCGGACAAGATGCTCGACATCGACGTCGGTGAAAGGAAAGCGCATGACGTCATCTGGGAGAAACGCGGGCGGCTGATCAGGTCCGCGCAAAAAAGCTATGGTAACGTGCGCGCCGATATCGAGCGCATCATCGGCACGGCAGAATCGGATTGAGCCATGAGTAACGTTGAAATTACCCGCGGCAGGGTTGTCGGTCTCCAGGAACGCCCCCTAGGACGCACGGTGCTTCGCACCTACCGCACCAAGGTCGATATCGACGACGTCATACCAAACGATCGCCAGCCGCGCCTCGGCCCGAAGGAAGACGAGGAGTTGCAGCGGCAGATCGACGACAATGAAGGGCTGTTCGAACCGTTGCTTGTCGAGCCGCACCCTGAGATCGTCGACAAGTATCGCATTATCGACGGCGAACGCCGCTGGGCGAACTCGCGGGCTCTGGTGGCACAGGGCAAGGGCCAGTACCGGGAAATTCCTGTCGAGATTACCGACCGCACACTATCGGACGAAGAGCGGCTGCGCGTCTGGATTTACATCCACCGCCAGCGCAAGGAATGGGATGCAAAGGAAAAGGAAATGGTTGCGTACCGGCTTGTCGAGTTGGTCGGCCGCGCCAGTGCCGCGAACATTCTCGGCACCTCGCTTCGCGATCTGGATAAGCTTGTCGAAATCTTCGAGCTGTCGGAGCGCTTCAAAGGGCTGAGGGAAACCGGTGCCAGCATCACTTGGGCGCGTGAGCTTTTGGGTGTCAACAAGAAGCTTCTAGCCCCAAGTGTCGTCGATGCTGTGGTCGATAAGGTGAGCCGTAAGCGCATCACGAATTCCAAGGATTTGCGGAAGTTGCGCGCGATCCTCCCTGATCCGGTTGCACGGCAGCATTTCCTTACTGAGGAAGGCGATCTCGATTCGGCGATGTTGCGCCTGGGACCGAACGCGAATAAGGAAAAGGGAGGTCTGGCAAGCGAGCTGAACACCGTCGTCGAGACCATGAAGAACGTGCCATGGACCGCGCTTGCCGAACTTAAGAAGGATGAGAGTCTCTTGGAGAAAATAGACGAAGCGAGTGCGCTACTGGCAAGGCTTCGGAAAACTCTCTCGTCGTAGTCGTTGCGACATGAACGATTTGCGGTTGGTCGCTTTAACGCCAACCGTGCGATCTGAGCGAGGACCTGATGCCGCTCAAAATGGACTTGATGAAGGATTACGCGGACTTGCTGCTGCAGCGTCTGGAGGCGAAGCGTCATCCGGCTCCCACGACTGAGACCGGAATTGCATGCTTTAATTGGATCGTAACGGCCAACGACACTTAAGCTGGCTTGCGCGAATGACCTGTACTGGTTGATCCGCGAGAACTCGGCCGTTTGTTGGCCCGCGGCCAACTTCCACAGCTTCACGGACGCGCTCAAGAGGTACCGGGAGAGCTGAGAGAGAACGGACCTCCACCCATTACGGTCCCCGTCGAATGTGCCCAAACTGCTACTGCTCGTCGTTGGCTTAGACCGCCAGTAACGGTCCACGTCTGACAGGGATCAAAGTCGGAGGTGACGAGAAGTCCCCAGAACGTTCGGCTAATGATCTAACAACGGACACATCCAGTGGTACTGGCGACAGCCAGTAACAACGGTCATGCGATATTCACGCGCATCGAGCATCAACAAAATGTCCCATTCTGTTCATCGTACGATCCTCCGAATGGCCGCGCGGCCATTTTGCGCGTCCGCAAAGATTGTATCGGCTCGAGCAGCAGCGTGGGGGTATGTGTGGAAGTCCGCCTATTCCACGCCGACAGCCATCAGCGGCTGCCATACGATGAGCTACGCGCTCAGGCGCGGAAAGAAGTTGTTCGCTCCGGCCTCATTCAGAGCGCCGGCGCGGGCGACGTAAAGGCTGCTTTCGCACTGCACGCGGGCTTTTGGCCATTCGTGCGCGAATTCGAGATTGCAATCGATCGGCGCGCGTTGCCACGTGCCCCACTGGCTTTGAAATTTGGCCCCAGCAGCACTCGTACCTGCTTCGCCACCTTGGCGCGGGCAGTTCGGGAAATGAAAAACGAAGAGGGTTCGCATGCCACGCTTTGGCAGGAGGACGCGGCGGAGCTCGGGTTAGAGTTCCGCGAGGGTCCGCTCGTCGCGGGCGTCACGGAGCTTATTGAGAGCGCTTACGCGCACGACATCGTCGTTTTCTTCGCCGTTCTTGCAGGCACGGAGTTCATAGCCGAGGAGCTGTCCCGCTATCTCACCCAATCTAAGGATTTTGTAGCATTGTTTGGTCGGAGCCGGTGGGCCTGGGGCGACGTGCACTTGCTTCCTCATCAGGACGGTCCGTCCCATCTTGAGATTGATGTGGATCTCGCTCGGGCCTACAGCCCGACAGACGATGTGGCGTTCATCAAGCGGATGATCGAAAACACGATCCTACTCTTCGGAAGAGCAGCCAAGGACGTGTACCAGTCCCTGATGCCCTTACACGAAGGATCAGAATGGCGCGTATAACACGGCTGTTAAATGTCGAAGCAAGATAGCCTCTCTAGATGGGCCGGGATTCGACGGGCGCCGCGGTTATCGCGGAATTAGTGCGCACGAGACGCGAGCGCGACGAATAGAGCGATCGCCCCCAAAGCCACCGCCATACGCAATTGCGGGCTCTCAACGTCGACGCCGTGAGCCTAGCTGACGAAGTGTTCGCAGCTCGCGCTGAACGGGTCTCGCATTCGACAAGCACTTTCCGTGCTCAGCGACCTCGGTATGCCGAGAGGGCAGCGCAATGAGCGCTCGGCGTTATGCTTGCTGGCGCTGCTTGATCTGACGCCCGAGAAACCTTGGTCGCAGGCGACGGCGCCTCTTATGGGCATCACGCCCATCATGGATTGGGCCCGGGAGCATTACGACAAGGAATATGCTCCGAACACTCGCGAGACCGTGCGGCGGCAGACGATGCACCAGTTCGCGCAGGCTGGTATTGCGGTGTACAACCCTGATAAGCCGGATCGCCCGGTCAACAGTCCGTAGGCCGTGTACCAGATCGAGCCCATGTGTTTGGAATTGCTACGTACCTTCTTCAAGCCGGCGTACAAGGATCGCCTGGCTGAGTTCGTCACCACGCACGGTACGTTAGCGGCCCGATATGCCAAAGAACGTCAGATGTCGATGATCCCGCTCATGGTTGAGCGCGGAGTGGAGATTGCCCTCAGTCCTGGCGCCCACAGGGAGCTCATAGTCGCCATTCGTGCCGAATTCGGGCCCAGGTTCGTTCCAGGTGGGAAGCTCGTGTATGTTGGCGACACCGGCGACAAATGGGGATACTTCGACCGACCGTTCCTATCGTCGCTTGGCGTTGACGTGGACAACCACGGCAAGATGCCGGATGCGGTGATCTACTATCCCGAGAAAGACTGGCTGGTGCTCGCTGAAGCGGTGACCTCGCATGGACCAGTCGATGCGAAGCGACATGACGAGCTGCAGCGGCTATTCCGCTCGGCGAGACCTGGTCTTGTATTCGTCAGCGCATTTCCAACCCGACGCGTCTTTGTGAAGTATCTTGAGGCGATCTCGTGGGAAACGGAAGTCTGGGTGGCGGACAGTCCGAGCCATCTCATTCATTTTAACGGGGCCAAGTTCCTCGGACCGTACCAAAAAGCGTGATCGCCAGGCTTCTGTTGAGGTTGGATCCCCGCGGAGTCGGAGGCGCTCGACAAAATCGTCCGGCGCAGGATATCTTTTACATATGGCGAACCATGGTCAAAAGACGGCTATCGCTGACATTCCATCTCAGGTCTGCGAGGCATTTGTTTCGGCGCTTGAAAGCACAGATGTATCTAAGGCCGTTGTTGCACGGTTACGCAAAACACTTTTAGACGATCAGAACTCCAGCGAGACCGCAATTCGGACAGCGCTCTTCTCGACGGATCAGCTCTCATGATCCGCGTCGAATCGATCCGTATCGAGGAATTTCGCGGCATTCGTGATTTGACCCTCAACTTCAACGGCAAGAACTTCGCTATCTGCGGTCCAAATGGGACGGGCAAAAGCGGAATCGTAGATGCGCTCGAATTTGCCCTGACCGGCAACATCTCGCGACTTTCTGGCAAAGGCATGGGCGGTATGTCCGTGAAGGACCACGGGCCGCACGTCGACAGTAGGAATCGACCCGACAAGGCGCGAGTAACGCTGACGATAACGATACCTCGGCTCTCGAAGAAAGTTTCTATTGCGCGAACAGTCAAAACCTCGGACAAACCGGCGTACAAGCCCAACGACTCCGACGTGATCCAAGTCCTCCAGCAGGTCGCCGACCATCCGGAATTTGCTCTATCGAGGCGCGAGCTCATTCGGTACGTAATTTCGACGCCAGGCGATCGAGCCAAAGAGGTACAAATTCTCCTGCGCCTCGATCGCGTAGAGCAGTTACGCGCCACCTTGCAGAAGATCGCAAATGCAGCAACGCGTGAAGTGGCTCCTCTCGAGCGTTCGCGCGACCAAGCGCGGGATCATCTCATACGAGCACTCGATCTTACGCAACTTACGACCGAGAGTATTCTCGCGGCAGCGAACACGCGACGAAAGACGCTCGGGCTTCCGTCGATTGAAGCATTGACTTCAACCAGTTCGCTTCGCGATGGCTTGGCGGCCGCAACAAGCTCAACGCCAGCAAGCCGAATAGCAAAGACGCAGGCCGGTGCTGATCTCACGCGCCTCCGCTCAATGCTCGCCCGCTTAGGCGAGGATACCGCAGCGACAACACGGAACGTGCTGCTCGAGCAGCTTACGGAGTTGGCTTCCGACCCTGCGGTATCTGACAGCGTTACTCGAGAACGGTTTTTGCAAACTGCATTGGAAGTGTTTGATGACAAGCAATGTCCGGTGTGCGACATGCCATGGGATGCGAAGGAGCTAAGGGCTTTGGTCGAAAACAAGCTCACGCACTTCGACGCGATCAAGAGGAAGCGCGTGGCTGCCGAGCGTCAACTGGAGCCGCTCATCGCAACTCTGGCAGGAATCGGGGACTTAGTCGTTTTGGCGGAACGGTATAACGGACTTCTTAAACGACCGCCAAGCGGACCGCTTGGCGAACTCAAATCGGCGCTAAACGCTAGCCGTTCGTGTATGGAAGCCTTTCTGCCACTGTCAGAGACGATGGATGCGCTGCACAACTTTGCGCAGATTCCTGCCGCGGCTCTGGCTGACCTTCTCGAAATAGAAGGTGCCATCGCGGCGTTACCTGAACCAACTGACCAAGACGCAGCGCGCGACTATCTGACCATCGGCCAGGAACGGCTCGAAAACTACCGCACCGTTCTTGCGCAGCTCAAGCAGGCTCAAGAACGCGCGTCGCTGTGCCGACGCGTGTACGAGGTATACGCGCAGGTGAGCACGGAGGCCCTTAATGGGATTTATCAGAAAGTCGAGAAGGATTTCAGCGAGCTCTATCGATTTGTAAATCGTGACGACGAGGCCAAGTTCACGGCGCAACTCACTCCCTCGATCGGCAAGTTGGGATTTGACGTTGATTTTTATGGCCGAGGTAAATTCCCACCGGGCGCATATCATAGCGAAGGGCACCAGGACACGATGGGTCTGTGCCTCTACCTGTCGCTCATGAAGCATCTATCAGGATCAGATTTTACATTCGCCGTCCTCGACGATGTGCTGATGTCCATTGACGCCAGCCATCGGCGCGAGGTGTGCAACCTACTCAAAGAGCGATTTCCGGACACTCAGTTCATTCTCACCACGCACGATCCAATCTGGCTGCGGCATATGCAAACAGTCGGCCTAGTTGCATCGCGATCGTGCACGAACTTCCGCGGATGGAACGTGGACGATGGACCGACGGAATGGGATGATCGAGATATCTGGCAGGAGCTTGAAGACACGTTGAACCACAATGATGTGCGCTCAGCAGCCGGGCTTCTGAGGCATTACCTGGAGTATGCGTCGACGAGATCTGCCATGCTCTGCGAGCGCGAGTTGAATTTCGTGGTGACGCACGGTTTGAGCTGGGTGATTTGCTGCCCAGCGCTGTTGGTCGTTTTCGAGAGGTGTTGAAGGCCGGTAAGGTGGCAGCGCAGACGTGGGGGCAGACAGACAAGTTCGACGCTATCGCCGCTTTAGAAAAGAGGTACTCGACGGCGGTGGCGCGATCAAACATCGATCAGTGGCAAATCAACCCAGCCATTCACTACAACGAATGGAATAATCTGCAAAGCGAAGATTTCCAGCCAGTTGTCGCCGCGTTTCGTAACCTCCTATCGCTGTTTTCGTGCAACCAGGCAGCGTGTGGAGGGCTGCTCTATGTGGTGCCAGAGCGCGGGCCGCAGGACAGCCTGAAATGCCCATGCGGAGCGACGAGTATCAACCTCAAAACCAAAGCAAGCTGAGGGGCCGACACAAAAAACGTGCCGGCACCAGACTCGGTTCCGCGTGGCGCGCGCTGAAAGCACTCGGCCACCGAAAGCAAGAAGTCGACGATCCTATTTTCCGTCGAACTGCACATCACTAGGTGGCGGCTCCAGCGCGGGGATTGCCGCAAGCGAGCGCCCGTTCATAGATGACTGCATCGGACGGTGGGCCGGTCTTTATTGGCGGACGATCCGAATGACGCATGAAGGAAAATCTAGGTTCCGCGCCTCAAAAAAAGCCAATGCACCGTAAGGGAGGCGCATTGTTGGGAATCGTCATTACGCGCATGACATACTTCTCTGCGCCTAAATTGAACGGAGTATCCACGTTTACCGGTGCAATGAGATCAGTGGTCAGGGAACCACCAAAATCGATGTTAAAGACGCATTTTTTGTTCTCGACGTCCGTCGCGAAAAAAAACAGCGGGCCATCCGCACGATCAAACTCAAAAGTTTGAGACTGCGAAAGGTCGAAATAGCGCTGCGAATTCATCCATAGTGGCGGAGAATAGGTGATGTAGAAGATAGCGAATGCAATGCCCGCAGTTGGGATCGCCACAAGCATGGATGTAACCCAGGGGATCGCGAGCCAGACTCGTTTTCCGATCAGATACAGGATTAAAGCAGTAATAGCGGGGCCAAGAACGTAGACGGCCACACCCACAATGATTTCAGTGCCGACGTTTCCCAAAAACGAAGCCATGAGATGTTGTCCTCTTAGTCTTGTGTCCGTCGTACGAACGCGATCGCCATTGCTGATAGTGGAAATTGCGGCCTAATTATCATCGGCGACGCTCACGCGCAACGGTGCTCGGAGCTACAGCCGGAGTTGTGAAATGCTGCCAGAGAAGCATCATCATTGCCTTCATGCTGGCTCGAACTTCGTCTTGCGACGGTGCACAATCAATCAATTTGCAGTGCTGTGCGACGATCCGGAACGGCTCCCGTAGCTCAACGACAACGTTTTTGCCCTGTACCCTTAGGTTCGAGGTCGCAAAGGAGAGCAGTTCACGCTTTTCGTACGGAAGCGCGTTTTTATACGTCAACCACAAGTTCGAAACCTGTTCGAGGAATTTGCCGAGGTCGCCGGCGGGTGTCGTGGCTTCCGCGGTGATCACTTGTAGCCTTTCGACTGCAGAGGCCCGCTCATGGAGAAGGGACGAGCGACGCTGACCGTAACTCTCCCGATCGATTGCCAAGTCGAGTAAAGCGTCCGCCAGTCGCGTGAGACGTTCGTCTATGGCCGCTACTGCGAGACGAGCTGAGCGTATGTGATCCTCTCGCGTCAGCACCCACTCGTCCCGTAGCGCCGCCAACTCCTCACTCAGCGCTGCGAGCTCTGCAGGCTCAAATTTGGCGGGCTCCAGTATCTGTTGAACCTGCGCTTGGATTGCGAGTTCTCGAACACAGCGAGTCTGGCAGCCCCTGGTATGGCACCGATAATAGACGTGACCCTTTTGCCGTTCGCCGACGAGCGCATAGCCGCAGTACCCACAGGTCACCATCCTTCGGAACAAAAAATCGTGCCGAATTATTTTGGCGTTGGTGCGGCCGTGGAGAACTCCTTGCACCTGGTCAAACAGCGACTTTGGTATGAGCCCGTCGTGTAGACCCCGGTACAAGGTGTTCTGCCGGCCCACACGCATAAGTCCGATGTAAAATGGGTTATTGAGGAGATGTGTTAGCCCGTTCTTCGAGAGCCGCTTCCCAGTCGACGTGCGCAGCCCGATGCGGTGAAGTTCCGTGGCCAAGCTGTTGAAGTTGTAGCGGCGAGTCGCATAGAGGCGGAATGCTTCTCGCACGAGCGGGCCTTTGACTGGATCGATCTCCTTGGGCTTGCCTTTGCCACGATTGAGATAGCCAACGGGCGCGGGCCAGGGCCACACGCCTTGGGCCAAACGGCCATACAGCCCTTTAACGACCTCCTGACGAAGATTCCGAACATAATCGGCCGCGACGACGGCTTGGATGTCAGCGGAGAGCCGGCCGCCGCGTGAGGTGAGGTCGATACTCTCGTGAGCGAAATGCATTTCAACGCCGCGGTCTATCAGTTCGCCGAGGCGAGCCCAGTCCCTCAGGTTGCGGGCGCTGCGATCGATTTTGTGGGTGATTACCCCGTCAGCTCCGCCTTCCTCGAGTGCAGCTAACATGCGCGTGAAGATCGGACGGCCGAGCTTCACCGCCGTCTCCATCTCTTCGAACCATTCGACGATTACGAGATTGTGGTGACGCGCGTATTCTTCGATCGCCGCTCGTTGTTGCGGCAGACTTGCACCCTCTCGTCCCTGTTTGACCGTGGAAACACGAACGTAGCCGAAGTACCTCTTCATATGATTTGATAGTTGCGACGTTACTCCACGACTCTATCAGCCGCTCCTGATTCGTGCGAATCCGCAGGCTCGAATCGCTGTCGCTCCCAGATTCGGTAGGCAAGAGCCAAATACGCCCGGAATCGGCCGTAGGCGTCTTGAAGCTCTTCCTCGGTATGATCGGGGCAACGCTGGCGAATAAAGTCGGGAATGGAAGGGGACTTCTGAGCCATTGCTGCAGCCTATCGCTGTAGCTGGGAGCGCCAAGCGGTGGGTTTGCAAGCAAGGCGGGGCTTTTTGATTTGGTCATGAGAGAGGTCTTGTTCAGGGAGATAGGGACGTAGGGAGAAGTGCACGGGCATACGACGTCGAGTGCCCCCATTGCTTATCAGCCCTTTAATTCTGGGCGACGACTGTGCGCGCTGTCCTCCGCATGATCTCCCTATCTCCCTACGTCCCTACCGCGCGTGCAATGCATTTGCATCCGGGCCTATACTTTTTGGCTGATTCTTAGAGGCGGAAGCATGTTGCACAAATGCTCAAAGCCCCTTGCCGCATCGCTGCTGATTACCCTGACGTCGTGTACTGGCTTTACGCTACAGACAACATCCTGTTCGGTCGATGAGTGTGAGCGCACTACCCGCTCCAACGCGGGCACCTTCTACAGTGACCCCGAAACCGGCCAAAGCACCTCAGGCGCAACCATCTATCGTCTGCACGACGAGAATGAATTTCGATATCCCGTCGACGTGGATCGATCGGTACTCGCACGAATATCAAGGGATCAAGCATTCAGTTATCTAAATGCCGCACGCGCAGCCGCCGCTCGCCCGTACCACTTGTGCGACTATCGCCCCCAAGACAATGCGGTCGCGTTCCCGGGGGAACCCCAACCGATTTTTATGAACCAGCTCGAGATAATCCCTGCGCATGGAACGGTATTGGATGCAGATAACTATGTCGTGTTTCTCTACTACTCGCCCGGCCCGCTCATTTTTTCGAATGCGACCTGTATCGCTTATCGACGCTTGCAGTCGCCTGGACAACGAGATCCAACCATCGACACGGAGATGGAGGCAGTAACAGAAGCACTATTAAGCCTGGGCGCCCGACTGCCCTGATCCTTGTCGATATTTGAGCTGGAATTGCTCGATGGATGACGGCCAAGGCTCATCATAGGAATAGCCCTCGAGCCAATCGATTTCCCCATCTTTGATGTTAACGACGAACCCAGCGCCATGAGAAATGCCGTTGATGTCTGCCAGAACATTAACGAGCTTTTTCGTTACATCACCGCCGGATCCTATTGTTGGGGTGGACGCCCGTGCAAATCGCGTTACAAAACCAACGCCGGAAAATGAGCGACGCTCGACCATGAGGTGAGGAATTTGCCTCAACAATACCGCATCTGCGGAGTCGTAACTGAGAGACTTCTCAAGAACGGCACGCTCAAGATCATTTAAATTTGTCATGCTCTGAAATTATATCAATTTCTATGGTACCGCAATAAATGCGGTTCCAATTTCGGCTACGCCTTCCACAACGGTACCTGTGACCCTTACCAATTGACTACCTACTTCGACTACCTCGTCGAATTGACCCTCGATCGCCTTTTCCTGGACTACTTTTTGGGCCGATTGCCTAATTGCGTTAAAGGCATCCTCTTCCGTACCGAACTCGTTTGTTAGCTGATCAAGATGATGATCCGGATTTCCAAAGATATGGTTCAGCTTATTAGGGTCAACCGAGCCTCCAAGGAAGGTAATTGATGCGTTTGTTGAGACCGGCGGCGAGGTTGCGGGCGCTGCCATTGGTGTGCTCATCGATGTCGGGCTTGTGGTGATCGGTGGTGTCGTATTCGCTGCTTGGGTGAAAGTTGATGGTGGCGAAGCTGGTATTGATTGCCACGGCGGAGGCGGAAGCGACGCGTGAGCTTGTGCTGACTGGGGAGATGTGGGGTTCAGCGAAACCGACGAAGCATCGGAACGCGATATGGAAGGTGCACTTGAACTCGCAGCGTTTGGCTGCGAGGCTAATCCGTAGATACTCGTTGTGCCAGGCTTCGCGGCTGCTACCGTTTGGCTTGAAATCGTATTTCCGTTTTGATCGTAAAATTGCCCAGCTTTGCTTACATAAATTTGATCGCCATTTCCGAGAACGATCGGCGTCATGCCGGCAACACTTGCGCTTGTGGCCGATGAATTCGTAGCGGCAGCAGCAGAAGATTGTGGTCGTGCGGGGATTGCCGACTGACCCTGCGAGGGTGGTGAGCTTTGAGCCGCTGCGGACGGAGGGGGTGGTGATTGCACCCACGACGGAGAACCGACCGACGTTTGAACGGACGGGGGCGGGACAGCCGGTGTGATCGACGGCCCGGTCGTCTGCCCAACCGGCTGCGGAAGTGAATTTGACTGCGGTGCTGACGCTAGCGGCTGCTGCCACGGTGCAGGGCCAAGTGACGCATTCGCTGCGGCAGCGCCAGAATAGCCGTAGTTCAGCGCAGCATTCTGCGGTGTCGTCGTCGATATCAGACTTCCATTTTTGTAAACCTGGACGGTCCCATATTGCGTTGGTTGGAATGTGTAGGCCTGACTTGGTGAGGAGACCGTGGGGCGGGGAGCTACTACGACGGGAGCAGGTGCTGGTTGCGGCGCAGGTCGACTACAGTTCTGAGGCCATTGGCAATTTTGCGCAGAACTTCCCGAATATGTCGGAGCCGGGGGCGGCACCGGCTGCGGGATCGAATAGTAGGTGGGAGCCGGTGGCGAATAAGTTGGAGCAGACGGCATAGGCGCGGGCACTACGACCGACGGATGTGCAGTCATAGACGGGGTGTAATTGACGCTTCCCGCCAGCGCCTGTTGCGCGGCAACGGTCGATAAGACGAGGACTGCCAGAGTGAACCAGCGTCGCATCTCGCCCTCCACACGCAAAAATTCAGGTTAGACAAACCCCCGAGCGCTAAGAGAGATATTAAAATACCACGTCGCTTAGGAGCGTCCAGGCCCTACCCCAGATCGCAATCCACACTCAAGTTATATGCCCGGCAGCCAGCAATTTTGCCGGCCGGCGTCAGGCGACCGGCGCCGAATTACCTAAAGAAAATCTATGGAAAGTCGGACTTCGAGCGTTGCAATCATCTGCGCGCGAGTGTGCTCCCATGTTCCGGTACGTACCTAGCCAGCAGGGCGATACCGCTTGGCGATACTGTATCGCCGTTCGTATCCACCACACCCATCCGCTATCGCGATGAGATCCCATTACCCCACGGGCACAAGCGATACGACCTTTTTCTCCCACTGGCTCAGTGCGTCACGCATCTCGTCGATGTAGCTGAAGCGGTCGTATATTGCCTCGACTTCTGTTGCCACCGCGCTGCGGTGATCAAGAATGCGCTCGCCAATCTCGCGCGGCACCCGGAGGGCAGCGAGATTCGTCCGTAGCGTTCTTCGCAAGTCGTGAAGGGTCCAATCCTTCACTCCGCATGCGGCGTCGAAATCTTCCTTGCATTTCGAGAAGCCGTTGAATGGAGTTTCACGTCCGCGGGCGGGAAACAAAAGCCCCGTTTTGGGAAGGTCGCGCAACAGTCCGGTGACCCACTTGCCATGAGGAAGCACGTGCTCTCGGTTTCCTTTCATTACCTGCAGCGGGAAGGTTATGATTTCGGTCTCGCGGTCGACCCATTCGCCGCGAAGCGAGGCTATTTGGTTCACACGCTGACCCGTGAGAAGCAGCATAAGGACGATAGTCGCGAAGCGTTCGGAAACGTCCTTGGGGTACAGGCAGACCTTCAAGACCGCCTGCAGCTCCTCATTCGATAGCACGCGCGACCGTGACGTCTGACGCCAGGGTGGCTTCAAGCCGTTGAGCGGGTTCTGTTCCAGATATTGAGCCGATGCCCATCGAAAGAAACCTGTAATCGCCGTATGGGCGTGAAGTGCGGTCGAGGGGGTTTTCAGCAGACTGTGGACCATCGCGGCAACGGCCGCCCGCGTGATCTGATCGAGCCGCTCATGACGCAGCCGCGGTCGAAAGTGTTTTTCGAGTAACCGCTTCGTTTCGTGCGCTGTTTTTGGTTTCAGGTTATCCACGTGAGTGGAGAAATACAGATCGAGCGCGTCTCCGAACAGCACGGTGGGTGCCTGATATCGGCCGAGTTGCTTCTCAGCGAGAATATCACGCGCCTTCTCACGGGCTTGCTTAAGGGTGAGGATACCAACCGAACCGATCTTGATGCGCGTGCGCGCACGACCGTGTACCAGAATGAAGGTCCTGGTTCCGCCCTGAGAGATGCGCACGCCGAAGCCTGACAGCGAGTCATCAAAGTATGTTTTAGCTCCGGCCTCAGGCGGATTGAGGGCTCGGATGGAAATGTCGGTCAGGTGCACGTTTGGCTCTCCATTGGCTCACGTGACCCGCGCGTAGCGGGTTAATTGCATGAGCATCTATGGAGAAGCCTGACAGCGATTTGTGCAGCGGTCTCCGTGCGTTACGCTGCACCATATTCCGGAGTGTTCAGCGGCAAAATCCGATTACGAATCAGTTGCTCTACCGCTGAGCTACGTCGGCGCCGGATGGGGCGCGGGACATTAGGGTTGGCGGGCGAAAGCGTCAACCGCGGCCGCGCCGCCGATCGCGCGAGGAGGTAGGCGCCGCG
>Ga0335078_10001020_pt1 | contig 42652 bp, 36 predicted proteins | sample Lox_Sample_32_FD_206711 | JGI IMG/M metagenome (GOLD analysis project Ga0335078, IMG submission 206711) | Soil microbial communities from Loxahatchee National Wildlife Refuge, Florida, United States - Lox_Sample_3.2 | ecosystem: Environmental > Terrestrial > Soil > Wetlands | place: USA...
GCGATCTTGGCAAATCCGGGCTCTGCGAACGCAGTGAATTGCGAAGCCGGAACTCCCACGAACTTGACTACCGGCTTCCACGGCTGGGTAACCGTGCCCATCACCAATTCACGATCGGGAACTTCTTCCAACAGCACCCAGCCTTGCGCTAACGCGGATTCCAGGAAGGTGCGGTAGCGCGGCGAATTCCTGCGGGAGCGAATTCGGCCGAACCGCGCGGGCAAAGTTCGCAGCGCGAACAACCATCGAATGCCGCGAGACCGATTCAGGTCGATGGCGCGAAGCTTCTCGTACGCCATCACCGCGTCGGCACTCACGTGCGCGGAGTGCAGCTCGAACACGTCATAGCGCGGCATGTACTTGTCGATTAGCACCTACTCTCCTTACGCGGCCGCAGTGATGTCCTAAGCTTTGGGGTGCGCCTTATCGTAGACCTCCATCAGGTCTGCCAGCGACACCTGGGTATATTTTTGCGTGGTCGAAAGCTGCGAGTGGCCGAGCAGTTCCTGGATAGCGCGAAGATCGGCCCCGTCGGAGAGTAGATGCGTCGCGTAGGCATGCCGCAGACTGTGCGGATGCACGGACGAATCGCCCGTGATCGTGCGCGCGTAAAATTTTACGATGCCGCGCGCGCCGCGATCCGTGAGTCGCTGCCCGCGATGATTCAAGAGCAGGGCCCGTTCTTGCGAACTGGCCGGCGTGCGGGATGCCAGGTATCGTTCCAGCGCTCCAGCAGCTTTTCCCGGAAACGGCACCTGCCGCTCCTTGCGGCCTTTGCCGCGCACGCGGATCCAACGCTCGTTGAAATCGAAATCCTCGAGATTCAAGCCGACCAGCTCACTGATGCGCAGACCGCAGCCATACAGCAGCTCGAAAATCGCCAGGTCGCGCGCTGGAAACGGACGCTCCAGTTTCTCGGCTGTCCCCGGAACCCCATCCAGCATGGTGTTGGTTTGCTCGGCCGTCATCACGTCCGGCAGCCGCTTCGGAGTTTTCGGAGTCCGCACCAAGCGCGCGACATTCGACTTCACCACTCCCTCGCGCAGCAGAAACTTGAATAGCGATCGCACCGCGGCCAGCTTGCGGCCCATACTCACCGCCGTCAGCCGCTGCTGATAAAGATGCCCCAGCCATTCCCGGATGGCGAGCGCGTCGATCTGCTCCACCCGCGGCGCCCGATCGTCCACTGTGAAGTACGCGAGGAATTGATCCAGATCGGAGGCGTAGTTTCGCACCGTGTGCGCCGAAGCGTTACGCCGCTTCAGCTCTTCGACGAATTTGCCGATCGCCTCGCTGAGTTCAGGCATACACGGCTCGATACTCGTCCAGCTTTTCGAGCGCGCGCCGGCACACTTCCGCATGTCGGGCGCGCTTGTCATGACGAAAGCGCGTTCGCGTGGCTTCGTCGAGCGCAGGCAGCAGATCGAACGTGATGTTGGCCGGCTGGTAATCGCGCGGATCGGCTCCGGAAACATAAGAGCACAGCGAGCCGAGCGCAGTCTCGCGCGGGAGTGGGCGAATCGTCTCAACGAGCGCAAGCTCGGCAGTATGACGTCCCGCGATCAAGCCGGTTGCGATGGATTCGACGTAGCCTTCCACGCCTGAAATCTGCCCGGCGAAAAAGACATTCGACTCCGCGCGCAGCTGCAGCGTCGGCGCGAGCAGCGTAGGCGCGTTGATATACGTGTTGCGATGAATCTGCCCGTAGCGCAGAAACTCGGCATTCTCTAAACCCGGAATCATCCGGAACACGCGCGCCTGATCGGCGAACCGCATGTGATTCTGGAATCCGACCAGGTTGTAACTCGACGCTCGCTGGTTTTCCTGCCGAAGCTGGACCACCGCGTATGGCCGCCGTCCGCTGCGCGGATCCGTCAGTCCGACCGGCTTCATCGGCCCGAAGCGCAACGTTTCACGACCGCGCCGCGCTAGTTCTTCAATCGGCAGACACGCTTCGAAAAACGGCGTTGAATCCTCAGGAATGTGCGCGGGCACCGGATCTGCCGCGACCAGCGCGTCCAAAAATCGCTCGTACTGTTCCCGGTCGAACGGGCAATTCAAATAGTCGTCGCCGCCGTCGAGCGATTTGCCGTAGCGCGACGCGCGAAATGCGATCCCGAGATCGATGGAGTCCGCCTCCACGATCGGGCTAATCGAATCGTAGAAAAACAAGCGCTCGGAACCAGTGATGCGCCCGATTTCCAGTGCCAACGCATCGCTAGTAAGGGGCCCGGTGGCTACAATCGTGATCGCATCGCGCGAAATCGAGACCGCTTCCTCGCGCCGCAGCTCGATCCGCGGATTCGATTCGATCGCCGCGGTTACTTCACGCGCGAATACGTCGCGGTCCACCGTCAGCGCATGCCCGCCCGGAACACGCGACTTCTGCGCACAGCTCAACAGCAGTGAATCGAGCCGCCGCAATTCTTCCTTCAGCAGCCAGGGCGCGGTGTTTTCCGATTCGCTCTTCAGCGAATTGCTGCACACCAACTCGGCCAGCCGATCCGTTTTGTGCGCTGACGAAGACCGCACCGGACGCATCTCGATCAGCGTGCAATTCAGGCCCGCGCGTGCAATCTGCCACGCCGCTTCGCATCCGGCCAAGCCGCCGCCGAGAATTTCAATCCTGAGCATTCAAGTCCAGGATACGTTAGTGCCAGGTTGGCTAATGGATGCTCAGCCAGGCCTGCATGGTCTTCGAAACCAGATCGGACGCGTCGCTCTGCACCCAATGTCCCGCGTCCGGCACCGTAACCAGCGTGTAGTCCTTGCCGATCCACTCCCAGGTGTTGTTCAGCGCGCCAGCCAGGAGCGCCGTATCTTTCAGCCCGTGAAACTCCAGCACCGGAACTTGCACTTTCACCACCGGCGACGGATCTTCGCGATACGGCTCGCGAGGATAATTCGCTTTGTAGTAATTCAGCATGGCCTCGATGTCGGAGCGCTGGAACGCTTCGAGATATTTCGCGTGCGCCTCAGGATCGGTGATGCGGCGCGCCAGCCCTTCGGCCGTCACTTTCGACGCTGCATCAGGCTGCTGAAAGTTTCGCGCGTACTGACTATTCTTCTGCTGCTCGGGATTGTGCGCCAGCTCGCGAGCCAGCCCGCGAGGGTGCGGCAGATTCAAAATGATCAGCTTGTCCGTCATCTCCGGATGCGCGAGCGCGAAATTCCATGCCACCATCCCGCCCCAATCGTGTCCGACGATGATGGCCTTATCGCGACCCAGGGACTTCACCACCGCCGCCACGTCGCCCACCAGCAGGTTCATGACGTAATTCTCGACGCCCTTGGGTTTGTCGCTGAGATTGTAGCCGCGCTGATCGATCGCCACGCATTGATAGCTGCCGGAAAGCGCCGCCATCTGATCGCGCCACGTGTACCAGAAGTCGGGGAAGCCGTGGATCATCACGATCAGCGGTCCGCTGCCGAGGCTGGCGTAATGGATCTTTACACCGTTCGAATCGGCGTAGCCATCCTTGACTCGGGAATCGATGCTCGCGCCGTACGTCGATACGGCGAGTAAGACCGTCACCATTAGTTTTCGCATTGCGCTCAGTATATAGCGCTGCGAACCCTACGTGCTGCTTGTTTCCACGCTGCCTCGCACCGATCTCTGCACTTCCATCGCGAAGATCAAGCTGCTCGCCAACGTCAAATTCCCCAGCACCACGTGCGATACGGTGGACAATTCTAAAGCCAGCGCGTTTCCCGTGTCCAGCAATTGCAACACAAACGCGGTCACACCGAACGCCACTTGCGTGAGCACCACCGACATTAGTGCCATCGCCGAATTCTTCAGCGACCGATGCTCGGGGTACTGCTGGATCACTACCATCGCTCCGATCAGCGTCGCCAGCGAAACCACCAGCGCACCGCCCATATGCCAGAACACGCTGGTGAGCTTGTGCCGGTACATCGCGCCCAGCACGATCTGAATCAGCACCAGCGGCGGCGTCGCGGTCGCCAGCGGCCGCAAAAATCGCAGCCCGCGATCGCCCACCAACTCCGGCGGCTGTTCCCAATACTGCGACGTCAACAGCACGCACGCCGACAACGCCGCGAACAGTGCAGCTGCCAACCAGGCGTGCAACACCGCGCGATCGGCGCCCAGCGGCTGTGGGAATCCCAGTAGCACATCCGCTGCGCACAATACGATCACCACAATCGCCATCGTCGTGAGTGGCCCGCGCTTGGACATCCACAACGCGACCGCCAGCGCCAATGTGAGCCCCGCCAGCGCTTCGCCCAACACCGGATGCACACCCTCGCCCACCGGAGTCTCGACGCGCGCCGAGTTTTCCGCCGAAATCGTTTCCTTGCTGCTGGTGACGAGCGCGCCCGAACCCACCACCAGCAGCGCGAGCACAGCGACCAGAATTGCAAACCGGTTCAGCATCGTCAGATCACTTCGAAGTTTCCCATCATCGCCATGTCCTCATGTTCCAGATTGTGGCAGTGAAACACGTACCGCCCGCGATAACCCGCAAACGGCACCAGAATATTGGCCACTTGTCCGGCGCTCAAATCGATCGTATCTTTCCAACCCGAATCGAACGGCCCGGAACGGCCGCTGTGGGACAGCACTTGAAAATGTACCAGGTGCAGGTGCAGCGGATGGCTGAAATCGGTCTCCAGCCGCCAGATTTCGGTCGAGTCGAGCTTCGGCCGGGCGTCCATGCGATCCGGATCGAACGGCTTTCGATTGATGGTCCAACCTTCCATTCCGCGATAGCTGAAGTTGAAGACCCGCGTCGCCGCCACGTGCGCCGGATCTGGAAACTCCACACGACTCAGCCGCTGAGGAACTACACTCTCGTCGCGTTCCTGCCGCACAACATCGAATCGCATTACCTGCCCCTGCGGACCGTCGGCCGCCCGATTGACCAGCCTGACCTGCGAGCCCACGCGATACCGCGAAAAATCGATCACCACGTCGAATCGCTCCGACGGCGCAATGGCAATCGAGCGCTGCACCACCGGCGCTGCCAACAACCCGCCATCGCTTCCAATCTGAACCAATGGCGCGGCACCGGCCCCGGGCTCCAGCGCGAGCTGGTACCGCCGAGCATTCGACGCGTTCAAAATACGGAATCGATACCGCGTATTCGCGACTTCCAGCCTCGGCCACGGCGCGCCATTCACCAGAATCACATCGCCCAGCACGCCGCCCATGTAATCCATCGGAATGCCCGGTATGTCCCGCAGCGACGGATCGAAAGCGGGATAGATCAACGAGCCATCGACCCCGAACGACCGATCGCAAATCAGCAGCGCGACCTCTCGCTCGCCGCGTGGCAGCGGAAGCCGACCCTCCTCCTCATCCCGAAGAATGTAGAACCCCGCGAGCCCCCGCCAGACCTGCGCAGCCGTAAAATCCATGCGATGGTCGTGATACCAGAGCGTCGCCGCGCGCTGCTCGTTCTCATACACGTACTCGCGCTCTTCGTGCGCCACGCGCGCGCGGGGATCGTGCATGCGTGCCGCGGGAAACTCGCCCTTCGGCATCACCAGATCCGTGGGATAGCCATCGCTCTCGGGCGGCGTCCGCCCGCCATGCAGATGATTCACGATCGGAACCGGCAGCTCGTTCTTCAGCCGCAGCGAAACCTTGCGCCCGCGCCGCGCCTCGATCACCGGACCGGGAAATGTCCCGTTGTAGCCCCAAATCGCGGTGATCAGTCCCGGCAAGATCGACGCACTGGCAGGCCGCACCGCCATCTCATAGCAGTCCGAAGTCGCGTCCGATCCTGAAGCCTTCTGCACCGGCAGAATAGGCAGCGCAGCTTCAAAGGCCTTGGGCAACGCAGTATGGCTCGGAAAAATCCGCGCCAACGGACGCCCGCGCATGCAGCCCGATTCCAACCACGGCAGCCCCACCGCCGCACCCGCGGCCATTCGCATCGCTTCCCGGCGGCTGTACTTCATACGCGCTTCTTCTTCTCGAATGGCTTCCGTTGGAACGACCACAGCATCAACCAGGTCGCCACGCCGAAAACAAAAACGCCCAGCGGAATATGGACGCCCAAAAATCTCCCATACCCGGTGCCCAACTGCAGTCCCTCGGCGATCAGAATAAAGATGCTGGCCACCAGGAACCAGTGCGGCGCCCCCGCCCTCAGTAAGCCCACCGCGAGCACGATCTGCGCAGCCGCTAGCGCGAAAATCACCCACGCCAGCCGTTCGTGAAACACAACCTGAGCGTCTACTCCCGACAGGAATTGTCCCGCGAAAACGGCCTGGGTGAGCACTGCCAGAGCGTGCAGTGAAAGGACAACACGGAGAATCGTCAACGTAAAGCGCTTAGTCCACGACGGCGGAAGCCTGGCACGAATACCAGTATCTTGAGGCATTTGCCTCATCGCCCGACGCTTGAAGTTTAGCACGCATGCTGAAAACCCTCCGCCTTCAGCAGTGGAGATGCGATTGCTATCAACTGCGGTTACACCCAACGATCAACAAGTAAAGCAACCTCGCCGTGGATTACTCGTCACCCCAGCCTCCCTCCTCCTCCCCAGCCCCGGCCCTGCTGGCCCAGGTGATCGATCTGGCCGAAGATGCCATCATCTCCATCTCGCTCGACCAACATATCCAGCTCTTCAACCAAGGCGCGGAAAGAATCTTCGGCTACTCCGCCGTGGAAATCATCGGCCAGCGTCTTGATCTTTTGCTCCCGCAAAGCATGGCTCATCGGCATCGCGCCCAGATCGCGGACTTCGCCCAATCCGGTATAATCTCGCGCCGGAAGAGCGAGCGTTCCCAACTCCAGGGCCGCCGCAAGGACGGCTCCGAATTTCCAGCCGAAGCTTCCATCTCGCGCGTCGATTCGGACGGCCGCACTTGGCTTACCGTCATCCTCCGCGACATCAGCCAGCGCGTCGCCATCGATGCCCAGCTCCGCGAATCCATCCGCGAGAAAGACGCCTTGCTCCGCGAGATCCACCACCGCGTGAAGAACAATCTCCAAGTGATGTCCAGCCTTCTGGGCCTCCAGTCGCGCGCCGTTTCAGAGCCGCATACACGGCAGGCGCTCGAAGACAGCCAGGGGCGCATCCACTCCATGGCACTCATCCACGATCTGCTTTGCCGGACGCCAATCTCCTCGAGCATTGCTACAGCCGAGTACACGCGCCAATTGATCGATTACCGGTTACGCGCAACCGGCCCGGATGCGCGCCTGGTTGAAATCGTACCGGAGCTCGAAGAGATCCAGCTTGATCTCGACTCCGCGGTCCCCTACGGTTTGATCTTCAACGAGCTGTTTACCAACTCACTCCGGCACGCCTTCCCCGGCGGCCGCCGCGGCCGGATCCGGATCGCATTGAAGCGCGTGCCGGATCACAGGGTCCAACTCACCGTTGAGGACGACGGCGTCGGATTTCCTGGTGGATTCGACTGGCAAGCCGCCCCAACATTGGGAGTTCGCCTGGTTCGAATGCTCGCTGAGCAACTCAAGGCCACCCTCGAAGTCCACGCCAAAGATCCGACCTCGATCCAGCTCAGCTTCGCCGCTCATTAGACCGAGCCCCGATCACCTGCTCGACGTCGTCGCCGGCATCGGCCACGCCACATCGGCCAAATCCAGCTTGTTCACGTCATCGATGATCTTGGCGTACGCGCGCGTCACGTTCTCCAGGCCGTTCGGCGGAATCGTTTCGTAGGTGTCGTGATCGGTGTGATAGAAATGCGTTGCGACAATCAACTGCAGCGAGGGAGCCAGCCTGTATGTCTGCCCGATATCGCCCGCCGGCGACGGATCCAGCTCCTTGTAGTGCGACACGCCGAGCAAAGCCAGATCCTTCTCCACCAGCGGCTCCAGCTTCGGCCCGCCGCCCACATAAATGTTCGCTTCCCACGGCACATCCAGCGCCATCAGCCGATTCCCGTACAGATCCGTCCGCACCTGCGCGGTGTGCTCGCAGTTGATCAGCAGCGCCGCCTTGGAAAAGAACTCATCCTTGTGCGCCACCAGGTACTGGCTCCCGACAGCCGTGTTGTGATGCCCCGGATTCCCGATTACGATGATGGTTCGCCGCCGTCTTTCCTTCGGCATCTTCGCGAAATATTCCGCCAGCCCCAGCGCCGTCGCTACTCCGGTCGCGTTATCGTTCGCGGCTTCATAATACCCGTCGCGATGCGCGTTGATAATGATCTTCTCTTCCGTCATCCCCGGAATCACACCCCACACCAGCGACGTCTTCTCGCCCGTCGCCGTCCCGACATCGGCGCGAATCTTCACGTGCGGCGCATGCCCAGCCGACTGCTCGATCAACTCCCGCACCTTCGCACCGTCCTGCGAGCCCAGCGTAAATCCGGGCACCCGCGTCGAAGCGCCAACCACTGACTTCATGTTCCCCGGCGTAGCAATCGAAACGAACACCGCCGCCGCCCCGCGCTCCTCCGCCCGCCGCGCCGCATCGAAACGCGTGTAAGTCTGCTGCCACGGACCCGGCATCGGCATCGAGTAAATAAAGACGGCCTTCCCCTTTACGTCGCGCCCCTCGTAATCCGCCTCTGATCCAAGCCCAACCCAAACCGCCTCGACATCGAGCGTCGCGCCGTTCGTCCCCGGCGCCCCGCGCGCTGCGACGGACGATTCCAGCGGAATGGTTTTGCCGTTGCCCGTCACTGATACTTCCCACGAACGAACCTCGCGCTGCTCCGGCAAATCGAGCGGCACCTCGTGAACGTCCGTCACACCCGCCGCGCGCAGCTTCGCCGCGAACCACTGCGCCGTCTCCACATCCGCCTTGGTCCCTGTGATGCGCCCCCACAATTGCTCGCCCCGATCCCGGCTGTGATGCGAAATCTCGGTCAGGTCTTTGACGTATGCGAGCAGATGATCCCCATTGATCGCCGCATAGGCCTGCGTCTCCTTGGTCAACGGCCAGCGCGGCATTTCATTCGGCGCGAAAAAGACCGGCCCCGTGTAAGTCCGCTCCTTTTCAGTCATGCCGTTTGCACGAGCCGGCGCCGCCCCCGGGCTCTGGCTCCACAAAACTGCACCTCCAACCGCCGCCAGCACCGCAATCGCGGCCTTCACCATGAGGGTTCGCATTCGCATCGGACCTCCCGTACTTTCCGCTCACCCATTGTATGTCTCTGCGTAGCAGCCCAACGGCATGGGAGTCTGTTTCGCGTAACCAAACCCACCCATGGGTGCGCGTAGCGACACATACACCCCACCGGTGTCCAGCAAAATCCGTAGCTTCCGCTCTGGCTCCTAACCTGCACATGTCGAGCCCGTTTCCAACCACTTACGAAAGTTCGGGAGGCGTACATGGTTCGACTTTTATTGACCGGCTTGGCCGTAGGATGCATCGCAGCCGCCGCCGAGCCCCCCACCAGCTCCGTCACCTTCGCGAAAGAGATTTCGCGCATCTTCCAGGAAAAGTGCAACGAGTGCCACCGGCCCGGTACCGCCGCGCCCATGCCGCTCGAAACCTACGACCAGGTTCGCCCCTGGGCACGCTCTATCAAACAGCGCGTGAGCATGCGACAGATGCCGCCGTGGTCCATCGATAAGACCGTCGGCATTCAGAAGTTTTCGAACGATCGCTCGCTGAGCGACGCCGAGATCAACGCGATCGTGCGTTGGGTCGACTCCGGCTCTCCGCTGGGCGACGCCAAGGACATGCCCCCTCCCCAACAGTGGCCGCCCGATCAAGGCTGGCAGCTCGCCAAACAATTCGGCCAGCCTGACTTCGTGATTCAGTCCGAACCCTACACCATGCAAGCCCGCTCCCAGGATCAGTGGTGGAAACCTCTGGCCGACGTTCCAGTAACCGAAGCCCGTTGGGTACGCGCGGTCGAAATGCGTCCCGGCACCGCTCAAGGCCGTAAGATCACGCATCACGCGCTCGCGCACCTGGTTCAGGACGATCCGGAAGCCCTGCGTCTCGGCAGCGACTCGGGTGATGGTCAAGGCGGCGTGCTCATGGAATGGGCGGTCGGGAAGAACTTCGACATCTATCGCGAAGGCACCGGCAAACTCATCATGCCTGGCTCGCACATCTGGTGGGATATCCACTATCATGCCGTGGGCGAAGAGATCCGCGACCACGTAGAGCTTGGCGTCTGGCTGTACCCGAAAGGCCAGGAGCCGAAGTATCGCACCTACCTGACAGCCTTCAACGCCACCGCGAACAGCGGCACGCCGCTCGACATCCAGCCCAACACCGTCGCCGTCAGCCAGGGCTTCCATGTCCTGAAACAAGCCGCGCGTCTTGAAAATTTCCAACCGCACATGCATCTGCGCGGTAAGGCCATGCTGCTCGAAGCCATCCTTCCCGACGGCTCCACGCAGACCATCAGCTATGTCTCGAACTTCGACTTCAACTGGATGACCAACTACATCTACGCCGATGATGCGGCGCCGGTGCTGCCCAAAGGCACCATCATCCACGTGACGGCTTGGCACGACAACACGGCCGCCAATCGCGGCAATCCCGATCCCAACCAGTGGGTCGGCTGGGGAGACCGAACAGTCGACGAAATGGCGCACGCTTGGGTGAACGTGACGTACATTTCCGACGACGATTACAACGCGTGGGCCGCCCAGCATAAGCCAGCGCGCCCGGCCCGCGCCAGCCAGAGCGGCCAATAAGGAGAACTGCCATGCGTCCCTGGTATGCAGCGTTGATCCTGGCCGTGTCCGCCGCGCTAGTATGCGCCGCCGATCTTCCGATGGAGCCGCATCACGACAGCGGGCAAAGTATAACGCCCGCCTATGAAGGCTGGTTCCCGAATCCCGACGGGACTTTCAGCATCATGCTCGGCTACTACAATCGGAACCTCAAAGAGGTTCTCGAGATTCCGGTCGGCCCCAACAATCGCATCGAGCCCGGCGGCCCAGATCGCGGCCAGCCTACCCATTTTCTGCCCGGCCGGCAATGGGGACTCTTCACCGTGACGGTGCCCAAGGACTTCGGAAGCAACAAGATCACCTGGACGCTCACCGCCAACGGCGTCACCACGTCCATCCCTTTCAGTCTCGATCCAAATTGGGTCATCTCGCCTCTGGTGGATGCCACCAGTAACACGCCACCGTTCATCAGCTTTGGAACACGTGAGCCGCTAGTACAGGGTCCGCGCCCAATCAGTGTGGAACGAAGTTCCACCTTGGATAACCCCATGACCCTGACCGTCTGGGTGGCTGATGATGCCAAAGTCCCTCCGGGCACGCCGGCGCGCGCCGCAAAGGCTACGCCGGTGTCGGTGGCTTGGAGCAAGTTCCGCGGCCCCGGCCAAGTCACGTTTTCGGCCGAGCGTCCCGCCATCGAAATAGACAATTGGAACCCGCCCGCCCCGGCCGTCTTCGCCGGAAAAGCAACAACCTCCGTCACGTTCAGCGAGCCAGGTGAGTACGTCCTGCGTGTGGTCGCTAATGACGTGTCCGGCGATGGCGGCCGCGGGTTCCAATGCTGCTGGACCAATGCATTCGTCAACGTTAACGTGAAACCCGCGGGCGCCGGCGAAAAGTAATTCGCATGCCTGTAACACGTCTCATCCGCGCCTTTGTTCTTCCCGTTGTGACTTCGGCGGCGCTCTTCGCGCAAGAAGGTGCGAGCCCGGTGTTGTCCACACCTCCCGTGACGAATCCGGGGAGCGCCGCCGCTTCTTCACAACAATCGCCCGTCGAATATGTTTGCCCCATGGACCGCGATATCCGATCCAAAACGCCGGGCTTCTGTCCGCGTTGCGGCATGAAACTTGTTCCCGGTATTCCGGAGTTTCGCGAGTATGCGGTTACGCTCACCACCCTTCCCCGTGCGCTCAAGCCTGGAGAAAAAACGCATCTGACTTTCGAGGTCGGCGATCCGGAAACGCACCAGCGCGTCCGCGATTTCGAAATCGTGCACGAAAAACTCTTTCACCTGTTCGTCGTAAGCCAGGATCTGAAGTATTTCATCCACGAACATCCCCAGCCGCAGCCCGACGGCACTTTCCAAATCGACCTGAGCCTTCCCAAACCTGGTTTCTATCGTGTACTTAGCGACTTCTATCCAGCCTCTGGAACGCCCCAGCTCGTCTCACGCGCTTTGTTCGTCCCGGGACCCAACTTCGCGCTCGCCGTCGCCAAGCTGGAACCCGACATGTCCACGCAAGTCGCCGAAAACGTCGAGGTCGAGTTAGTCACTGAACCGCGCGACCCCATCGCCGGCATGCAGACGCTCATGTTCTTCCGCCTGCGTCCGAAGGACGGCATCGAGACCTACCTCGGTGCGTGGGCCCATATGATGGCCGCCAGTTCCGACCTGATCGACATGATTCACGATCATCCCGTTCAGGTGCTCGACTCCGAAAGCCTGCCCTACAAACAGATCCAGTTCAACGTGATCTTCCCCCGCCCCGGCCTCTACCGCGTCTGGGTCCAGTTCCAGCGCAAAGGCGTGGTGAATACGGTCGCGTTCAACGTCCCAGCCGGCGAGTTGAAATAGGCACTCCGCAGCGCCTTTTGCGTGCCGTGATTTTACGTTCTTAACGCTCGCTCCTTGGCCTATTTTTCGAATGCGGCGGTTATTCTGAAGATGGCAGTCGCGATGCAGTCGATCACATCCGGTCGAGAGTGGACGTCTTGGGCAGGCGCTGGCCTGCTCGCATTGCTGTGCTGCGTGCTCGCGATTCTCCAATATCGCTGGATCGGCGCAGTGGCGCAGGCCGAGCGCAAACATCTCCAGGAAGATCTGCAATCGCGCATGAATCTGCTGCGGCGCGCCTTCGACGACCAAGTATCGTCCCGGTTGAACGATCTTGTTCCTTCGACTGCCGCCCTCGACACGCTCGGGAGCGAACAAGCCTACCTGGAGCGCTATCGCCGCGAGCTGAAAACGAAAACGCCAATCGCGCGACGGATCGGCCTCGCGATCCCCGAAGGCGACGCACTTCATTTCGAGCTTCCGGATTCCTCCAACCACCGCTTTGCCGATGCCGATTGGCCCCCGGAGTGGACTTCAATTCGTGAGCAGCTGCTGGCGCGAGTCCACCATGAGCCCTTTCGATTCACACCTGCGGCAACGCCCATCGCCGTGATTCCCAATTTCAATCCCGCAACCGGCCGGGATCTTTATTGGCTCATTGTCGAATTGAATCTCGACACCCTGCGCAACAACATTCTCCCCACCATGCTGAACCGCTATCTCGCGAGCGACGGCAGATCCGATTACGATGCCGAAGTCATCACCAACCGCGATCCGGCCGAACTGATTTACCAGACCGGCGAGACCGGCTATGCCGCGGACGCATCCGTTCCGCTGCTCGATCTTGACCAGGCCGGGCCGATGCGTGGACCCGGTCCAGGCGGCCCACCGCCCAGCCTAGGGGAACGCCCGCGCGAGTTCCGCATGCCCCCAGAACGTCGTGGACCACCGCCCGATCGCGGCCAGTGGATTCTGCGCGTCCATCACCACGCCGGATCTCTCGAAGCCATCGTCGCCCAAGCCCGCTGGCGCAACGTGGCTCTCTCGGGCGCCATTCTGCTGCTGATACTGGCCGTCGCCGCTACTCTGCTGCGCCTGTCCCGTCAGCGCCAGCGCATGGCCGAGCTCGAAATGAATTTCGTCGCTGGGGTTTCGCATGAGCTGCGCACGCCACTCACCGTCATCCGCACGGCGGCGTACAATCTACGCGGAAAACTCGCCAATCAGCCGGAACAGGTGGAGCGCTACGGCCAGCTCATCCAAGAAGAGAGCGAGAAGCTGACAGCGCTAGTCGAGGATGTGCTTCGATACGGAAGCTCTCGCGCCGGACAAGTGATCGGGAAACGCGAGCCGGTCGCGGTCGAACGCATCATCGACGGGAGTCTGCGCTTCAACCAGAACACCGGACAGCAATCCGGCGTCGAGCTCGACAAACAGATCCAGCCGGATCTCCCCTGCATACTCGCGGACGAAGTCGCGCTCCGGCACGCCCTGCAAAATCTAGTGGAGAACGCGATCAAGCATGGCAACACCGGAAACGCCCAGCACCCCTGGATCGGAATCTTCGCTCAGATTGTACCCTCGGCGCATGGCAATGCCGTCGAGATTCGTGTAGCCGACCGGGGCCCGGGCATTCCCGCGGAGGAGCGTGAGCATATTTTCGATCCGTTTTTCCGCGGAAGCCGCGCACTCTCCGAACAAGTCCATGGCACCGGCCTGGGATTGAATCTGGTTAAGAAAATCGTGGAAGCGCACGGAGGCAGCATCGAAGTGAAAAGCGAGCCGATGCAAGGCGCCGAATTCATCATCCGCATTCCCGTAGCGCCCGAGGAGCCGCAACATGAGTTCGCGCATTCTCTTAGTTGAAGACGAGCCGGGGCTGGTGCTCACCATCTCCGATCTGCTGAAGACCGAAGGCTACGAAGTGGAAACCGCATCCGATGGCGAGAGCGGTCTCGCGAAAGCATCCGGCCGTGGCTTCGATCTTGCCATTCTCGACATCATGCTGCCCAGGAAATCCGGCTTCGACGTGTGCCGGGAGCTGCGCCAGAAGGGTGTCGATACAGCGATTCTGATGCTGACCGCCAAGACGCAAGTAATCGATCGCGTGGTCGGGCTCAAACTTGGCGCGGACGATTACGTATCGAAACCGTTCGATCCGCGCGAGCTGCTGGCGCGCGTCGAAGCCCTGCTGCGCCGCGTTCGACAGGAACGCAGGATCCCGGTTCGCAGTTTTCAGTTCGACGACGTGGAAGTGGATTTCGAGCGCGCCGAAGTCCGCCGCGGCGGGCAACCGGTCAGCGTCGCGGCGAAAGAGTTGCAATTGCTGCAATACCTGGTCCATCATCGCGATCGCGTCGTACCGCGCGATGAGATCCTTCAAAAGGTCTGGGAGTATTCAAGCGAAGTCAGCTCGCGCACGATCGACGTCCATGTCGCGTGGCTGCGGCAGAAGCTCGACAATCCGCAGAACCCCCGTCACATTCAAACTATCCGCGGAAAAGGGTATCGCTTCACCGCGTAGTGCGATCCAAACCAAAAATAGCGCCGCCCGCGGAGGGAATCGCGAGCGGCGCCAACCGTTGTGCTTGCGGCCGAAAAAAGTTATTGACCGAACGCGTGCGGGCCCGGTCCGGGTCCGCCCCCGCCGAATCCGGGACCGCCGCCGGGATTCGCCAGGAAGATGTGTGTTGCGCCGGTCGTACTATCGAAGGTCTCGAACGAAAACGCGAGCGCACAGGGAACACTCGATGTCAGAGTGAGCTGGATCTGGCCGCGAATTTCGCCACGCACTCCAGAAATGCCGGCGCTCGAAAACGGCAGGCTCCCCGAAGAGATCTGGCCGCTGGTGACAGTGAACGTGGCCGGTGAGCCGATCGCGGTGCCGGCCGCATTCAAGAATGAAATGGTGCCGGTGCACGAAGCGGCCGTGCCGCTGGAGGAATCAGAAGCGACATTGACAACATTTATACGCGCGGTCTCGGTGCTGCCGAGCCCCGCCGGTGGAAGGTTGATGGTCCGCGTTCCGGTGGTGGATGTCTGCGCAAACAGCGAGAGCATCGACCCGGACGCGATTACGGAAATCGAAATCAGTTTTTGGAAGCGCATGCTCACTCGACGAGCCATCCTGAACCATCGTTGCCGCGGGCGCCCGGTTCTTAACGTTCTTAACGCCGAGTTGTCCCGCACTTTACAGAATCTGTCATTGCGCGCTGGTTTGACCGGCTTTGGCATTGCTAGCAAGCAAATCCTGCGAGGGCTTCTGCGGGACATGCTCCATCATGGCCTTTAACTGCGGTGTGATGTCTTTGAAGATCTGAACCGCGAGGGCGCTGGTGAAACTGTAGGACGCCGCTTTGGATCCTGGGACGAACGCGACGATGGTTCCGAAGTAGCGGTCGCCCACGAAGAACACGAAGGTCGCGGTGCGATTTACTACTTTCGATCCGATGAGCGCGCCGTGCGCGGTGAAGCTTTCCAGGCGATTATCGCCAGTTCCAGTTTTTCCGCCGACCGGCAGCACTCTCCCGCCTGCCAGAACGATGCCGCCATGCGCGCGCCGCGCCGTACCGTTTTCAACTACGCCAACCAACTCTTTGCGAACCAACTCGGCGATCTCGGGCGCCATCACTCGCACGCCGTCCGAAGCCGGACGGCCGACTATGGTCTCAGTGGGTGTGCCCTGGCCAAAATGAAGCTGAGCGATGCGCCGCTCCGGATAGCGAACGCCCCCGCGCTGGATTGTCCCCACCAGTTCGGCAAGAGCCGCGGGAGTATCGCCCGAAACACCGATCGTGGTCGCGTACGAAGGCACCAGCGAATCGAACGGATAGCCCTGGCGCTTCCAGGCTTTGAAAATTTCCTGGAACGCATCTTGTTCGAGCAGCGTGTAAATGCGATTGTTCTGCGCGCCGAAATGATTGGTTTTGAAGAGCCACCAGTAAACCTCCTGGCGCTCGTTTTCACTCTTATTCCAGATTTGTTTCAGCGTGGCGTTGGGGTGTTCGTATTCGTAGTTGAGCATCCACAGTTCGAGCGGGTGGACGTGAGCCAGATAGCCGCGATCCGACAGGTCGAATTTGTCGGGCCCGTACTTGGCGTACATAGTCGCGGTGTCTTCCTTCATCGGGATGCCTTTGGGAATGTGCGTGGTGAGGAATTTCGTGAACTGATCTTCGCTCGCATGCGGCCGCACCGAACGATAAATCACCGCGACACGCAACGGCGTGATAGTGATCCCTTTGAGCAAAGTATCGAGCGCCTGGTCGGGTGTCTCGCCTTTGTATTTGGCGTAGAAGCGCGACATGTACAGCTTGCCTTCCTGGTCGGCGAAGCGCGCTAAATATTTTTTGCGGGCCGGATCGTTGCCATCTTGCAGTACGGCGGGCGTCGCGCCGGGAACGCGGAATCGATAGTAGTACACGATATCGCGCATCAGGCGAATGAACACCAGGTTCACGGAATTCTCGAACGCTGTCGCGACGGTCATGTTCTCGCCGCTTTCCCAGGATTCAAAATTGTCGAAGTGATGGACGCCGCCGCCGGTGAAGAACGATTCGCCGGTGCTGCCGGAGTACTTGCGGTCGAGTGCGGCTTGAAGCATCGGCTTCAGGCTGCGATCCTTCGTGGTTTCGAGATACTTCACCGCCCAATCGGTGAGATGGTCTTCGTACAGGATCGGGACATTCTGGAGCTGCGACACCGAGAGTCCTGAATATTGCTGATGCAGATCGGAGACGATTTCGAGGTAGTTAATCAGCGTGCGCAGCTTCGCCGTAGAACCGAGCTCTAGCCGCGTGTTCTGGTTGATGTTGAGCGGCTGATCGAGATTGTCGGTCTGGACGCGCAGCAGATTCGCGCCGGGCGCTTGCTCGTAGACGGTAACGCTGTAGATGACTTTACCGGGATCGCTCTGCTCGAGCAGGCGGTATTGATCGAGCCCCGCGGCCGAGGCTTCCTTCCGGCCGGCGATACTTTCGAGGAAATGCGTGATGTCCTGTTGGGCGGGCTGATCAATGGTGGTTTGAACGGTGAGGTCCAGCCGGTCCAGTTCATAAGTGGTGTTGACGCCGAGTAGCGGAAGCAGCGAAGCGCGTATCGCATTTTGCGCTTTATTCTCGACGAAGTTTTCCGGCCGCTGCGCGGGCGTCCGGTAGCGCGGCGCCGTGTACTCGCGCAAGGCCAGATCGCGCAGCAGCGGCGAGATGATTTGCTTCGCGGCGAGCGCGTGCAGATAGCGATCGGTCTGCGCGCGCAGCGTTTTGGGGTGATCCACCAGATAGTAACTGGGAGCGCGCAAAGCCAGCAGCAACGAAAGCACCTCGCGATAAGCGCGCGCTCGATCCTTTATCTGAAGCAGATTCAGAGTGCGCTCGTCGGCGGCCAGAAGCGGCGCGACATGATTGAGATCCGTTCCGTACCAGGCCCAGAGGCCATCACCGAGGCCCTGGACGTCACCATACCCGGGCTGCGCCGCCAGCGGAATCGAATTGATGTAGTCGCGCACGATCTGGCGCTGCGTGTCGAGGGTCGAATATCCTTCCTGGTACGCAGCCAGCGAAGCGGAGGTCATCTGGCGGAGCTTTTCGAACGGCGAGTGCGTTTTGCCGCCGGGTGAGTGGCGCAGTTTTTCGAGCTGCGTCGCGAGCGTGCTGCCGCCGATCACCGGGTGGCCGCGATCCACGATATGAATTCCATAATCCACGAGTGCTTTGCTGAGCCGATCCCATTCCACCGCCGGATTGTGAGTCGGATTTTTCGGATCGAGCATGTGGCGGTTCTCGATAAAGAGCAGCGAGTCGACTACCAGAGGCGGAATTTCCGAGTAGGCCTGGTACACATGCTCGGGGCGGCGGAAGGAGTACAGAATGTTGCCCTGGGGATCGACGATGCGAAGGCCAGCCTGATCCTTTTGCCCGTAGATCGGGTAGACGCCGCCGTGATAGAGAAACGACGCGAGTCCCGACTCCCGTGTCTGCGCATCGACTCGGTAGCCGGCGGCGCGCAAGTGCGTCAATAAGTCGGGAAGACGCGCGTAACCGAGCGTCCAATCGTAGGGCCCGGGCTTGGGGTATTGGATGGCTTGGCTCGGACCGTCTTGCAACTTATAGGAAATATTGCGGTCGAGCGCGCGGAAGATGATTGACTGCACCCAGGAAGTTCTGAGTTCCACCGCCAAGGCCAGTACAACAACAATTGCCGTGACGATGAAAATGAAATGACGTTGAACCCCGGCGAAGTAACGCACAAAGAACTCCTACAAAATTAGATGCACGGAGAGCGCCAGTTGTTCGTGCCGAATTGTCGGTTACAAGTTTCTAACTAGAAGGGGTTACTACAAACGATGAACGCCGCTCCAGCAGAGCTGGATACCCAAAGAGATGAGCCAAATGGAGAGGACGACCCGAAAGATTCGCTGGGGAGCGATGGACGCGAGGTATGTTCCGGCGAAGGCCCCGAATAACCCGCCGATTACAAGGGCTGTAAGAACGTTCGGGTCATAGTTGCCGTTACTCAATTGAAATCCACTTCCGACTAGTGACACGCAGAGACCGAAGAACAGATCCGTTCCGACCACCTGAGCAGCCGCTAACGGTGTGAAAGCCATCAATACTAACGATCCGAGCGCGCCGGCGCCGGCGGAAGAAAATCCGACTTCCGCTCCGATGGGGAACGCCAGGAAGGGAAGCAGGCGTGAGCGATCCTTGGTTTCGTGGCGAGGCGGAGCGATCCAGAGGCGATACAGGTTCAGCGCGGCCATGATGACGATCGTAGAACCGAGGGCAGCGTAGAGAATGCCCGGATTTGACTGTGCGTTGAGCTTCGAGAGGACTAGCGAGCCTGCGATAACGCCTGGGATGCCGCCCGCGACCAGGTATTTGAGAATCCGAAAGTCCACTTGACGGCGGATAAGCTGCATCGGGACGACCAGGAGTTTGACGGCGAGTCCGAAGGTGAGCGCGGTTCCGACTGCTTTGGCCGGCGGGACGTGCAGAAACAGAATGAGAACCGGCGCGGTGATGATGCCGGCGCCGACACCGGTTACGCCGATGGCGACCGCGATCAAAAATCCGAGCAGGATCACCATGGTCTCAATGGCTCGAGATATGGATGCCGCATTCGAGCTTGCGGCCGGCCCAACGTCCCGAGCGTGCGTTTTCGGGATCGACGGGAGGCGTAGTGCAGGGTTCGCAACCAATGCTGGTGTAGCCCCGATCGTAGAGCGGAAGAACAGGTATGCCGCGGCGCTTCAAGTAGGCCCAGACGTCGGCGTTGGTCCAATCGGCGAGCGGACTGACTTTGAGCAAATGCTTGCCGGTGGGCAGACGAAATCGATCGAGCTGTTGGAGATTGGCGCGCGTGGGAGATTGTTCGCGGCGGAGCGCGGTGAACCAGACGCCGTAGTTATCGAGTCCGGAAAAGAGCGGTTCCACTTTGCGCATACCGCAGCAGCGATCGGGCGCGGTTTGATTGAGGATTCCGAATTGCGATTCCTGATCGGCGACGGTGAGTTTCGGGAGCAGGTTGACGAGGTTGAGTTTCAGGTCGCGCGTCATCTGGTCGCGGTAGGCGTAAGTTTCGGCGAAGTGATACCCGGTGTCGAGGAAGAGGACCGGGATGTCAGGTTTCTCCGCGATCAGGAGATCGACGATTGCCATGCACTCGGTTTGGAAGCTGCAGGTGACGCAAGCCGGGTCCGAGTAGGCAGCAAGCGTTCCGCGAATGAGCGAGGACGCTTCGTCGATTTTCTGGTCGAGCTTGGACATCAGATTCCCTCTCCGCCGGTGACGGACCCCTGGGTGAGCAGGGCGCCGGATTCTTCGAGTTTGGCGATCAAGCGCTGCGCGGCGGTTGCGTCGTCGTCGGGGAGATCCCAGGTGGATTCGGCATCGGAAACGAGCAGAACCAGAAGGCCGGCTTTTTCGAGAGCTTCCAGAGTTTCGTCGGCTGCGTGGGCGGCGATGGTGACGGCGCAGCCTCGGTCGAACAGGCGACGTTCGAGGAGTGCGGCGAGCGACGGGCGCGGACCCAAGGGGATGATGAAGCCCGAATTGCGGTAACGGGCGAGGCGCTCGGCGGGAGTGACCGGGTCGGAAGTGACTAAGAGCTGTGGCCTGGGGGACACTCGGTCGCGGCTGACGCAAGTGGTGATCATCCCGGCGGCCACCGTCGCGTTTGTTGTGGGATCTATAAAAACGAAGCCACCGGTGATGCGGTTTTCCTTGTAAGTGTCGAAGAAGATTGGGCGGGCGGTCTCGATTTCCAGGGTTCCGATTTCGTTGAGATCGAGCTGCTGGACGGGCTCACGGTCGAGTGTAATGACGTTTACACGATGCTGGACCTTTTTGATCTCGGCGGGCGTGGTCTGAGAGGTGTGTTTAAGAAGGTAGGTTTTGGTTGGATCGAGCGGGCGCTCGTTCATCCAGACTACACTCGCTTCGAACTGGCGTGAGACCTCCGGGAGGTTATGGGCGGCGCTGATTAGGTCGCCCCGGCTGATGTCGAGCTCGTCTTCGAGAACCAGGGTGACGGACATGGGGGCGAAGGCTTCATCGAGCGGGCCGTCGAAGGTGTCGATGGTTTTTACGCGCGAGCGGCGGCCGGAGGGGAGGGCCACGATGGTGTCGCCCGGATGGATGACGCCGGATGCGATTTGTCCCGCGTAGCCCCGGAAATTCTGGTCGGGGCGGATGACGCGCTGGACCGGGAATCGGAAGGCAGTGGAGCGAGTGCGGTGGTAGACGGGGACGGTTTCGAGAAATTCGAGCAGGCTGGGGCCGTGGAACCAGGGCATGGCGTGGCTGCGGCGGACGACGTTGTCGCCGGCGAGCGCGCTGATCGGGATGAAATACGGTTCGGGGGCGTTCAGCTTGCCGAGGAACTCGCGAAACTCGGCTTCGATGGCGCGGAAAACCTGCTCGTCGTAGCCGGTGAGATCCATTTTGTTGACGGCGATGGCGAAGTTCGGGATGCCGAGCAGGGACGCGATGTAGCCGTGGCGGCGCGATTGCGGGAGGACGCCGTTGCGAGCGTCGATCAGGATGATCGCCAGGTCGGCCGTGGATGCACCGGTCGCCATGTTGCGCGTGTACTGCTCGTGGCCGGGGGTGTCGGCAATGATGAACTTGCGGCGCGCGGTGGCGAAGTAGCGATAGGCGACGTCGATGGTGATGCCTTGCTCGCGTTCGGCGCGGAGGCCGTCGGTGAGGAGCGAGAAATCGATGGGGCCGGCGCTACGGTTGACCGAGGCTTTGGTGACCGAGTGGAGCTGGTCTTCGTAGACGTTTTGCGAGTCGTAGAGCAGGCGACCGATTAGCGTGGATTTGCCGTCATCGACGCTGCCGGCTGTGGAGAAACGCAGCAGGTCTTTCGATTGTTCCTGCGCCAGGAATTCTTCTATCGCGAAGTTGGTCACGGGATCGGCGAGGGCTGCCATTAAAAGTATCCCTCGCGCTTCTTGATTTCCATGGAGCCTTCCTGGTCGTGATCGATTACCCGGTTTTCGCGTTCGCTTCGGCGGAAGCTGACCAGCTCTTCGATGATTTTCGGCAGAGTGTCGGCGTCGGAGCGGATGGCGCCGGTGCAGGGGCTGCATCCGAGCGAGCGCATGCGGCAGCGGACTAGCTGAGGCTTCTCGCCGGGGAGGAGCGGAATGAAGGGCTGCTCGAGCGGGATGAGCGTGTCGCCGCGGACGAGCATCTCGCGGTCTTTGGCGAAGTACATCGGCACGATGGGGATCTGTTCGACGTGGATGTACTGCCAGACGTCCATCTCGGTCCAGTTGGAGAGCGGGAAGACGCGGAGGCTTTCGCCGGGGTGGATGCGGGTGTTGTAGACGTTCCAGAGCTCGGGGCGCTGGTTCTTGGGATCCCACTGGCCTTTTTCGTCACGGAAGGAGAAGATGCGTTCCTTGGCGCGGGATTTTTCTTCGTCGCGGCGCGCGCCGCCGATGGCTGCGTCGAATCCGCCGGCGCGGAGGCCGTCGAGCAGGGCTTTCGTTTTGAGGAGGCCGCAGCAGCGCTGGGTGCCGAGTCGAAATGGATTGGCGCCGTCGTCGATGGCTTCCTGGTTGGTGTGGACGATGAGTTTGGCGCCGACTTTGGCGGTGTACCAGTCGCGAAATTCGATCATTTCGCGGAATTTGTAGGTGGTGTCGATGTGGAGGAGCGGGAAGGGGATGGGGGCGGGGTGGAAGGCTTTTTGGGCGAGGCGGAGGAGGACGGAGGAGTCCTTTCCGATGGAGTAGAGCATGACGGGGCGCTGGAACTCGGAGGCCACTTCGCGGAGGATGTGGATGGATTCGGCCTCGAGGAGACGGAGGTGGCCCAAGTGGGACATTACAGGGAGCATATCACGTCAATCTAGATGAAGTCCATCGGGATTAGGATGCTGATTAGATAAGTGTATTTTTTACAATCGATTACCACCACAGTGTGGCTTGTGAGCGCAACAACCGATTGATTTACGTCGAATGGCTGGACGCGACCGGCCTTCAGGTGGCTGCTGCGACGCGGCATAGTGCTTACTGCTGAGGAGCGATATGCTTCTCTTTCGCCGAACCGGGGTCGTCGTGCGCGCTCGGCGATTCGTACTCCTCTGCTGCACAACTTTGCCAGAGGTGCGTTAGGGCGCCGTGCAGAAGCATCCGAACGCTGAGCGGAAGATCGCGGCTCTCGGGGACTTGAGCAATCGTATGGTCGATGGCGGTAAGTACCTCGTGAACATTTCCGCCCTCGAGCCGATGCGCAATGGCTCGCAGTAGACGAGCCAGCGTGGTATCCGATTCCTTGAGCATACCCGCTGACGTCTGTAACGCGGCGATCACCTCCTTTTTATCTGTTGAATTCATCATGGTCCTGAGCTCGACCCTCACATGGTCATAGTCAGTGTTGCCGGTGATCACATGGGGTGATTTTGCTATAGTCTGTTCGCGAAACATCGCCTTAATCTCTTCGAGGAGTTTTGCAACAGTCGTAGAACTGACCTGCTCGTCCGCCCCGGTCCGTTGCGACTGTGTACTCACCGCTCTGGCTACAGCCTCCCTGAATGCGACGACGTCACGTCGTGCGGCCGCCTCGCGTGGCTCCGCTTCCGAATTGCGCTTGATGAGCTGCAGGATTAGACCGGTCAACGACTCCTCATCGTCGCCGCAGTTTTGAAATTGTGCGAACGGCCCCTGGCTGGCTGCAGCAAGGGGCACGCCGAGCGCGACGCCGAGGACCTGCTTACCTAGCTTTCCCTTAGCTACCCCCGCTTCATAAAGGATCCATGGTCTATTGATGCTGTTCGGTGTTATAAGCGCAACAACATCCGTGGCTTCGTCTAAGCGCGACATTACCGCTGTGTACCACTCTGCGCCATATTCGATTCCAGACACCCCCTTTTTGTCTGAAGAGCGAAATGACCTAAGATACCCACCACTCGAATCTGTGATAAGGGTCTCGAAGAGTTCGGCCAGCTCCGCGTCGCGATGGTCGTGGCTTATAAAGATCAAGGGCCGGGTGGCCGGAGCCGGGGCACCATCCGAGGGCGCACGCTTGACATCTGCCTGCTGGGCGCCGGATCGCGGATTTCTTTTCACAGGGTCATGATATCGTGTCCCGTGCCAGTTATCGCGCTAGATCAGACCCTCCTTCTGCAAATCTTCTATCAGATCGCGGCCGGCGTTGGCGGGGTAGCCAAAGTCCCAGGGAGGGTCGCCGGGCGAGGTTTCCCAGACGCGGACGGTGTGTTTTGTGAGCTGGGCTTCGAGGCGGCGGTCGAGGTCTTGGACTTCGTGATCGAGCTGGCGAGAATCCCGCGGAGGTCGAGGTCGTTGCGGTAGTCTCGAGGCCGAGTTTGTAGCCCAAGTTCGACTTGTTCGACGAATTTGCGGTAGCGATCGATGAGGCCCGCACGGTCGAGGTGCTCGGGCAGGTAGTCGGCGATTTGGGTGTGGGTCGTTTCGAATGCGCCGTTCTCGGGCGGTTGCGGATGGAAGACGGAGGACGATTGCTGTGTTCCCATGAGTGGGAACACGGCACGCGGGAGTGCGTACGAGACAGCTGCTATTGAAACTCCAACAGAATGCCTGCTGCGATTAACATCAAAATCCCGGCGCATCGCGCGGAGAGGTTCCAGCGGTCGGCTTCACTTGGCGATTCATCCCTTCGAGATAAGAGGGGCCGGAATAGAGCAGGAGCGATGGTGTACTGCGAACCCATCAGGAGGAGCCCAATCGCGATTGGAATCCGGGCGCCTGCTGGGATGTGGTTTCGGATCGCCTCGCCGAGCGCTTGTCTGAAGAGGTCTCTGCCTTGGTTTAGGAAGTCCATAGTGCCGCTCGCGGTTTCCTAAGAGAATCATTGGCAGAACGGTCAAAGATCTTTAGGGGTGGCTGATCTCAGTATGCTTCTGCGCACGGTTTTTTCGGGTTAGATCAGGAGCTCTTTTCGTAGGTCTTCGATCAGATCCGCTCCCGCGTTGGCGGGGTAGCCGAAGTCCCAGGGAGGGTCGCCGGGCGAGGTTTCCCAGACGCGGACGGTGCGGTTGGTGAGCTGGGCTTCGAGGCGGCGGTCGAGCTCCGAGACTTCGTGGTCGAGCTGGAGCATGGCGAGGATGCCGCGGAGGTCGAGGTCGTTGCGGTAGTCTTCGAGGCCGAGCTTGTAGCCGTGTTCGACTTCTTCGACGAATTTGCGGTAGCGATCGATTAAGCCGGTGCGGCCGGCGCGGGCGAGGTGTTCGGGGTAGCCGTTGTCGCGGAGGTAGTCGGCGATTTGGGAGTCGGTCATTACTTGGTCGGGCATTTGTGCTCAGTGCGGGCGGCGGGCTTGGCGCCAGAAGTAGCGCTCGCCGTCGTTGGGGATGAAGAAGGTGCGGATGGTGAGGTCGCGATTGTAGGCGCCGAAGTAGCCGTGGCGTTTGTCGAAGCGGGAGAATTCTCCGTCGGGTCGGCGGGATTCGAGGATGGGGCCGCCGGGTGGGGCGTCGCGGAGTTGTTGGGCGAGGTGGAGGTATTCGGCTTTGGAGATGTGGCCGAATTCGGAGCCGTGCTTGTGGTAGTGCTCGTCGAATTGGGCGGCGGAGCGGAAGCCGGGGCCTTGGGCGAGGAGCAGCAGGGCGAGAGCGAGGATCGAGAAGATTACTTTGCGTGCGCGCGTCATTGTTGGATCGAGATGGTTACCATGTCGGCGAAGCCGTTGGTGGTTTGGATTGCTAGTGGGACGGCGGCGCCCGCTGCGGAGGTGAGTGGGACGGTGAAGTTCACCTGGTAGAGCCCTGCGAAGCCTGGGCTGAGGCCTTGGAACGTGATGTTCGACGCGTCGCAGTTGGGCGAGTTCGGGCATGCACCGTCGATGTAGATGGTTTGGACGGATGCGCTGGTGCTGAGAGGTTTGGACGGAGCTGCGGCGCCGTCTTTGACTGTTGGTGTGACCGCGCCTAGGCCGGTCATGTAGAGGACGACCGTTTCGCCTGGGAGTGCGGGTGCGGTCGGGGTTACCAGGCTTCCGTTGGCGTGGGTTATGGCGGCGGCGTTCAGTCCGGTTTGGGATTGCGTGGCGACGCCCGGGGCGGTTGCGGCGACTGGCACCGTTACGGTGTTCGAGCTCGCGCCGCTGTTGGTCAGGACGATGCTAGCGGTGGGACCCGTCAAGTTGTAGGGAACGACGGCGTAGACGTCCGTGGCGTCGATCAGATAGAGCGGCGCGGCGGTGTTGTTGATCATCAGTTGGACGCCGTTCAGAGCGTTTGGAAACGGGACCGCGACTGCGGTGCGGGGAGGAAGGCCGCTGCCAAAGATGCGGATGAATTCGCCGGGCGCGATGGGGTTACCGGCGGGAGCGAAGCTGAAGACGTTGGCGACGCCTTGCGGGTTGAGGAACATTCCGGAGCCGGTGATGGATGGCGCACGGACACCGAGGAAGAGCTCGTAGCGATCGGTGGAGAGAGACGAGAGGCCGCTTCCGATGAAGAATGCGCCGTTGGCCGAGACCGCGAAGTTGTTGTCGAGGATGGAGCCGGGGCTATCGGGGTTGATGTTGTAGTTGGTGACGGTGGTGATGTCGAGCTTGCCGCCGGTTTCCTGGAGGCGTTTCGACCAGGTGATGGTGCCGCTCGCGACGGCGTCGGCGGAGGCACTGTAGCAGGAGTAGGTTTGGCCGCGGGCGTAGAGGTCGGCGCTCCAGTAGAGGCCGCTGAGGATTGCGTTGGTCGGGTTGGTGGCGGCTTTGATTCCTATGATGAGACCTTGGCCGCCGGCTGCGGTGCCGCCGCCGATGAAGAAGCTGCCGTCGGATGAGGCATAAATTGGCTTCGAGCCACCGATCAGGACTTGGGTTGGATCGCTCGAGGGAGGGGGAAGGGTGAGCGAGCCGGTGCCGTCGGCGTTCATGCTGTAAGTGGCCAGCGCGATAGTTTGGGAGAGCTGGACGTTGCCGAGATTGATGGCTTCACCGAGGGCGGTGGGGCTGCCGAGTCCGCCGGTGGAGTTGGCGATGGCCTGGAACAATGTTTCGCGCGCGAGCGCGGGATTGCCGTTCAGGAATTCGAGGGACGCGATCCAGTAGGCGCCGTTCAGTGTGGCGAGATTGGTGGCTGAGGAGGGCGCAGGAATCGCGACGAAAATGCTGAACGAGTTGGCGGAGGTTTCGGTGTTGGAGCCGATTAATGCTGCCGCGGCGAAGCGGGCGTTGATTTGCCCGGAGGGTTGGAGGGGATCGGTGAGGGTAGCGAGGCCGCTGGATTGGACGGAGTAGGTTCCGCCAGTCGTGGTGGCGTTGGTTGGTGCGCTCGATCCGGCGAGGAGTTGCGCGGAGAGTGTGTAGGCGCTTTTTCCGTCGAAGGTGATGGTTCCGAAGAGAGTCTGGACTTGCTGGGTGTCAGAGGCAAGCGTGACTTCGCGGAAGCCGTACTTGCCGGTGAGGGAGGAGTTGGATATGGATTGCGCAATAAGAGAAGCGCTGGCTGCCACCCCAAGGCAGACCAAGCGGACTGCTTGGGTCATGGAGACATTGTAGCGGGGTAGTCTAAGAGGATTTCTTTACGGGACGATCCACTGGCGTACGATCGGAAGGCCGTGGCGGGCGAGTACGGCTTCGACGTCTTGCTCGGTGAGGCGGGAGGCGTCGTATTCGACGTCCAATTTGTCGAGGGAGGGGGCGATGTGGACGTGCTGGATGCCGTAGGTGCTGTGCACATCGCGCACTGCCTTTTCGTCGGCGTCCGACAAGGGCCGGTTGAGTTCGTAGTGGAGTTGGACTTTGGTCACGGTCGAGATCAGGATATCATTCGCGGGTGGTGCCGAGCTTCCATTGAATCTGGCGCAGCATTCCTAACCAGACTTCGGCGTCGTGGGCAGGGAGGTCGAGGCGGCGCATCAGGCGGCGGATTTTCGATTCCGCGCTGCGCGAATGCATGTAGCCGGATTCGGTCAGCACTTCGGTAAGCAGCGTAGTGATGCGGTCGAGATCACTGGCGGTGGCGCGTTTGCGAGGCTCGGGCTTCGCGATGGCCGGCTTGCGCGTGAGCTCGTACAGGCAAACGGCGGCGGCCTGGCCGAGATTCATGGAGCCTTCGGTGGAGACGCGAACGAGCCAGTGGCAGTAGGTAAGATCGTCGTTCGAGAGGCCGAATTTTTCAGAGCCAAAGAGGAGCGCGACTTTGGCGGTTGCGAGTTCGCGGCGGATTACGCGCGCGCCGTATTCGAGCGAGCGGAGCGGGTGTTGGAGGTCGCGGTGTCCGAGCGATGTGGTGCCGATCACCAGGTTGCAGTCGGCGATGGCGTCGGCGAGGGCGGGAAATTCTTCAGCGGTTTTGAGAATCTCGGAGGCGTTTACGGCGGAGCGGGCTTCCTGGTAGGCGACTGAGTACGGGTTGACCAATCGCAGATGGTGGAATCCGAAATTGCGCATAGCGCGGGCGACGGCGCCGATGTTGAGCGGATTGCGAGGGGAAACGAGAACGACTCGGAGATTCGAGGCGCTCACTGCTCCAGATAGGTGTAGCCGTTGAGGCCTTCTTCGTAGAAACGGAGCAGGCGGCCGGATTCCTCGTAGCCGATGCGGCCGTCGCGGAGGGCGGTCTCGACGTCGCGGCGAAATTCCTCGAGCAGAGTTTTCGCGCTGAACTGCACGTAGTCGAGCACTTCGCGCACGGTGTCGCCGCGGATGACGGTATCGAGGATCACGTCGCCGTTTTCGCCGAGGCTGACGTGGACGGCGTTAGTGTCGCCGAACAAGTTATGCAAGTCGCCCAGGATTTCCTGATACGCGCCGACCAGGAATGCGGCCAGGATGTAGGGCTCGCCGTTGAAGGCGTGCAGCGGGAGGGTGCGTTTGACGTCGCGGCGGTCGATGAACTGATCCACTTTGCCGTCGGAATCGCAGGATATGTCGCCGAGGACGCCGGCGTGGGTGGGCACCTCGTTGAGCCGGTGGATGGGCATGATGGGGAAAAGCTGTTTGACGGCCCAGCTATCGGGAACGCTTTGGAACAGCGAGAAATTGCAGAAGTAGGTATCGGACAGCATGCCGTCGAGCGCTTCGAGCTCTTCGGGAAAGAATTCGAGCTCCTTGGCCATTTTGTGAATGCGGCGACAGATGGACCAATAGAGATTTTCGGCCTGGCTGCGCTGAGCGAGCGGGAGGTAGCCGAGGTTGAAGAGATTGAGCGCGGAATCGAGCGCCTGCTGCGCATCGTGGAAGGCTTCGAGCAGGTTTTTCGAGCTGAGCGATTTGTAGGTTTCCTGAAGATCGATGAGGGGTTGCTCGGCGTCTTCGGGCACGGGGGCGACGGCTTCATCGCCGAATCCACTGACGCCAAGGACGTTGAAAACGAGGACGCTGTGATAGGCGGCGATGGCGCGGCCACTTTCCGAGATGATGGTCGGGTGCGGCATCTCGGCTTCGTCGCAGACGTTCTGGATGTGATAGACGACGTCGTTGGAATATTCCTGCAGCGTGTAATTGACACTGGATTCGAAGTCGGTTTGGGAGCCGTCGTAATCGATGCCAAGTCCGCCGCCGACGTCGAGGAATTTCAGGCCTGCGCCGGCGCGCTTGAGCTCGACGTAAATGCGGGCGGCTTCGTTGACCGCGCCTTTGATCTGGCGGATGTTGGTGATCTGGCTGCCGAGGTGAAAGTGGAGGAGTTCGAGGCAATCCTCCATGCCGACGGCTTTCATTTGATCGAGAGCCTGCAGGGCTTCGGTGACGGTGAGTCCGAACTTGGAACGATAGCCGCCTGAGGATTTCCAGCGGCCGGAGCCTTTGCTGGCGAGTTTGAGGCGCAGGCCGATTACGGGGCGGACGCCGACGCGCTGCGAATGCTTGAGGATGAGATCGAGCTCGGTGTATTTTTCGACCACCGGGATAATCTGGCGGCCGATTTTTTTGGCGAGCATCACCATTTCGATGTACTCGTCGTCTTTAAAGCCGTTACAGATGATGGGTGTCTCGTTATCGGCGATGGCGAGGACGGCGAGAAGCTCGGGTTTGGAGCCGGCTTCGAGTCCGAATTTGAAGGGCCGGCCATATTTCAAAACTTCTTCGACCACCTGGCGCTGCTGGTTGACCTTGACCGGGTACACGCAGCAGTAGCCGCCCTTGTAGCCGTGCTCGGCAATGGAATTTTGGAAGGACTGGTGGAGCTCGGCGAGGCGATGCTTCAGGATTTCGCCGAATCGGAGGAGGATGGGGAGCGAGATGCCGCGCAGCTCGAGTTTTTCGACTAACTCGCGGAGGTCGATGCCGCGCGTGGGTTCTTTGCTCGGGTGGACCCAGAGATGGCCGTTAGAGCCGATGGAAAAATAGCCTTTGCCCCAACTGGCGACGTCGTAGAGTTCGCCGGCATCGGCGATGCTCCAGCGTTCGGTAGGTTCCCAGGCGACAGCTTCGCTGAGTTTCACTTACTGCTCCTTCGTTTTCGGACAAGTTCCAGGCGTCGTTGTGGCGGCGCCTCCGAGGGACAATGAATCAATTTTCAGTTTCCTGCGAATTGGGGCTGGGAGCAAGTTTTTTTTCGTTACAAAACGCGTCGGCGGTTTCGTTACAAAACGCGTCGACGGCGTGGTCGCCAGTGCCTCGCGGCGAAGGTGCATCGCGGGTGAACGGACCATAGCGTTCACACGAGTGCGGACGCGGCACGCCGAGAACCCGCGTTAGGACCACTCGAGGATTACTTTCCCGGTGTTGCCTGAGCGCATTGCTTGGAAGGCCTGCTCGAAATCCTGATAAGGGAAACGGTGCGTGATTACCGGGCGGATATCGAGGCCGGATTCGAGCATGACGGTCATCTTGTACCAGGTTTCGTACATCTCGCGGCCGTAGATGCCTTTGACAGTGAGCATGTTGAAGACGACGGTGGTCCAATCGATGGCGATCTCGCCGGAGGGAATGCCGAGCATGGCGATTTTCGCGCCGTGGCTCATGTTGGCGATCATTTCGCGAAAAGCGGAGGCGTTGCCGGACATTTCGAGACCGACATCGAAGCCTTCCTGCATGCCGAGCTCGCGCTGGACTTCGGCCAGCGGCGTGAGCGCAGTGTCGACGGCGCGCGTGACACCCATTTTGCGCGCCAGTTCCAGGCGGTAGGGATTCTTGTCAGTGATGACGATGTGGCGCGCGGCAGCGTGACGCACCACGGCGGCGGCCATGATGCCGATGGGACCGGCGCCGGTAACGAGCACGTCTTCGCCGAGCACGGGAAACGAGAGCGCGGTATGGACGGCGTTGCCAAACGGGTCGAAGATGGCCGCGACGTCGAGATCAACGTTCTCCTTGTGGCGCCAGATGTTGGTCATCGGCACGGCGATGAAGTCGGCGAACGCGCCGGGGCGGTTCACGCCGACGCCTTGGGTGTGCGCGCAGAGGTGGCGGCGGCCGGCGAGGCAGTTGCGGCAACGTCCGCACACCACATGACCTTCGCCGCTGACGATATCGCCCGCGTGAAAATCGTTGACGTTGGATCCGGTCCCGACTATTTCGCCGACGAACTCGTGGCCGATGGCCATGGGGACAGGGATGGTGCGTTGAGCCCACTCGTCCCAGTTGTAAATGTGCAGGTCGGTTCCGCAGATGCCGACGCGGAGCACGCGGATAAGGACGTCGTTGATACCGATGCCGGGCTTGGGGATTTCTTCAAGCCAAAGGCCGGGCTCGCGTTTACTTTTTACTAAGGCCTTCATGGACGGGGGAAAGACCGGGAAGTTGGGATGTACATGGCTAGCACCATGATAGCGAGCAGGCGCGGAATCTTATCGGCAAAACCCCTGCGTTTTTCGCTAGGGTTTTTGGCTCAGTAATTCTGACTTACGACATTAGAAGTAGGTAAAGCGTAGTGCAAATCCTCGATTGATCTGGTACCGGGGCAATGTTAGTTTGCTAGAGCTCGAACCAAAATCGGTAGCGGGAAAGGAAACTAATGTCACGGTTACGCTCACTACACGTGTGTCTGGGGACGATCATGGCCGGATCGGCGCTGCTTGCGCAAGTCGATCCGGGACCACGCGGGGGCCCTGCAAACGCAGGCAGCTTCTACCCCACGTTGAATTCGACCGAGCAGGGGATCTTCAAGGAAGCGCTGTCGCGGTTTCAGGAAGTGGACTCGGTATCGGGAAATATTGCGGGTGAGAGTGGTTCAGGACTAGGGCCCACGTTCAACGGCAATAGCTGTGCGATGTGCCATGCGCAGCCGACGATTGGGGGTAGCAGTCCGGGATTGATGAGTCCACAAAATCCGGTTCCGAATCCGCAGGTTGCGATGGCAACGTTAGATCATGCCACGAACACGGTTCCGTCGTTCATCACCAAGACGGGTCCAGTGCGCGAGGCGCGGTTCATCTCGACCAGCCCGACGAATCCGAATGCGGCGCTGGACGGCGGCGTGCACGGGCTGTTCACGATTCAGGGACGAACGGACGCAGTGGGATGCACTCTGGCACAGCCGAATTTCACGCAGGCGCTAGCGCAGCACAATGTAATTTTCCGAATTCCGACCCCCCTGTTCGGGTTGGGTTTGGTGGAGGGAACTCCCGACTCGGTGTTGCAGGCGAATCTGACAGCCACGCAATCGCAGCGGTCGGCGCTAGGAATCGGCGGGAGGTTCAACAACAGCGGGAATGACGGAACGATTACTCGTTTCGGCTGGAAGGCGCAAAACAAGTCCTTGATGGTTTTCGCGGGCGAGGCCTATAACGTGGAGCAAGGGGTTTCGAACGAAGTTTTTCCGAACGAGCGATCGGCGGCGGCGGGGTGCGTGTTCAACACGACGCCCGAAGACGGGACGAACGTTTCGACGCCCTCGTCCGGCGATCCGTCGGTGGTGTCGTCCGACGTTATCAATTTCGCGCTTTTCATGCGGTTGAGCGCGCCCGCAACTCCGGCGGCGGCGGCTCCGACAGCGTCCCAGACGAACGGAGCGGCCGAGTTCGCAAAGATCGGTTGCACGATTTGTCACACACCCGCGCTGACAACCGGGACGTCGCCATTTACGGGGATGTCGAACGCGACATATCATCCGTACTCGGACTTCGCCCTGCATCACATGGGGTCGAATCTGGCGGACGGCATCGAGCAGGGCGCGGCCGGTCCGGATGAATTCCGCACCGCACCGTTGTGGGGTTTAGGGCAGCGGTTGTTCTTCCTGCACGATGGACGGACTTCGGATCTGCTGCAGGCGATCGCGGCGCACTCGACCCCGGGCTTCGATTGCGTCACTCTGCAGACCTTCCAGCTTTTCCAAGTGGCTGGTCAGACGTTCCAACCTGCGTCGCTATCGTTCACCTGCGGATCGGAAGCCAACCAGGTGATCAACGCGTTCAACGCGTTGAGCTCATCGAGCAAGCAGGACGTCCTGAACTTCCTGCGGTCGCTTTAGGGCGGCGCAGCGAAGAGTGCGGCACGCCTGGGGACGTGCCGCATTTTCATGCAGTGGCGCGCTGCATCCCGGAAAGCGCTTGAAGGTCCAGTGCGCCCGAGAGCGCTCCTTCGTGGTGCAGCAGCCACTGCTTTCGATCGAGACCGCCGGCGTAGCCAGTGAGGGAAGAAGATGCGCCGATGACGCGGTGGCAGGGGACGATGATAGCGACGGGGTTGAGCGAGTTGGCATGGCCGACGGCGCGGGCGGAAGTGGGGCGGTTGAGCTCGATGGCGAGTTGGCCGTAGGTCCAGGTTGAGCCGGCGGGGATGGTGCGTAGAGTTTTCCAGACCAACTCTTGGAAGGCGCTGCCGTCGGTGCGGACGGAGGTGCGATCGAAGGCGTGGAGATCGCCCGAGAAATAATCGCGCAGGGATTTTTGCAGATTCAGGGGATCGGAAGCGCGGCGGAATTCGGTAGCGCCATAGCGTTTCGCGAGCAGGGCTTGCATGCGCGTTTCATAGCCGGAGAAATCAAGCGCGCAGACGGCCTGGCCGTCGGAGGCGAAGAGGATGCGACCGATGGGAGATTGGTATTCGTCGTAATGGAGCAGCATTTTCGTAGTCCTTCCTGATTGCAGATTTCCTTAGTGCAAAGATTCCCAGAGATAGAGAGCGGCATAAGATCGCCAGGGACGCCAAGCTTCGGCCATGTCTTCGAGACGGCGCGCGGATGAGGCGCGGGCGGCTTTGAGGAGACCGAGGTCGGATGCGGGGAAGGCGTCGGGATCGCCGAGCGCGCGCATGGCGATGTAGTTTGCGGTCCACGGGCCAAGGCCGGGCAGATCGCAGAGTTGGGCGATGACGTCGGAGGTTGGGGCCGAGCCGTCGAAGCAAACACGGTGGTCGGCGACGGCGCGGGCGAGCGAGCGCAGCGATTCGGCGCGGGCTTTGGTAAGGCCTATGCGAGTGAGATTGGCGTCGGCGAGAACTTCCGCTTTCGGCGGTCCAAAAGATTCGACCAGCCGCGCGGCAAGAGTGCTGGCGCCTTTCACCGTTACTTGCTGGCCCAGGACGGCGCGCACGGCGAGTTCGAACGGATCCCAGCAGCCGGGCAGACGAAGGCCCGCGTTTTTTGCGACCACTGCTTTGAGCATGGGGGATTTTCGCAAATGGGCAGCAATCTCGCGCGTATTGGCGCGCAGGTCGAAAAAGAAACGGATTTGTTCGACCACCGGGCGAAGGCGGCTGACGTTCGACGGCTCGATGCGGGCGATCAAACAGTTTTCTTGCGCGTCGTGGCGGACAGAGATGCCGTCGCGTTGGTAGGTGTGGTCGCCGACGGTTTCGAGTCCCGCGATGGCGCGGCGGCTGACGAAGCGGAGAAAGGCGCTCCAGTTATAGGGCGGCCGGTAATTGAGCTTGAGTTCGATGGCAGATTGGGTAGAGTCGGGCGGCGCGAACCGGCGCAGCTCTTTGGGATTGCGTTGGTAGGTGGCGCGGATGGCTTCATTGAAGCGGCGCAGGCTGCCGTAGCCGGAAGCGAATGCGATTTCGGCGAAGCGCAAATTCGTTTCCGTGATGAGCTTCTTGGCGAAGAGCAAGCGGCGCGTTTCGGCGACCAGGATAGGCGGGACGCCGACGTGTTCTAAGAACAGGCGGCGCAAGTGGCGGTCCGTAAGGCCGAGGCGATCAGCCAGCTGCGCCGTGGATCCGTTATCGAGCGCGCCTTCCTGGATCAGGCGGAGGGCGCGGTTGACGGTGGTGGAGGTTCCGGCCGAGACGGGCGAATCGGGCGAGACTTCGGGACGGCAGCGCAGACAGGGGCGATATCCGGCGGCACGGGCGGCGGCGGCGTTCGGAAAAATCTCGACGTTGCGGCGCAGGGGAGTCCGGACTGGACAGACTGGGCGGCAGAAGATTCCGGTGGTGCGCACAGCGGTGAAGAAAAGGCCGTCGAAACGTGCGTCACGGGCTTTTGCGGCGCGATAGCAAACTTCCGCATCCATGCTTTGAGTATGGCTCAGGTTCGAGATTTCGACTGGCGGTTTTCGGACACGGATTCTCGCGCTTCGCGTACCGATAGAATGGTCGAGTGACCCGGCGGCATTTCATGGCGGTGGCGGCGAGCGCTTCGGCGATGAGCCAGGATATCTTGCGAGTTCCGCCGCCTAAGGCCGATGCGCGCGTTTCTTACGGGCATGGTCCGCAGCAGTTCGGAGATTTGCGGCTGCCCGCCGGGAAGGGTCCGCATCCGACCGTCATCTTTATTCACGGCGGGTATTGGCGCAACACGTACAATCTCGATCACACCGGGCATGCCTGCGCAGCGCTGGCGAAGGCGGGCGCGGCGACGTGGAACATCGAATATAGAAGATTGGGCGACACAGGCGGTGGATGGCCCGGCACGATGGATGACGTCCTGCATGCGGGGGAGTTCCTGAGGATTCTCGGCCCACGCTACAACCTGGATTTGCGGCGTGTGGTGGCGTCCGGGCATTCGGCCGGCGGACAGCTGGCTTTATGGCTGGCCGCACAGATGGCCGTGGAGCTACGCGGCGTGATTCCGCTAGCGGCGGTATCGGATCTGCGGCGCGCGTTTGCGCTGCAGCTGAGCAACGGGGTGGTGGGGCAGTTTTTGGGCGGGTCGCCGGATCGAGTGCCGCAGCGTTACGCGGCGACGTCACCTATCGAGCTGTTGCCGATTTCTGCGCCGCAGCGCGTGATTCACGGGACCGCGGACGATATCGTGCCGTTCGAAATCAGCGAACGATTCGCCAAGGCGTCGCACAATGCGAAGTTGATTCCGCTGCCGGGCGCCGGGCATTTCGAATTGATCGATCCGAAGTCGCGCGAGTGGGAAACTGTACGCAAGAATATTATCGACTGGGATTTTTAGCCGGGCGGATCCTCGATAAATTCTGCTTCCTCGGAGTGGTGCTCCAACCTACCCAAAAATGGGGATGTAACTTTAGGTTCTCCAAGCGTATCGTTCTGGTATGGTCCGATTGCGGGCAATTCCGACTCTCGCGGCTCTGGCTTGCGTGCTGGCTATTTCGTTGGCACAGGAGCCGGCGGCTGCCCCAAATGCAGCACCCCTGAGTCCGGATCAACTGGACACACTGGTGGCGCCGATCGCTCTGTATCCTGATTCTCTGCTCAGCCAGATACTGGCAGCAAGCACGTACCCGTTAGAGATCGTGGAACTGGCGCAGTGGTTGCAGCAGAATCCAGGACTGAAAGGCGAGGCGTTGATCGACGCGGCGCGCAATCAGGGCTGGGATGCGAGCGTAGCGGCGTTGGCCGCGTTTCCGGACGTAGTGAAGAATCTCAATCGCGATATCAAATGGACACGCGATTTGGGCGACGCTTTTCTGGCGCAGCAGGCGGACGTGATGAGCGCGGTGCAACGGATGCGGGCACGGGCGGAGGCGAACGGAAAACTGCAATCGAATTCGCAAATGCAGGTGAATACCCAGACCGAGAACGGGCAGAACGCGATCGTAATCCAGCCGCCCAATCCAGATGAGATCTATGTTCCCGAGTACGATCCCGCATGGGTCTGGGGACCGCCGCTGGTGGGATTCTATCCGCCGCTATGGTATCCGGGCATCACCGTGGGATTCAGTTTCCTGCCGGGAATTTATCTGGGTGGATTTTTCGGCGGATGCTGCGGATGGGGGTTCGGATGGGGCTGGGGACCGGACTGGTTTGGCCACCGGATTTTCGTGAATAACTATTTTTTCCATCGTTACGGGTTCGGCGATTTTCATGGCGGCGCGTTTGAAGGACGCGGCGTGTGGGCGCACAATCCCGAGCATCGGCTGGGCGTGCCGTACGCGAACCGTGGCGTGGCAGAACGGTTTCGGGGCGCTGGAGCCGGAGGATTCAATCGAGGATTCGGAGGCGGTGAGCGAGGGGCCGGTGGCGGTAATTTCCGAGGAGGGGAGATCGGCCGGGCGCCGTCGGAGCGTTTCGGATCGCCAGGATTCGAGCGCGCAAATCCGGGTGGGAGTCATAGCGTGTTCGGCGGCATCCACTCGGGCGGCGCGGCGCGCATTCAGAGCGATCATGGATTCTCAAGCATCCACGGCGGGGGCTTTGGCGGGGGTGGATTTCATGGCTTCGGTGGCGGCGGTGGGTTCCACGGCGGCGGCGGAAGGCGATAGAGGTCGAACATGCGATTGATTACCAGCTTGCTAATTGTGGGCGCGGGGGTGGGAGCTGCGGAGTTGTTGATCGCCCAGGCGCAGCGGACGTTCGATACACCCGACAACGCGGCGAAGGCGCTGATTCAGGCGGCGGGTTCCGACGACACGACGGCGCTGGCGGCTATCTTCGGACCGAAGGGTTCGACTCTTCTAACGTCGGGGAATGCGGCGCAAGATAAGAGCGAGCGCGAGGAGTTCGCGCGCATCGCGCAACATAAATATGCGCTCGAGCATGACTCGATGAATAGCGACCGGATGATACTTGCCGTTGGCGACGAGGACTGGCCTTTCCCGGCGCCCATCGTGAAGGTGAACGGGAAGTGGGTTTTCGACAGTTCCATGGGCCAGACCATGATGCGAGCGCGGCGGATTGGCGCTAACGAGCTGGATGCGATCGAAATTTGCGCCGGCTACGCGGCAGCCGAAGATCAATATTCCACGCAGCACGGGGGAGCGCAGTACGCGCTGCGTTTGATGAGCTCACCGGGCAAGGACGACGGACTTTATTCGGACGCGCATCCGCTGGTGCCGAAGCAGTTCGCCGAGGCGGTTGCGGATGGCGCATCGAACGCGACGCCGAAACGCTATCACGGATATTACTTCAAAGTGCTCACGTCGCAGGGTCCCGATGCGCCGGGCGGCCGGCATGACTACTTGGTGAAGAATGCATTGATGGGCGGGTACGCACTGGTTGCGTGGCCGGCGGAATACGGCGTGACCGGGATCCGCACGTTCATCGTGAATCACCAGGGCATAGTATTCGAGGCAGACCTGGGGCGTCCGGCGAATGCGACGGCTGCGCCGGTGGCGCGATTCAATCCGGATCGGGCTTGGCAGCCAGTGAATTAGCAGCCAAGAAGGGCCGGCATGCCTTGCGACATGCCGGTTTGTAGTGCCCGATCACTCGGGCCGAATGGTCACGGTGCGCTCGAGCAGCGCGTTGAGTCCGCCGACAACGGTGATCTTGTCCACCTTGTCGGCGATCTTCTCGAGCGTCTCGAGCTCCTTGAGCCGGACCAACAGTGGGTTGTCCTCCATCAGCTTGGCCGTGTTGAGCAGCGACCGCGTGGCAGCCGTCTCTTCACGCCGGCGGATCAGGTTGGCTTGTGCCTGCTTCTCCGCCGTCACCACCTGGTTCAAGATGTCCCGAATGTCGCCGGGCAGGATGATGTCCTTGAGCGCGATCGCGCCCACACGAACACCATAAGCTTCCATCTCGCGGCGGACATCGGCTGAAACAGTTTCGTCGATATCCGTTTTTTCCGCGAGCACCTCTTCCAGGGTGCGTTTGCCCAAGGTCTGGCGCACTGCGATCTGCAGCGTGCGGTACAGGTGCTCGTTCACGTCCTTGACCGTGGAACGAGCGAGCCCGACGTTGACGATGTCGAACACCGCCGAGATGTTCACCCGGACGGTGACCTTGTCGCGCGTCAGGATCTCCTGACCGGGGACTTCGACGGTCTGGCGACGCATTTCGAGCAACTCGATGCGAGGCGCCGATACCGCGTTCCAGAAGCCATAGGTTCCGGCCTCCAGTTCACGGACCAGTTTCCCGTCGAGATACACGAGCCCGCGCTTGCCCTCATCTACCACGGTGAAGGTTACGAGCGAGTCGCGCCCCAGCCGAGCCAAAGACGCAAGCAGGCGGGCGGGCGCTTCCGGATTGTCGCGCACGCCAATTCGTTCGAACGTGACATCGACGGCCGCTTTCCAGAAGAGCACACGCTTGTCGGGAGCGACTACGCGCGCGAGTTTTCCGTCCAGATACACGACCGCAACTTCGGCGTCGCCGGTTTCGACTACGGTGAAGTGACGCGAGACCAGATCGGCGCGCTCCTTGATCAGGAAGTCCGACCATTCGCTCGCGAACACCAGATCCTTGGTGTTGAAGCGTTCCAGTTCGATTTTGCGGCCGAGCGTGAAAATCCAGTACTCGCCGGGACCCAGGATATCGGCGAAGCGGCGCTTGCGGATCAGCAAGACGCGTTCGGTGTCGCCAACTAAAATTCGACGCAGCATAAAAGTCACCTCCTTGAATTGAAATTTCGAGTGAAAGAGATCCCCAGGCTTCGATTCGCGGTGTCGCGGCGGGCGATTCCCAGAGCAAGCCCGAGGTCACGACGCGATCCGCGCGCAGAACTTCACGCACGGAATCGCGAAGGAATCAAAACTTGCAGTTTCGGGAAAAGCGCAGAGCTTAGAACCGCTGCCGGTGTTCTCGAAGAAGGGCCGAGGCCGATCTCAAGAACGCGGCGGAAGCGAAGCCTGGTTGACTCGGGTGTTGACCGTTTTGTCAGACGGGCGGAAAGCGGGATTCGAACCCGCAACATACAGCTTAGAAGGCTGTCGCTCTACCATTGAGCTATATCCAATTGGGTGCGAAGGCCCGACTTTCGCCGGCATACGGTTCTTCAGAGAAGCCGCACCAACGAGGCATTCGGAACCTCGACTATAGGCGATCATCGGTTGTGTCCTCCAGCCTGAGTAGCATAACCCCACAACGGCGTGGTGGTCAAGGAAAATTTTGTTAATAAGCAGAGCTTGGCCGACTCTACGGGGATCGCGTTACGCTCTCAGAATGGCTATCGTACGAGCGAAGGTTTGGTATGGCGTGAGAACTCTCTATCGTCTTACGGCGAGAGGCAAACCGGAGTGGCGTCACAAGTATTTTGATGCTCGCTCGACGCTGGTCGAGGATCGCATTGTTCTTTTTCGAGCGAGCAGCTTCGGGGATGCAATCGCGCAGGCAGAGAAGGAAGCGCGCGTCCACTGCAGGCAAAACAGATTCGAAAACATCTACGGTCAAACGGTTCGCATGCGTTATTTGGGCGCATACGACGCATTTGAGCTCTTCGACAAGAAAATTTTGGCTGGATCGGAAGTGTATTCCTCGATGGAGTTAGTTCCTTCTGCAGTTCGAGATTCCAAAGTCGTGACGATGCACATACGCCAGGATCGTTCCGCTCGAACGCCGCGCCGCTGGAAATTCATCGACGGCAAAATTTTGAACGAAGCCAGGGCTGTGCTTCGAAACACTAATGTGAAGCCGGCTTAGCGGGCCTAAGATTCGAGTGCGAACGCTTCGTCGATCAGTTCGGCTTGTTCCTGCTGGTGGCGCTTGAGCGATCCGGCGGATGGGCTGGCGCTGGCTGGACGTCCGGCGTAGTGGAGCAGGCGGTGCGAACTTCCCTCGGCGTCCAGGATCGGTTGTAGATTTTCCTGGACGAAGCGCCATGCTCCCATGTTGCGGGGTTCTTCTTGGACCCACGTCACATCGGCGGTGGCGGGATAGCGGTGCAGCAGTTCGCGAAGTTGGGTTTCGGGGAACGGATAAATTTGTTCGAGCCGCGCGATGGCGATGTCCTGGATCTTGCGCTCTTCGCGGGCGTGCGCCAAGTCGTAATAAATTTGGCCGGAGCACAGTAGGACGCGGCGGACACGCGAGGCGTCGATGCCGGTTGCATCGTCGATCACTTCGCGAAACGCGCCTGAGGTGAGCTCGTCCAATACCGAAACCGCTTTGGGGTGACGCAGCATGCGCTTGGGAGTAAAGAGTATAAGCGGCTTGCGGACGCCGCGGCGGTCGTGTCCGCCGTGCATCTGGCGGCGCAGGACGTGAAAATATTGCGCGGGCGTGGAGGCGTTGACGACCTGGATGTTGTTTTCGGCGCAGAGCACAAGGAATCGTTCAAGGCGCGCGCTGGAATGCTCCGGGCCCTGGCCTTCGTAGCCGTGGGGCAACAGCAAAACCAGGCCGCTCGGCTGGCTCCATTTGGATTCGGCGCTGACGATGAACTGATCGATCATGATCTGCGCGCCGTTCGCGAAATCGCCGAACTGCGCTTCCCAAAGGACCAGCGTGCGGGGGTCAGCCACGCTGTAGCCGAACTCAAAACCCATGACAGCGTATTCGCTGAGCGCGCTGTCGAAGACGTCGAAGCGGGCCTGGTTGGGCGAGAGATTTTTCAGAGGAACGTAGCGATCGCCGGTTTCGCTGTCGTACAACTCGAGGTGGCGCTGGCTAAAAGTTCCCCGGCCGCTGTCCTGGCCGCTCAAACGCACGGGAGTTCGCTCTAGAACAAGGCTGCCGAAAGCCAGAGTTTCTGCGGTGGCCCAGTCCATGGGCGCGCCGGTAAGGACATCGCGACGTTTTCTCAGGAAGCCGTCGAGTTTCGGATGGACGTGGAAGCCACCCGGGAATGTGGTGATCGATTCGAGAATCTGCTGGAGCGTGCGGCGATCGACTGCCGTCTGTGGCGGGGGCGGAGTCATGTCCTCGGGATCGAGATCCGAGAGTTCCTGCACCTCATAGCGCTCTGTGTTTTTCTTCGCGGCGTCATAGATGTCGGAGAGGCGGTTATGGACGGCCTTGCGAATCTGATCGACCTGGGCGGATTCGACGACGCCTTCGCGAATCAGAGCGTCGGAATAAATGTGCGCAACCGAGGGATGCTGGCGGATCTTGCGGTACAGAATTGGCTGCGTATAGCTTGGGTCGTCGGCTTCGTTATGGCCGTGACGCCGATAGCAGAACATGTCGATGACCACGTCCTTCTTGAAGCGTTGGCGGTAATCGTAGGCCATTTGCGCGACGCGGACGCAGGCTTCGGGGTCATCGCCGTTGACGTGGAAGATGGGCGCTTGGACCATGCGCGCGACGTCGGTGGAATAGGGCGTGGAGCGGGCTTCGTCCGGGTTGGTGGTGAAGCCGATCTGGTTGTTGATGACCAGATGGATGGTGCCACCCGTGGTGTAGCCTTCAAGCTGCGACAGATTCAGCGTTTCGGCGACGACGCCTTGACCGGCGAAGGCTGCGTCTCCGTGGACCAGGATGGGTATCACGCGCTCGCGCGCGGTGTCGCCAAGGCGATCCTGTTTGGGGCGCACGATGCCTTCGACGACTGGATCGACCGCTTCGAGATGGCTTGGATTGAAGGCCACCGAAACGATAATTTCCTTGCCCTGGGTGGACTTTCTGACGCCACTCGCGCCTAGGTGATACTTGACGTCGCCAGACCCTTGCGTGCTGTTAGGATCGCCGCCTTCAAATTCCGAGAAAACCTGAACCATGGATTTGCCGACGATGTTGGCGAGCACGTTGAGGCGGCCGCGGTGAGCCATACCCATAACGGCTTCGTGCACTCCGTTGTTGGCGGCGCGGTCGAGAATTTCGTCCAGGATGACGATGGCG
>Ga0335078_10001021_pt1 | contig 42576 bp, 35 predicted proteins | sample Lox_Sample_32_FD_206711 | JGI IMG/M metagenome (GOLD analysis project Ga0335078, IMG submission 206711) | Soil microbial communities from Loxahatchee National Wildlife Refuge, Florida, United States - Lox_Sample_3.2 | ecosystem: Environmental > Terrestrial > Soil > Wetlands | place: USA...
GCCCGGTCGGCGTAGTAGCCGCCGTCCTCCATGAACTTCAGCGGCAGGGTGTAGTCGGTGCCGTAGAACTGCCGCTGGGCGATCAGGTCGGCGTCGATCGCGCCGCTCTGGGCCAGGGCCAACTCGGCGCCAAGCATGACCGGGACCGGACCGTAATTGCCCGCCGGGAGCACCGGCACCCCGTTCACGAACTTGATCTTGGGAGCGGCGTTGAGGTAGTTGGTCGCCCACTTGTTCTGCAGGCTGGCGGGCGCGGCCTGGTAGGTGGCCAGCGCGGCCCTGACCCCCGGGTTGAGCGGGGCGGCCTGGGTCAGCGGCGTGATCACGAAGTCCTGCGCCGCGTTGATGGGCTGCCGCACCCCGGCCCAGTTCGCCGGGGCGAACAGGATGGTCTGCGGGGTGCCGTTGGTGTTGTAGGGCGGACCGTAGGTCGCGGTCAGGCTGGTGCCGTTCAGCTCGCTGGCGGCGGTACCGAGGAAGTCGGCCGGGGCTATCTTGGCCCAGGAGGCAATGGTGATCGGCGGGACGTTAGGAGAGGACAGCAGCCCGGCCAGGCCGAGGGTGAGCGCCAGGGCCACCACGACGGCGATGGTGCCCTCCTTCAAGATGTCGTACCGCCTGGTCGGACCGCGCCACGCCTCCCGGTCGGCCTTGCGGGAGGCGCGGATGGCGGCCACGCCGCGGGGCCGCTTGGCCGGCAGCGGGTGGCTGACGCCGCGCTTGCGGACCAGCAGCACGTGCGCGCCGATCAGCGCGATGAGGATGATCGGCAGGAGCACCACGTGCCACAGCAGCATCTGGCCGAAGTTCATCAGGTTGAAGAACGAGCCGATCCCGGCCGCGTTGAACGCGTCCTTGCCGTTGGTGGCGATCCACTGGGAGTCGAAGTTCTGCTGCGACAGGTAGCCGGTGAAGCACACCACGATCGAGGCGAGGAAGGCGATGACGCCGGTGATCCAGGTCGCCGCGCGGCGGCCCCGCCAGGCGGCCATCCAGAACTTGCCCCACAGGTGGATGACCAGCAGGGCCATGAACAGTTCGACGCTCCACAGGTGCAGGCTGTTGAAGAAGTGGCCCACCGGGTTGGTGTGCCACCAGTCGGTGCCGCCGAGCGCGATGGCCGCCCCGCTCGCCAGCACCACGGCGAGCGCGGCCATGGAGGCCACGCCGAAGACGTACACCCAGGAGGCGACGTAGGCGGGCTGGCGGTCGGGCAGCAGCTTCTTCGGCGGGAACGAGCCCAGGGCCCAGCGGCGCGCCCGTGCCGTCCACATCCTCTCGTCGCCCTCGGCCGCCGTGTAGCCGGGGATCTGATCTGGTTCGGTCACCTCATCGGGCGGGAGGTTCGGACGGTGGCGGCCCGGGAACGGCAGCAGCAGCGCGACACCGAAGATGACGACCATGACCGCGATCAGCACGAGATTCGCCACAGAAATGGTGAAGACGTTCCAGTTCAGGTATGAACCAGGCTGGTTCAGGTTGATGGCCAGGGGAGCGTGTCCCGCTGCCAGATCGATGGTTCCCACAGGAGCCTCCAGGTCGGCCCGCGGACCAGTCCGCATGGCTGCTGATTCGATGGCGAGAGCATTGCCGTTAGTCCAGGGCGTCTGTAGTGATGTGGGTCATCTGGTTTAGGGACCAAGGTCCCGCGGCTCGAATGGGCGGCTCGAATGGACGGATGGCGCGGCGCAGCGGAGGGCGCGGCGCAGCGGAGGGCGCGGCGCAGCGGAGGGCGCGGCGCAGCGGAGGGCGCGGCGCAGCGGGGGGCGGTTACTGCTGGGGAAACAGCTGAATTGGCCGTGCGTTATCGTCGGCTTCCAGCGGGCATGTCAGTTCAGCGGAGATACGGCACCAGGGAGGGACTGTGGATATAACCCAGCTGATCCTTGATGACCACCATGAGCAGCGGCGGCTGTTCGCGATCCTGGAGCAGATCGATCGTGCGGAGACCGAGGTGCTGACCGCGGTGTGGGGGCGGCTGGCTTCGTTCCTCGAACTGCACGCGGCAGCCGAGGAGGAGATCTTCTATCCCGCGCTGCTTCAGGTGGGCCTGGCGGCATACCGGGCAGCCGGGGTGGAGGGCGAGACCCTGGACGCCATCCACGACCACAACGAAATCAGGGACGCGATCGCCGAGGTCGCCCGCTATCAGGTCGGAACCGACGAGTGGTTCGCCGCTGTCGGCGCGGCGAACCTGGCCAACAGCGATCACATGGCCGAAGAGGAACGGGAGGGCCTGACAGATTTCCGCCGCCTGGCCGGATTGACGCGCCGCCATCAGCTCGCCGTAGCCTTCGCCGCCTTCGAGGCGCGGAACTTCGCCGGGGTCCCCCCCGTGGACAAGGACCCGGCCAGCTACGTGCGCGAGGCCGAGGAGCAGGTCCCCAGAAGGGGATCCCTCAGCATCGGCAGCCTCAAGCGACGCTGACCGGCCGCGGCCGCGGGCCGGGGCGTTACCCGGCCAGGTGGCCCCGGGTGTTACCCGGCTCGGGCGGGAGGGCCGTGGCTGTGCAGGACCTTCGACTTGTCCTTGTTCCAGGCGGTGGTCGTCCCGTCGGGGTTCAGGACCAGGGTCCAGCCCCACCGGTGGATCACGATCAGGTGGTGGTACGGGCACAGAAGGAGGCACTCCTGCACGCTGGTGGCGCCGCCGTCGGCCTTGTGCTTCACATGGTGCACGTGACAGGTGGCGGCGGGCTGGCTGCAGCCCCCGGCCCATCGGCAATGCTTGTCGCGCAAGACCACCGCGTTACGGATGCCCGCCGGGACGGTCTCGGCGTAGCCGATATCCAGCGGCAGGCTCGGCCCGGCCAGGCGGGCGCCCAGCTGGCGGCGGCGCAGGAAGCTGGCCAGCCCGCCTGGCCCCGACACGAGGTCGACAGCCTTGCCGATGACGGCTTGCTCGATGGCTTCCCAGGCCCGGGTGGTGTCCGGCCGGCGTGCCGCCGGACCGTCGCTGATGCGGGCGCTGGCGGTGGCAGCGTCGCGGCGGAGCTTGTGGAGCTGGACGCACAGCTGGACCAGATCGTCCAGGGCATCAAGGTTGACGTCCCCCGTCACGATCGGAGCCACCGCGGCGTCGCAGGCCACCGCGCGGGCGGTGTCGCCGTCCAGCCATGCCCCGCCGTCGCTGCCGCCGGCCGAAGCCTCGGCACGGCGGGCGGCCCACTGCGCCCGGACCTGCGTGCTCCACTCCTCCATGAGAGCGGAGCTGCCGTCCAGGATCATCAGGTCCGCGAGGGAGATGTGGACCCAGGCCTTCACGGGCTGTCCGGCACGCTCGGGCAGCAGGTCGCTGGCGGCGAGGCGGCGCATCGCCTCCTCAAGCGCGTCGTGGCAGCGCTCGGCGTGCGTGCGGGTGTCCTCGGCGCCCGCCAGGGCGGACAGGGCATCCAGCACCGCGCCGACGACGGCGGCGCATTCCGGGGTCAGGTCGCCGTGCAGGACGCCGGCGCCGTCGAACGTGATCTCCAGCCGGAGCGAGCGATCCTCGAACGTCTCGTCTGTGTCGTCGTCGGGGGTTTCCGACCGGGACTTCTCAAGGATCTCGGCCGCCAGCGCGGCCAGACCTCGCAGGTCCATGCCCGCCTTCGCCGCCGCGAGCAGGACCTCATCGGCCTTCTCCCGGCAGTTCTCCGGCAGCCGGTCCGTCCAGGTACAGATCGTCCGGGCGAACGACTCCGATATCTCCCCCGCGGCCAGCGCATCGGCCACCTGCGGGTGCGCGGCGGCACGGCGCACCCACGCGGTGTACCCGACGGCGGCGCCCTTGGTGATCCGGGTCTTGTTGATCAGCCAGGCCCGCGGGCTGTAATCCGCGTCCGCGCAGTAGCCCTGGCCGGAGGTGAACGCGCCCAGGATCGAGGTCCGGGCCGCGGTGCCGATCGCGGTCACCCGCTCCAGCCTCTGCAGGCACTGCGCCTGCGCCTCCGCCGCCATCGCGGTCGCGTCGGCCGCGGCCAGGTAGCCCATCGCGGCTTCCAGCATCTCCAGCGCCTCGCGCACGCTGCCCGGTGACATGGCCGTGCTCATCGTGGGTGTCACCTCCTCCCGTGCTGCCCGCGGTCCGGCGGATGGGCTCCTTTCCCCAGGTCATCAAGCCCAGGGTCGACTTTCGTCAGCTAGTTCGACTCTAACATCGACCAATGACATTTCCTGGGAAATCAGGGCCGACCTGGCGGGCGGCGCCCGAAATAGGTGACGATGAGCACCAAGGTGTCCATGAGCCGCCTGGTACGCCAGTCAGTCGTGATGGCGGGTGCTGGCACGGCGCCGGTGATGCTGGCACGGCGCCGGTGGTGCTGGCGGGTGCGGGTGCGGCGTCAGTCGTGATCGCAGGTGCGGCGCAGGCTGTCCCGGGTCAGGTCGGACAGGGCGGGATAGCCGTCCACCGCCATGATCAGGTCCGCCTCGGCCAGGATGCTGCGCAGGACGTGGACGATGCCGTCGACGCCGCCGATCGCCAGGCCGTAGGCGTAGGGCCGGCCGATGGCGACCGCGGTGGCGCCCAGGGCCAGGGCCTTGATCACGTCGGCGCCGGACCGGACGCCGGAATCGAAGAGCACCGGCAGGCCGTCGGCGGCGTCCGCCACGGCGGGCAGGCAGTCGAGCGCGGGCAGCCCGCCGTCGGCCTGCCGGCCGCCGTGGTTCGAGCAGTAGATCCCGTCCACTCCTCCGTCCCTGGCGCGGCGGGCGTCGTCGGGGTGGCAGATGCCCTTGACGAGCAGGGGCAGCGTGGTGAGCGAGCGCAGCCAGGGAAGGTCATCCCAGGTGAGCGGGTTGCCGAAGAGCTGCGCGAACAATGACACGGTGGCGGCCAGGTCAGAAGCGGGGTCCTTGCCCAGCCGGGCGCGGAAGACTGGATCGGTGACGTAGTTAGCCAGGCAGTGGCCGCGCAGCTGGGGGAAGTTGCTGGCGGCCAGGTCACGCGGGCGCCAGCCGGTGACCCAGGTGTCCAGGGTCACCACGATGCCCCGGTAGCCGGCCGCCTCGGCCCGGGACACCAGGCTCGCGGCCAGGTCCCGGTCGGTGGGCGTGTACAGCTGGAAGAAGCCGGGCGTGCCGCCGAACGACCCGGCGACGTCCTCCAGGGGGTCGACGGACAGCGTCGAAGCGATCATCGGGACGCCGGTGCGCGCGGCCGCGGCGGCGGTGGCCAGGTCGCCGTGCCCGTCCTGGGCGCACAGGCCGATCACGCCGATGGGCGCCATCAGCAGCGGAGACGGCAGCGTCATCCCGAACAGTTCGACGGACAGGTCACGCTGGGCCGCTCCGACGAACATCCGCGGGATCAGGCCCCACCGCCGGAACGCGCTGACGTTGGCCCGCAGGGTGTGCTCGCTGCCTGCGCCGCCGGCCACGTAGGACAACACCGAGGGCGGCAGGGCCTGCTCCGCCCGGGCCTCGAGTTCGGCGAACGCCATCGGGAAGCCCGGCAGGACCCCCTGCAGCCCGGCCAGGTAGATCTCCAGCTGAAAGTCCCCGTAACCGGTCATCAGAAGCCTCCAGGTCTACCAGGCCGTACCCGAGGGAGGCGGGATCACCGGGGGGACGATGGCCTCGATCAGATGCGGTCCGGGTTCGGTGTAGGCCAGGCGCAGCGCCTGGTCCAGTTCGGCGGCGGTGCTGACCCGGGTCGCGGGCACGCCGAGCCCGCTGCTGACCTGGGTGAAATCCGGGGTGGGGCCGGACAGGTCGAGCATCCGCGCGGCGCGCTCGCCCGCCCGCCCGGCGCCTGCCGGGCCAGCTCCCGCCGGGCCGACGCCTGCCGGGCCAGCTCCTGCCGGGCCGGTGCCTGCCGGGCCAGCTCCTGCCGGGCCGGTGCCCGCCGGGCCAGCTCCTGCCGGGCCGGTGCCCGCCGGGCCAGCCAGGGTGCGGGCCAGTTCCATCCGCAGGATCGCGTAGGCGGCGTTGTTGATCAGCACCGTCGTCACGTTGAGCCGCTCGCGGGCCTGGGTCCACAGCGCCTGGATGGTGTAGAGCGCGCTGCCGTCGGCTTCCAGGGACAGCACCGGCCGGTCCGGGGCCGCGATGGCCGCGCCGGTCGCGGCCGGCATGCCCTGGCCGATGGAGCCGCCGGTCAGGGTCAGCAGGGTGTGCCGCGGCGCGCAGGCCAGGGCCATGGGCAGCGCGAAGCCCGTGGTGTTGGCCTCGTCGGCGATGATGGCGTGCTCGGGCAGCGAGGCGGCCACCGTGTTGGCCAGGCTGATCGCGGTCAGCGGCCCCGGTTCGGCCGGCAAAGGCGGGGCCGCCTCGGTGAGCACCGGCTTCGTCCCGGCCGCGACCAGGTCGGCCAGCGCTTCCAGCGCTGCCTCGGCGTCCTGGTCGGGGTCCGCCAGGACAGTGACCGCACAGCCCGCGGGCACCAGGTCGCTGGCCCGGCCGGGATAGGCGAAGAACGACACCGGCGCGCGGGCCCCGGCCAGGATGAGCTGGCCGACCCCGGCCAGCTGGGCCTCGGCCAGCTCGGCCAGGTAGGCCAGCCGGTCGACGCCGGGCACCCCGGCGCCGCGCTCCAGCCGGGCCGGGAACGTCTCGGCCAGCAGCCGCGCCCCGGTCGCGGCGCTGATCCGGCTGGCCGCCCGCAGGCCGCGCTCGGTCAGGGCCGTCCCGCCGAGGAAGAGCATCGCGGCAGGACCGGCCGAGACAAGAGGAGCGATCGCGGATACCTGACTATGGTCGATCATGGGTGTCGGGAGGTGGGGACGGGGCGGGGCAGGCGTACCCCCGTCGCTCCACGACACGTCGGCCGGGAGCACCAGGGTGGCGATCTGCCCGGCCCGCGCCGCCGCCACCGCGCGCATCGCGTCCTGGGCCAGGCCGCGGGTGGTGCCGCTGGTGTGCACCCAGCCGGACACGGTGCGCGCCAGCGCCTCGATGTCGGACTGCAGCGGCGCGTCGTAGCGGGCGTGCCCGGTGGCGTGCGCCCCGACGATGACCAGCACCGGGGTGTGCGCCCGGCGCGCGTTGTGCAGGTTGGCGAGCCCGTTGGCCAGGCCCGGCCCGAGGTGCAGCAGCACCGCCGCGGGCCGTCCGGCCATCCGGCCGTACCCGTCGGCGGCCCCGGTGGCGACGCCCTCGAACAGCGCCAGCACGCCGCGCATCCGCGGCACCGAATCCAGCGCGCTGACGAAGTGCATCTCCGACGTGCCCGGGTTCATGAAGCACACGTCGACGCCCGCGTCGGCCAGGCTGCCGACCAGCGCCCGGGCGCCGATCACCGCGATCCTCCCGGGGGCGAGAAGGTAGGTGAGAGCCCACCTGAGGGCATGGGGGAGAGGGAGAGTCCGCCGCAGTTCACGGGCACGATGGTAAGCCCCGGGCCAGGACGGCAGGGCCAGGACGGCAGGGCCAGGACGGCAGGGCCAGGACGGCAGGGCCAGGACGGCAGGGCCAGGACGGCAGGGCCAGGACGGCAGGGCCAGGACGGCAGGGCCAGGACGGCAGGGTCAGGACGGCCACTGCCACTCGGTGATCTCGGGGGCGTCCTCGCCCTGCTCGCGGGTGTGGGCGCGGCAGGTGATTCTCTTGTCCGTCATCAGCTGGCGGACGTGGCCGGCCGTCGAGGCCAGCCCGGGCACCCGGTCGATCACGTCCATGACCAGGTGGAACCGGTCCAGGTCGTTCAGCATGACCATGTCGAACGGGGTGGTGGTGGTGCCTTCCTCCTTGTAGCCGCGGACGTGGAAGTTGTCGTGCCCGTGCCGCCGGTAGGTCAGCCGGTGGATGAGCCAGGGGTAGCCGTGGTAGGCGAAGATCACCGGCCGGTCGGTGGTGAACAGGGCGTCGAACTCGGCATCGGACATGCCGTGCGGGTGCTCGGTCTCCGGCTGCAGCCGCATCAGGTCCACCACGTTGACCACCCGCACCTTCAGCTGCGGCAGGTGCTCGCGCAGCAGCGAGACCGCGGCGAGAACCTCCAGCGTGGGGATGTCGCCGGCGCAGGCCATCACCACATCCGGCGCGCCGGGCGCGTCGTTGGACGCCCACTCCCAGATCCCGGCGCCGCGGGTGCAGTGGATGATGGCCTGGTCCATGGACAGCCAGTTCCACTGCGGCTGCTTGCCGGCCACGATGACGTTGACGTAGTTCCGCGAGCGCAGGCAGTGGTCGCCCACGGACAGCAGCGTGTTGGTGTCCGGCGGCAGGTAGACCCGGATGACCTCGGCCTTCTTGTTCATCACGTGGTCGATGAAGCCGGGATCCTGATGCGAGAAGCCGTTGTGGTCCTGCCGCCAGACCAGCGAGGAGAGCAGGTAGTTCAGCGACGCGACCGGGCGCCGCCAGCCGATGCGGCGGGTGACCTTCAGCCACTTGGCGTGCTGGTTGAACATCGAGTCGACGATGTGGATGAACGCCTCGTAGCAGTTGAACAGCCCGTGCCGCCCGGTGAGCAGGTAGCCCTCCAGCCATCCCTGGCACATGTGCTCGCTCAGGACCTCCATCACCCGGCCGTCCGGCGCGAGGTGGTTGTCCCCCGGCACGATCTGCCCCTCGAACACCTTGTTCGTCACCTGGAACACGTCACCGAGCCGGTTGGACTCGGTCTCGTCCGGCCCGAACAGCCGGAAGTTCGACGGGTTGGCCGTGATCACGTCGCGCAGCCAGCCGCCGAGCACCCGGGTCGGCTCCGACATCTCCGCGCCCGGCGCGCCGACCTCCACGGCGTAGTCGGTGAACTCGGGCAGCCGCAGCTCGCGCAGGAGCAAGCCGCCGTTGGCGTGCGGGTTCGCGCTCATCCGCCGCTCACCGCGCGGGGCCAGCGCGGCGAGTTCCGGCACCAGCGCGCCGGAGGCGTCGAACAGCTCCTCGGCCCGGTACGAGCGCATCCACGCCTCCAGCAGCGCCAGGTGCTCCGGGTTGCCGCGCGCGTTGGCGATCGGGACCTGGTGCGCCCGCCACGTCCCCTCCACCGGCAGCCCGTCCACCACCCGGGGCCCGGTCCAGCCTTTGGGGGTGCGCAGCACGATGACCGGCCAGGCCGGCCGGGTGATGTCGCCGTCCTGCCGGGCCCGGCGCCAGATGGCGTGGATCTCGCTGATCACCGCGTCCATGGTGGCGGCGAGCTGCTGGTGCACCAGCTTCGGGTCGTCGCCCTCGACGGTGTACACCCGGTAGCCGTAACCGGTCAGCAGCGCGGAGAGCTCCTCGTGCGGTATCCGGGCCAGCACCGTCGGGTTGGCGATCTTGTACCCGTTGAGGTGCAGGATCGGCAGCACCGCGCCGTCGGTGGCCGGGTTGAGGAACTTGCTCGAGTGCCAGCTGGCGGCCAGCGGCCCGGTCTCGGCCTCGCCGTCGCCGATCACGCAGGCCGCGATCAGGTCCGGGTTGTCGAACGCCGCCCCGTAGGCGTGCACCAGCGAGTAGCCGAGCTCGCCGCCCTCGTGGATGGAGCCCGGCGTCTCCGGCGCCGCGTGCGAGGGGATGCCGCCGGGGAAGGAGAACTGCCGGAACAGCCGGGCCATCCCCCGGGCGTCCTGGGTGACGGCCGGGTACAGCTCGCTGTAGGTCCCCTCCAGGTAGGTGTTGGCCACCATGCCGGGCCCGCCGTGCCCCGGCCCGCAGATGTAGATGACGTTCAGGTCCTGGTTCCTGATCACCCGGTTGAGGTGCGCGTAGATCAGGTTGAGGCCCGGCGTCGTGCCCCAGTGCCCGAGCAGCCTCGGCTTGACGTGCCCGGGTCGCAGCGGCTCGGTCAGCAGCGGGTTGCCCAGCAGGTAGATCTGCCCCACGGACAGGTAGTTCGCCGCCCGCCACCACGCGTCGAGGACGTCGAGCTCACCGCCGGTCAATGGCCCAGGCTCAGTCATGTCAACCCCTTTTTGATCCCGAACGGACGTACTGCGTGCCCCGCTCAGCCGCTTCCGTCCCCAGGCTAATTTCGCGGTCCTGGCCGCGACAGTCCCGGAGCCAAGCGTTAACGTGCGCGACACCTCAGCGCAACTTGCGCAGGAACGGGTCCCGCGGTTCGTACGGCGTCACCTGGACCCGCGCGTTCACCACCACCACCCCGTCCGGCCCGGCGACGACCGGATCCAGGTCGAGGTGGGTGACCTCCGGCAGGTCCTCGGCGAGCCGGGAGACCCGGAGCAGCAGGTCGCGCAGGGCCGGGTGGCCCTCGAGGGCTCCCCGCATCAGCGTGTCCGCGTCGATGTCGGTCAGCGGCGTCAGCCGGGCCCGCGGGGGCGCTTCGCCGGTCCCGAGCGTCACCAGCGAGCCGAACACATGGTCATCGGTCACCTGGACGGTCACCTCGGCGCCCGCCGGGGCCAGGTCGGCCAGCGGTATCCCGTAGCAGCGCAGCAGCTCGGCGGTCTGCTCGGGACCGAGCCAGCCGGCCTCGGAGCGCATCAGCGCGCGAGCGTCCTCGGTCCTGATGTCGGCGAAGGCGGGCACCCGGCCGCCGGGTTCGGCCCGCCAGGCGCCGTAGCCGGCCGCGCGGGCCAGCGCCCGCACCGCGGCCTCGGGTGCGCCGTAGGCCGGGATCCGGCCCGCGGTGCCCGTTTCGGGGCCCAGCTCCTGGCCCCCTTCCGGGCCCAGCTCCTGGCCCCCTTCCGGGCACCGCGGCAGCAGGCGGACTGATTCCGGCTGGTTGAGCACGACGGCGGCGAGCGGGACGGAGACGTCAGCGGCGCCGATCGCGGCCAGCAGGTCGCCGGTGGCCCCGGTGGGCAGGACGATCGCCACGATGGCGTGCACGTCCTCGTCCGCGGCGAGCAGTTCCAGGCACCGGCGGAAGGTCTCCGCGGACACCGGGGCCGGCGTCTCGACCGGGCCGGTGACCGTGCCCGACGGGACCAGCGTCCGCAGCCGCCGCCTGGTCAGGCCGTGCGGATGGTGGACGGACAGGCCGAGGTCGGCGCAGGCGTCCGCGGCCAGCACCCCGGCGCTGGCGACATTGGACACGATCGCCACGGTCCGCCCGGCCGGGACGGGCTGGGTGGCCAGCAGCGCGGTGGCCTGGATCAGCTCGCCGAAGCCGCGGGTGGTGACCACGCCGGCCTGCTCGAACAGCGCCTCCCGGCTGACCAGGGACGTCTGGCCGGAACGATCGGCCAGCACGGTGAGCACCGGCATGGTGCGGCTGACCCGGCGGGCCGTCCGGGCGAACTTGCGCGGGTTGCCGAACTGCTCGATGTACAGCAGGGCGAGCCTGGTCAGGCCGTCGTGTTCCCACCACATCAGCATGTCGTTGCCTGACACGTCGAGCTTGTCGCCCACGGAGGCGAACGAGGAGATCCCGATGCCGAGCCGGGACAGGTGATCGACCAGGGCGAAGCCCAGCCCGCCGGACTGCATGACCAGGCCGGCCACGCCGGGCCGGGCCGGGCGGGCGGCGAACGTGGCGTCCAGGCCGATGCCGGGCACCGCCACCCCGAAGCAGTCCGGGCCGACCAGCCGCATGCCGTGCCTGCGGCACACCGCGAGCAGGTCGGCGCAGGCGGCGGTGTCCAGCCCGGCGGTGATCACTACCAGCGATCGCACGCCGCGCTGGCCGCACTGCCCGGCCACGCCGAGCACCGCCGCGGCGGGCACCGCGATCACCGCCAGGTCGGCGGGCTCCGGCAGGTCGAGCACCGAGGACAGGCACCGCTCGCCGCCGATCTGCCGGGCGCGCGGGTTCACCGTGTAGAGCCGTCCGGCGTACCCGCCGGCCCGGATGTTGTCCAGGATCGCCCGGCCCACCGTCCCCCGCCGCCGGCTCGCGCCGATCACCACGACCGACTCCGGCGCGAGCACGTGCCGCAGGCTGGCGGCCTCGGCCCGGCGCTCCCTTTCGGCCACGGCGTTCAGGTAGCTGTCCAGCGTGGGGCCGGCGTCCTGGCTGGGCAGCGGGAACGTCAGCTCGAAGACCCCCTCCGCGTAGTGGCGCTCGATGGGCAGGCCCGCGTCGGCGAACACGTCCAGCATGGCCTTGTTCTCGGTCAGGGTCTGCGCGAGGAAGGTGGTTATCTGGTGGCTCCTGGCGTAGGAGACCAGGTGCTCGAGCAGGAGGGTGGCGATGCCCTTGTGGTGCATGTGGTCGGCCACCGCGAACGCCACCTCGGCCTGCTCCGGGCGGTCCCGGGACACGGCGTAGCTGGCCACGCCGACCACCTCGTCGCCGACCAGCGCGAGCAGCGCCACCTGGCCGGGCACCGGATCCTGGCAGACCCGCCGCGCCTCGGTCTCGGCCGCCCGACGGCTGATGTTGAAGAACCGCAAGTAGGTGTTGTCCGGGGACATCGCCTCGTGCATGGCCTTGACCGCGCCGAAATCGCCCGGGCCCGCCGGGCGGATCTCGACCGTGGTCCCGTCGGCCAGCAACGCGTACACCTGGCCCGTCCCCTTGGCCCTCTTGGACCCCTTGGTTCCCGGCAGCCGGGAGAGTTCCTGCGCCATGCTCATAGTGTGTCCCCCGGGCCGGGTCAGAACAGCGGCGCGGTGACCACGGGGGCGCCGTCGGGGTAGCTGAGGCGGTCGCGGACCGCCACCACGCCCGGGACATGCCGGACCTTGCGCACGATCTCGTGGCCGAGCGCGGCGGTTTCCGGGTTCCCCTGCAGGGTCACCACGCCGGCCTCGACCGTCACCGCGAACTGCCGCGGGTCCTCCAGGAGATCGTGCAAGATCACCTGGTCGGTGATGTCCTCGCGGATCTGCTCGTCCGTGCGGTCATAGACCGCGAGCACGTCGGCCCGGCTGATCACGCCGACCAGGCCGCCGCCCCCGTCGACCACGGGAAGCCGCTTGATCCGCAGGGTGTACATCAGGTGGGCGGCGTGCTCGACCGAGTCCTCGGGCCTGACGGTGACCGCCGGGTGGGTCATCAGGTCGCCGGCCGTCTGGCCGCCGGCCTTGCGGACGTCCCGGTGGTGCAGCAGCCCGCCGATCACGCCGGGGTCGGCCAGCGCCTCCTTGGCCAGCATGTCCGCCTCGGAGACCACGCCGATGACCTTCTGGTGCTCGTCGATGACGGGAAACGCGCTCACCCGGTACCGGCGGAGCGTGGCCGCCATCTCCTTGAAGGTCGCGTCCCGCCTGACCGCCACCACCTGGGTGCTCATGACGTCCTTGACCATGGGATTCATCATCGCCGTCCCTTCTGGGGCCAGTTCGCCGGGGAAGTCAGTCCGTCGGGAAGTTGGCCGTGACGTCGAACTTGTCTTCGGAGCGCTCGGGCGGCGGGTAGGTGAGCCGGTCGCGGACCGCCACCACGCCCTGCACGTGGCGGGCCTGCCGCACGATCTCGTGGCCGACCACGCTGCTCTCCGGGCGCCCGGTCAGGGTCACGACGCCGTCCTTGACGCTCACGTCGAAGGCATTCGGGTCGGCGAGGAACTCGCCGAGGATCACCTCGTCGAGGATCTCCCGGCCGATGTCGGAGTCCGGGCGGTCGAAGACGGAAAGCACGTCGGCCCGGCTGACGATGCCGACCAGGTGACCGTTCGCGTCCACCACGGGGAGCCGCTTGACCTTGCGCTCGTACATGAGGCGGGCGGCGCGCTCGACCATGTCCTCCGGGGCGACGGTCACCACCGCCGTGGTCATCAGGTCGCCGGCCGTCACGCCGCGGGCCTTCCCGGCGTCCCGGCGGTGCAGGATGCCGGCGAACAACCCGGGCTCGCCGTCCAGGGCCTCCTTGGTCAGCAGGTCGGCCTCGGAGACGACGCCGACCACCTTGCCGTCGTCATCGATCACCGGGAACGCGCTGACCCGGTTCTGGTGGAGGGCGACGGCCATCTCGCGGAACGTCGCTTCCTTCTTCACCCAGATCACCCGGGTGGTCATGACGTCCTTGACTGGGGTCTTCATCGTCCTCATCCCCTTGGCTCCTGGCCGAAGCGCTCATGATGTCCCAGTACCAGCCTCGTCACCAGAGCCGACTGAAGACAGGGCCGAAGGTCCGTACCCGCCGGGTTGAAGGTCATGGCCCCGGTGCATGACGCTAAGGTCGTCACAAGGGCCCAGAGAGGATGAGGGATGGCTGACCGCACGATCGAGGAGCTGGACGAGGCCGAGAGCCTGCGGCTGATATCGCCGGGCGGAATCGGCCGCATCGCCTACCAGAGCCGGTTCGGCCCGGCGGTGCTGCCGGTGAACTACAAGTGGTACGACGGGGCGATCGTGTTCCGGACCGCCAGGCACAGCGCCCTGGACGAGGACCTGCAGACCGGGATCGCCGGCGGCGACTACCTGGTCGCGTTCGAGATCGACGAGATCGACGAGCCCGGGCGGCAGGGCTGGAGCGTGCTGATCCAGGGGCCCGCGCACCACGTCGAAACCGAGGAAGCGCGCGCGAGGGCCAAGGCGGCGGGCGTCGAGCCCTGGGCGCCCGGGGACCGCGAGCTGTTCCTGCGGATCATCCCGCACCGCGTCACCGGCCGCCGCATCAAGCCCGCCTAGGACCGGGGCCTGGCGTTCCCGGCCCGCCCCGATACACGCGTGCCCCATGGTGTCCGAGCGTGCCATGGTGCGCCCCGCAGCGAAAAGATCGTGGAGGATCCGGGTTATGCGGAGGGTTCGGTCATCCCTGGGGTACTAAATACTTCACTGAGTCCGAATCCTCCACGATAAAGCCAAGATCATCGCACTGGTGAGCGAACCCTGGTGCGGATGAGGTTAATGGGTCTGGTGAGGCGTGTCGTTGAGGCATTGGGGTTGGACGGGCGCGCCAGGGCGGCTTGAGCGGCAGGCGGCGGGGAAATGCGGGCCTAGGTCGGTTCGGGTTGCATTTCTATAGCGCCGCAGGGGCATTCGGCGGCGCACAGGCCGCAGCCCTTGCAGTAGTCGTAGTCGACCTCGTACTGGCCGTCGGCGAGCTTGATGATGGCGTTGTCCGGGCAGACGCCGTAGCAGTTGTCGCAGCCGAAGCAGTTGCCGCAGGACATGCAGCGGCGCGCCTCGAACAGCGCGGTGGACTCGTCCAGGCCGCCGGTCACCTCGTCGAAGGTGCTGATCCGCCGGGCCGCCTCCAGCCGGGGCCGGACGGTGGCCGGGGCGTCGGCGTAGTACCAGGTGTTCAGATGGCCGGATTCGGCGAGCGGATGCTTGGCCGGGGCAGCGTACGATCCGTCGCGCAGGAAGGCGTCGATGTGGCGGGCGGCCTTCTTGCCGTGGCCGATGGCCACGGTGACGGTCCGCTCCGCGGGCACCATGTCGCCGCCGGCGAAGATGCCCGGGTACCCGGTCATCAGGTCGGGGCCGACCTCGACCACGTTGTCGGCGAAGGTCACCCCGGGCACGCCCTCCAGCACGGACAGGTCGGCGTTCTGGCCCAGGGCCAGGACCAGGCAGTCCGCCTCGAGCTCTTCGAACTCCCCGGTCGGCTGCGGGAAGCCGGTCTCGTCCAGCTTCATCTTCTCGATCAGCAGCTTGCCCTCGTCCGCGTGGGCGACCGTGGACAGCCAGCGCATCTGGATGCCTTCCTCCAGCGCCTCGGTGACCTCGGAGTCGTGGGCCGGCATCCGCTCGCGGGTCCGGCGGTACACCACGACGGCCTCGGACGCGCCGAGCCGGCGCGCGGTGCGCGCGGCGTCCATGGCGGTGTTCCCGCCGCCGTAGACGGCGACCCGGCGGCCCAGCATGGGCGCCGACCCCTCCTCCATGCTGTGCAGCATCGTCACCGCGTCCATGATCCGGGCCGAGTCGCCGGCCGGGATGTAGGCGCGCCTGCCGATGTGCGCGCCGACGGCCACGAAAGCGGCGTCAAAGCCGCCGTGCTGGCCCGGGGGGACGCCCCCCGCAGCCTCTCCCACGCTGGCCGGTTGCGCTTGGATGTTGGTGAGCTTGGTGCCGAACTTCACGTCGTAGCCGCTGTGCTGGCCCGGGGGGACGACCCTCTCATACCCTCCCGCACCGTCCAGTTCCGCCTGGATGTCGGTGACCCTGGTGTTGAGCTCCAGGGTGACGCCCATGTCCAGGATGCGCTGGACCTCGGCGTCGAGGATGTCGCGCGGCAGCCGGTACTTCGGTATGCCGTAGCGCATCATCCCGCCGGGCTCGGCGCCCGCATCCTTGATCGTCACCTGGTGCCCCAGGCGGGTGAGGTGGTAGGCGGCCGACAGGCCGGACGGCCCCGCCCCTACCACCAGCACCCGTCGTCCCGTCGGCGCCGCATCGACGGGAACCTGCCAGCCCTGCCGGAGCGCCTCGTCGCCGAGGAAGCGCTCCACCGAGTTGATGCCCACGGCCGAGTCCAGCTGGGCCCGGTTGCAGGCGGTCTCGCAGGGCCGATAGCACACCCGGCCCATGATGGCCGGGAAGGGGTTGTCTTCCATGATCTGCCGCCACGCGGCCTCGTACCGGGCTGATCCTTCCTCCGCGTCGTACAGCCACTGCTGGATGTTCTCACCGGCCGGGCAGGCGTTGTTGCACGGCGGCAGGTTGTGCACGTACACGGGCCGTTCGGTGCGCCACGCGCCGGTGTGGTTGGCCCGGCTGGACCCCACGTCCAGGGTGATCGCGAATGGCTTGCGCATGACGCTCACCGCCTTCCCGGGCTGGTCACGGTGGCCGGGGCGAGTGACCCAGCCCGTTCGGCAGAAAGATCTTCTGGCAGCAGCCCGAACCTGCGGATGTTGCGGTCGGCGGCCGCCTGGATCTTCTCGATGACGTCGGCCCGCTCCTTCGGGCGGAACAGGTGCGCGTAGCGGGCCTGGATCCGCAGGTAGTCGGTGACCGGGACGCGGCGGCGGATCGGGGTGGAGCTGGTCACCTCGCCGGTCTCGGCCTCGAACACCGGGAACAGGCCGCTCTCGGTGGCCAGCCGGGCGACCTTGACCGTGTCCGCCGGGGCGCTGCCCCAGCCGAGCGGGCAGGGCACCAGGACGTGCAGGTAGCGTGCGCCGTGGAAGTCCATCGCCCGGGTCGCCTTGTACTCCAGGTCGCGCAGGTCGGCCACGGTCGCGGTGGCCACGTAGGGGATCTCGTGCGCCATGGCGATCAGCGGGGCGCTCTTGCCCTGGCCGAACCGGTTGCCCGGCTGGAGGCCGACCGCCTGCGTGGTCGCGGTGCGGGCGGCCGGCGGGGTGGCGCCGGAGCGCTGCACGCCGGTGTTCATGTACGCCTGGTTGTCGTAGCAGATGTACAGCACGTCGTCGTTGCGCTCGAACATCCCGGACAGGCAGCCGAAGCCGATGTCGACAGTGCCGCCGTCGCCGCCCTGGCCGACCACCCGGATGTCGTCGCGCCCCATCGCCTTCAGCGCGGCGGCCACCCCCGAGGCGACCGCGGGCGCGTTCCCGAACAGGGAGTGCAGCCAGGCGATCTGCCAGGAGGTTTCGGGGAAGGGGGTGGAGAAGACCTCCAGGCAGCCGGTGGCGTTGACCGCGATCATGTTGCCGTTGGTGGCGCGGTGCACCGCGTCCAGCGCGTAGCGCGCGCCGAGCGCCTCGCCGCAGCCCTGGCAGGCGCGGTGCCCGCAGGTCAGCGCATTGGAGCGGCCGGCGGTCGACTGGACGCTGCGCTGCCCCTCGTCGAGCAGCCGGTTCCCGACCGCGAAGCTTCCGGTCTGGTAGAACTTGATCCGCTGGTAGGGCATGGTGCTAGCCGATCCGTGAGGCGGTGATACCGAGGTCGCGGAGGATGTTCTCCGGGCTGGGCCCGGACCGGCGGGCGGCGCGCATCCGCTGCAGCTCGCGGTCCACCAGGCTGGTGTCGAGGTCGAGGAAGGTCAGCGGCTCGAGATCGTCCTGCCCGAGGAGGCCGCGCAGCGACTTGCGGGTGACGGCGCGACCGCCGAGGCCGGCGATGACGGTGGAGATGCGCGGGGCCAGCCGGCCGGCCAGCGCGGTGCGGATGTCGGCGGTGACGATGCCGCCGGTGCCGGGGGCCAGCGCCCGCTCCAGCACGATGACGTGGCGCGGGGTGACGCCGAGCGCCTCGCGGATGGCGTCCGCGGGGAACGGGCGGAACGTGGTGATGCCGAGCACGCCGACCTTCATGCCCTCGGCGCGCAGGTCGTCCACGGTGTCCTTGACCGTGCCGAGCACCGAGCCGAGCGCGACCACGATGATCTCCGCGTCGTCGGTCAGGTACGGGCGGACCAGGCCGCCGGAGTCCCTTTCGAACGTCTCGGCGAAGTCCGCGGCGGTGGCCTCGATGACGCCGAGGGACTGCCGCATCCGCTCGAAGGCCAGGTAGCGGACCTCGGTGAAGGCCTCAGGGCCGACCATGGCGCCGATGGAGACCGGCTCGTCCGGGTCGAGCACCTGGCGCGGCTCGTACCGCGGCAGGAACGCGTCCACCTGGGCCGGGTCCGGAATGTCCACCCGCTCGCTGGCGTGGGTGAGCAGGAACCCGTCCATGCACACCATCACCGGGATGGACATCTCCTCGGCGATCCTGAACGCCTGGATGTGCAGGTCCAGGGCCTCCTGGTTGGTCTCGGCGAACAGCTGCAGCCAGCCCGCGTCCCGCTGCGACATCGAGTCGCTGTGGTCGTTCCAGATGTTGATCGGCGCGCCGATGGCGCGGTTGGCCACCGTCATCACGATCGGCAGCCCGAGCCCGGCCGCGTTGTACACGGCCTCGCTCATGAACAGCAGGCCCTGGCTGGCCGTCGCGGTGTAGGCCCGGACGCCGGCCGCGGACGCCCCGATGGCCACCGACATGGCGGCGAACTCCGACTCCACGTTGAGGAACTCGGCCTTCAGGTCGCCCGTCTTCACCATCGCGGACAGCGCCTCGACGATGTGGGTCTGCGGGGTGATGGGGTAGGCGCAGATCACCTGGGGGCGGCACATCGCCACCGCTTCGGCCACCGCGCGGGAACCCTCGGTCTGCTTAAGCATCGGCCCCCGCCTTTCGGGATTCGGCCTTTGGGGACTCGGCCTTTCGGATCAGGGCCTCTCGCTCGTCCCTGACGAATGCGAACGCGGCCCGGGCGGCGGCGGCGTTGCCCTCCGCCACCGGGCCGTGGAACTTCTCGTTGATCGCGGCCAGCACCGCGTCCAGGCTGACCGCCCAGGTCAGCGCGGCGAACCCGCCGAGCATGGGGGCGCCGGGCAGCGGGCGGCCCAGGTGGGTGAGGGCCAGCTGCGAGGCCGGCACGACCAGCAGCCGGTCCTGGTGGAAGCCGCTGACGAACTCGTCCAGGCCCAGCTCGGCGAAGCCGCGGGCGGAGTTGACGAGCATGTAGCCCTCACCGCTCAGGCCGGCGAACAGATCGGCCTGGTGCAGCAGGGTCACGTCCTGGATGATCAGGGCGTCCGGCTCGGTGACCGGCTCGTGGGTGCGGATCGGCCGGTCGTCGATCCGGCAGAACGACATCACCGGCGCGCCCATCCGCTCCGAGCCGAAGCTCGGGAACGCCTGGGCGTGCCTGCCCTCGCTGAACGCGGCCGAGGCCAGCAGCTCGGCGGCCGTGACCACGCCCTGGCCGCCTCGCCCGTGAAACCGCACCTGGAACATCGTCCGCGTCCTTCCTTGGTTAGGGCCTTGTCGTTTGGGGCCTTGTCGTTTCAGGGCCTCACGTCGTCAGGCCTTGTCCTCGACCGGCGCCCGCTGCCGGGGGGGCCAGGGGGGGTAGGGGTTTCTTTCCCCCCTGGCCGGCACTGACGGGCGCCGGCCAGAGGCGCTTGCGGGTCATGCGTGCGTGACCGGGGTGCCTTCGATGATCTCGTGCAGGATCTCGGGGTGGCGGCCCAGGGTCAGGCCGAACAGCGAGGCCAGCAGGCCCAGTCCGCCGGCGGCGAAGGCGACGATGGAGGCGATGAAGGTGATCTGGGAGACCTTCCACCAGCCGAAGGCGTTCAGCAGCATGCTGCGCAGCGCCTCACCCTTGAACACGGTGTTCACCTCGGCGGCCAGCTTGGCGTTGCTCGGCTGGGCCAGCGCCTGCTCCGACAGCTGGGAGTAGGTCTTGCCGCCGGTCATGTTGGCGATGTGCACCGCGATGAAGTGGTCCGCGTAGGCCTCGGCCTGCTGCCCGGTCAGCAGCTGCTGCCCGGCGTACTGGGAGACCGACGGGATCATCGACGGGGTGATCTCTGTGCCCGCCTTGGGGTGCGCGAACGCGGCCGCGGGCGGGAAGTAGATCTGCTGCGCGGCCAGCTGGCTGTGCACGGTGTTGTGCACGTAGGCCGAGCCCCATAGCAGCAGGCCGCCGGCCACCAGCAGGATCGCCGAGAGGGCGAACCCCGCGTAGGCGAAAAGACGGGAATTGCGGCGCATCGGATGCCTCCTTCAAGACGCGGACCCCTGGTCCGCTCGTTCAGCTCTTTGAACTCTCAAGTGCGAGTCTCCCGCCGCGCCCCGCCCCCGCGTCACGGCCAGACGTCACCACCCGGAGGGCCAACCGCCTGGCCGCGGCGGGACTTTCGCCCTCGGTTCTGTGGCCGAAGGGCCGATGGTCCCGCGGTTATGTGCCCATTGGCGCTAGCCGCCCCTGCGGGCGGAGGCGCAGGCTGGAGGCGCAAAGCGTCAACAAGGAGGAAGCAACATGACGACCAGGGTGGGCATCAACGGCTTCGGCCGCATCGGGCGCACGTTCACGCGCCGGGCGCTGGAGGGCACCGATCTGGAGGTGGTGGCGGTCAACGACATCACCGACGCGGGGACGCTGGCGACCCTGCTGACGTTCGACTCCACCTACGGCCGCCTCGGCCGCACCGTGGAGCACACGCCGGACTCGCTGATCGTGGACGGTACGCCGATCGCGGTCCTGTCCGAGCGGGACCCGGCCGCGATCGACTGGGGCAGGCTCGGCGCCGACGTCGTCATCGAGTCGACCGGGAAGTTCCGCACCCGCGACGGCGCCGCGCTGCACCTCAAGGGCGGCGCGCGGAAGGTGCTGATCTCGGCGCCGGGCAAGGGCGCCGACCTGACGGTCGTGCTCGGGGTCAACGACGGTGCCTACGACCCGGCGCGGCACGACGTGATCTCCAACGCGTCCTGCACGACCAACTGCGTGGCCCCGATGGCCAAGGTGCTGAACGACGCGTTCGGCGTGGAGCGGGGCTTCATGACCACGATCCACGCCTACACCGGGGATCAGATGCTGCTGGACGGGCCGCACAAGGACCTGCGCCGGGCGCGGTCGGCGGCGACCAGCATCGTGCCCACCACGACCGGCGCGGCCCGCGCCACCGGGCTGGTCATCCCCGCGCTGGCCGGCAAGCTGGACGGGGTGGCCGTCCGGGTCCCGGTGGAGGACGGGTCGCTGACCGACCTGGCGGTCGTGCTCAGCCGGGAGGTCACCGCCGACGAGGTGAACCAGGCGTTCGCCGCCGCCGCGGCCGGCCCGCTGGAGGGCATCCTGAAGTACAGCACCGATCCGATCGTCTCCCGCGACGTGATCGGCGACGACGCGTCGTGCGTGTTCGACTCGCCGCTGACCCAGGCGTCCGGCACGCTGGTCAAGGTGTTCGGCTGGTACGACAACGAATGGGGTTACACCTGCCGGCTGGCCGACCTGGCCGTCCTGGTCGGCGGCCGCCTCTAGCGGCTGCTTCTGGCGGCTGCTTCTGGCGGCTGCTTCTGGCGGCTGCTTCTGGCGGCTGCTTCTGGCGGCTGCGGGCGCTTCGGCGCACTTGCGCGGCAGCCCCCAGGATGCGCACTTCCGCGCCGGCTCCCGAACCGGCGCGGAAGTGTTTTCGAAGTATGGCGGAGTCCCCCTCGGCGGCCCTCGGCGCGTCAGCTGAACTCGATGCGGCGGCCGGTGATCTGGGTGGGGATGATGCGCAGGTAGACCTCGCGCTCACCGCCCGCCCACGGCCACAGCACGGCGTCGTCCTGGAGGTGGCGCAACTCGGCCGGGTGCGTGACCCGGCGCGCGGGCCCGCGCACCAGCACGCTCCAGCCCTCGCACAGCGCCTCGTCGATGTGGTCCACCTCGAGCGCGACCTGCTCGTCGGCGTGGCCGTCGATGATCGTGCCCTCGGCCGTCCTGATCACGATGGTGTCGGCCAGCACGGCGAAGTTGACCGGCAGCACGACCGGGCCCGAGATCGTGCCGAGGCCCAGCCGCCCGACGCCGCCGGGCGCGATCAGCCGGCGGCACTCGGCCGGCATGAGCTTGGCCAGGACCCGCTGGCCGGCCGGGTGGCCGTGCCCGGACGGGATGTCCGCGCCGGCGCCGAGCAGCGCCGTCGGGGTGGTCCGCAGGGCGGCGGCGAGCCGCCGCAACGTAGCGGGATCCGGCCGGGCCGGATACCGCTCCACGTACTCCAGGTACCGCAGGCTCAGGCCGGCCCGCGCCGCCACCTGCGCCGTGCTCAGGCCCAGTTCGGCGCGGCGCCGCGCCACCCGCTTGCTCAGGTCGCCGGGGTCCGGCGGCGACGGCCAGCCATCAGGGGCCGGCCGGAATATGTCATTAACGGTCATCGAGATCGCGGCGCCGCCCGCCTCGGGACCGGGCGGCGGACGCCGCTTCACCTCCTCGGATATGCAGCTGTGATGCGGGGCTACCGCCCCCACATATCCCACCCTCACCAGGGCAAAGCCCGGCGGCGAGTGGCGTCGGCCCCATCCGGCCAGGACGTTCGTCCGTCCTGCGGCAGCGCGCCGCCCGGCGGAGCCGTAACGGGCCAAGGTCCCGGCGGGCGAGGGACCTCCGGCACTGGCCGTCCCGGGGCGGCGGCAGCAGTCTGGGTCCCTCAGCCGAGTCTGCCCAGGTGGTGATGACACATGATCGAAGTCACTGCGGAAGCGCTGGCCGCTCATCCCTTCCTGCACGGCATGTCCCGTGACCACCTGGCCGTACTCGCCGCCACAGCCGCGGACGTGACCTTCCCGGCCAGGCACCGGCTCTTCGAAGACGGCGGCAACGCCACCCGCTTCTGGCTGGTCCAGTCCGGCTACGTAGCGCTGGATCTGCACGTTCCCGGGCAGGGCCGGATGAAGATCGACACCATCGGGATGGGCGAGCTGCTCGGCTGGTCGTGGCTGTTCCCGCCGTACCGGTGGGCCTTCGGCGCCGTGGCCGCGAGCCCGGTCGAGGCCTTCGAATTCGACGGCCGGGCGGTACGGGCCTACTGCGAGTCCGATCCCGCGCTCGGCTACGAGCTCACCCGGCGGCTGGCACGGGTCGTCGCGAAGCGGCTGCAGGTGACCAGGGTCAGGCTGATCACGGCCTCCGCCGAGGCGGCGGGCTCGCGTCTGGGCGGGTCTTAGGTCCCGGCATCGGGTGCCTGACGCCTCGTGCCAGGCCGCGTCCCGGCCGGGCACGCTGGGCTGGAAGGATCGCCATCAGGGCGCGGCGTCGGGAGGAGGCCGGTCATGGCAGCCAAACCAGTCGTAGTCGGCGTAGACGGTTCCGAAGAGTCGCTGCGGGCCGCGGAGTGGGCGGCCATGGAAGCCAAGCGGCATTCCGCGCCGCTCCGGATCGTGTCGGCACCCGCGCTGGTGCCGCGGATGCACGCCTATCACGCCTCACCGGAGACCGTCGCCAACGCGCTGCGCGGGATATCGGCGCGGGCGCTCCACGCGGCCATCACCAGGTCCGAGGCGGTGGCCCCCGGCCTGGCCGTGACGACCGGCCTGCTGTCCGGATCGCCGGCGCTGGCGGTGGCGGAAAGCGGCGCGGGCGCGTCCGTGCTCGTGGTGGGAGCGCGCGGGGCCGGTGGTTTCGCGGCGATGGTGCTCGGCTCGGTGAGCAGGTACGTCGCCACCCGGGCCCCCTGCCCGGTCGTCGTGGTCCGGGAGGAGAGCATGGCCGTCCACCGGGAGATCGCCGTCGGCATCCGCGATCCCCAGGACAGCACCGGGACGCTGGCGTTCGCCTTCGAGGAGGCGGCATTGCGTCACGCGGACCTGGTCGCCGTCCACACCTGGTACTGGTTCCCCGCCGCGCTGCACCTCCAGGGGAGAGAAGCCGCGGGCCTGCGGGCGGCCGACTCCGAGCAGATCTCGGCCGAGGCCGCCCGCAGCCTGGCGGCCGCGCTGGAGGGATGGCAGGACAAGTACCCGGACGTGCGGGTCCGCCAGGACATCATCCACGGGCATCCCGCCCGGGTGCTCGCGAGCTACTCGGCCCGCGCCGACCTGGTGGTGCTCGGCAGGCACGGCCATCCCGAGGGCGCGGGTCCCGGCATCGGGTCGATCCAGCACGCGGTCCTCGACCATGCGCACGGCCCGGTCGCCGTCGTCCCCGCGGGTGACTGAGGGTGCCAGCGCCATTTCGCCTGGTCCTGATGCGCCACGGGCAGAGCGAGTGGAACGCGGCCGGCATCTTCACCGGCTGGGAGAACGCCCACCTGACCGCGGCAGGCCAGGAGGAGGCCGCCCGGGCCGGGGCCCTGATGGCCGGGCATGGCGTGTTCCCCGTCTTCGCGCACACCTCCCTGCAGCGGCGCACGATCCGCACCGCCGACCTGGCCCTCGCCGCCGCGGACCGTGACTGGATTCCGGTGCGCCGGTCCTGGCGGCTCAACGGGCGGCACTACGGAGCCTTGCAAGGCCGTAACAAGGCCCAGGTGCGGCAGGAGTACGGCGAGCAGCAGTTCACGCTGTGGCGTCGGTCCTATACCGCCACGCCTCCCCCGATCAGCACGGCGACCGCGGAGCTTCAGCGCGGCGATCCCCGTTACGAGATGCTCCCGCCCGAGGCCAGGCCCCGCGGCGAGTCGCTCCGGGACGTCACTGCCCGGCTGCTCCCCTACTGGTACGACGCCATCGCGCCGGACCTGCGGGCAGGCGGCTGCGTGCTCGTCGTCTCGCACGGCAACACGCTGCGGGCACTGGTCAAGCACCTGGAGTCGATACCGGACGACCAGATCGCCGGGCTGGACATTCCCACCGGCATCCCGCTGGTCTACGAGCTCGGACCGGACCTGCGCCCGAACGACCTGGGCGGTCAGTACCTCGACCCGCACGCCGCCCGGCGGGCGATCGAGGCCATCAAGGGAGAGTCCCGTGAACAGGCGGGATGACACGGTCCGGCGCATCGTGGCCGGGGTGGAGGCGGCCGCCCCTGAAGCTCTCGCCAGCAGGGCCGCCTAGCGCTGCGGCATCAGCTGGCCGGGCCTCGGCGGGAAGAAAGGGGCTTTCCGCCCTTCCCCATTTGCGCCCGTTCGGCGCAGGCTGGAATCTGATCGATCTACGAAGAGAGGGGCTGCGCCGATGAGCCACTCGTCGCGTGATCTGACTTCACTGCCGGATCTGCTGCATGATGCCGCGCTGGGCGGGCCGGTAAGGACCCGCAAGCCCATCTACACGGACCTTCTCCCGCCGTGCAATGCGCGCTGCCCGGCCGGGGAGAATATCCAGGCCTGGCTGGCCGCCACCCGGGCCGGCGAGCACGAGCGGGCCTGGCGGGAACTGGTCGCCGACAACCCGCTGCCCGCCATCCACGGCCGGGTCTGCTACCACCCCTGCGAAGACTCGTGCAACCGGGCAGAGCTCGACAGCTCCGTCTCGATCCATTCGGTCGAGCGGTTTCTCGGCGATCTCGCGCTCGAACAGGGATGGCAGCTGGATCCGCCGCCGCGCTGGACGGGCAAACGCGTACTGGTCGTAGGGGCGGGGCCGAGCGGCCTGTCCGCGGCCTATCACCTGGCCCGCCGGGGCCACGAGGTGGAGATCCGCGACACCGGCGCGGAACCGGGCGGGATGATGCGCTACGGCATCCCCGCGTACCGGCTGCCCCGTGACGTGCTGGCGGGCGAACTGGCCAGGCTCGGGGTGCTTGGCGTCCGGCTGACCTGCGGTCACCGGGTCACCGACCTGGCCGCCGAACGTGCCGAGGGAGGGTTCGACGCGGTGTTCGTCGCGGTCGGGGCGCACCTGTCCAAGCACGTGGACATCCCGGCCCGGGACGCGAGCAAGATCATCGACGCGGTGCCGTTCCTGCGGGACGTCGCGGGCGGCGCTCGCCCGGTGGTCGGCCGCCGGGTGGCGGTGTACGGCGGCGGCAACACGGCGATGGACGCGGCCCGGGTCGCCCGCCGGCTCGGCGCCCAGGACACGATGATCGTCTACCGGCGCTCCAGGGAGCGGATGCCCGCGCACGAGGAAGAAGCCGCGGAAGCCGAGCGGGAGGGCGTGCGGATCAACTGGCTCCGCACCATCACCGCCTTCGAGGGACCCGAACTGACCGTCGAGGTCATGGAACTGAACTCCGAAGGGTGGCCGGAGCCGACCGGGCGGCTGGAGACACTGGCCGCCGACACGGTCATCATGGCGGTGGGACAGGACGCCGACACCGGGTTCCTGCGTGAGGTGCCCGGCGTGGAATTCCAGCGGGACGGGACCGTCGTGGTCTCCCCGGCGATGATGACGGGCTGCCCGGGCGTGTTCGCCGGCGGGGACATGGTGCCGGACGAGCGGACGGTCACGGTCGGCGTGGGCCACGGCAAGAAGGCGGCCCGCTTCATCGACGCGTACCTGAGCGGTGAGCCCGCCGATTCGTCGCTCCCACACGATCAGGCGACGTTCGACCGGCTGCACCCGTGGTACTTCGCCGACGCCTCGCGCCGGCACCAGCCCGAGCGCGAGGCCGCCGGGCGCGTCGCCGACTTCACCGAGGTTGTCGGCGGTCTGCCGGAAGACCAGGCCCGTTACGAGGCGGGCCGCTGCCTGTCCTGCGGCAACTGCTTCGAATGCGACGGGTGCTTCGGGTCCTGCCCGGAGGACGCGATCATCAAGATCCGGCCCAGCCGTCCCTGGGGGCACGAGCACGGCGCGGACTACGCCTACGAATTCGACTATGACCGGTGCACCGGCTGCGGAATCTGTTACGAGCAGTGCCCGGTGCACGCCATCGAGATGATCCCGGAGTAAGGGCGATGCATGTTACCGTCGACGGCAACGAGGCCGCCGCCTCGGCCGCTTACCGCCTCAACGAGGTGTGCTGTATCTATCCGATCACGCCGTCGTCTCCGATGGCGGAACTCGCCGACGAGTGGTCCAGCCAGGGGCGGCCGAACGCGTGGGGGACCGTGCCGGCCGTCGTGGAGATGCAAAGCGAGGGCGGGGCGGCTGGCGCACTGCACGGCGCGCTGCAGAGCGGGGCGCTGACCACGACGTTCACCGCCTCCCAGGGCCTGCTGCTGATGATCCCGAACATGTACCAGATCGCCGGAGAGCTGACCCCGGCGGTGTTCCAGGTGGCCGCCCGGTCGCTGGCCGCTCAGGGCCTGTCCATCTTCGGCGACCATTCCGACGTGATGGCGGTCCGTCAGACCGGATTCGCGCTGCTGGCCTCGGCAAGCGTCCAGGAAGCGCACGACCTGGCCGTGGTGGCGCAGGCCGCCACGCTAGCGACCCGGATACCGTTCGTGCACTTCTTCGACGGATTCCGCACCTCGCACGAGGTGAACACCATCGACCTGCTCTCCGACGACGACTTGCGGGCCCTGGTGCCGGAGGATCTTGTCCGGGCGCACCGCGGCCGCGCGCTGTCCCCCGACCACCCGGTCATCCGCGGCACCGCGCAGAACCCCGACGTGTACTTCCAGGCCAGGGAGACCGTCAACCCGTTCTACGAACGCGTTCCCGGGGCGGTCACGGACGCGATGGACGCGTTCGCCGCCGTGACCGGCCGCCGGGACCGTCTCGCGGAGTACACCGGTCATCCGGAGGCGGAGCGGGTGATTGTGGTCATGGGCTCGGGCGGCCAGACGGCGGCCGAGACCGCCGCCTATCTCGCCGCGCGCGGCGAGAAGACCGGGGTCGTCCAGGTCCGGCTCTTCCGGCCCTTCCCGGCCGCGGCGGTCCTGGACGCGATCCCGGCAGGTACGCAGCGGCTGGCCGTGCTTGACCGGACCAAGGAACCCGGCTCGCTCGGCGAACCCCTGTTCCTCGACGTCCTCGCGGCGCTGGCCGAGGCGCACGCGGCCGGCGAACGCCGGGTCATGCCGCTGGTGACCGGCGGCCGGTACGGGCTTTCCTCCAAGGAGTTCACCCCGGGTATGGTGGCCGGCATCTTCGCCGAGCTCAACCAGGACCGGCCGCGGCCGCGGTTCACGATCGGCATCACCGACGACGTGACCGGCATCAGCCTGCCGTTCGACCCGGCGCTGGACATCGAGCCGGCCGAGACGGTGCGGGCGCTGTTCTTCGGTCTTGGCGCGGACGGAACGGTGGGGGCGAACAAGAACAGCGTCAAGATCCTCGGCGCCGATCCGGCGCGGCACGCCCAGGCCTACTTCGTCTATGACTCCAAGAAGTCGGGTTCGGAGACGGTCTCGCACCTGCGGTTCGGGCCGGCCCCGATCAAGGCGCCCTATCTTATCGGCCAGGCCGGCTTCGTCGGCTGCCACCAGGCCCGGATGATCGGGCGGCACGAGGTGCTCCAGCGCGCGGCGCCTGGCGCCACGGTGCTGCTCAACACCCCGTACCCGGCCGATGAGGCGTGGGATTCGCTGCCGCGGGAGGCCCAGGAGCAAATCCTGGCCAAGCAGATCACCCTCTACGTCATCGACGCCAGCAAGGTCGCCCGCGACGCCGGGCTGGGGCGGCGGGTGAACACCGTCCTGCAGACCTGTTTCTTCGCCATCTCCGGGGTCCTGCCGCGCGACGAGGCGATCAAGGCGATCAAGCAGGCGATCGCCAAGACCTACAGCCGCCGCGGCCCGGAGGTCGTCGCCCGCAACGACGCCGCCGTGGACGCGGCCCTGGCGGCCCTGCACCAGGTCAAGATCCCCGGGCGGGTGACGGTCACCCGCGGCAGGCCGCCGGTCGTCCCCGCGGACGCGCCGGAGTTCGTCCGCGTCGTAACCGCCCAGATGATGGACGGCCGCGGTGACGATCTGCCGGTCAGCGCGCTGCCGGTGGACGGCACCTACCCCACGGGCACGGCGGCGTACGAAAAGCGGAACATCTCCGACGAGGTGGCCGCGTGGGATCCGGACCTGTGCATCCAGTGCGGCAACTGCAGCTTCGTCTGCCCGCACAGCGTGATCCGCTCCAAGTTCTACGACGCCGGCCAGCTGGCGGGGGCACCAGACGGGTTCCCGGTCATGCCGCTGGACGCGCGGGGACTGCCGGACGCCCGGTACACCCTGCAGGTCTACGCCGAGGACTGCACCGGCTGCGGGCTGTGCGTCGAGGCCTGCCCGGCGTCGGCGCCCGGCGATCCCGGCCGGAAGGCGATCAATCTCGCCGCCCGCGAACCCCTGGTGGACAGCGCGCGGCGCAACATCGCGTTCTTCGAGACGATTCCGGTCAATGACCGGTCCCGGGTGGACTTCGGCACGGTCCGCGGCGCCCAGTTCCTGCAGCCGCTGTTCGAGTTCTCCGGGGCGTGCGCCGGGTGCGGCGAGACGCCCTATCTCAGGCTGGTGTCCCAGCTGTTCGGCGACCGGCTGATGATCGCCAACGCGACCGGCTGCTCATCGATCTACGGCGGCAACCTGCCGACCACCCCCTGGACCACCGACCAGGCGGGACGCGGGCCGGCGTGGTCGAACTCCCTGTTCGAGGACAACGCGGAGTTCGGGCTGGGCTTCCGGCTCGCCGCCGACCAGCACCTCGCCCTGGCCCGCCGCCGGCTGGCGGAACTGGAGGATGTGCTCGGCCCCGGCGGGCCTGAGCTGGCCGAGGCTATCCTGTCCGCGCCGCAGCGGCGCGAAACCGAGTACGCGGCCCAGCGGGAACGGGTCACCGAGCTCAAGCACCGGCTAGACCAGCTGGACGACACGGGAGGTCGGTCGGGCAGAGTGAACCCGGCCGTGGCGGACCTGAAGAGCGTGGTGGACAACCTGGTCCGCCGCAGCGTGTGGATCGTCGGCGGCGACGGCTGGGCCTACGACATCGGCTCTGGCGGGCTCGACCACGTGCTGGCCAGCGGCCGAGACGTCAACGTGCTAGTGATGGATACCGAGGTGTACTCCAACACCGGCGGACAGGCCTCGAAATCGACACCGCCCGGCGCGGTGGCCAAGTTCGCCGCGGCCGGCAAGCGGGTGCCCAAGAAGGACATCGCCCTGCAAGCAATCGCCTACGGCAACGTCTACGTGGCCCGGGTGGCAATGGGCGCCGACCCGCAGCAGACGCTGCGGGCGCTCCGCGAGGCCGAGGCCTACGGGGGGACCTCGCTGGTGATCGCCTACAGTCACTGCATCGCGCACGGCATCGAGAAGGACGGGATACCGCTGCGCAACGGGATGGATCAGCAGTACCGCGCCGTGGCCACCGGCTACTGGCCGCTGATCCGCTACGACCCGGTGCTGCGCGAGGCTGGCCGCAACCCGTTCCTGCTCGACTCGCACCGGCCGCGCCTGCCGCTGTCCGCCTACACCGGGCGCGAGCTCCGTTACCGCATCCTGGAACGCACCGACCCCGAAGCCGCCGAGCGCCTGCGCAGCCTGGCCCAGCAGCAGGTCAGCCAGCGGTGGGCCACCTACGAGGAAATGGCCGCCCGCAGCCCGGAATGGTTCCCGGCCGGCGGCGGCGTCTCGGCCGCCGCCACCGAGACCGAGGGGAGCAGCCGATGAACCTCGTCACCAGATACCTGGGCCTGGACCTGCGCAACCCGCTGGTGGCGTCGGCCGGCCCGATGACCCAGACCGCCGACCGCATCGAGCGCCTCGCCGAGGCGGGCGTGGGCGCCGTCGTACTGCCGTCGCTGTTCGAGGAGCAGATCCGGGCCGAGGCTGACCGGGACGAACGCCTAGCCGAGGTCGGCATCGACAGCTTCGGCGAGGCCACGAGCTACCTGGTCGATCCTGACGCCAGCATCTGGCCCCGCCAGTACCTCAGCCTGATCGAGCGTGCCGCCGGGTCGGGTGTCCCGGTGATCGCCAGCCTCAACGGCAGCACCCCCGGCGGGTGGACCGACTACGCCCGCGCCATGCAGGACGCGGGCGCGGCCGCGATCGAGCTGAACATCTACTACCTGCCCGGCGACGCCCCACCCGCCTCTTCCCCGCACGGGGGGCTGCCGCCTCCCGTCCCCGCTGGGGCTTCCCCCTTCCCGCCCGGGCGCGACGCCGAACAGCGGTACATCGACATCCTCGCCTCGGTCAAGTCCGTGGTCAGCGTCCCCGTCGCGGTCAAGCTGACCCCCTACTTCAGCTCTTTCGGCGAGATGGCGGCCCGCCTCGACAAGGCCGGCGCCGACGGGCTGGTCCTGTTCAACCGCTTCATGCAGACCGACATCAACCCCGACACCCTCACCATCAGCACCGGGTTCAAGCTATCCAACCCTGCCGAGGCGACGCTGGCCCGGTCCTGGATCGCCCGGCTGCGCGGCCACGTGCGCGCCTCGCTCGCCGCCAGCACCGGCGTGGAGACCGCTGACGACGTCGCCGCCTACTTGCTGGCCGGCGCGGATGTCGTGATGACCACATCGGCGCTGCTGCGGCACGGCCCAGCCCACGCCACGGTGCTGCTCGACGGGCTGACCGCCTGGATGCGGCTCAAGGGATTCGGCGGTCTCGCGGAGCTCCGCGGGATGCTCGCCGCGGCAGCCGACGCCACTCAGACGGCCTACGGAAGATCCGGCTACGTCAGCGCCGTAGAACATGCCACCCAGACCTACGCCCCCCGGTAGGCAGGGAACCACGTCATCAGCGTCACGTGCACCCGCCGGGGTCCGGGCGACTCGCCGGCCGAGGCTCAGCCCTCGGCCAGATAGCCGTACCGGTCGCGGCAGGCATCGGGCGTGAGCCCGGAGGCCGCGGCGATCGGGCGGAGCTTATCCGGATCCTCGAGGTCCTGGCGGTCCAGCCGGATCATGTATTCGCGGGCTATCCGGTACGAGCTCGACTCGACATTCACCAGCCGGATCCGGACCCGCCCCGTTTCGGGGTCGCTGAACGACCCGAAGGGCAGCGGCACCATGTGCCCCTCTTGAATCGTGACCATGCCGCCGGGCTCGTCGCCCTCCAGCACCCGCTTGAGGTAGTCGACGGCGCCGTAGCCGAGGTCACGGGTGTACTCGATGTCGAACGGGATGGGGGGCGCGCACCGGAGCTCGTAGCCGATGTTCTTGCCCTCGACCGTGACGTTCTGCCCGCGCTCCTTGAAGCGGGCCTTGACCTGCCTGGCCAGCAGGCGGTCCAGCTCGAGCTCGGCCAGCCGGACGTGGCCATGCTCGTCCTGCTCGACCTCCGGCATGGCCTTGACGAGCTCGTCCTGGGGCAGGCGCAGGCCGATGCCCTCGGCGAGCACTGCCACGCCGAAGGGCCGGCCGTGCGCGATCCGTTTGAGCATCGAGGTCTCCAGGATGTCCACCAGGCGCGACAGCCGGATGGGCTCGTCGCGGGGGAACTCCTCGGCGATCATCGTGAGGGTGGCCCCGGCCGCCTTTCCGATGCCCACGGCCAGGTGGCCGGCCGACCGGCCCATGGCCACCACCAGGTACCACCGCTGGGTGGTGATGGCGTCGGTCATCAGGTTGTTGACGAGCTCGACCCCCACGCTCCTGGCGGTCTCGAAGCCGAAGGTCGGCACCCCGCCCGGCAGCGGCAGGTCATTGTCGATGGTCTTCGGCACGTGCGCCACACGCAGGCTCCCTCCGGCCGCCTCGGCCAGCCGGGACGCCGAGAACGCGGTGTCGTCCCCGCCGATCGTCACGAGCGCGCCGATCCCCAGCCTCTGCAGCGACTCGAGGCAGGCGTGCAGCCTCCAGTCCGGGTCGGGGGCGCCCTCGTCTCGCACCGTCGGGTTGGCCCGCGAGGTCCGCAGGATTGACCCGCCCTGGACGTGGATCCTCGACACGTCCGTGATAGACAGCGGCCGCGCCTCGTCGATCCGGCCCTCGATGAGGTGCTGGAAGCCGTCCATGATGCCCAGGACGTCCCATCCGGAGTTCCTGGCCTCTATCGTGGCTGCGGAGATGACCGAGTTCATCCCCGGGGCGGGCCCGCCGCCGCACAAGATCCCGAGCTTCACGTACCCATCGTTCCAGCAATAAGACGTTCCGGACAAGCAGGCCTGCCCCGGCCCCCGGAGCCGTGGGCGGCGGCGGGTCAGCGGACGATCAGGACCGGGCGGTCGGTGAGGTGGATCACCTTGTGCGCCGTGCTGCCCAGGAGGAAGCCGGCCAGGTCGGTGCGGCCGCGCGAGCCCATCACGATGACGTCCGCGTCGTGGGCGATCGCGTCGTCGACGATATCGCGCGCGGCGTAGCCGAACAGGGTGGTCCGGACCTCGCCGTGCGCCTTCACGCCGGCCTCGGTGAGCTTGTCGACGGCGGCCGAGACCTTGGCGTTGGCGTCGCTTTCGGTCTCGTCCATCATGGCCAGGCCGGTCTTGACCGCTATCTCACGTTCCCGCAGGTGCAGGACCCATACCTCGCCCTTGGAGAGCAACGCCAGATCGCGGGCCGCGAGCAGCGCCCGGTCGGATATCTCGGAATGGTCCACGGCCACCAGGATCTTGTCGTACATGGCCTTATTCCCTCGGCTCAAAGTTCCCTGAGTGAAAATCGCTCTCTTACCAGTTCAGTGTCACGCTGCGTTATGTGAGTGGCCAGGGACGAAAGGATGGCGGGAAGGGGACCTTGGTCACCGGGGACCTTGGTCCCGGCGAGCCGATGAGCAACGCCCCTACGGGGACCGCGCCGGAGCGTGCCACTCTCGGCCCGCCAGGCCTGTCCCCGGGCGGCGGGCGAAGGACCACGGAGGGAATCCGGCACGATGTCAGCGGGCAGCACGATGTCAGCGGGCAGCACGATGTCAGCGGGCAGCACGATGTCAGCGGGCAGCACGATGTCGGCAGGCAGCACGGAGTCGGCGGGCGGCACGGAGTCGGCGGGCGGCACGGGGGGCGCACCCAGGATCGTGGTGGGCGTCGATGGTTCTCCGTCGTCGCGGGCGGCCCTGCGCTGGGCCGTCAGGCAGGCCCGGCTCACCGGCGGCACGGTCGACGCCGTCATCGCCTGGCAGATCCCGCTGATGCTGCAGAACTACAGCTGGGCGCCGATCGGGATGGAAGAGGCTCACGACTTCGCCGAAGACGCCAGGAAGAGGCTCGACGCGGCGATCAGCGAGGAAGTCGGGCCGGCCGGCGGCGGGCTGGTCAGGAGCCAGGTGGTACGCGGTCATCCGGCGCAGGTCCTGCTCGACGCGGCGGCCGGCGCGGACCTGCTGGTGGTCGGCAGCCGCGGCCACGGCGGCTTCGCCGGCGCCCTGCTCGGCTCGGTGGGCGAGCACTGCGTGCATCACGCGCACGGCCCGGTGCTGATCATGCGGGGTGAGCCCGGCACCTGAGCCCAGGTCGTACCGCGGCGTCACACCGCGGCGCGGTCCCGGTCGCCGGTCCGGATGCGCAGGACGCTGTCCACCGTGGTCACCCAGATCTTCCCGTCGCCGATCGTCTCCGTGCGGGCGTGCTTGGCGATGGCCTCCACCAGGTCCTCCGCGTCGTCGTCGAGGGCGACGATGTCCAGGCGGATCTTGGGCAGCAGCGCCGCCTTGCGGTCACCGGGCAGGCCCAGGTCGGGCTGGCCGGCGGCGGGCTGGCCGAACTGCCGGCCGAAGCCGCGGACCTCGCTCACGGTCAGCCCGTGCGCCCGGTGGTCGATCAGGCTCCCGACCAGCTCATCCAGCTTCTCGGGCCGGACGATGGCAGTGATCAGTTTCATGTGATCTCGCCTTCGCTTACATGCTGCGCATGCGGCGGAACTTGCGGATGTCGTCTTTGCCCGCCAGGAGCGCCACGCCGACGCCCAGCACGACGACGCACGCGGCCACCCTGAGCGCCGTTCCGATGACATGCTTCATGGTCCCGAACCCTTCTGTTACACCCGGACCCGGTTCCGGTCCGGGACTGAGCGGCATCAGCCGACGACGGCGGGCACCGCCCGGTGGCGATCATCGTGGAACCAGGCGGTCTCGTCTTCCGGCCTGGTCAGCTCCTGTACCCGGGCGTGCGCCGCGGACAGGGCGTGGCGCGAGACGCGGTAGTGATGACCGCAAAGGAGCAGTTCGGTCTCATGGGGCCGGCCGGGGGCCGGCGGCATGACGACCCGGACCACTGCCCTGGCCACGCAGCAGCAGGCCCGGTCGCCGGGGCCCGGGTGAGCAGCCGCGCCGTACAGCGCGTTCGCGCTGCCTGCCGGGCTCGCCGATGGCTGGTGGAATCTCGCGTTCATGGTTCCAGCGTCGGCAGGTGCCCGCCCGGCCGGACAGAGACATAGCTCACTTCCGGGAAGGCCAAAGGTCCCGGCCGGCCCCGCCTGGGCCGGCCGGCCGGCAGAGCCCCGGCGTCACGGTGGCTGGCCCTCGCCGTCCTGTGCGTCTCGCTGCTGATGGTCACGCTGGACAACACCGTGCTCAACGTCGCGCTGCCCACCCTGGTGCGCGACCTGCACGCCACCACTACCGAACTGCAGTGGATCGTGGACGCCTATGTCATCGTCTTCGCCGGCCTGCTCCTGGTCATGGGCAGCCTGGCCGACCGGATCGGCCGCAAGCGGGTGTTCCTGGCCGGCCTGGCGGCGTTCGCGGCCGGCTCGACCTGGGCGGCGTTTTCCGGCTCGGTCGGCCATCTGATCGCGGCCCGGGCCAGCATGGGCGTCGGCGGGGCCATGATGATGCCCTCGACGCTCGCGATCATCACGAACATGTTCCGTGACCCGGCGGAACGGCAGCGCGCGATCGGCATCTGGGCGGGCACCACCGGGCTGGGCGTCTCGCTCGGCCCGATCGTCGGCGGGCTGCTGCTGGCCAGGTTCTGGTGGGGGTCGGTGTTCCTGATCAACGTGCCGATCGCCATGCTGGGCGCGGCGTGCGCGCTGCCGCTGATCCCGGACTCGAAGAACCCGCACGCGCTGCGCCCGGACTTCGCGGGCGCGCTGCTGTCCATCGCGGGCCTCGGGCTGCTGCTGTGGTCGCTGATCGAGGCGCCGGCGGCATGGACCTGGGCCTGGCCACCGGGGCGTGCGTGGCCGCGGCCGGCTGCCTGATCGCCCTGATCGCCCTGCCGTCCAGGGACCGGTCAGTCGGCGTCCCGGCGGCCGAAGACGCGCTTGGCGATGGACGCCGTGCCGATGACGGCGAAAAACGCCAGGAAAATCGCTGACGGAATGTTCGTCACGTCGCCGCCCGCGCTGACGGAGGTCAGGTTGCCGCCGAAGATCCCGACGAACAGCACCGCGAGCCACATCGTGACAATGCTGACAGCGCCCCAGAACCCGGGCACCAGAAGCCGGGCCGCGATACCCGGCCGGCCGGACTCGCCGGCCGCGGGCTCATGCGTCATTACCGTAGCCATGGCGTACTCCTCTTCTCGCATTTTCACGCTCAGCCCGCGCGGCTTTTCGCGGCAGAGCCCTTGGTCGTGACTTCGCCGGCATGCGGCCGGTTGTTCCGGGACTTTGGGCCGGTGCCGGGGTTGCCCCTGCGTGCCACAGTCCGATATGGGAGGGGCTGCTGAACAAAGATCTGGTGGCCCGGCGAACGCCAGAGCTGGTGAGCAAAAATGAATAAGTTCGTCCTGACATTGCTCGTCCTGCCGTTGCTCATTGTCATGGCGGCGAAGGATCCGCAGAGCATGGGGCACCTGGTGCAGATGATCATCACGCTAGGCGCGAGGCTCCTGAACGGCGTGGCGACGATCCTGAACAATCTGCTCGGCGGCGCCCAGGCGCACTGACATCCGCCCGGCCTCCATCCGGGCCTGACGTGGGTAGGAAGGGGGCATGATCCCGGGACTGGACGCGCTACGGGGCTATCAGCGCTCCTGGCTGGCCAGCGATCTGCTGGCCGGCGTCACCGTCGCGGCCTACCTGGTCCCGCAGGTCATGGCCTACGCCACCGTCGCGGGTCTGCCTCCGGTCACCGGCCTGTGGGCCGCCTTGCCTGCCCTGGTCGTCTACGCGCTGCTCGGCTCGTCGAGATCGCTGTCCTGCGGCCCGGAAGCGACCACCGCGCTGATGACTCTCGTCGCCGTCAAGCCGCTGGCCGGCGGGGACCCGGCGCGATACGCCGAGATCGCGAGCACGCTGGCCCTGCTCGTCGGGCTGATGGCGGTGGCGGCCTGGCTGCTGCGGCTGGGCTTCGTCGCGGACCTGCTGTCCCGGCCCGTCCTGGTCGGCTACATGGCCGGCGTGGCCCTGATCATGATCGGAGACCAGCTCAAGCACGTGACCGGCGTCCCGGTCACCGGCCAGATGTTCTTCGCCCAGGTCGGTTCGTTCGCCCGCGGGCTGAGCCACATCCAGCCGACCGTCCTGGCGGTCTCGCTGTCGGTCCTGGGGTTCCTGCTGCTCCTGCACTGGCGCTGGCCGCGCATGCCGGGCCCGCTGCTGGCGGTGCTGCTCGCCACGGTCGCCGTGGCGGCACTCCGGCCGGGCGGTGTCGGTATCGTCGGCCCGGTGCCGGCCCGGCTGCCGACGGTGGAGTTGCCCGCCCTCCATCCGCAACTGCTGCGCGACCTGCTGCTGCCCGCGTTCACCGTGCTGATCGTGGGCTTCAGCGACGACGTGGTGACCGCCCGTTCGTTCGCGCGCCGGGGCGAGGAGATCGTCGCGAACCGGGAGCTGCTGGCCCTCGGCGTGGCCAACGCCGGCTCGGCGCTGGTGCACGGCTTCCCGGTCAGCAGCAGCGGGACCAGGACGGCTATCGCGGTCACCGTCGGCAACAAGACCAAGGCGTACTCGCTCGCCGTGGCCGCCTGCCTGCTGGTGGTCCTGCTGTTCGCGCACTCCGTCCTGTCGCGTATCCCGACAGCCGCGCTCGGCGGGATCGTGATCTTCGCCGCGATCCAGCTGATCGACGTGACGGCGTTCCGGCGGCTGCTCGCCTTCCGCCGTACCGAGCTGCTGATCGCCGTGGCCACCTTCGTCGGCGTGCTGGCCTTCGACATCCTGTACGGCGTGCTGGTCGCGATCGGCCTGTCCGTGGCCGACCTGCTGGTCCGGGTGGCCCGCCCGCACGACGCCATCCAGGGGCTGGTGCCCGGCCTGGCCGGCATGCACGACGTGGACGACTACCCCGACGCGCAGACCATCCCCGGCCTGGTGGTCTACCGCTACGACGCGCCGCTGTGCTTCGCCAACGCCGAGGACTTCCGGCGCCGCGCCCTGGCCGCCGCCGACCGGGAGCCGGGTCCGGTCCGCTGGTTTGTGCTCAACGTCGAGGCCAACGTCGAAGTGGATTTCACCGCCCTGGAGGCCATGGACGCCCTCCGCGAGGAGATCACCGGCCGGGGTGGCGTCTTCGCCCTGGCCCGCGTCAAACAGGACCTGCTGGCCCGGCTGCAGGCCTTCGGCCTGGCCAGCAAGATCGGGCCTGAGCTGCTGTTCCCGACCCTGCCCACGGCCGTAGCGGCGTACCAGGGGCGGGGCGAGCCGGGTGAAGGGACGAAAGCCCCTTGAGGCAGGTGCCCCCGGTGACGGAGGGTAGGAGGGAAAGATCAAGAGCATTAATACCGAACGGACCCAGTTATGGCCTCGGCGCCCGCGATTCCCGTCCCCCGGCTGATCGGCATCGACGGGCTCGGCGCCCTGTTCGAGGCGCTCGTGGCCGGCGGGTACCACGTGATCGGCCCGGCCGTCCAGGACGGCGCCATCGTGCTCAGGGAACTGTCATCGGCGGCGGAGCTGCCCCACGGCTGGGGCGTCAGGCTCCAGCCGGGTGGCTACCAGCTGCGCCGCCGCGACGACACCGCGGCCTTCGGGCACGCGGCCGGGCCGCAGAGCTGGAAACGGTTCCTGCACCCGCCGCGGGAGCGGCTGTGGTCCGCCACCCGGACCGCGGCAGGCTTCGAGGTCGCCGAGGATGGGGCGGGCGGGGAGAGCGGAGCGCCGCCGCGGTACGCGTTCCTCGGCGTCCGGCCGTGCGACCTGCGGGCGATCGAGATCCAGGACCGGGTGCTCGGCCAGCCGGGCTCGCGGTACGCGGCGCGCCGCTCCGGCGCGTTCATCATCGCGGTGAACTGCACCGAACCCGGCGAGACCTGCTTCTGCGCCTCGATGGGCACCGGGCCGTCCGCCGACCGGGGTTACGATCTGTCGCTCACCGAGCTGGCCGACGAACGCGGGCACCGCTTCCTGGTGGATGTCGGCTCCCCGCGGGGCGCCGAGTTCATCGGGCGGGTGCCCAGCGAGCCCGCCGGCGAGCAGGCCGTGCGGGGGGCGCGGTCGGCGGTGGAGGCGGCGGCGGACCACATGGGCCGCCAGATGGAAGCGGGCGGCCTGCGCGAGCTGATGGCGGACAGCCACGGCGCCGCGCGCTGGGACGACGTGGCGGCGCGGTGCCTGACCTGCGGCAATTGCACCATGGCCTGCCCGACGTGCTTCTGCACCACGATCGAGGACACCACCGACCTGACCGGCGAGCACGCCGAGCGCTGGGAGACCTGGGATTCCTGCTTCGACCTCGACTTCTCCTACCTGCACGGCGGCAGCGTCCGGACGTCGGACAAGAGCAGGTACCGGCAGTGGCTCACCCACAAGCTCGGCACCTGGCACGACCAGTTCGGGTCGTCCGGCTGCGTGGGCTGCGGGCGGTGCATCGTCTGGTGCCCGGTCGGCATCGACCTCACCGAGGAAGTGAAGGCGCTGCGTACCGAACGAGAGGGGGGCACCGAGCCGGACGGAGCGGAGGAGCGATGACGGCGGTCCAGGAGCCCGTGATCGCGGCTCCGGCAGCGCCCATGCGGCCGGCCGGCTACCTGGTGACGGGGCGCAAGGAGGAGACCTCCGACACGGTGACGCTGATGCTGCGCCCCGCGGGAGACCCGATCCAGACGCCGCGTCCCGGCCAGTTCACCATGCTGTACGCGTTCGGCGTGGGCGAGGTGCCCGTCTCGGTCAGCGGCATCGGCCATGGCCACGTCCTGGTGCAGACGATCCGCGCGGTCGGGGCGGTGACACGGGCCCTGTGCGCCGCGGCGCCCGGTGACATGATCGGGGTCCGCGGGCCGTTCGGCACCGACTGGCAGGTGAGCGGGGCCGACGGCCGGGACGTGCTGATCGTGGCGGGCGGCATCGGGCTCGCGCCGCTGCGGCCGGTGCTGCTGGCGGCGCTGGCCGAACGGGCCAGGTACGACCGGGTGGTGCTGCTGGTCGGCGCCCGGTCACCCGGGGACCTGCTCTTCACCCGCGAGCTGGAGACCTGGCGCAGGCGCGGTGCCGACGTGCGGATCACCGTGGACCACGGCCAGGCGGGCTGGGACGGCCGCGTCGGCCTGGTGACCGCGCTCCTCAAGGACGCGATCGCCGACCCCGCGCGGACGGCGGCGTTCGTGTGCGGCCCGGAGATCATGATGCGGCTGTCCGCGCAGGCGCTGGCGGACGCCGGCGTCCCGGCCGGCGACATCCGGGTCTCCCTGGAGCGGAACATGCGGTGCGGCGTGGCGTTGTGCGGCCACTGCCAGCTCGGGCCGCTGCTGCTGTGCCGTGACGGCCCCTGCGTCAGCTACGCCGAGGCCGTCCCCCTGCTGGCGAAAAAGGAGCTGTGATGAGCGGCAAGCCCACCCTGGCCGTGTGGAAGCTGGCGTCCTGTGACGGCTGCCAGCTCAGCCTGCTCGACTGCGAGGACGAGCTGCTCGCGGTGGCCGGCGCCGTGGAGATCGCGCACTTCACCGAGGCCTCCAGCGCCGACGTCGAGGGGCCGTACGACGTGTCCCTGGTGGAAGGTTCGGTGACCACCGAGCGGGACGCCCGCCGGATCACCGAGATCCGCGCGGCGTCCCGGCTGCTGGTCACGATCGGGGCCTGCGCCACCGCCGGCGGGATCCAGGCCCTGCGCAACTTCGCCGACGTGGCCGAGTTCACCTCGGTGGTGTACGCGCGTCCGGAGTTCATCTCCACGCTGGCCACCTCCACCCCGGTGTCAGATCACGTCAAGGTCGACTTCGAGCTGCGCGGCTGCCCCATCGACCGGCGCCAGCTGCTCGAGCTGCTGACCGCCCTGCTGACGGGGCGCAAGCCGCGGATTCCCGCGCACAGCGTCTGCTACGAGTGCAAGCTGCGCGGCACCTCGTGCGTCATGGTGCGCGGGACGCCCTGCCTGGGGCCGATCACGCAGGCCGGCTGCGGCGCCATCTGCCCGGCCTTCAACCGCGGCTGCTACGGCTGCTTCGGCCCGGTGGCCGCGCCGAAGGTGGCCGCGCTGACCGCAGAGTTCCAGCGGCTCGGCATGAGCGAGAAAGAAGTGGACCGGGTGCTGGCCACGTTCAACGCCGCGGCCCCCGCCCTGGCCGCGGCCCGCGACACGAAGTAACCGCCGGGGGGAGGGAAGTAACCACTGGGGTGGGGGCTGAGATCGATGGAAGGCATACTCGAGCCGCCTGACCGCGCCGAGGTCGTGTGCGAGCGGCCTCCGCTGGCTTACCCGGCGGCGCTGCGGGCGCTGGCCGGCTGCTTCGTGAGCACCGCGCGGCTTCTCCGGCAGCGCCGGCTGCACCTGCCCGCGGAACGGGTCGGGACGCGGCTGCGCTTCGCCGACGGCAGCTCGGCGCCGGTCTACCGCGAGACGGCCGTGGACCGGGGCGCGACGGTGGATCCGTGCGTGCTCGTCGTGACGTTCCGGCTGCGGGCCGTGCGCGGTCGCGGGCACGCGGCCTTCCGCCGGGAGAGCCTGCTCAACACCCCGCTGTTCGCCGGATTCCCCGGCCTGGTGTCGAAGCTGTGGCTGGCCGACGACGAACGCGGCCGGTACCGGGGGCTGTATGAGTGGGACGACCCGCGGCTGGCGGAAAGCTACGCCCGGGCCCTGTGGCGGGTGCTCGCGCTGGTGTCGGTGCGGGGCTCGGTTCACTACGTCGTGCTGCCCGGGCTGCGCCGCGACGCGCTGCTGGCCCGGCCGCAGGCCGGCCCGGCAGCCGGGCTGGCGGCCGGGCCGGCGGCCGGCGCCGGGACCGGCGCCGGGGCGTGGTGGCGCCTGACCGGGGTGGCATGAGGCAGACGCCGGACATCCTGGTGGCCGGCGCGGGACCGGCCGGGCTGGCGCTGGCCTTGCAGGCGCACGCGCACGGTGCCGCCGTCCGGATCGTCGAGCGGCGGCCGGACCCGGTCCGGCCCTCGAGGGCGCTGATCCTGCACTCCCGCACGCTGGAGGTGCTGCGCCCGCTCGGAGTGACGCAGGCGCTGCTGGCCCGCTCGGATGTGACACCAGCCGCGGACCTGCAGCTGGGCACCCGGGTCGTCCGGGTCACCCTGGCCGGCCTCGCGCTGCCGGACACCGCCTTCCCGCACCTGTCGCTGGTCCGGCAGATGGATGTGGAGCAGGTGCTGGCCCAGGCCCTGGCCGACCGCGGGGTGGAGGTCGAGCGGGGCACCGAGCTGACCCGGGTGCGCCAGGACCCGGACGGCGTGCGAGCCGTCCTGCGGTCGGCGGCCGGGACCGAGCAGGCCCGGTGCGCTTTCCTGGCCGGCTGCGACGGCCCGGCCAGCGTGGTCCGGGCCCAGGCCGGCATCGGCTGGCCCGGGCGCGTGTACCCGGTGGAGGTGGTGCTGGCCGACGTCGAGCTGGAGGGCTGCCTCAGCGCGGACGCCGCCCGGGTGGTGGCCGGGCGGCACGGCCTGCTGTTCGTGTTCCGCCTCGGCGAGCAGGCCAGCTGGCGGCTGCTCGCGACCCGGCCAGCGGCGGGCCAGGTGCCGCCCGGGCAGTTCGGGCCCCCGGTCCCGGCGAGCGAGCTGCAGGCGCTGGCGGACCAGGCGGGCCTCGGCGCGCGGATCACCGGCCTGGCCTGGTCCTCGCGGGTCACCGTGCAGCACCGCGTGGCCAGCCGGTTCCGGCGCGGCCGGCTGTTCCTGGCCGG
>Ga0335078_10001022_pt1 | contig 42534 bp, 35 predicted proteins | sample Lox_Sample_32_FD_206711 | JGI IMG/M metagenome (GOLD analysis project Ga0335078, IMG submission 206711) | Soil microbial communities from Loxahatchee National Wildlife Refuge, Florida, United States - Lox_Sample_3.2 | ecosystem: Environmental > Terrestrial > Soil > Wetlands | place: USA...
TGCTTTGGGGGTCGATTGTGAAGTCGGTATCGATATCGAAGCAATTCGGCCTATGCCCGACCAGGAGAGTGTCGTTCGTCGATTCTTTTCCCGCGAAGAATGCGAGGACTGGCTTGCCTTCGACATCGCCGAACGGAATGAAGCGTTCTTTCGCTGCTGGACCCGCAAGGAGGCGTTTATCAAAGCGCTCGGCGAGGGACTCTCGAAACCGCTCGACAGCTTCCGCGTCAGCCTGCTGCCGGAAGCACCGGCAGCCTCAGTCTACGTCGCCGGAGATCCTGCCGCGACAGCCAAATGGTCTCTGCACTCGCTTGTCCCGGCTGAAGGCTACGTGGCTGCATTGGCAGTGCCCATGCCCCAGTGTCATGTCTCGATTTTCCCTAGGTTGACAGCTACCGACCTACTGAATTCTACAGCCGGGCCGGGGGCTTTCCCGCCACCCGCGGAGTCGCTATGATCTGCCGCCGCTTCGAGCAAATCAATTCGTTAACCACCGCAGTCTCACTTAGACCATGTCGTCAAATCTCGCGGCAATCGGCTTGGTCTGAGGGGAAACAGGGGAAATGACTTCCGTCGCACTCCACCCTTAGATGTCGAATCGCACTAACTCGAGTTTGCCTTATTCTCTGCGCACTCCACGAACCAACCACTGCCGGGGCAGCAGGTCGCGACGATTTTTCCGCTTGCCACCCCATCCACGAAGGGGTATATTGAGTGCCAGGATAAGAAACATTAGTGCACGATAGCGCTAGAGGTTGTTATTGGCTTCCCCGCCACCTACCGAATTGAAGAGTACTCACGGTCTGCGTCACGACTCGATCCCGTAAGTGCGATCTGCTGAGTGACACGGCTTCTCCAATGTTTATATCGGACTCTTGAGATAACCGCTCTAGCCTGCAGCCGAGGCTATGCAATCCGGCCGCAGAACGCCGCAAAGCTATCGCCTGCATCGCGGCGCATGTGGAAGATGAGGTCGAGGCCGCTCATTTCCTGGTGGTGGTCGAGACTCTGGATCGTTGCCTCGAAGCCGGCAGAAGGCATTTCGACCCGCAACAAGCCGCTTCCGTCTTCCGCGCCTACCTTAGAAATCTCGCCCCGGTGAAGGCAACGTTGACGGAAATGATGAGGATTGAAGCGGCCGGCACAAAACCGGAGCATATGTAGACCGGAGCCGCCAAAGCCGAGTCGCCCGACCGAGCCGGGGCCCCAACGGCTGGATTTCGCCGTTGGGGTGGGCCCAACAGGGAACGGCGCCCCAGAAGACCGCAAATAGTTCACAGCAACTCCGGTTTTGCCGTAGAGGAGCGGCCGCGTTATGCCCGCAACCCAATCAGCAATCGCCGCTCCGGCGTGCAGTACGCCGGTGCGGCGATTCCAGCATTACGATGAGGCCTTGGAGGCCATGGCGGACTATCAGGCGGCGTTGTGCAGCAACGCCTCGCGAAGGCGCTCGAACGGCCTTAGTGTCACCGACCAGGATCAGCCGGAAGAAGCGTTCTGCCTCTTCCCCGCCCGTCCCGATCACGCACCGCTGGCGATCATCGGAGGCATGGGGCCGCTGGCCGGCGCTCTCGCTTTCGCGAAAGCTTGCGCGCGTTTCCGGAATTCTCGCCCCGTGGTCCTCTATCAGGCCTGCTCGCTCCCGGACCGCTCCACGGTCATCCTGAACGAAGCAAGCCCGGTTGGTCCCCTGTGTCATGAGATCGCCTTGCAGCTAGCCGATGCCGTGCGGTTGGCGGCGGATTTGGTTCCGCTGGCCGGACTGCCGGCCCGTTGCATCATTGCATGCAATTCCGCCCATTACTTTTGGCGGTTGATTCTGGATGAGCTACTGCGAAGGCCGGGGTCGGCAGTACGGTTGGTTTCCCTCGTGGAAACTTCTCTTGAGCAACTTCGATTCCTGTCTTGCGCAAGAGTCTTGCTGTTGACAACCGAGGATGCCCGAGCAGGCCAGGTGTTTTCCGCGCCTCTTCGTGATGCCGGCATTAACTTCGAAGAGCCACCACCCACCCTAACCCATTTGTTGAGGAGCATGATCTTTGAAGGCATGAAATCGCTGAACGAGTGCCGGGCACTGGAACTCGGCAATAAGTTCTTCGAGGCCATTCAACAAACCGGGCGAGACTATGATTGCATCCTCGCCGGCTGTACGGAACTGCCGGTCACTTTGGACCTCCTGAGACTGCACGGCAGCTCCACGGTTGCCGCTTTTCTTTCTTTCCCGACGATTGTCGATCCTCTGGAGGAGGCACTCCGCCGTGTATGAACGGGTGTCTTCTCTTGGGGCGTCAATTCTCGCGGAGCCGGCTTGCGTCACTAACGGCTCTTCGCTTCTTGCGAGGGGAGAAATGGAGCAATCCATCCCGGCGCGCTTCGAGCGGCAGGTGCGGCTCTATCCTGAGCGCATCGCGGTTGCAGATGCCGAGTCTGCCCTCACCTATCGCGAGCTGAATGCATTGGCGAACCGAATCGTGCACAAACTGCTTTTGAACCGAGAGTAGGATTTCACCTCGGACAAAGTAATCCGCGCCCCGCCGAGCGCGCCTTCGAAACAATTGCGGCGAAGATGCCCGCAAGCAATCTTCCCGATTAAGCCCGCGAGAGCGGCGTTTTGCTCAACATCAACCGAAACAACCATTATGAAAGGAGAGGCAGATGCCGAATGTGAAAATGATCCCGATTCGCGGCACCGAACATGCGCTGCTTGCAGGAGCCCGGGCGGTGAGTCCCATCGATCCGCATCAATTAATCGAAGTCTCTGTGGTTCTTAAGCACCGCCAAACCCTGCCCTTCCCGAACTTGCAGGGCAAATTCTTGAGCCACGCCGAGTTCGCCAGCGGCTACGGAGCCAACGCCGGCGACCTGGAAATGATTCGCTCCTTCGCGCGCGAATACCACCTCCAAGTGCTGGAGCGGGGCGACGAACTTCTGCGCCGGACCGTCACCCTCGCCGGCACGATTTTCAATATGGAGAAGGCGTTCTCGGTCGAGTTGAACTCTTATGAGCATCCCGATGGCTCGTATCGTGGGCATACAGGTCCCATTCAAATGCCGGAGGAGTACGCGGCGATCGTTTCCGGCGTTTTCGGACTCGACACCCGCCCGGTGGTGCGCCCCCACATCCGCTATCGAACAACCAGCGGGTCTTTCGGCGCTCGTGTTGCAACCGCTGCCTTCAACCCACAGACGGTCGGCGCTCTTTACGGATTCCCGCCCGATGCAACTGGCGTTGGCCAGACCATCGGAATCCTCGAGTTTGGCGGCGGTTATCGTCCGGCGGATATTCAGGACTATTTCCAGAACCTGGGAATCACGGCGCCCAATGTCAAGACAGTTTCGGTCGACCACGCCGTCAATCACCCCACAACCGCGCAGAGCGCCGACGGCGAGGTCATGCTTGATATCGAAGTCGCTGGAGCCGTCGCGCCCGGTGCGAGTCTGGCAATTTATTTCGCACCCAACTCCGCCCGCGGATTCCATGATGCGCTGAGCACCGCGATCCACGATTTGCTTCGCAAACCCAATGTGATTTCGATCAGCTGGGGCGGCCCGGAATCGAGCTGGACGACGCAGTCGATAGAAAACTTCGATCAAGTGGCCCAGGAGGCGGGGCTGCTCGGCATTACGATCGCCGTAGCCTCGGGCGACAACGGATCGAGCGATGGCGTCAACGACGGCAAATCGCACGTGGACTTTCCCGCGTCGAGCCCCTATGTCCTGGGAACGGGCGGCACACGTCTGGTGGCCGCCAACGGGGCTATTCAGAGCGAACAGGTCTGGAACGACGGCGCCCAGGGCGGGGCGACCGGAGGTGGATTCAGCGTCGTCTTCCCCCGTCCGGACTGGCAGGCCGCAGCCGTCAATAACTCAAATCGCGGCGTGCCTGACGTGGCTGGCGACGCCGATCCGAATACCGGATACAACGTTCTGGTCGACGGTCAGCCGATGGTCGTAGGCGGCACCAGCGCCGTGGCGCCGCTTTGGGCAGGATTGATCGCCCTCCTCAGTCAAAAACTCAATCGCCGCCTGGGATTTGTGAACCCGTCACTCTATGCAATCAACCAATCGAGTGACTTCCATGAAATCACAATCGGCAACAACGGCGCCTACTCTGCGGGCTACGGATGGAACCCTTGCACCGGACTCGGATCGCCGATCGGCACACAACTTCTGCAGGCGCTGCAGAACCTAAGCCAACAGCCCGCGACCAACCGGAGCCGGTAGCCTGCCACGCCGCCAAAGCATTGAGCCACGGGGCCTGTTCACACCTCCTGGGATGGATGGCTCCGAGGAAATATTGACAAACCCTCATCGCCGTCGAAAAGAGCATTGCCTTTCCCGAACCAAGAAGAAGGGTCAACCACTCTCCTGCCAATAGCCGAGAGCGGTTGACCCACTGGTTATCCCAACTGGCGTGGCCTCGAGCTTACGGAGCGAGGTTGCAAACCGTAAATGTGCCAGAGCCCGCTAGCGAATCGTGTTGAGCGAAGTTGTCGAGCGTATCCACCGCGTCTTGCGACGTACGGAACGCATAATCGGTTGCAATCGTGGTCGCCGTACCGCCGGACGGGGTTGCCGTAACCGAGTAAGTGTGCGCCGTGAGATTGACCGTCACGTCGAAGTGATAAGAAACACCGGCCACGTACTTGAGCGCGGTCACAGACTTGTACGTACCGCCGTCAAGCGCGAGGATGTCGCCCGTATCGCTGAACGAGATTACGATGGCGAGCGCGTCGTTGCTGGTGGCTGCTCCATGCGAAAGTCCGACATAGCTATTGGTGGGCGTTTTGGACACGGAACCGTCGTACGACAGAGTGAAGGTGCCGGTCTGCGCCGGGATCGCCGTGTTGGTAAACGCAGCTCCAGCCGAAACCGTAGTGCATGGAGTCGTGGAAGTGACCACCAGCTTGGTTGTGGTGCTGGAACTGAGGGTTCCGCTGGTGCCCGTGATGTTCAGGGTGCTCGTCCCCGCTGGCGTGGTTGTTGCCGTCGCGACAGTCAATGAGGACTCGCCCGAACCGGAAATGCTGGTTGGCATAAACGTGCCGGTCGCGCCGGTCGGCAAGCCGGTAACGGCCAGATCCACCGTGCCCGTGAAGCCGTCCAGGGGAGTAACGTCCACGGTGTACATAGTCGACCCGCCGGCAGCAACGGTTTGCGAGGCCGGCGTCGCGCTTATCGTGAACCCGGCAGGCGGAGCGACCGTCAGAGTAACCGGTGCCGCGGAGTGCGTCACCCCACCGGAGGCGCCGGAGACTGTCAAAGTCGAGGTGCTGGACCCCGCCGATGATGGAACGGAAATGGTCAATGTCGATGTGCCGGACCCGGTGATTGTCGCGGGACTGAACTTCGCCGTCGAGCCGGCCGGTTCGCCGCTTACCGCGAGCGTAACCGTTCCGCTGAATCCACCGACGGCGCCCACGCTGACCGTGTAGCTGGCAGTGCCTCCCGGAGACACGCTCTCACTCGCAGGCGTCGCGCTGACCGTGAAGCCCGCGGCCACGGATTTCAAGTGCCATGCGTGCAGGTTGCCCCCGGTTCCCGTACCGAAGCCACCGGAATTGCCGTCGCACATGTAGACGATCCCGTTGGCAACGATCGGGCTGGTCCAATGGAACTGCCCAATGGACGCGCTCCAGACCACCGTGCCGGTTTCCGGGTCGATGGCTTGCAAAGTGTGCGTGGCCGTGGTCGCGCTGTGTTCGCCACCGCCCACGGCAGTGAACAGAACGCCGTTGGCGACGACAGCCGACGTGGTCCAACCGTTATTGATGTTCCAACGATTGTCCAGGCTGGGGTTGCCTGCGCTATCGACATCCACGGTGAAGCCGTGAGTGCCGGAATTGCCGACAACGAAGACCCACACGCGGCCGCTGGAATCGGTCCACACGGCGCTCTGGGCCCGCATCAAGCTTCCCGTGGAGAACGAGAGTTCTTCGATCTGGCCGCCCTGGTGTCCCGGGCCGCCCATGCCGCTCATGTTGTCCAGGTTGATCAGGCGAATTCTCGCATCCTTGCCGGGGTTCACGGCTAGATGCGGGTACTTGCTGCTCAAGCCTATGGGCAGCGGCGTGATGCCGCCCGAGCCGATGTCCTGGTCTTTGGCTACGGTTGTTGTTACATCCGTGCCGGTCCAGCTATCCGCCGGATATCCGCAGCCCCCTGACAAACGGGTGCTGCCATCCGCCGGAAGAGACAACAAGCTCTCTTTCCACATATTGCATCCGTTCCAGGCGTTCCCGTTGTTGTTGCCGGTGCTGAAGAAGAACCGGTCCAAGGAGGCCACGTATGGCATGCCACGGCCCCAGGGCCGGGCGCCGGTGCTGGTGCAGCCCGAGGGATTCTGCACGTCGGGAAACTGCGAGCACGACGCGTTGAATACATGCTCGGTGCCGGCGGTAACGTCGATCGTAGTGATATGACCCTCGCCATGATTGGAAAGGTAAAGATAGGTGTGTCCATTAGCGGCCACCGCGATGGTAGCCTCGGACCCCGCCTTACCGCCCCCGGAGGACATAGGCCATCCCCCGCTGGTAACTTCGCTGCCGCTGCCGACATTCAGCTTGTGCACCTTGCCGTCGCCGGTATCGACGTAGATGAATTGGCGGTTCGGATCGATCGCGGGCGCGCCGTTGTTAACGCCTGCTGCGAAATCCTGCGACCAAACGGTAGCGCCGGTATTGGCATCGAATGCGGTGATATGGCCCTTCTCGCCCTGCACGAAGATCAGGTCGCGAACGCCGCCCGAAGTACTGACGCCGGTCAACAGCACGGGTGCACCGTCTGGATTATCTGTGAGCGGCACGGTGAACAGCGGCGTAAGACCGGTTACAGTTGACAAGCTAATTTGCGTTTCCGCAGTGTTGTTGGCTGATTTGTCCGGCGTCATGGCAAATTGCGGCCAATCCGTTTGAGCCGGTAACGTACTCGCGCCGAGGGCGAGCAGGAAGAGTGCCGACAGGGCAGTCTTGATATTACGCATCCTTATAACCTCCAGGGGAAGGAAGTGGGGACCCAATGGGTCGGCCCAGTATTCACCTTGATCGGGAATTAGCGCGAGGGGAAGTGGGGGACCCAATGAATCAATTCATTGTTCACCCTCATTGGGTGTTTGCGCTAGTGCAAATCAAAATAATTTCTTAACAAAGTGTAAATACCGGTACCTTTTGGGCCGGCAATTAACCGCATAAGACCTTTGGGGGTAGCCAGGGACTGGTCAAATTAGGTAACTCCTCGATTTGAGACGGTCTAACTGGCCTAACTACTTGAGACGCGGAATCCCAGCGATGCGGCGCAAGGGTAGACGCAAGCCATTTAGAAACATGGGGTTGCAAAAACGCGCAAGGACTGGCACGTAACCAATCGACAGTAGCCGCCAACTTATTGACGCGCTTATTCGCGTTGTCTCTCCTACTCCCGGCTCCCATGCGTTTCCATAGGATCGTTGTCCCGGTCCGTCACTTCCGCTAGGGCCTCTAGTTTCTCCGCCAATTCGTTTGTCCAGCAACCCTCCGGGGCGCGCCACGTCCAGTTGCCCTCCGCCACGGCGGGCGTATTCATGCGCGCTTCGGCGCCGAGTTCGAGCAGGTCCTGCGCGGGCGCAATGGCGATCTCGGCCACGCTCCCCTGAGCCAGGCGGATCAGCGGCCATACGGGCCGGTCGTTTACCGGCCCCGCCAGTGCCTGCATGGCCGCGTGTTCCCGGACGCTGGCCGCGTCCCACCAGCCTTGCGTGGTGTTGTTATCGTGCGTGCCGGTGTAGGCCACGGTAGCAGGCACAAAACTCTGCGGCAAGTGGGTGTGCGCGCCCCGCGAGTCAAAACCGAACTGCAGCACCTTCATGCTTGGCAAGCCCAGAGCTTCGCGCAGCGCATCCACCTCGGGAGTAATGACGCCCAGGTCTTCGGCAACCAGCGGCAGCGGCCCCAGCGCCGTCTCAAGTGCGCGGAAGAGCTCAAGCCCCGGCGCCTTGACCCACTCGCCTTTGACGGCGGTCTTTTCCTCGGCAGGGATGGACCAATAGCCTTCGAAGCCGCGGAAATGATCGAGGCGAACGATGTCGTAGATCTCGACGGCGCGGCGCATGCGCTCGATCCACCACTTGAAGCCGCTTTCGGCGAGCACCTCCCAGCGATACAGTGGATTGCCCCAGCGCTGGCCCGTCTCGGAAAAATAGTCGGGCGGCACACCCGCGACGTGAATCGGTTTCAGATCTTCATCGAGCTCGAAGAGCTCGGGATGAACCCACACATCGGCCGAATCCATATTGACGAAGATGGCTACGTCGCCGAACATCCTGATCGCGCTGCGCGCGGCAGCCTCCTTGAGCAGCTTCCATTGCCGGGAAAAAGCAAACTGCAACACTTGCTCGATCGTGCGCTCGCGCGCATGTTGAGCGGCAGCTTCGGCAAGAGCCTGGGGATCGCGGCGGCATAGCGGCTCGGGCCATTCGCTCCAGGCGCCGGTCGAGAAGAAGCGGCGCAACACGACGTAAAGCGCATAATCGTCGAGCCACGAGGCCTGATCGCGGCAAAACGATTCAAAATCCGCCCACTGGTCGTCCGTATCGTGCTCGCCGATCGCGGACTCGTCGAGAGCATGATCGAGAAAATTGCCGGCGGCCTCGTAGAGCAATGGGAATTTGCGCTCTTCAATCTGCTGAAAATCGACCGGCCCTGAGCCGGCCGGCAACGCAGCAAGGCGGTCCGCGCCAATCCAGCCCCAGTCGCGAAGCGCCTCCAGACTAATGAACGCGGGATTGCCGGCGAAAGCGGAAGAACCCGCGTAGGGCGAGTTGCCGAAACCCGTGGAGCACAGCGGGAGAACCTGCCAGATGTGCTGTTTGGCCCGCGCCAGAAAGGCGAGAAACTCGTGTGCGGCCGGGCCTAAGTCGCCAATGCCGCCCGGCGAGGGCAGCGAACTGATGTGCAGCAAGACTCCGGATGATCGCTGAAACTTCATGATGTCATTATGCCCGGCGGATTCGAACCCTGCAGATTGCGTTTCAATCTGAGAAACTGAAATTCGAGCTTCCCCACGCATTTTCGAGCGATTCGAAAATGAGGGAGTACTGCTTTGATAATTCGCCGGCGCTTTTCACGCCCTTTACTTCTTCCTCTGATTTCGATTCTGGCCGTTCTTGCGCCGTTGCCCGTCTCGGCCGCGGCGCCGCAGCCCGTCACGCTTACCGGCGGCTGGATGTTCCAGGATATGGCCAAAGTGCCGCAAGCTGGCGCTTCTGTATCAAGCTCGAACTTCGATACGCAAGGCTGGTATGCGGCCACGGTTCCGGGCACGGTGCTCACTTCGCTGGTCAATGATCGCGTCTATCCCGAGCCGTTGTACGGCGAGAACGATCGGCCTGAGATCGTTCCCGAAAGCCTTTGCCACAGTTCGTACTGGTACCGGACCGAGATCCGTGTACCGCGCACCTATCGCAATCATCGTGTATGGCTCAACTTTGACGGCATCAATTATTCGGCCGATGTGTGGGTAAACGGTGTGAAAGTGGGGAATATCCGCGGCGCATTCATCCGCGGCGTCTTTGACATCACTGCGCAGGCAGAGCCCGGCAGGCGGGCGGTGGTTGCGGTGCTGGTTGCGCCCGAGCCGCATCCCGGCGTTCCCCACGAGCACACGCTGCGCAATGGTGTGGGCCCCAACGGCGGCATTACGGCGAGCGACGGACCGACGTTCCTCTCGACCATTGGCTGGGACTGGCTCAACACGGTGCGCGACCGCGACTCCGGCATCTGGCAGAAAGTGTTTCTCTCAGCCACGGGACCGGTATTGCTCAAGGAGCCGCTGGTGACCACCGATTTGCCGCTGCCCCGCACCGATGCCTCCGATGTTTCCGTGCAGGCGACCGTGGAAAACATAAGCGATGCGCCGCAAACCGGCGTCGTTTCAGGAACCATTGAGAACATCGTCTTCGCGCGCCAGGTGGAGCTTGCTCCTCACAGCACGCAAATAGTCGTCTTCGACGCCAAAACCACGCCCGCGCTGCACATCGGCCATCCGCGCCTCTGGTGGCCCAACGGCTACGGCGCCCAGGAGATCTACCGGCTGCGCCTCGCTTTCAGGATTGGCCGCCACATCAGCGACGCCCAGGATGTTGACTTCGGCATTCGCAAAATCGCCTATTCGGTGCCGGGAGCGGACACGCTGACCATCTCCGTCAACGGCGTTCCCATCTTCATCCGCGGCGGCGACTGGGGGCTCGACGAAGCCATGAAGCGCATTCCCCGCGAGCGGCTCGAGGCCGAGATTCGCTTGCACCAACTGGCGCATCTCAACATGATTCGCAACTGGGTTGGCCAGAGCACGGATGAGGATTTCTACGAGCTATGCGACCGCTACGGCATCCTGGTGTGGGACGAGTTTTTTCAGCCGAATCCCGGGGACGGCCCCGACCCCGGCGATCTCGACACATACCTGGCGAATGTCCGCGACAAGTTGCTGCGCTTCCGCAACCATCCCTCCATCGCGTTGTGGTGCGCGCGCAATGAGGGCTTTCCCCCGCCCGTAATCGATGCCGCACTGCGCAGGCTGCTGGCCGAACTGGAGCCGACGCGCCGCTATCAGCCCAGCTCGACCGACGGCGCCGGTGTGCGCTCGGGCGGACCCTATTGCTGGCGCGCTCCGCGCGAATTTTACACCGTTACCGACGACTACTTCAAAACCGAGACCGGCAGCGTGAGCGTCCCGACTCTTGAGTCCATCCACGGCATGATGCCCAAGAAGGATTGGGAGACGATCGACGACGACTGGGCGGCGCACGACTTCGCCAAGGGCAACTCCGGCGCCGACAAATATCCGGCGGCGCTTGCCGCGCGCTACGGGCCTTTTCGCAACCTGGCCGATTTTGTGCGCAAAGCGCAGCTGGCGAATTACGAGGCCTTCCGCGCCATGTATGAAGGGCGCAACGCACAACTCTTTCATCCCACCACCGCCGTCATCACGTGGATGAGCAATCCCGCCCAGCCGAGCTTTGTGTGGCAGCTCTACCACTACGATCTCGAACCTAACTCTTCCCTCTTCGCCGTGATGCACGCGTCGGAGATGCTGCACATTCAGCTCAACGAGGCCAACGGCCAAATACAGGTGATCGACAACAAGCCGGGGCCGATGGCCGGGCTAGTCGCGCATGTAGGCGTGTACAACCTGGACGGCACGCTCGTCTATGAGCACGAGACCAAGCTCACCGCCGCACCCGGCGTGGCGACAAATCTCGGAACCCTGAAGTTGCCGGCGCGTCTTTCGGCGGTGCACTTTGTGAAGCTGGAACTGCGCGACGCTGCCGGAAACCTGTTGTCGAACAACTTCTATTGGCATGGGACGCCGGATCATCCCGACGATTTGACGGCGCTGGACGAACTGCCCATGGTGACGCTGGAAATGAAGATAGACGAGGTGAAGGCAGAGATCGCCGGCCGGCGCCTGCTAAGGATCACCCTGCATAATCCCACGCACAGCATCGCCTTGATGGCGCACGTTCAGCTGCGCCGCAAATCCGGCGAGCGCGTCCTGCCGGTCTTCTATAGCGACAATTACGTCACGCTGGTTCCCGATGAAACCAAGGCTATCACCATTGAGGCCGCCGAGACCGGCTTCCAGGGCGAGGACCCGCTCATCGCGGTCGACGGGTGGAACGTGACAGTAACGCCGGCAACGTTCGACCGCGTGGCCGTTGCGCCGAACCTCGACGCGCAACCGGACCTCTCGCCTGCGACGGGGTTGCCTTTCGCCACCGAGGGCTTGCGGTAATCGGCGTAGGGGGAAGACCTCTTCCATCGGTGGTTCGCGGTTTTCAGCCGGGCTTTCGTTCCTGCGCTTCGCCGCAGGCGCTTCGCACCCTTCAGGCGCCCTTGCGTTTCGCTATCATTCTCCCCATCGGGATGTGAAGAGGACTTGCACCCCAAGCTGTCATCCAGGATCGGTGCACACATAAAAAAACCCCGCTGCTTATGCGGGGTTTTCTTATCGGTTAACTGTTGGGATTGAACGGCAACGCGTCCAATGAAATCTGCAAGTTTGCATAGCTTTCAATAGGCTACTTGGGCAGCTTGGGCGAGTTGGGCATCTCCGTAGCACAAATTAGCACAATTCCTACATCGTCACCATGCATCAGGTCTATGCCCAATCTCATGCTCCGTGACGTGGGGACACGCGCAACAATAACCCAATTGTGATTGTTCCTGTGGAGATATAATTGCCGCCATGTCACAGACTCCACGCAAATGGGACAGATTGGCGGTCTACATCGGCGCGGTAAGTGCCTTTTCGTCCCTAGTCGCAATTCTTGTCTCAGGGTATTTGGCATGCGCAGCAATCAACGAACAGAGAAGAGATTCAGAAGCGGCTCTTGGTGAACAACGTGACGAAGCGAGGATTGCTCATCTGGTAGAAGAGGAGGAATCCTTCGATAGGGAACCACTCTCAACAGCCCTCCAGCGACTTGCACGAGAGCGCATAGATCGCAAGCGAGAAGTTTTGCTTCCTATGAGCTATTACGATTCCCCGAGTGAAATGTGGGACCTTCTGAATGAATGCGACCACCTTGGGTTGCTCGCCCAGCGGGGGTATTTGGACGCCCATGACGTATGGAGTGACTTGGGCTTTTGGCTGTTCTACATCTACGCAGATGCAAAACCTGTAATTGAAGCGGACAGAAAAGACGATCCGGAACAAGACAGAAGAGGTAATCCTGCTTCAATGACGAGTTGTTCATGGCTTATTGAGCAGATGAAGCCATTTGAATTGAAAGAGGACAACGGGGTGGACCTCAACCTGTCATCAGACGACATCTACAACTTCTACCTGAGTGAGATTGACACACCGGCAGGGAAGCCCCCGTCTCATAGCAAAAAGAAGTGATACCGCGCAGTATGCCGAATCGTTAGCGGCTCACCCTCCGGTGTAGGTCGGTTTGTCGCGCCCTCGCTCTCCACCTCAAAAGCAACAACGGCCCGAGAACAAAAGTTCCTAGGCCGTTGCCGGTGATCTGTTGGGATTGGACTGAGGCGGTCGCGCTTCAAGCGATAGCCAGAGCCATGGCGGAGAACCCTCCGCCGGGTCTTATCTGGAGCCGGAGACGCTAAGCCTTCAGCCCTCAGTCACCTCACGTAGGTTACTGCTCGAAGAATCTTTGCTCATTGGCTGGATCAACCTCCTTTCCCGTGTAAGCCCAAAGTACGATGTGGTTAGGGTTGGAGTCAAGAGCAAGCGCAGTATTTGGTGTTTCGGGGGTAATATACTGGGCGGGCCTCCGGAGGTGTCGTCATCGCAAATGCGATCTTCGAACTCGCGATTGCGCTGGTCATCGCATGGCTCGGGTTGCGATTCCTCATTCGTGCGATTCGACGGCCCAGCGACCTGGCTGAAACAGAATCGGAACCGGACGATTTCGCGGGAAGTCCTGCCCGGCTCAGGCCTCGTCCGAAACTCGGCGCCGCTGCAGTGGCGGTTGCGGAGCCGGACGAGGGCGATTTGGTAGAAGCGGTCGCTTCGCATAGGAAGCGGCTTGGCTCCTGATACAGCTTCCGAATTGTTTTTTCCCGCCGCGTCACCCTACTGCTGCGGCGCCTGTGCCGCCGCCTGCGAAACCGCTTGATTCGCCTGCTGATCCTGTTGATTGACTTCGTTGGTTGCGTTGGCATCGGGAGGCGGAGCCTGAGCCGCGACTGCCGATGGCGCCGGCGCGCCGCCTGCCGACTGCGGTATGACAGGAACCCCCGGCTGGCCCTGATTCTGCTGCAGCGTGTCGAGCCCCTGGTCGATCATCTGCCGCATGTGGTTTTGCATCTCCTGCAGATCGTCGAAGCCCACGGCCACCGAGTCGGAAAGCGCGCACTCGTTGGAATTGCTGGCCACTACCTGCAGCGATGCCGTCTTGTCGTTAGGCCCCGGAGGCGCGATGGTCTGCAACACGTCGCCCATCCCCAGCGCGCACTCCGCTCCCGAGGCATCCACTACGTCAAGCGCATTGCCGACGACGAAAACGTGAGTCTGCCCATCGCCCAACATGCGCGCGATGCCGCTCGATGCCGGGTCGGGCGCCTGACCCTGCGCATTTTGCGTAGCCTCGGCGTTCTCCAGCGCCACCAGGTTCTTGATTTCGTTAGCTACCTCCTGCTGCACCTCAGGTGAAAGCTGCGGTCCGGCAGCGGGAGCGGCCGCCGCGCCTGGATTCTGGCCCGCCGCATTTTGTCCCTGTCCGTCGGCGTATGGGTTGCCCGCAGGATTCTGGCCCGCCGCATTCTGTCCCGGACCGCCAGCGTACGCGTTGCCCGCAGGATTCTGGTTCGGCGGGTTCTGGTAGGCATTTGCAGGAGGCGGGCTGGAGCGTTGCGGGCATGGGTTGCCGGGCACCGCACCATATCCGCCTGAATTGCCTGGATAACCTGCCTGACCGTTGCCGTACGGGTTCTGCCCACCCGGATTTCCGCTCGGATTGGCGGCGTATGGATTCTGTCCACTCTGGTCCCCGGTTGGCGGCGGCGCTGCCGCATATGGATTCTGTCCACTCTGGTCCCCGGTTGGCGGCGGCGCTGCCGCATACGGATTCTGACCGCTCTGATCACCCGGCTGCGGCGACGCATAAGGGTTCTGCCCGCCCTGATACCCGCCCATCGGAGCTGGACCATTCGGCCCCACCCCGAACTGGGCCATTCCATTCGTAAGCACCTGCCCCACCATGGGATTCGCACAGGTCACGTAATTGGTGAGCCAGCCAGATACGCTCGCAAACAACCGTGTGCCCAGTCCTGGGCCGGGAGGCGGACCACCTCCAAAAGACGGCCCAAAACCTCCTGGACCGCCGCCCGGTCCATTCGAATTGCCAAAAGCTCCCGGTTGCACGCCGCCGCCCGGCGCGGAACCAGCTCCCGAATCGAAGCCGGCACTCGGTCCGGCGCTATTGCCCTGCCCGAAACCAGCACCCGAATCGGACCCACTGCCCGAACCAGGCCCAGTGCCCGCCGTGGCGCCCGCATCCGAACCAGAGCCTATCCCCGGTCCGGCGTCTGTGCCAGTTCCGGCGCCTGTGCTCGCCGTTGCGCCATTGTCCGAACTAGAGCCAGCACCTGGTCCTGCGCCACTGCCCTGCGCGGCTCCCGAACCTGATCCTGCTCCAGCAACCGGTGCAGCGCCGGAGCCCGGCGTGACAGTTGCGCCCTTCCTGTGCAAAATCCCGGCCGGAAGCGGTGAGCCCCCTGTAGTAGTAGCTGCCGATCCGTTGGTCGTACCTGTTGACGCTCCTCCGTCCGGCATTGCGCTGCCACTTGAACCGGCCCCAGTCCCCGGCGTGGCGTTACTGCCGGCACTTTGCGTGGCCCCAGAACCCGGCACGACAGTAACGCCCGGTCTATGCCGCATCCCACCCGGAAGCGGTGATACTCCCGTAGCAGGAGAGGCTCCCGCAGCAGATGAAGCTCCGTTGGGCGCTCCCGCGGCGCCGCTTGCTCCTGCCGTTGTGGTATCCGTCGAGTGATACACCCATCCATACATGTTGGGCGAATAGTAGTGATTGGGCTGGTAAACATTGATCTGAGTCCCTTGATAAGTGGATTGCTGGTAGACCTGGTGCGAGGCGGCTCCGTTCTGCGTGTACGTTCTCTGCACAAACTGGTTGCCCCCCGCGGAGAAGGGCTTCTCGACGAAGCCGGTCTTGGTGCCGGTGCTTACGATGCGGGAACCGTCTGGACGAACCGTTGTGATGCTGCGGCCGCCGTTCAATCCGTTGTGTACCGAAAGCCCGCGCCGCTTATCGAAAACGTCGCTTAATTGGCCGTTGGGGCGGCGCGCGATGGCGTTTCCGTTCTTGAGGGTTAGCGCCTGCATCCCCGTTGGAGCCGGCTTGCCAAAAATGCCTGTCGTAGTAGGGTGAACAACCTGCGGCGGCGAGGCCCTGAATGGCGTTGTCCCAGGGCGATAAATATTTGTGGTGGTCGTGGTCGTTGTGTTCGACGGATGAAAGACGTTCGTGGTCGTGGACCCCGTATTCAACGGCTGCGTGTAAGGATTGGTCGGGACTACCGTGTTCGTTGTCGTGGGCGCGGAGTTCGGACGGTGATTGTGAGGGTTGGCCGGCGCCGCCGGCGTCGTGGTGGTCGTGCTCGACGGCTGCGTGAAAGGATTGTTCGGGGCAATCGTGTTCGTAGTCCCGGTTGCTGTGCTTGACGGCTGCGTGTATACATTGGCCGGCGTCTTCGTGTTCGTGGTCGTGGTATTCGTTGGCTGCGTAAGGGAATTGCCCGGCAAACGTGTGTTCACGGTCGTGGTCGTTGGCGTATGAAAGATGTTGGTGGTCGTGGATCCGGTATTCTTTGGCTGCGTAAGGGGATTGCCCGGCGTTTTCGTATTCGTGGTCGTCGTAGCCGTTGGCTGAGTAAGGGGATTGCCCGGCAAATGCGTGTTCACGGTCGTGGTCGTCTTCGGCGTCCCCGTGTTATTCGGCGTCGTGGGCAGGGTTGGATGTAGCGGATTGTTGACCGTAGTCGTCGTGTTCGACTTGCCCGGCAATGTGAACTTCGGCTGCGTCACGGGCTTGGTCGGTTGCGTGGCAGGATTGGGAGGAGGGGCTGGCGTCGGCGGTTTTTTGATCGGCGTGACCGTGGTCGGCTTGTTCTGTGTCGTGGTGGTAGAGGTCTGCGCCGCCATCGCCATCGAAACCAGGCAAATTCCAATCGCCATCGTCGCCTTGCGCGTTTTGGCTCGAAACACCATAAATCCTCCTTGTATCTCACGGCCCACCGCTCCGCAGGCCTCTTGGTGGTTTTTCTTTCCGCTCATCCTTCGTGTGCCCGTTTGCTTTTCTTCTATTGCGCAAGTTATGGTGGGGGAACTCGAGCGGCGGCGCTCTTTATGGAACGCCATCCACCGAGGCTAATGGCCGGCCGCACGGGCAGGCAATGAATCGCCTTATTGGCTCATCTGAGCGTACGGCGACGGCAATTGTTTGTACCCGGCCGGAACCTGAAATGCAGAATCCACAATCGGGTCCTGCGAGAAGTTCAGCATCTGGTCCGTCATTTGCATCAAAACCCCGCTCGATCCGGAAGGCGCCGCGGCCGCGGGAACAGGTTGTTGCGCCGGCTGTTTCTTGTGAAAGGCGCCGATCATCGAGGTCACCGCGCCCACCTTTCCCGAGAAGATCGATCCCTGAGCCGAGCTGGCGTTGTTTGAAGCGTTCTGTACGGAGTCCGCCGCGCCTCCACTGCCTCCTATGCTGGTCACCGTCATTACGCGCGTGCCCTTCAGCGTTGCCATCTGCTGGCCCATCTGCAGGAGGGCTGCTGTCATGCCCGGCTGGTTGGCCAAAAGCTGTGAAGTGGATGCGCTCATTTGGTTGACCTGCGCCGTCATCCCCGACATATCCGCGCCTTGCATCATCTTCTTGCCCATGCGCACATCGAAGTCGCCGATCTCCTTAAGCTCCGGAGGATCTTCAAGCGCCACCCACGTGTCGGCTGTGATGACATAGGCCGTGCCATTGGGCGCTGCGGATGCCGGAGCGTTGGGATCCGTCACGGTCACCGTCATCGTCACCACCTGCTCCTGTGCGTTCACTCCGTTCACCGCCTGGGTCGCGCCGGTGTTGTTCACTGAAACCTGGACATTGGTCTTCAAACTGGTTTGCGTTTGTCCTTGCGGCACGGTCTGGTTTGTCTGGCCCATTTTGCTCATCGCATTCTTCATGCCCTGGCGCATCTGCGCGAAGGTCGCCACCCAGTAGGTCTTCTTCGCCGCGTCGATGTGGGTCATGGTTTGCGCGTCCAGGTCCCAGATCTCCGTCGTGTCCCCGCGCACCACCACCTTCTGGTTGCCGCGCACCCCGGTGGTGATGGTGACTGGCGCGAACATCTTCTGCGTCAGCTTGGCCGTAAGGGGATTCGCGTTCATTTGGTCCATCAGGACCCCGCCCGTGATTTGCGTCGACGACTGATAGCTGGAATCAGCGAGCGCCGGCCGGCAAGCCACCATGCACGCCACGAGAACCGCCGCCACCGCCATGCGGCCGGCCAAAGACTTGCTTCCGAACCAATTCATCCCGATTGCTCCTTCGGAGGAGGCACGATGTACACAACCGACTGCTGTCCCTTAATGCTTTGGGCCGCATTATAGTACGCTTTCCCCCACTTCGCGCAGAGCTAAATTGAGGCTCCTTGAGAAGCGCTCAAACTGAAGGTTCGCCGTCGGTAACACCGCTCGTAGAATCGGCTGGTTCCACTCCCACATGCCGCGCCCCAACCTTGCTCCGTCGTTCCCATGAGTTCTTCTACGTGGTCGACGGCGAGCTATTCATCGATGTTGCGGGCGGGCTCGCAGACCGCACCGTTTCGCTCAAGCCCGGCCAGGGATACGTCGTCCCCAAAACCGTCGTCCACCGCACCCGCGCGCCGCGTCGCACAACGATCCTGATGGTCGAAAACGCGGGGATTATTCCCACGGGGGATTGAGGCGAATCCAGCGTCGCGATTACTGCGTTACCTCGCTGTCATCCTGCGCGAATCCGCCGCAGGCGAACGAAGTCGAAGGATCTGCGTTGTTTTTCAACGAACTTGAGATTCATCACGCTTGAGCGGTTCAGAAAATGATGCAAGACCCTGTGATTTGGAACAAGACACAGCTTCAGCAGTGCCAAACAGCCGACATCGGGTAGCGGCGTGGGATTTAGCGGTCTATGACCGCATAAAGATGTATCTAAATGATCGCTTTTACCGCGTGTGAAGGTTGTGCATAGTGGAGGCATGCAAAGCCACTCTCGGATGCGTGTCCGCTTAACAAGGAAGAATCGCTGGCCGGTGGCATGCGCGAGAGCTATTCGTGGCGCGTGGTTTGTGATTCATCGTTCGTAGAACGCCGTCGCTAAACACTCACCACTCATTACTGACCGGTCTTTCACTCTTCCCCTTTCCAAACGTAAGCGCCGGGTTGCGGCAGGCCCACGTGCGCCAGCACGCGGTAGGCGAATTCCTTTGCCATTTCGGACGAGCTTTTCGGGTTGGTGTAGTACGCGGGGATGCAAGGGAAGATCGTCGCTCCGGCCTCGGCGGCCAGCGTCATATTACGAAGATGGATGCGGTTGAAAGGCGTTTCCCTCACGCAGAGGATGAGCGGGCGCCGCTCCTTGAGCGTCACGTCGGCGGCGCGCGCAATAAGTGAGTCGGCCAAACCGAGCGCTATGGCCGCGAGCGTGCCCATGGAGCACGGCAGAATAATCATCCCGTTCGAGGGATGGCTGCCACTGGCGATCGGCGCGCCGATATCGGCGTCGGCGTGCTGGATGATTTTTTGCGGGGCCGCGCCGAGCAGCTTTTCCAAAAGATTCGCGCGTCCTGAGACGCCCAACTCTTCAGCCATCACGCGCAACGAATTCTCCGACGCGACAAAATGCACGCGAGTAACGCGGTCGTCAGCTTCGAGCGCGCGGAGTGCTTCGCGGGCGAGAATCGCCCCTGAGGCTCCGGTGATGGCGACGGTGATTTGCAAGCTTCCAGCTCCTAGCTTTCCCCTGCGAGTTTACATTGCCAATTCTACCGGCGGCCTCCTTCTCGTTAGGAGCATTGACATCATGATGTTTATCGTGTTAGCATCATGATGTGCGGTCAACATTGACCATTGACGACGATATTGCTGTGCTCGTGGAAGCGGAGGTGCGGCGCAGCGGCAGGCCCTATAAGGCTGTGGTGAATGACTTGCTCAAGCTGGGACTGGCAACCAAACGGCGGCCGCAGCCAAGGCGCGCCTTCAAGGTAAGGCCGCGTCCACTTGGACTACCCCCAGGGGGCGATTACGATGACATCGCCGCCGTGCTCGAAGAACTCGAAGGACCGGAACATCGGTGATCGTCTTCGACGCAAATCTCCTGCTCTATGCTTACAACAGTTCTGCGCCGAATCACGCGCAGGCACGCCTCTCCGTGGAAGAGATACTATCGGGCACAGAAGCGGTCGGACTGCCCTGGCAGACCATCTTTGCATTCCTGAGGATCATCACAAACCAGCAGTTGCGCGGCAAAAGGCTCGCTATGGGAGAAGCAGTGGAGATTGTTGAAGAATGGATGGCGTTGCCTGGGGTGCATCTGCTCGCTCCCGGCGACCGGCACTGGATGTTTCTGAAGCGGATGCTCGTCGAAGGCAAGGCCGGCGGTCCATTGACGACAGACGCGGAACTGGCTGCGCTGACCATGGAAAACGGCGGTGTACTCTACTCCACGGATCGCGATTTCGCGCGGTTCCCGGGGCTGAAGTGGGTCAATCCGCTGGCTGGCGCCTAAGGCTCTTTCATCGGACGCATGAGTGCGGCTGTAGATGCGCTCGCGGCTCCGGTGACGGCGAGGGTCAAATGCATTTCGATCATCCCTACCCTTCCAGATCCCTTACCCACTTATGCCTGCCCTGACGGCCGCTTGGTGGACAATGTCAATCTCACCTTGTACGCCATTGAACGGAGGCCTTCTCTGCCACGAATTTGAATGGGAGGGATGCGTGATCGCCGTGCAAACAACATGACGGCCCTCAAAGTCGATCACTTCGATAGGCAACCTATCAATGGCTGCAATGGAGTTCGCACGCCAAGCTCGCAATTTGTCTGGCCACAAATGACTCAGGAACGCGGGTGCCCCGGTGCCAAGCGCAACTACAAGCTTTGGCCTAATTACCGAGACGGACCGTTCGAAGAAATTCAAACATTTATTCATGAGGGTTCTATCGACGAGCCACGCAGAGATCAGCCCCTTGGTCTCATTGCTGTTTCCTTGATGCAGGAATGGCCAGGCATTAGTGAAAAAGCACTGCTCCAACTGAATACCCGTCCGGGGCCGTAGCATCCGATATAGGCCTCTCCATGTTGGGCTTGTCTGAGTTTCATCCTGTCGTTTCAGCGTGCCATCCGCGTTAAGATAATCCGCCAAACTTCCGAGATTCGAACCAAGCACAACGGTTCCATTCACCGGAAGGCAACCATTGCTTCCATGGAAGAGCCCATTGCCCCCAGGGAAGAATGCGCGCTGCATGACAGGAAGGTCCTTAAATGGGACAATCTTCTTCCCGCTCAAATCCAAAGCGCCCAGTTCGTTACGGAGTCTGTCGATTTCCGATGGAGGCATGCCTGCAACTCATCACTCTCCCAGCACCCTCTTAAAGATCGCGTCGACATTGCCGAGTTGCCGCACGTAATCAAATGTCTTCGCCAGCTTTTCCGGCGAAAGCAGCTTCGCAATCGCCGGATCGCGCTCAACCTGCTCGCGAAAATTCAAATCCTCTTTCCACGCGCGCATGGCATGCGACTGCACCAGACGGTATGCGTCCTCGCGCAACATGCCGGCCTCGGCCAGGTCGAGCAGCAACTGCCCGGAAAAAATCAACCCGCCCGTCGATTCCAGGTTTTTCTTCATCCGCTCGGGATAAACCAGCAGGCGATCGATCAAATCCGTCGTTTTGGCCAGCAGGTAGTCGGCGAGAATCGTCGAATCGGGGAAGATTATGCGCTCGACAGACGAGTGCGATATGTCGCGCTCGTGCCACAGCGGAATATCTTCGAGCGCCGCCTGAGCGTTCGAGCGCAGCACCCGCGCCAGACCCGATATCTGCTCCGAAGTAATGGGATTCTTCTTGTGCGGCATGGCGGAGGAGCCTTTTTGCTTTTCGCTGAAGTACTCCTGCGCCTCGCGCACCTCGGTGCGCTGCAGGTGACGCACCTCGACGGCAATCTTGTCGAGCGTGCTGCCGAGGATGGCGAGCGCGGCGATGTAGGCGGCGTGCCGGTCGCGCTGAATCACCTGCGTGGCCACCGGCGCGGGCTTCAGTCCGAGCCGCACACAGATCTTTTCTTCGTGTTCGGGCTTGAGATGGCCGAAGGTTCCCACCGCGCCCGACAGCTTGCCCACGCGCATGTCTTCGGCGGCGGCATCGAAGCGGCGGAGATTGCGCTCCATCTCGGCGTACCAGTTGAGCAGCTTGAGGCCTAAGGTCGTCGGCTCGGCGTGGATGCCGTGCGTGCGCCCGATCGTCGGTGTGTGCTTGAACTCGAGCGCGCGCCGCTTGAGCACGGCCAGCTGCACCGTGATGCCTTCGCGAATCAGTGCCGACGCCTCTTTGATCTGTAGCGCCTGCGCCGTATCCACTATGTCGTTCGAAGTTAGGCCGTAATGCAGCCATCTCGACTGGCTGTCCAGGCCTTGGCTCTTAAGGCTCTCGGCCACTGCCGTCGTAAATGCGATGACGTCGTGTTTGACCTCGGCCTCGATCTCCGCGACGCGCTCGGCGGAGACGGTGGCTTTGGTGGCAATGGCCTGGGCGGCGGCGGCCGGAATCACGCCGTCCTCAGCCAGAACCGTGCTCGCCGCAGCCTCGACCCGAAGCCAGCAGCGGTACTTGTTCTCGTCGGTCCAGATAGCGCCCATCGCGGGGCGGGTATAGCGTGCGATCAACGGAGTCTCCCTTGAGCCGATGCTCCCATCTTCCTATTAAACAGGCAAATGAGGCAATGAGCGCACGGGGCGCAGGAGCCGCGCCTAATCACTGCAGGCAGACCCGCGCAGCTTCATACTCTGTTGCGATCATCTCTCGAGCAGGCGGAATCAGGGCGCTCCAGTTCTTCTCTACGCGGTCCCGAATCCATTGTTTCCCTTCCTCGAAAACGAGCCCTCGCACCTTAAAAGCAAAGTAAAACCAATAAGGGATGCGGGCAATGAGCGCCATGGCATCGGCTTGGGAGAGGCACACTTCTTCAGGAGAGGCCGCGCCCGGGGGAAGCGGCGTGGAATGTGCTGCTATGCAGTTCCGCACGTCAACAATGCGTTCGCCAGGATATTCCCAATGAGAAAGCAGGTCAACGGCGATCTTCGCACTGCGTTCAGGATGTACCCGGAGCGTCTCGATGTCCTCGACGGCAGAAATATCGTGAAGGTAGCTTGCGATTTCTACGATTTCTCGGTCCGCGCCGAGCCGGTCGGCGAGCCGCATGGCGAAGGCGTCAACGGGCAGAATGTGCTCGTGGAAGAAAGCCTTGGAAAGACGATTCCGGCTGTGCTCACATTGCTCTGCGGCATAGGTTCTTGCGAGATTAACAATCATCCAAGTTCGTCCTGGTCCGGCTCTGGAGGCCCATTTCTCTTTCAGTCTTCGGCGCAAATCCCGGCGATCTCAGCCGCGGGGGATTCCCAGGCGGCGGTGCAGCTCCTCCACCAGAAGGCCGCGGCCCGGAACATAGGGCTGGAACCACTGGCCGTCGATCACCAGTTGCGGCACGGCGCGCTTGCCCACACGCCGTAGCACCTCGTCGGAGGCGACGGGGCTTGCATCCACGTCGATTTCGGTGTACTCAATGCCGTGCGCGTCAAGAAACTGCCTGACCCTCCGGCAATCGGGGCACCACTTCGTGGCATATAACTGCACGTCCATGGGCTCATTGTACGGTCGCGCCACTGCTATGCTCTGTGATAAGGCCCACCCAGGGAGAATCATGACGGCTGAGGAGATCAAGGCGCTGCTCAAACTGGAGCCGCATCCGGTGGAGGGCGGGTGGTACCGGCAGACCTACGCGTCGGATGTGAGCGTGGCGCTGCTGCGCGGCGTGCGGCCCTATGGCACGGCCATTTACTACCTGCTCGAGGAGGGAACATTCTCGCAGATGCATATGCTCGCCTCCGACGAGATCTTCCACTTCTATCTCGGCGACCCGGTGGAAATGCTGCAGCTCCTGCCCGATGGCGGCTCCTCCGTCTTCACTCTTGGACCGGATCTGCAGGCGGGCCAGCATGTGCAACTCCTGGTTCCGGCGGGAGTATGGCAAGGCGCGCGCCTCGTCGAGGGCGGCCGAGCAGCGCTGCTCGGCTGCACCGTCACGCCCGGATTCGATTATGCAGACTACCGTAGCGGAAGTTTTGCAGATCTGGCCGCCGCGTGGCCGGCGCAGGCGGAGAGGATCGGAAAACTGACGCGAAATTAGGCGAGTTAGCGGTGCGAGCGGCGTTCGATGAAGAAGCTTCGCAGCAATTCGGCCGATTCTTCTGCGCCGATTCCCTGTTCCACCAGCATCTGGTGGTTCAGTTGCGGATGATTCAAAACCGAGAGCACCGAGCCGCAAGCGCCGGCCTTGGGATCGGGGGCAGCAAAGACCAGGCGGTCGATGCGCGCGTGGATCATGGCGCCGGCGCACATGGCGCAAGGCTCGAGCGTGACGTAGAGCGTGCAACCGGCGAGCCGGTAGTTGCCGAGAGCCGTAGCCGCTGCGCGCAAGGCGACGATTTCCGCGTGGGCCGTAGGGTCTACGCCGCGTAGCACGCGATTCTGCCCGCGAGCAACGATCGCGCCGTCACGGACGACGACCGCGCCGATCGGCACCTCGCCGTCCGCGGCGGCGAGACGCGCTTCGGCTAAAGCGGCTTGCATGGCTTCGCGATCGTCGATCATGGCTTTGATGGTACGGCGGCCGGCTGCTGCTGCGTCATGCAGTGCAGTGCGCCAAGGCCCCAGATCAGGTCGGTCGAATGGACCCCGATGACTTCGCGGCCGGGAAAAACTTCGGCGAGCGCGTTGAGCGCGATGCGGTCGTTGGGATCGTGGAAGGTGGGGATGAGCACGAGGCCGTTGGCGATGTAGAAATTGGCGTAGCTCGCCGGCAGGCGCTGCCCGCGAAAGACGACGGGGCGCGGCATGGGCAGCTCAACAACGGTGAATTGCTTGCCGTCCGGCGTGCGCGCGGCTTTCAACCGCGCGAGGTTCTCGGCAAGTGGCGCGTGGTTGGGGTCGCTCGTGTTGGGCTCAACGGCAGCAACAATCGTATCCTGCGCGGCGAAGCGGGCAATGTCGTCCACGTGGCCGTGCGTGTCGTCGCCCACAATGCCGCGGCCCAGCCAGATGACCTCGTCGATTCCGAGATAGTCGTGGAAGACGCGCTCCAGTTGCTCGCGGCTGAGGCCAGGATTGCGTTGCTGGACATCGCTCAAGAGACACTCCTCGGTGGTGAGGAGCAGTCCCGCGCCGTTCACGTCGATCGATCCGCCCTCAAGCACGACCTGGCGCTTGGCGCCGCGCTCGTCTTCGATGGACGGCTGCCACGCGGGAAGGCCAAGAAGTTTCTCGACACGAGATGGGAGCCTTGCGTCGAGACGCCAGTCGTCATATTTGGCCCAGCCGTTGAAGCGCCAATTTGTCAGGCCAATCTGTCCCCTGGCGTTGCGGACAAAAATCGGCCCAGAATCGCGCGTCCATCCGCGATCCGTGGGCCAGCGATGAAATCTCGCCTGGTCGAGATTCGCGCCGGCGCGTTGCAACATGTTTTTAACGCGCCGTTCCATCGCCGCGTCTTCGACGATCAGATGCGCGTGCTCATGCGCGGTAAGCAAGCGCACGATCTCCGCGTAGAGCCATGGAATCGACGCAAACTTGCCCGGCCAATCTTCGCCATTGTGCGGCCACGCAAGCCACGTGGCCTCGTGCGGTTCCCACTCGGCGGGCATGCGGTAGCCGAGCTGGCGCGGGGTTTTGATGGCGGTCTCGGAAGGCATGGCTAAGTGCGGTCTTTTTCTACGCTGTGCGCGGTATCGAGAAAGCGTTGCGTGATGGGCGCGTACGCGTCCACGCGGCGGTCGCGCAGGAAGGGCCAGTTGCGGCGCGTCTCTTCAATCAGCGCGCGGTCGATTTCGCCGAGCACGACTTCTTCGGTCTCGTGCCCAGCCTTGACCACGATACGGCCGAAAGGATCGGCCAGAAAGCTGCCGCCCCAGAACTCGATTCCCTGCCCCGAAGCCCGGTTGCCGAGCACATCGCCCTGCTCGTGGCCTACGCGGTTGACGGCAGCAACGTAGACTCCGTTCGCAATGGCGTGCGCGCGCTGCATGGTCTGCCACGCGTCGTATTGCGCCGCGCCGAACTCGGCTTTCTCCGCCGGGTGCCAGCCGATGGCCGTGGGATAGAAGAGCAGCTCCGCTCCTTGCAGCGCAGTGAGCCGTGCCGCTTCGGGAAACCACTGGTCCCAGCAAACGAGCGTGCCCACGCGGCCGGCAGACGTGTCCACGGCTTGAAAGCCCAGGTCGCCGGGAGCGAAGTAGTACTTCTCGTAATAAAGCGGATCGTCGGGGATGTGCATCTTGCGGTAGATGCCGGCGATTTCACCCGTCGAGTTCAAGGTGACCGCCGTATTGTGATAAAGCCCCGGCGCGCGGCGCTCAAACAAAGACGCGACAATCGCGACGCCCGCCTCGCGCGCAACCTCTGCGAGTTTTTCGGTCGATGGACCGGGAATCGGTTCGGCGAGATCGAACAGCCTCAGATCCTCGCGCTGGCAGAAGTATTGTGTGCGGAACAGCTCGGGAAGACACACAACGTGCGCGCCCATGCGCGCTGCTTCGCGGATGTGTTTCACCGCGGACGCGAAGTTCGCCTCAGGGTCCGGCCCCATGCGCATCTGCACCAGGGCGACAATAAATTTGCACGAATCCGCCATAAGCCGAAAGTCCGTTCCGATGATACCGCGCGGTCCGCGGATGCGCTGCGCCGGTTCTTCAGCCTGCTGCGCAGAGTTTCAAAAAAAGGCGGCGAGTTGGCAGCGATCCGGCGCGTCGGCGACGCGCGCCTTTGCGAATCGGTCTCGCGGATGCGTGCCGTTATTCTTCGAGAATCAGCACCGCCGCGGCGATGGTCGTGGTCCACTTGCCGCGCTTGTCGCCGACCGCCGACTGGGTAACGTTGCTGGTGCGGACGATCTTGTTGGAGATGCGGTAAATCTCCTTCTTCTCGTCCCAGCTCGTGTCGGGATCGAACTCCACGTCGAGCGTGGTGGCGAGCATTTCGGCGGCCAGCTCTTCGGCGTATTCGCCGGCCTGCTCCTCGGTCTCGCCGAAGCTGTGATGCTCGCTCAAGTAGCCGTAGGTATTGCGGTCTGCCGGAATCGCCACGCCGATACTGGACGCGACGAGCCGGTGCGCCTCGTGTGTGGAGTTCTCTGCGATGACTGCGAACACGACCTCACCGTCGCTTAGGTACTTGAGGCCTTCCTTGCGTGGAATAACCTTACACTGAGGCGGAAAAATGGAGGAGACGCGCACCAGGTTCTGCGAGGCGATGCCCGCATCCCGAAGGGCCAGCTCAAACGAAGTTAACCGCTCCTTGTGTTTGCCCACGCCCTTGGTGAAGAAAAGCTTCTTCGGGACCATGCTTTTTCCCAATTTCTATGTGCCCTCCGTGCGTATGAAGATCGCGGTAGTAATCGGACGTTCCCGCATGAGTCTATCGCATCTTGGCTTGCGCGAACAGAGTTTCATCGAAAATTCTCCGCGGTTCGCAGCCGGGGGCTAAACCCGGAGCGAGCCGGCCCTGGGCAAAAGTTTGCAGACGGAGGCAATGCCGCGCTGGCTTGCCGCCCAACCGCTGCGGCAACTTTCCCGCAGTTCGAGCGTTTAATACTGCATGAGACGAATACTTCTGGCGGGGATCCCTGTCTTGAGCGCCGTCACGATCTGCGGGTCGATTAACAGGACAATCTCAGGCTATGCGGCGGCGCAAGCACCTGTTCAACCTCCGGCAACAACACCTGGCGAGACCTCGCCCAACGCAGCTCGGCCATCCGACGCCCACAATGCAGTTCCGCAGGCCTCCGGGCTCAGCTCAACGATCCTCGAGTGGACGCCGCCGGCACTGAACCGGCTAAGCGCCCTAGCCCTGGCTAAAGAGAGTTTCACCCTCGACCGCACGATGTTGGCCGCGGCCGCGGGACTGTTGCCCGACGAAGATGCGGACGTGAAACAAGCCGTGGCCAAGCTGGACGGCGTGAGCGTCCACGTGCTGCGCTTTGCCGCGGAGGGAGCGGCCGATCCGGCCGACGTCGGAGCCATCCGCGAGGCGTACCATTTGCGCGGCTGGAAGCACGTTCTCAACAGCACCAACATGGGCGGTTCCACGCACAACGCAACAACCGATGTGTGGCTGGTGTTGGACGGCGCTAACATGCGCGGTGCGGTGGTGCTGGTCCAGAGCCCAAAAAGCCTCACGCTCGCAACCCTGGCCGGCAACCTGAGCCCCGTTGACCTGTTGCATTTGCGCGGTCATTTCGGCATTCCGAAGTTTGAGGGCCGTGGATTGGACAGCGACGCCGACAAATGACGGCCGGCTCTTTTTAAGAGGATTCCGGATCGTTCGAAATCGGAATGCAGCAATGAGGCGGCAGGCTGCGCGGCTAAGGGTCCCTTCACGCGAATGCAGCCTTGTTACTTTGCGCCTGTATCAGACTGAGACACAGCATACATTTCACTTGACTAGCTGACTCTCCCCTCGGTTAGAATCCTGCCACTCCTCAAAAAGGACAGGAAAGGCAGGTCTAACCATGCAAGAAAGTAAGTTGAGCCGTCACTGGAATGGAACGGTGAAGGCATTCTCCTTCATCTTTTTGCTGGCGGTTCTCTTCCCCGGGGTCACGTCGGCAGTGGCACAGGGCGCGAACCCAGGAAAGATTGAATTCTCTCAGACACTTTTGCCCAAGATTCCCACCAGTCTGCCCTTGCTCCGGATGACGGCGCAGGCGCCGCCGGAAGCATTCCTCACCGATGTGCTGAACCGGAGGGGTGTCGAGAAAACCGCCATCCGGTTGCTTGGACCGGCGTCGCCGCAAATGAAGGGCGTCGTCCAGGAAGGGCGGGTTTTCGCCTTTTGGCATCAGCAAACCGGCGAGGCCGAAATTCTGCCGCAGTTGGAACAACTGAAAATCGAGCGCTATGTGCCGGGCACGAACCCACATGCAGCGGCTGCGCTCGAAACCGCGCGCACCATCTTTGCCCGCGCCGACGTTCTGCCCAAGGACGTAACGCAATTTGAGCTCACACCGGTAAAGCCGCTGATAGGCGTAACCCTGCAAAAGGGTTCAGAGAGCGCCGTTCCGGCTCCGTCGCTCTACTTGAGTTATGTTGCAGCGCAGCGCACAGTGCAAGGCCTTGCCGTGCATGGACCCGGTTCCCGCGCCCTCGTCGCTGTCGACAATCAAGGCACGGTGCAGGCCGTCTCGTTGCGCTGGAGAGCAGCTTCGAATGGCGGGCAGGCCGCGGAAACGCGCAACGTGACCCAGATCCACGCCGCGCTCCTGGCAGCCGTCGCGCCGCTAGCCAAACAAGGCGATGTGCAAGTATTAGGCGTCAATGTTGTCTATTACGACGACAACGAGAGCTCGCAGATGGGACCGGCGTACCGGATCACCGCGCGGGTCCATGACAGCCATGCTGCAACGGGAGGAGCCAACCCGGACGACAGTTTTGTGGCCGTTTACGCGCCCTACGGCAACGTACCGCTGCCGCCAAGCGTGAACCAAACCGGCGGCCCTCAACCGGAGGCCGCGCAAGTGAATCGCGGCAGTTTGGATACCGACGCCCCGGTCGCACCGGGCGATCCCACAGTTGGCGTTTACGTGATCCGCAATGCCGAGAGCGGCTGGCTGAGCAACGCGCAAGGCTTCATCGGCGGACTGGGCGCGACGCGCGGCGGCAATCCGTTCAACCTCGCCCAGTATTATTGGGCGCAGCCGTTTATGTACAACCCCGACGCCTCAACGTATGTTGACAGCGTGCAGATTGCCGAGACCGAGGGGCATGGCAACTGGTGGCTTTTCGCAACTTCGGATCATGACAGTTCTTCAGTAGTCAATTTCGATTCCTTCCCGAACGGGGCAGGCTATGGCCCGGCCAACAAGGGCAAACTAAACTACTGGATCCTGCACGGCTGTGAGATGATTCCGTCGCCGCAGGATGCTCCCTGCCCCAAAGGCGCACCTGCGCAAGACAGCCGCAACTGGACAGACCCCTGGTGGCGGATCTTCCAGGGACTGCACGTGGTGGTTGGCTACAGAACCGTCATGTGGATCGATGACAGCGTAGGACAACCCTTTGCCTCCAGCACGCGCAACGGCACGCCGGTAATTTCGGCGTGGTTCAACGCTCTGGAAAGCTCCTCGTTCTATCATCCCGACGCCACTTACGCCAATCGCTGCGGTCTGAATCTGCCCATGGGCAGGCCCGCCGCAGTGGCGGTTTGCGGCCACGGCAACGACACACTGTTCGATCAGCAGTCGATACCGGCGGCAAGCTGCCTGACGATATATTGGCAGCCGAACTGACGCTGGGAAATCTGATTTTTCGCCTGACGCAGGGCGGCGATTCTTAAAAAATCGCCGCCCGAATCTGCGGCTCGTCGACTGAAGCAAACAAGATCGATGACGCAGGGAGATCTCGTCACCCCGAAGATTGGCGATTCCCATTCTTCGAATGCGTTCGTGCCAGACGTTTCCCGCCATTGCCACCTTTGAAACGCAGATGTTAGCCTGAAATTTGGAGCATTCCCCGAAAGGGCTTCCCTCCTCGACATGGAAAGCACTTACAACGGGCTGGAACTGCCAAAGAACGGCCAGCCTATCGGCTACAAAGACGGCCGGTTTGCCGTTCCCGACCATCCCATCATTCCCTTCATCGAAGGCGACGGCACCGGCCGCGACATCTGGAAGGCGTCGCAGCGGGTTTTCGACGCGGCCGTAGAAAGGGCTTATGGGGGCAAGCGCGCCATCCGGTGGTTCGAGATCTTTGCCGGCGAAAAAGCCTTCCGGCAGTTCGCTACCTGGCTGCCGGACGACACCGTGGCCGCGGCGCGCGACCTGCGCGTCTCTATCAAAGGGCCGCTTACCACGCCGGTGGGCGGCGGCATCCGCTCGCTCAACGTGGCGTTGCGCCAGATTCTCGACCTCTACGCTTGCGTGCGGCCGGTCAAGTACTACCAGGGCGTGCCCAGTCCGGTAAAGCACCCCGAAAGGCTGGACATCGTCATTTTTCGCGAGAACACCGAGGACGTGTACGCGGGCATCGAGTTCAAAGAAGGCTCGGCGGACGCGGCGAAGCTAATTTCCTTTCTCAATGACGACCTGCTTAAGGGCGGCAAGAAGAAAGTGCGCGCCGATTCCGGCGTGGGCATTAAGCCCATTTCCATCTTCGGCACCAAGCGGCTGGTGCGCTACGCCATTAAGCATGCTTTGGAAACGGGCCGCAAGACCGTCACGCTCGTTCACAAAGGCAACATCCAGAAGTTCACCGAGGGCGCCTTCCGCGAGTGGGGCTACGAAGTCGCAACGCAGGAATTCCGCTCGCAAACCGTGACCGAGCGTGAAAGCTGGATACTCGGCAACGGGGAGGCGAAGCCCGGCATCGCCGTTGAAGAGAACGCCGCGCTCATCGAGCCGGGCATGGAATTTGGCTCTTCGAGCTTCAGGGATTCGATTTGCCAAGAGGTGAAATCCGTACTCGACGCTATCGGAAAATCGCACGGCAGCGGCGCGTGGAAGTCAAAGATCCTGGTCAACGACCGCATCGCCGACTCGATATTCCAGCAGATCATCATTCGCCCCGAGGATTACAGTATTCTTGCCGCACCGAACCTGAACGGCGATTACATCTCCGACGCGGCGGCGGCGCAGGTCGGCGGCCTGGGCATCGCGCCCGGCGCCAACATCGGTGACGGCTACGCGGTCTTTGAGGCCACGCACGGCACGGCGCCCAAGTACGCCGACAAGGACGTCATCAATCCCGGCTCGGTCATCCTCTCCGGCGTGATGCTGCTCGAGTTCATCGGCTGGGGGGAAGCGGCCCGCACGATCGAAAACGCGATGGAGAAGACCATCCAGCAAAAGTTCGTCACCTACGATTTCGAGCGGCAACTCTCCGGAGCGACCAAGGTCGGGACGAGCGAGTTTGCGACGCGAATCATCGGCAATATGTAAGTCACGTCTGCCTACGAAATGGATATTGTGTCATGGTCGAACGCTACGCAATTTTTCGGCTTGATCAGTCAATTCTCGCGATAGATATTTCCGAAGTAGGCCCGCCCCCAGCTATTTGCCCCGCAGGCGGCGAACTCAATATGGTACGCGTACTTCGATTCCACAGATGGAGAAATGCAGAGGCTTTTTTTGCGACGGAAGGAGCGAAACCTGAGGAACTCAACAAGGCCTGGGTGCTGGTTTCCAAGGAGATGGTCGCCATATTGACAATCGCCTGAATGGCCTCGGAGCTGCAACCTAAATAGAGTACGCGGGTGCTAGCGGAATGAATAGCGCAAGACCACAAATTCTAGAGGAGAAATGAAATGCGGAAGAAGATTTCAATCATCGGCGCGGGCAACGTAGGCTCCTCGGCCGCGCACTGGATCATGGCCAAGGAGCTGGGCGATGTGGTGCTCATCGACGTAGTCGAGGGTGTGCCCCAGGGCAAGGCGCTCGATCTCAGCCAGGCACAGCCCATCGAGCGCTCCGACGTGCACATCGTCGGAGCCAACGACTACGCGGCCACAGCCGACAGCGACATCGTCATCATCACCGCCGGCCTTCCCCGCAAACCCGGCATGAGCCGCGACGACCTGTTGCACACCAACTACAAAATCATGTCGGACGTGATCGCCAAGGTGGTTACGTATTCTCCGGAGAGCATCCTAATCGTCGTCTCCAATCCGCTTGACGCCATGGCGCAGGCCGCCTACAAGCTTTCGGGTTTCAACCGCCAGCGCGTGATCGGCATGGCCGGAGTGCTGGATGCGGGGCGCTTCAAGAGTTTTGTCGCGCAGGAGCTGAATGTGAGCGTGCAGAACATGTCGGCCTTCGTGCTCGGCGGCCACGGCGACACGATGGTGCCGCTGCCGCGCTTCTGCACGGTCGGCGGAATCCCTGTCACCGAGCTCATCGCACCGGAGCGGCTGGAGCAAATCGTGCAGCGCACGCGCGACGGCGGGGCCGAAATCGTAAAACATCTCAAGAACGGCAGCGCGTACTATGCTCCCTCGGCCGCGGCGGTTGAAATGGCCGAATCGATACTCAAAGATAAGAAGAAGCTTCTGCCCTGCGCGGCCTATCTCGAAGGCGAGTACGGCATCTCAGGCTATTTTGTCGGCGTGCCCTGCAAGCTGGGCGCAGCCGGAATCGAACAGATCTTCGAGATCAGGCTAACGCCGGAAGAAGGCGCCGCGCTTAAAAAGAGCGCAGCCGCGGTGAAGGAGCTTTGCGCGGTGATTGGGCTGTAGATGCTGGCCTTCATCTCTTGGCCGTTAGCTTTTTTGCTTCTTAACGAGTGAAGCAGCAATCCTCGTTCTCCCAGGAAAAAGCTAAGAACCTGTTTAAAAACTGTCGGCGGAGCGGTGTTTTGCAGCGACGCGGCTTTCCAGGCCGCTGAAAAACTCTTCGCAAGGGGCACGAAGTGAACGGCCACGAGTTTACTCGTGCCGATAAGACGCGCAAAATGCGCGCGGCTTCAGCCCCTGAGGGATGCTTTTGGGGATTTGGCACGGTAGGAAATAGTTCTTAAACAGATTCCAAGAGCTAACGGCTGCTCTTCAGTCCATTGCCATGCTCAACTCGTGGCGCACATCGGCGCCGCGAATCCAGAAGATGACATCCGTGGCAATATTCGACGCATGGTCCGCGATTCGTTCCAGGTTCTTCGCCACCAGGATGCCGTTCATCGCCTGCTGCGTGAACTGCGGCTTCTCTTCAATTATCTTGAGCAGGTCGTTGTGGGCGAGACGGTTCATGCGGTCGATCTCGTCGTCCATCTCGCGCACGGTTTCGGCAAGATGCGCATCGCCATCGAGCAGAGCCTGCAGCGCGGTGCGGATCATCTGCGCGGCATACTCGCCCATGCCGGCGAAATCTGCCGGCAACTCGACCTCGCTGAGCGGCAGAATCTCCTTGGTCCGCCGCGTGATGCTCATCGACTGATCGCCGATCCGCTCTAGGTCGCCGTTGATCTTGATGACGGCAAGGAGGAAGCGAAGATCGACGGCCATGGGCTGTTCCTTGGCCAGCAGCTCGTAGGCCATCTCGTCGAGCTCGCGCTGCGCGGTGTCGATCGCCCTTTCGTTCTGCTTGACGAACTTGCACAGGCCCTTGTCGCGCCGCAGATAAGCTTCCACCGCGGACTCGACCGCCAACTGCGCAAGTGCGGCCATGGCCAGAAGCTTGTCCTTGAGCTCAGCCAGCTGCTGGTGAAAGTGAATACGCGGCACGACGGTCTTCCTCCATCCCTCCATTGTGCATCAACCAAGATTACAAGAGAACAAAATTCCGCGCATGGACCAGAAGTGGCATTACCTGAAATCGTCTGGAAGCCGTCAGTAGAGCCGGTCCGGCAGCCGGCGCTACATACGGATAGCGATCGGAGCGCGATCAATCGGCAGCTCGATCTTTCCCAACAGAAACACATAAGCCGCAATGCCCACGCCCAGGTATCCGCCGGCAACCACAAAGGCCCATGCGTAGGAGTGAAACGCCGAAACGAGATACCCCGTCAGGATCGCAGCGGCGATTCCGGAAACCTGGCCTGAGAAGTTGGCGATCCCGGCCACCTTGCCCACATCGCCGGGCCGCGCAATGAGCGAGGGAATCGACCAGCCGACCGGCGCCGCCGCCGCCAGCCCGCCGATCGAGATAGCGATCCAGAGCAGAGCCTGTGCGGCATTTCGGGCATGAGCCGCGCCCAGGATGCCCAAGCCGAACGCCGTTCCGCCGATCAGCACCGCGCGGCGCACCGCGCTCGCATTCCATCCGCGCTTAACGAGGAAATCCACCAGCCGGCCGCCGATGGCAAGATCGGTTGCGGTGGCGAAGAGCCAGGGCACGCTGGTGTAGACGAACGAATGCAGCAGATCGATGCGCAGGACCGAGGACAAGTACGCGGGCAGCCAGTAGAGCAACAAATAGAAAACGTAGTTGTACGCTCCGATGCCGAGCGTGAGCCCGAGCACCTTGCGCTGCGCGAGAAGCGTTCCAAGCGAGGACGGCTCATCGTCCACCTGCTCTGGCGCTGCGCGTGTCTCTCCGCGGTCTTCGATGTGACGGCGCTCGATTTCGGTCAACTCGAGGTCGTCCTTGGGATCGCGGTAGACACGCCGGAAGTAGAGAAAGTAGGCAAAACTGACGGCGCCGCTAAACGCGAAACTCCAGCGCCATCCCGCGTGGAGAAGCACAATCCCGATCAACGGGACTCCGATGGCCGAAGCAAACTTCGCCGCGGCATCGAAGAGCGATGTGGCGAAGCTGCGCTCGCGCGCCGGAAACCACAGGCCGGTGGCCTTCACGTTGGCGGGAAAGGTCGGCGACTCGCCTATGCCAAGGAGAAATCGTGCCCCGAAAAAACCGCTCAGGTTGGGCGTAACCGCGGCGGCAAACGACGCCGCGCTCCAGAGAAAAGTGCCGGCTCGCCCCACCCGCCGCACGCCGAGCTTATCGAGAATGACGCCGATGGGAAGCTGGCACGCGGCGTAGGTCCAGTTATACGCGCTTGAAAGATAGCCAAAAACAACATCGGAGATGCCAAAGGCGCCGATAAGCGCGTCGTGCGAGACGGAAAGATTGACGCGGTCGAAGTAGTTGACCAGGACGCCGATGCCGAGCAGCCACGCGATGCGCCACCGGCGCCGCGGCAGGCGCGCGTGTTGCGGCGGGTCCGGCTCGGGCGGTTCTCCCGCTAGTTGGGAGTCTTCATCTGGCAATTTTCTTCCTTGCTATGACGTTCTCGGAATTGGGAATGGAATTTCGCTGCACCGTCACGTTCTCTAGGATACTGGCCCGATCGATCGCAGGCCCCGCTCTCGGACCGGCTCACCGAACTCGCGAACTTGCCAACTCGCTTCCTTGCGCCCTGCCCGCTTCAGTTCACCGTGAGCACCAGCTTGCCAAAGTGGCTGCCCTCTTCCATACGTTGCAATACTTCGCGCGCCTGGCTCCAATCGAACTCCTCGCCCACGGGCCTGAGCTCGGAGAAAGCAATAGCGCGGTTCATTTCTTGAAAGTCCTTCCGCGAGCCGACATAGATACCGTGGATACGCAAGCATTTGTGAAGGACGAGCGGAAGAGAAATGGATTCGGCTCCCGGCGCCAGCACGCCGATCTGGGCAATGATTCCGCCCGTGCGAACGGCCTTGAGCGAGCGCTCCAGCGTTCCCAGGCCGCCCACTTCCACTACCAGATCCACGCCCTCGCCGCCGGTCTGGTCCTGCGCCCAGCGATCCCAATCCGGGTCGTCGCGGTAGTTCAGTCCCACATCGAGGCCCATGGCTCTGGCCCGCCTCAGCTTTTCGTAGCTCGAGCTGATTCCCAGCACGCGCGCGCCCTTGAGCCGCGCAAATTGCAAAGCAAAAATGGATACGCCGCCCGTCCCCTGGATCAGCACCGTCGATCCCGGCTGGATTTCTCCGGTGCTGAGCGCGTTCCATGCCGTCACCGCGGCGCAAGGCAGGGTTGCGGCCTCCTGATAACTCAGGTGGTCGGGAATCGCAACCAGGCCGTCCTCTTTGAAAACCACGTAGTCGGCCAGCACGCCGTCGATGTCGCCACCCAACGCGCCGCGAGCCTTGGTTTTGCTCAGCGGCCCGTCCAGCCAGTTTTGCATGAAGATGCCCATCGCACGGTCGCCCTGCTTCCACGCTTTGACGCCCGCCCCCACGGCCACCACCTCGCCGGCGGCATCGGAACAGGGAATGCGCGGCAGTTGTAATTTGGGGTTGTAGAGCCCTTTCACCACCATCAGGTCGCGGCGATTCAATGAAACCGCGCGCACGCCCACCAAAACCTCGCCGGCGCCGGGCGTGGCTGTGGGCCGCTCCACAAACTCCAGAGAATCAACGCCAAAGACCGAAGCTTGCCAGGCACGCATGAAAAACTCGGCTCCTTTCCTGTTCGTCATCGACCATTTTGCGGGACGCAATCAGCGAAGTACCCCGTAAAATGAAGATATGGCTCGTGGATGGGAGAGTAAATCGGTGGAGGAGCAGATGGCAAACGCCTCGGTGAACCCCGCGGCTGGCCCCAGCTACACAATGATGAGCGACGAAGTACGGCGCGCCGCTGAACAACAACGCACCACCCTGGCGCGTCAACAGCAGGCGCTCAACCTGCAACGCGAGAGCATTCTCTCGCAGAGAACGTCGAATCCCGGCCGCCGCGCCGCTTTGGAAGCCGCATTGGCGCAGGTGGAAGCCAAGATTCAAGCGCTGGGATAGAACCGTAACGCAAGAGCGGCGCCCATTGTTGTATTTGCACCCCTGTTATCCTTGCACCCCAAAGACTAATCCGGTGTATTGCGTCTCATCGCCCGCTTGAGCGCCGCGCTCCCGGACCCCGCCTCTTCACTGCTCCCTGTGGATGAGCAATGTATTGGCCTGATCCACCGAGGTCAGCGACACGCGCGCAATGTTCACATGCTCGGGCCGCGTGACCGTCCACAGAATCGCATCGGCAACATCCTCGGCGGTCAACGGCGTAATGCCCTTGTAGACCTTGGCGGCCTTCCCGGCATCGCCATGGAAGCGCACCAGGCTAAAGTCGGTTTCCACCAGGCCCGGGTCGATGCTGGTGACCCGCACCGGCGTGCCCAGCAGGTCCTGCCGCAGCCCATCGTTGATCGCCCGTGTCGCAGCCTTGGTGCCGCAATATACCGCGCCGTTGGGATAAACGATCTCGCCGGCCATCGATCCCAGGTTCACCACGTGGCCGCGCCGGCGCACCACCATTCCGGGCACCACGGCCCGCGCCACATAGAGCAGCCCCTTGATGTTGGTGTCGATCATCTCCTCCCAATCTTCTATCCGGCCGGTGTAGAGCTTCTCCAGGCCGCGGCTGAGGCCGGCGTTGTTCACCAGGATGTCGATCTCCGCCCACTCCTGCGGCAACTCGTCGATGGCGTGCTGCACGGCATGGCGGCTGCGCACGTCAAGGTCAATGGAGTGCACGGCGGACGCGCCGCGATCGAGGGCGCGCGACGCCACGTCGGCCAGTTTTGCGGCGCGGCGCGCGGCCAGCAGCAGACGCGCGCCTTCAGACGCAAAAACCATCGCGGTGGCCGCGCCAATTCCTGCGCTGGCCCCGGTAATCAAGGCGATCTTTCCTTTGAGCTTCATCGCTACCTCAGCGGAATCTGATCCAGCCAATGTTTTGAAAAGGGCGCGGCTTTAGCCGTGCCGCAAGTCGCAAAAACAAATCAAACGGGCCTTACAGGCCGCTGAAAAACTCGATTGAAGGGCCTTTGTAACAAGGGCACGACTTTAGTCGGGCCGCTAAAGCGCGCAAAATCGACGGGGCTTCAGCCCCTGCCATTCTATTGTCACTTTCCGCTCCCCTTTCGGAATCTTTCAGCCGCCTCTTTAGCCCCTGAGGGAAAAGCATCGCAAATTGTGCGAGTTCATGGTCGCTGGAGCCCGATTTTGCTCCCCATCTTACCGCTCGACTGCGCTGCGAATTTGTGACATGCGGTACTGGCCTGCGGCCCAATCCTCCTGGGCAAGGCCGGCGGCGCGGGCCTCGGAGAAGACTTCGGCCAGCAAATCTGCAAGGCTCAAACCAGTGTTGCGGCTGGCCGCGGCTTGGCGCAGCAATCGCAGATCTTTTTCGCCCAATTCGACGGTCGCGCCGGGCCGCGCGGGAGGGTGCAAAATCACCTTGCTATACGCCGCGTAAAACGGCGACTGAAAGAGCGCGCTGTTCACGGCCTCAAAGAACGTCGCGGGATCGACGCCCTGCTTGTCCGCAAAGACGAACGACTCGCTCAATGCCTGAATCATCACGCTGATCAGGAAGTTTCCGCCCAGCTTCACGGCGTGCGCCTGCCTCGGCTCGGCGCCCACTACCGTAATGCCGCGCGAGACCGGCTCCAGCAGCGGCCGGGCTTTGGCGACCGCTGTCTCCGCGCCCGCTGCCACAATCCACAAGCGCCCTTCCTCGGCGACATTGGGCCGTCCGAACACCGGCGCGGCGACGAACTGGTGACCGCGCCGCGCGTGCTCGGCCGTCAACCGCTCGCTCAACGCCACGCTGATCGTGCTCGACGCGATGTGCAGCGCTCCGCGACTCATCGCCTCCATCAACCCATTCGGGCCGAACAGCACTTCCTCGTTCGCCGCATCGTCAAAGAGCATCGTGATCACGGCATCTGCGCCCAGCTCAGCCTCTGCCGGTGTCGCCGCGGCAATCGCGCCCTCGCGCAACAGCGGCTCCGTCTTGCCTTCGGTGCGGTTCCACACCCGCAACTCGTGACCGGCGGCAATCAGGCGCATCGCCATCGGCGTTCCCATCTTGCCCAGACCTAGAAAGCCAACCTTCATGAGTTTGATTGTAGGGGACTGTGGTTAGCGGCTCGTTCTATAGCGATTTCAGAGTTGCTATACCCCGGAGCCGGCGCATTCAGGTCGCCGCGGCCATCAGGGGGCCGGCGACCTGGGAGGGGCCTTGGATGGGTGCAGCTACTCTGGAATCGCGGCAAAAGCCGCAACTGAAACTTCGCCACGGCGAGGCCAGCCGTTGTCCCATCGGGTTCCCGCCTGCTCGCGTCCTCTCCGCTGTGCTACCCTCATCCCAAACCGTGAGCACCGAAAAGAACAAGCTCTACTACGGCGACAACCTCGAAGTCCTCAAGCTCTACGTCAAGGACGAGTCCGTCGATCTCGTCTACCTCGACCCGCCCCTTAACTCCCGCCAGGACTACAACGTCCTCTTCGCCGAAAAAGACGGTTCGCAATCCAGTTCGCAGATTCGCGCCTTCGAGGACACATGGGAGTGGAACACCGACGCCCGGCGTTCCTACGAGCTCATCGTCGAGCAGGGCGGGCACTCAGAGTTCGCTCGGATTTTCCCCCATTCCCGTGTGGACGAGACGCCTCCGATGTGGTGTACTTGAATCGAAAACTAAGTCACATGCGAGATGAAGAAAGAGACAAAACTTAGGCTGGTTTTCGATGCAGCGACGACGGCCAGGAGCGCCGTTGAGAGGACTGACACTTCGGGCTCACATCTCCTTGATGAAATCCTTGACCAAGGAGTCATGCTGGGAGACGCCGGCGAACTCATAGCCCGTCTTCCACGCCAAAGCGTGGATCTCTTCTTTACGAGTCCACCCTATGCTGACGCGCGAGCATATAGCCGCGTCCATCCGGATCGCTACGTCGATTGGTTTCTCCCCTTCGCGCGAGCCATGTACAACGCTGCCAAGCCGACCGGCAGCCTAATTCTTAACATCAAGAACCGCGTTGCAAACCGCGGCCCGCTCCGCGGCCAGCGCCATCCGTATGTCTATCAATTGGTACTGGCTATGCAACATATGGGATGGCGATGGGTTGAAACATACATCTGGGCCAAGCCTAATGCCGTGCCGGGCAGGTTTGGACCCAGGACCAAGGATAGCTTCGAGTATGTTTACCACTTCGCGCGCACTGCCAAGCCCTATTTTGATTTGAATGCAGTGAGAATCCCCTACAAGGCCGATTCGGCTGAAATCGAAAGGCGTAAGCGCGATACAAATGGACGGCGCAACACGGGAGCAGGGTTTGGCCGTGATCGGACGAAAACCTACTTGCTGGGAGGCGCCGACCCTGGCAACGTCGTCAGTGTGCCCCAAACCTACAATCAGCACTATGGCGTGGACCATACTGCGGCCATGCCTGAAGGGCTCGCGGAGTTTTTTATCAAAGCCGCCAGCCCCAGCGATGGCGTAGTCCTCGACCCATTTGCCGGCTCTGCCACCACAGTTGTGGTCGCGCGACGGCTCGGACGAAGATCGGGTGGTATCGAAATGCATGAGAAATTCGTGCTCGAAGCCAAGCGGCGAATTGCCGCGAATATCGCAAGCGATACACAAGGAAAACTGTTCGGCGCAGCCGCTGGGTGAGGCATGACCCAAGTCATTTCGACCATCGAGCATATCGTCGAAGCGCCCAACTGGAACCAGCGCGTCGCGCAGATTCGATTGATTCCGCAGCACCACGGCACAGGCGAACACGCGCAAATCTTCGCCGAAATCGCTCGCCTGTTATATGTGCCTCATTTGGCTCCCGACTTTGCGTACATCCATGAGGCTACGTTTTACGAAAAAGAGTACTTCGCCGCAGCGTACGATGCCGCCCATCGGGCTACAAAAGGATTCACAGAAGTCACGGAAGAAGATCTGAAAAAAACGCTTGAGAACGATCCGAAATCGCTCTTGGTCTTCCGGACCATCCTCGGCCTGACCCGAGAGGAGTTCGCACAATCAACGACCTTGGCGGGACAGCCTGTTGGACTGCCAAGCCTGACTCCCGGAAAGGTCGACTCCATGGAGCGGCACGGATCTGCAACAACTGCGGATCAGGCACTGGTCGCGGCCAAGACACTACGGCTTGTCATGGACGGAACTCTCTTCGGCGAACCTCCTACTGGCCTGAGGAGCAAACAGGCGAAGCCGGACACGGCGCACGGCTGGAAAAGTGTTCAAAAATTTGCAACTCGGGGGGTCCCGTTCGCCACGTTCCTCCACCAAAGACATTACGGCGGAGCATTCCGGCAAGTCCTGGATGCTACCTCGACACAACGCGGAAACCTGATCGAAGAGGCAGTGCAGACCCTATTCAACGAACACCGAATCCCATTCCTCCGCACGGGAAGCAACAACCAGACAGAGATAGCCTCAAGGTTCGAGGTCCGCGTCACGCCCGCACCGGATTTTGTTGTATTCGACAGCGCGGGCTCCTTGAAGGCAATGCTCGAGTGTAAGGGCACGAACAACGGGGGAACTGCCCGCGACAAGGCGTTGAGATTTCGAACATTACGCGAGGAATCAATTCGTCTGGGCGGAATCCCGCTGATCGCGGTTCTTGGCGGTTTGGGATGGGCAAGGGTCAATGACGCTCTGGGCCCAGTCGTTCGCGACACCGAGGGGAGAGTCTTCACCCTCGCGACGTTGAACTCTATGCTGGAGGTCGCTCCGTTCCCGTCACTCATCAACACGGTCGGCGTCTCCTGACCTTTTTCTCGGGGCAGGCAACCCACTACCAAGCCCATCGCCGCGACGCCACCTTCAAGAGAGCCCCGCGCTCTCGCCCCGCCCCCGCCGAAAACCTCACCCTGCCTCTGAGCGATTGAAAATATCGGACCAACTCGCAAACTTGCCATGCCGCGAAGCGGCGCCGGCTTGCCAAGAGTTGTACCGCCTGTTCCATCTAAAAGCTCGTCTGCAACCCTAACGCGCGACCGAAAAAAACCTACAGTTCCGCCTGCCTTTTTTAGAGTCCAGCATGGGGCGTTGCCACACCCAGAAGGGATGAAAATAGGGAGATCTCGCTCGGCACTGAATCTAAAGAGCTTATTTCCCATATTCACTGCAGATAATTTCCCGCCTCTGTTGCATAATTGGACTTTGATGAGCTTCTGGCTGAATGTTTCTCTTCGCGCGGGGAGAGGAAAATAAATAAAAATTTTTGATACCCCCTGGGGGTATATTTTGGGGGCTAAATCCTTTGTTTCCGTCATCGGAACCTCGAAAATGTCGTGAAATATCGCCCTTTTTTGTTGTTATTTATTTAGTAACGTGGCGGAAAAACGCGCCATCCGTCCCCGCGCCGCTGGGTCGCGCGCTTTGTTTAGGAGGTGCTAGCGTCCTGTCTCTGAAATTCGCAGCATAAATGAACTGTCATTCTGAGCAGCCGGACTCGCCTTGGGCGAGTTGCGGATGGGATGAACGGGGTCGAGGGACGTCAAGCTGGAGTTACTGAGGGT